>Ga0210019_1000406_pt1 | contig 54015 bp, 48 predicted proteins | sample CryGeyCG2114_020_2_FD_183969 | JGI IMG/M metagenome (GOLD analysis project Ga0210019, IMG submission 183969) | Groundwater microbial communities from aquifer - Crystal Geyser CG11_big_fil_rev_8/21/14_0.20 (SPAdes) (version 2) | ecosystem: Environmental > Aquatic > Deep subsurface > Groundwater ...
CAATCCAAACAGTATTACTCCTCTCTGTGCTGCTTTTGATGAGGTGGTTGAGGAAGAGGAAAACGGAGGCGGCGGAGGGGCTCCAATATGTCCTTTACCAGAGATTACCAGCTCACTTTCTGTTAGTGTCGCTGTCGATCAAGCATTTTCTTACACTATTACTGCCACAACCACCGGAATCACTTCAACTACCACAGTATTTTCAGTAGCTACCTCCAGTCTGCCTGATGGCTTGTCCTTCTCTACATCCACAGGAGCTATTACTGGCACCCCAACAGAAACAGGTACCTTTGAAATTCCAATTTCTGTTTCAAATGACTGTGGTACAGATTCTATGACACTCGTTATTACCGTAACTTCCGGCACCAATGGCGGAGGTGGGGGTGGAGGCACAACCACTACTACTACGAGCGGCAGTGGCGGTGGTATCGGTAGGAGCGGCGACTTTAATAGGGGTAGTAGTAGTGGCGGCGGCGGGGTAGTTTTGGGCGCAACGACAGATTATCAATGCTCATATCTGCGTGACTTTTTGAGAATGGACTTTAACAATGATCCTCTAGAAGTTCTTAAATTACAGTCTTTTCTGATTAATTTTGAAGGTCATACTAATTTATCTTTGAATGGCAACTTTGACCAAGCTACCTTTAATGCTGTCTCAATGTTTCAGACTAAGTATTTCAACGATATTTTAGCGCCATGGGGTCATACAGGGCCTACCGGCTATGTCTACATTCTGACTCGTAAGAAGATTAATGAGATATATTGTCAGCGCGCGCATCCTCTGACATCGTCCCAAATAGAAGAGATAAATACTTTTAGAACATGGCTTCAAAGTGTAGCCGGCGCCGATTCGGAACTTTTTCCTGGCAAAACTGGATCAGAGTCAGACTGGGAAGAAGACACATCTACAACACCAACAACATCCACCACAACTTCACCGATTTTACCTCTTAATAATGGCGAAGATTGCTCGATTTGCCAAACAAATAAAGAACAAAATTTTGGAAACCTCGTCGCCACAGTCTTTACTCAACCCGGTAATCTATTAGATACAGCAAAATGTCTTTACTGGGCTTTACTGATATTGCTCGCTTTGTATGTCTTGGGCAGTGTCCTTAAGAATGTCTTTTATGAAAATACTCCGGAGAATGATCGCAAGAGATTTCTTGTCAAAGGACTTACCATAGATTTCGGTCTTATACTTGCCTTTGTGCTGGCATATGTCTTTGGTTGGTGGTGTCTTCTTTTGCCTCTTCTTATAGTTCTCATAATATCTCTGGTATGGACAGTACTTTATCCGGAACATAATTCCATGAGAGCTTCAGTTAAATCTTGGTATCTAGTGGGTCATGCCAGGGCAAAATCTATTTTAAAGAAATCTATTGCGGACAACAAACAGTCTGATCCTGCAAAAAATGAATACGACAAGACCGTTATAGCGTTGCCGGAAGAATCAAAGTCTAAAAAATAATCTACTTAATAAGGTTGTAAGGAAAGATTACCCTCAGCTTTTATTGATATTTTTTCTCTTAAAATTTCGGGAGTCTTGGATATTTTCATAAAAGCGGCAATGCCTATCATGATGGCGTTGTCTGTGGTGAGAAGTCCCGTGGGCATCTTTAGAGTGATGTCTGGAAATTGTTCGATTATTTTATTGAGTTCTTTCGATAAATGGCGATTGGCTGATACGCCTCCGGCGACAATGAGAGTCTTTATGTCCTCTCCTAGCTCAAACAAGGCTCTGCGAGTTTTTACTACAAGCACCTCAACCGCCGCGTCTTCAAATGCTCTGGCCATGTCTTCTTTGAACATATCACCCGATTTATTTTCTGATTTAAGTCTATAAAGCATAGCGGTTTTTAGACCGGAGAAAGAGAAATCAAAATCTTTTGAGTGAATCATTGGTCTGGGAAATTTTATGTAATCTTCAGCGGATCTTTTTCTTGAATTTTCAGCTAAACGAGATATTTCCGGTCCGCCCGGATAGGGTAGTCCGAGCATGCGTGCCGCCTTATCGAAGGCTTCTCCGACAGCGTCATCGCGAGTTTTACCTATAATATGATGTTCTCCAAAATCTTTGATGTGCACGAGTTCCGTATGGCCACCAGATACCAAGAGTGCGAGAGCAGGTAATTCCAATTTTGAAAATTGAAAATTGAAAATTGAAAATTTGTCCTGGTACAGGACAGAATAAATGTGCCCTTCCATGTGATTGACTGGCATGACAGGTTTGCCCCATTTTTTTCCCAGTTCTAGAGCGAAATTGATACCAACCCACAAAGCCGGTTCAAGACCAGGCCCGCTTGTGACCGCAATGACATCTATATTTGGTTTTTCTAAACTTTCGCCTGCTTCAAGGAGTGTTTGCTCCAAGAGTGGAGGCAGATTTTTCTGATGTTCTCTTTTAGCCAAATTAGGGAAAACACCACCATACTTTTCGTGCAGTTTAGCTTGAGATAGTAATGTATTGCCCAAAACTTTAATATGCGGGTTGTTTAAGGTTCCGTCTGCGCTAAGAAGAGCTACAGCGGTTTCATCACAGGAAGTCTCTATAGCTAGAATTTTCATCCCATTAGAGATAGGAAGCGCTAGCGCTTCAGAAGTTAATTAACATAATGTTATCATATCACATGAGTAATCTCTAACGGGATTCATAAAGTCTCTTGTGCGTGACTTACTATCCCCAAACCCAACCCAATTTTCCTCCAACTGTCTGTATAATAATCTTATAGTCATATGAAAAGTATTCCGTCAATTTCTGTTTCTAAACTCCCGATCATCATCGCCTTCTCTTTTTTCATCCTCTCTCTTCTCATCAGTACCCAATCAGCCCACGCCAACATCCAACCCTACAGTGCCAATAAGTACTACTGGCAGTACAATGGCTCACCGATCCTGCTTCTAGGAGGTAGTGATAATGACAACATCTTCCAAACCATCACCCAGTCCGAATTGAATGAGATGCAGAGCGTCGGTGCAAACTATCTTAGGAACGTCATGTCGGCCAGAGATTCCGGTAATGCCCAAATCTTCCTCAGGCGCTCCGATGGCCAATATGACCTCAACCAATGGAACAACGAATACTGGACTCGCTTTGAAAACCTGCTCCGCTGGTCTAGAGATCGAAACATTATCATTCAAATCGAACTTTGGGATCGTTTCGACTACGCTTCAACCAACTGGGATACCAATCCGTGGAATCCCAAGAACAACATCAACTACACCACGTCCTCATCAGGCATGGCCACAAGCTACAGCAGCAGTTTCTACTACAACAACCATCCTTTCTTCGACACTGTACCCGTTCTGGGCAACAACACGACCATCCGTCAGTACCAAGAGAAGTATATAGACAAGCTGCTCTCCATCTCTCTCAACTATCCCAATGTCCTCTACACCATGGACAACGAAACGGCCGCATCGCCCGAATGGGCCAAATACTGGTCACAAAGAATCAAAGCCGCTGCCAACGCTCGAGGCAAGACCGTCTACATCACGGAAATGTGGGATGACTGGAATATCACAACTGCTATCCACAAGCAAACCTTTGACCACCCCGAACTCTATAACTACGCCGACATCTCCCAAAATAACCACATATATGACCAGACTCACTGGGATCGTCTCCAGTCAGTGCGCGGATATTTGGCGTCTCGGCCGTGGCCACTCAACAGCGTCAAGATTTATGGAGCAGGCAGCTATTCGTCGGGCAATGACGATATGGGCCTCGAGCGTTTCTGGCGGAACATCATCGGCGGTACTGCTTCCTCTCGCTTTCACCGTCCCACCGCAGGCTTAGGTCTCAGCAATAAAGCCAAGGGAGCGATTACGGCCGCTCGCAAGCTAGAGACAATGATGAAGATGTGGGAGTTAACACCCAACAACAACCTTCTTTCCAACCGAGCAAGCGATGAAGCCTATCTAGCCGCCCAACCGGGAGAGAAATACGCTCTCTACTTTACCAACGGAGGCTCCGTCGGTCTGAACCTCACCGGTCACCCAGGCAGCTACCTGCTCCGCTGGATCAATATTCAAACAGGCAACTGGGGTAGTGAACAAACTCTCACCGGTGGCAGTACGGTCACCATCAATGCTCCCAGCTCAGGTCACTGGGTGGCTGGGATTGTGAAGACCGGTCTTACTTCTAGTACTCCAACTCCAACAACTCCTACCACTACAACTTCTCCTATACCTACTCCAACTCCAACAACTCCTACCACTACAACTTCTCCTATACCTACTCCAACTCCTACACAACCATTGCCTAGCTCACCAGAGCCAACCCCGGTTTCTCCCACGGGTCCTGTAACAACAACCGGAGCAGATAATGCCTTAACAGTGGCAGTTCTTCGAAATGGAACTGTTTATCTAAATTCTCAAGGAGCGGTTGCATCTAGCGCCAATGTAAGCGATCTGGCCTTTTTCGCTAGTTTTACCAATGTCCTCAATCCTTTGGCCATTACGGCACAAAGCACAAAAACAAGCACTGGCTATACTGTGGAAATAAAAGCACCGTGGTCTTCACTAGGTTCCGTTTCTTCCACAGCTACTTCCGCAAGCCCGTCAGCTTCAACTAAGTTTTCAATAGGGGATAGTGTTACAACTACAGGGAATTTGAGTGTTCGTGAACGACCAAATGGTACGACTATGGCCATAAACCCGATTGGCACTTTGGGTCGAGTAATAGGCAACGCTGTTTTTGAGGGTGGAATAATCTGGTGGCAGGTTCAATATGATACTGGTCATACCGGTTGGAGCATGGAGAATTATCTAGAGGAAAGCGCATCCTCCTCGGTTGTTTCTAGTGTTTCCACAGGTCAAATCATTGGTATTTTAGGCATAACCTCAACTAATATCACGACACAAAATAAAAATACGTTAGAGCACTATGTTTTAGAAGTTAAAATACCTTCATCATCAATTTCTACAGCAACTAGTATTCAGTTTCTCACAAAGGATAGTATCTCACCCACTCCAATTAGTGGGGCGAATGTGAATATCAATAATTTATTAAATAATGCGACTCAACCCACCACTCCAACAGGTTCTTCAGCTTCAATTAAGTTTTCCATAGGAGATAGTGTTGCTACTACAGGAAATTTGAGCGTTCGTGAACGACCAAATGGTACGACTATGGCCATAAACCCGATTGGCACTTTGGGTCGAGTAATAGGTAGTGCTGTTTTTGAAGGTGGAATAATCTGGTGGCAAGTTCAGTATGATACTGGTAATACCGGTTGGAGCATGGAGAATTATCTAAAGAAAAGTTCATCACCATCGGCCGTAAGTACTCCAGTAGCAGCCACTCCATCAGTTCCAACATCCTTTACTCAATCTATTACCTCAATGAGCACATCAGAACGCCAAGCTTTGATTGTGAAAATCACAGCTCAAATAAAGGTACTAGAGGCACAAATAAAACAATTAAAACAGCAACAACAGCAACAGTCATCATCATCATCACAACCATCACAACCACAACAACAAAGCTTTACCGTCGGTGACCGTATTTCTACCACTGCTTCGTTACATATCCGCAATCGAGCAAGTGTGAACGGCTCGAAGGTTACTACCGTCTCAAGAGGATCACTCGGTACTATTATTGCTGGTCCAACTGTTGCAGACGGTCACAACTGGTGGCATGTTTCCTATGATAACGGTTCCAATGGCTGGAGTGTGGAGGATTACCTCATACCTGCTTCGTCCACACCGACCTGCACGTTCAATGGCCAGATAGTTCAACACGGGGCATCGGTCATGGCATATCAATCTTCTGCCGTGGCTTTTGGCGAATCGTGCGCGAATGAACAACGCACGTGTTCGAATGGGACACTCTCCGGCAGTTACACGCATAGTTCCTGCGCCATATCCAGCCAAACCGTGCCCGATTCTAACCCTGTATTAGATCTTATGCGGCACCCAGAACTTCTCCGGAATATACATCGTTTTGCTCTCGCGGGGAGGCATTTCTACACGGCATATCCATCAATCGAACCGAATCAGGCAAGTGGTTGGAGACAAGAAGGAGTAGTGAAATTCGCCCTCTTGAATGTTCAAAAAAATGGGACAATTCCTTTGTATCGGCTTCAAAAAGGTATACATTTATACACAGTTTCCGAAACAGAGCGTGCGGATGCCATTAAGAATGGATTCGTTGATGAAGGGATTGTGGGATATCTATTTCCAAATCCCGCGCCTGGCTTGAACCCTCTTTATTCGTGGTACAACAAAAACACTTCGGTGCGTTTCCTTAGCCTCTATCAATCCGAGGGTCCGGCAATTACGGCAGCAGGGTATGCGTATGAAGGGCCGATTGGGTATGTATTCACCTCACAAACTCCTCGTCGTATCGGTGTGTATTACTTTGGTATGTTTTCCCCGGCCCTTAGTTATTCCAGTGGGCGCGTTACAGATAACATAAAAAAATATTATGGAGGTGGCATCTTGCCAGATCAATTTTGGTTCTCGGGGGTACGCGATTTCTACACCCGTAATCTAACACCGGAAATCCAGGCGGCGGATCCAGCGGCCGCACAATACTTTGCGCAGGATTGGTCGTTTTTGAAACCAGCAATCGGATGGTATGACCAAAGAGATCCCACGGTGCTTGAACGCCATATCAACCAGGCGCGTAGCAATGGTATAAGCTACTTTAATTTCTATTGGTATTGGGATATGTCAAAGGGAGAGCTGGGAAATGACGGACTTGATTCATATCTCTTGGCCCGAAACAGGCATGACATTGATTTTGCGATCTCTATATGCGAGCACGGATGGAATCTTGTGATCCCGCGGAAAGATTTTCAAAAAGTCTCGGATCTCATCACGCAAAAATACCTCTCACAACCGAATTATCTGCATACGCGTGACGGCAAACTCATTGTCGAGATGTGCGATCCCACGGGCATTAGAACAGACGCTCCGCTTGCCGGTGCTGGTCAAAAATACACGACCATTGACATACCGGCCGTGCAAAACTTCATCGAAACATTGCGTCTAACCGCAAAGCAAAAACTTAGGAAAGACCTTAAAATTGCCGTCCGATTAGATGCAAATCCGGATCAAGTGGGAACAAAGACTACGGGAGTGTTCGATGCCGGCACATGTATTGCTCCGATACTCAATCGCACAGACGTCGTTTTAAACGCTCAAGCGAGCAATGCATGGATGACAACACAAGCGGCAAACTGGCCCTCATTTTGGCCATGCCTTGCGCAACGAATAGACGAGCGGCCGAGGGTGGGTATTATGAAATCGTCTAAGGATATATTTTACTATCCCAGTTACCCGACGGCGAATCAATTCCGCGCGCAACTTCAAACCGTGAAGAATTGGATGGACGGACGCCCGCAGGATGAACTAAGCCAATTCCTCACGCTCTATGCTTGGAACGAATGGCATGAAGGCGGCATTCTTGAGCCTAATGTCCGCGATGGAGCGCATTTCATTAATAATATCTCTGATGTATTCAATGTCCCATACACACCGCTATCGTGTCGTGTTTCCGGACTGTGCCCAGACGCAACGGGGAGATAGGAAATGGGGAAGGAAATGGGGACGCTCACGAGCGAGGAAATGGAAATGGGGACGCTCACGATTTTTATCTGACACAGTACGCACATGTCCCGTCTCGCACACGTCGATGTTGCGGATTATGCATACCACATCATCAACCATTCGGTCGTGCGCATGAGCATTTTCAACACTGATTCATTAAATATCCGCAATCGAGCAAGTGTGAACGGCTCGAAGGTTACTACCGTCTCAAGCGGAGCACTCGGTACCATTATTGCTGGTCCCACCGTTGCAGACGGACATACATGGTGGCATGTTTCCTATGATAACGGTTCCAATGGCTGGAGTGCTGGAGATTGGTTGACTAAGGAGGAGTAGGATATGTACTTCTAACTCATTTTATAGATTAGTGTTTTAATTAGTTTTTATTATTTTAATTTGATTGAGTACTTAGGATTAGTAAAATAAATTTTTACTAATTTGAAATTATTCTTGATCCTAATTTTTAATGCGGGAAATTTTCTCTTTGTTTACACTGAGCGAGCGTTCGCAAGTCGAAGTGTGCGCGATAGAGGACTCGAACCTCTGACCCTCCCCACGTCAAGGGGATGCTCTACCAACTGAGCTAACCGCGCGATTTAGAACAGACTACACCAAAAATTATTCTGGCGGAAGGGGTGGGATTCGAACCCACGAGGAGCTTACGCCCCTGCCGGTTTTCGAAACCGGTTCATTTGACCTCTCTGACACCCTTCCTATCTGTTGCATAAGCTCTAAATTTATTTAGATGCTTAGAATTAGAGCTTCCAATCTCACCGAAATATCTTACTATATCTGACCACTTTCTCAAAACTACGCAATATTTTGATGTTTGTATGGGCGCAAATCCTATCTCAGTTAGAACACTTTTGAAAAACATGAGCAGAGGTATGGAACGGTTTGTGAAATTCATTCCTGCATTTCTGTAGACTTTGCCCCTTATCAGATGTTTATCTATATAGAAACAACCATCAGTATCAAATAAACCTCTTATACATTTTTTCTTGTATCCAAGATTATCTTCTATCCAATCTGGCACTTTCACCTGATTTCTGATCTTACTGCCGATTTCTATGCCCATAGAATTAAGAAAGGATACGAGAAGAGTTCTTGATAAAACGATAGTATTTACATTCTCTCCAACTCTCTCCTTCGGAACAACTAAGATAGTAAAAAGTTTTTTAAATGCTCTCTCTGATCAAACTTCATATTTTAACGATAAAATTTTTCGAGTAATCTTTTATGCACAAGTCAGCCATATATTGAGGTTATGGAGTCAAAATGATAATATAATCTTTGTTTAAGGCCCTATCGTCTATCGGTTAGGACACAAGCTTTTCAAGCTTGGAAGCGGGGTTCGACTCCCCGTAGGGTCACAAATTGAAAATATTAATCACTTGGCGTGTAAATATAGATAAATATCTTCGAGAGCTTTAACGGCATCTCCGGCGGCAATATTGTTTTGATGATAAAGGCCGTCAGTCGAGTCACCGGCCGCCCAAACACCGTCTACCTCGGTTTTTTGATTTCTTGGATCAACGGGAATTTGTCCGTATTTATTTAAAGGGATTAATTTTTTTACGAATTCAGTAGTAGGTATAAGACCAATCTCAACAAAAATACCGGTCATAGGAATTTCTTTCTCAACTCCTTTTTCTTCATAAACCAATGACTTTACAAATTTGTCGCCCTTGATCTCTTTAAGAATGGCATTTTTGATCGCTTTCATCTTCGGGTGCGAAAGAACTTTTTGGACCGTGATCTTATCGGCTTTGAATAAATCACTTCTGATTATGAGAGTGACCGACTTGGCATATGAGAGCAATTGCGCCGCTGTTTCAAAAGCGGCATTGCCGCCACCTATAACAGCCACATCTTGTTCGGCGAAAAGAGGACCATCGCAAGATGCGCAATAAGTAATGCCTTTGTTTTCAAATTCTTTGGCTCCTGGGATATCAAGTTTTCTTCTGGTGCTTCCGGTCGTTACGAGTACAGTTTTTGATATATAAGCGTTATCCTCTGTTTCAATCTGAAAGAGGTTATCTGTTCTAGATATCTTCTTAACTCTTGTTCCAGCCTGTATTTCGACAGAATCACCGGCATATGATCGCAAGTGGTCTTCAAGGACCTTGCCAAAATCCGGACCGCTAATTTTTTTGATTCCGATCCAATTTTCAATCCCGATTGATTCTGTGCTTTGTCCGCCGAAGGATTCGGTCAGGAAGATGGTTTTAAGTTTTTTGCGAGCGGCATAAACGCCGGCGGCAACACCAGCAGGACCTCCGCCGATAATAGCTAAATCATAATTCATAGATTATTGGCTTTCAGCTTATCAGCTTTTTAGCTTTAATTCAAAAAATTTCAAGCCAAGTAGCTAAAAAGCTAATCAGCTTGGAAGCTACTTGAGCTTACTGCGTCTCAAAAATGCCGGTACGGCGCTCCAATCATCGTCATTATCATCAATTATTGGGGGAGGAGTCTGTTTAGGAGCAGGTTTTCTTTCATCTACTATCTGCTGTACTACCTGTGGCACTTGTTTGACTGGAGCTTCTTTTGGAGGTTGAGGTGGAATAGTATTGAAAATCTTGCCGGCGTGGGCTGATAGCCCTTTGGGGCTCGCCACTATATCATCATTGTTATTGTTGAATGTTTGGAAGAGGGAAGTTGATTTTTTGGCATAATTGTCGGAGAAATTCGAGGCGATGACCGTAATCTTAACTTCACCTTTCTTTAGTTTATCGTCTCGAACTGTACCGAATATGACTTTCGCATTAGGATCAACGGATTCGGTGATGATCTTGGCCGCATCCTGGATTTCAAACATAGTGAGGTCATCGCCGCCGGCTACCGAGAATAATACGCCCTTAGCACCGTTAATGGATATATCGAGAAGCGGGGAACTGATGGCCAATTTTGCCGCTTCCACAGCACGGTTTTCGCCCGAGGCAAAACCGATACCCATGAGCGCGGCACCGGCATTCTCCAAAACGGAACGAATGTCCGCGAAGTCAATATTAATAATACCCGGTGTGGTGATAAGGTCTGAAATACCCTCTACAGCCTCTCTCAATATATTGTCGCAAACAGCAAAAGCATTTTGGGCGGTAGTATTTTTTTCAACAGTCTGGAGCAGACGGTCGTTGGGTATGATTATAAGAGCATCAACCGCTTGCTTGAGCTCGTCAATGGCCGTCTCCGCTATTTTCATCCTTTGTTGGCCTTCAAAAAAGAAAGGTTTGGTTACAACGGCTACGGTCAAACAACCGCTTTCCTTGGCCGTGCGGGCGATGACTGGCGCCGCTCCCGATGCCGTGCCTCCGCCCATGCCTCCGGCTATGAAAACCATGTCGGCACCTTTGATAGCCTCTTGAATTTCTTCCTTGGTTTCTTCAACGGCGCGCTTACCAAGTTCCGGATTCATGCCCGTACCTAGCCCGCGAGTCAGGTTCTTGCCGATGTGAATCTTCTTTTTGGCTAAAGAGTGATGAAGGTCTTGGGCGTCAGTGTTAACAGCTATAAAATTAACACCCTTAACCTTGGAATTAACCATATGATTGACGGTATTTTTACCGGAACCGCCTACTCCTATGACCTTGATTCTGGCGAAAGATTCTACTTCTGGCTTGATTTGTGGCATGCGCTTAAATTAAATTTTAGATTCGTTTATCTTACCAGAGAGGAATTAAAATAAAAGTGGTTGACTTTAGATAGTAAATATTGTATTAAAAATAAGATTGACCGCAAGTTTAATGTTCTAAGGCAAGAATTGCGAGACCCATCGCGAAATAGCTTTTAACCAGCGTATACCACCCTCCCTCGTGAGGGGATTATTATGAATACCAATAGGGTTATGTTCCTCGTCAGTGTTGAATCCCACTATTGTTAGACCACAAGCAACAGCCCATGTGCGATCTTTGATTTTTCCATCGGCTGTATTTCCAAAATAAACTTCGGCCACTTTGGAGGGAAGTTTAAGTGTGCTTTCAGCAATGCTTTTGATATTCGTTGTAGAAGCAACACCTCCGGCCATGATGATTCCCGCCGGCAGAAGAGCATTTCTGCCAATAGACTTGAGGTGTGTCTCAATCAGTTCAAAATAATTATTGAGGCGCCCTTTTACAATCTGCTCTAATTTTTTTCTTGGATAAGTTATTCTTCTTTCAGCCCCGATTTTCAAATTTTCGGCGTCTTCTGGGGAAATTTTTAAACCCAGAGCTATATCATTGGTGATATCATTGCCTCCAACCGGAAATACTTCCAATGAAACAAGGTTATCATTTTCAAACACCACAATAGATAGCGTGTCTGCACCTATATCTGCCAGAACACATCCCACTCTTTTTTGTGTCTTTGATAGTGTTACTAAGCTCAGGGCGAGAGGGGAAGCCACGACATCTGCGACTTCTATACCGGCCATCTCGACCGTGCTTATAAGGGTTGAAAGATGGTGTTCCAGACAGGTGATAAAGAGAGCTTTAACTTCAAGTTTTTGAGCTTTAAGACCAAGAGCTTGTCCCCAAACTGGTTGGCCATCAATTTTATATTCAATTGGGACAGTATTAATAATTTTCTTATTTATTGACCGAGTTTGTGGTATTGAGCTTTCGGCCGCTTCTTGAACTGCAGAAATATCTCTATCAGTAATTTCTAGATCAGCCTTTGATATGATTACTGAACCGTTTGCCACAATACTAGCAAGACCGATACTACCAAAAGAAACATAGGCACGCATGACTTTGACACCAGCTGTCTTTTCAGCGCGCCTTACGGCTGTTTCGATGCTTTTGGCTGCCTCGGCCTGGTTGGTGATATAACCGCGATATACACCCCTCGATTCATTTGATCCGGTGCCGATGATTCTGGGCACCATATGTTCATGCTCAATGACCCCTTCGGCTATGACTACCTTGATTTGAGAAGTTCCTATATCTATGCCGACTACGATTTGGCGTGTCATGTAATAATTTTTTTTCCGCTCGCTCCATTGTATCCCCGTGTGCCATTCCTTTCAAATGTAAAAGTCCGTGGATAAAAAGAAAAGTGACTAATTTTTTGAGTGTCATATCAAATTTTTTGGTCTCTTTACGGGCTGTAATCAAGTCAATAAAAATTTCTCCGCTCTTAAAAGACAATGGAAAACTTAAGACATTGGTCGGCTTATTTTTACCGCGATATGTCGAATTAAGACGGCGTGACAGTCTGTCATCAATAAATACGAGCGAAAGTTCAAATTTTCGCCCCAAAACGGTGTTTTTTAAATTTGTGAACGGTATTGAAAAGGTGTTACGCCTAGGCGTGATCACTTGATTTTTCACTTATCGGCGACGAGTGAACTTGCTTACCTCGTTTATTTTACCAAGCTTAATAAGCTCAGCGGTTGCCTCCTTTTTCTTAATATGATTGATTTGTTTGGTGCGTCTTATGTTGCGGGAAGGAGTGCGTTGGGTATAGCGTTTCGAGCGTACGCGAGGCAGGACCCCGGAGGACTGGACACGCTTGGTAAAGCGCCGTAGTACGCTTAAATTGTTTTCGCTTGACCCTTTTATAACCTCTATATTGACCATTGATTGCATTGCGCTTGCAACTTTAGCATATTATGATTTATAATGCCAAACATAACTATGGCACCGAAAACTCCTAAAAAAGTACCCCAAGTCGTTTTTAAGACTCATACCCATGACAGAAACATCTGCGGAGACGATCCTTTTGCCTGGGTTGATGTTTCTACCGATGAAATATTCAAAGGAAAATCAGTGGTTCTGTTCGCTTTGCCGGGAGCCTTTACTCCGACCTGCTCATCAAAGCATTTACCTGGCTTTGAAGCTCTATATGATGAATTTAAAAAACACGGTGTCGATGAAATAATTTGCCTATCGGTCAATGATGCCTTCGTCATGAACGCGTGGCGTGAGGATCAGGGTGTGAAAAAGGTCAAGCTTTTGGGAGACGGTTCGGCGGAATTCACCAGGGGGATGAATATGATTGTTAAAAAAGATGATGTGGGTTACGGTGAACGCTCTTGGCGTTACAGCATGTATGTTGAGGATGGTGAAATCAAAAAGATTTTTATAGAACCGGGATTCATGGATAATTGCCCCGACGATTCCTTTGAAGTTTCTGATGCGACTACAATGCTTGAGTATTTAAAGTCCCGCCCTCCGGACAGGGACGGGCAGGCTAAAGAGTGATATTTTTAAGGTAGTAAGGAAGTTTTTCCATATCTATGGTGTCTTGAGCCCGTGTGGCCGTGTTTCTCACAGTAGCAGTATTGTCTAGTGCCTCTTTTTGTCCAATGATAATCAAATAGGGCACAGAGAGACTTTCGGCATTTGAAAGCTGGGCGGTAATTTTATCCTTGTCCAGAAAGTGATGAATTGGTATGCGGTGGCTACGCAGTAATTCTATAAGAGAAAGAGTTTTGATATTGGCTTCACGTCCCAATTTAATAAGATAAAATTTTGGCCTGGGCGGTTCCTTGTAGACCCGTTTCTCTCCGTCTTTATTTGACGAGGAAAAAATACTGACTCCGGCCATGGGAATTTCTTTTCTTAACCCGAAAAAGCGTGTCAGACGGGAATAGCGGTAACCGACAGCCAGAGTATCTGTATTCTCGCTACCAACATTTTTAATGGCAAAGATAGTATGCGAAACATGATTTTTTTCTCCAACAAGTTCCGGCGCCAAACGGAATTCTATACCCATCGCCTCAATGTACTCGAGTACCTCTTTGAAATAAATTCTGCTTGAGAGCGAGAGAAAGTTGATGGAAGATGGCGCCATTTCGCGCACTCGCAGTGATTCGGGAGTGTCGATCCTAAACAGATTGAAAATGTCTTCTTTTACGCTTCGTTTCCATTCATCAGATAAATTCGCGTCAAACTTGCGGACATAATTGGTGAGTTCCCTTTCATATGTGCTCATAGATTCTCGGTCGCCGATGCAGTTTATATCAACCCTTAAATTTTTATACCCATCCTCGGATAGAATGGAAAGAGTTGTCCGGATAAGAGTGGCTTCCGCTATGCCGGAAGGCGAGCCTATGAAATGCAAAGCATAATTGCCAAATTTCTTTCGTGAAAAAGGTTTTTCATAAATAAAGGCAATGGGGTGCGGCAGGGAAGAAAAATTCTCATCTCGATATTTTCTTATGATGGATGCTTTTTCAAGAGCATCATAATGGGGATGACTGCCACAGTTTTTGGTCAATTCAGTGTCATGTTTGGTGATCTTGGGCGCGCTAATGGGAACAAAACCAAAATATCTCGCGACAACAAAAGCTTTGTCCAATTCACCCCACTGTCGATCCAATCGCGCGCTTTGTTGAAGTAGCATTTTATGATTATTCGGTCTTCTTTATATTTTTCGAATTATCACCCGGGAAAAGTGCCGGAGGATAAAAACGGATAATTGGCCTGCCTATGAAATTTTCTTCAGGCACCGGGCCCCATACTCGAGAATCCGCGCTTGAGAATCGATTGTCTCCCAAGACAAAATATTCACCCTGGCCGAGGATGTAATTCGCAGTATCTTTTTTGCCTAACTTTACATACGGCTCATCCAAAAGGAATCCTTCTGGGTGTTCTTCGTTTATTATGGTGATTTGTCCTAAAGATATGGAAACTGTCTCACCGGGCAAGCCGATAACTCTTTTGATGAATGATTTTTTAGGATCTCTTGGATATTTAAAAACAAGAACGGAGCCGCGCTCGGGTTTTTTGAAGTGATAAGTGAATTCATCAACGATCAAATAGTTTCCCGTTTCAAATGTCGGATCCATGGACGCTCCTTCCACTATGAACGGCTGGGCGACATAAAGACGGAACGGTACGACTATCAAAAGGGAGAGAATAATGAGTTTAACAAGTTCTTTGAAAAAGTTCTGATTCATAATTTGCTAAGATTGTATTATTTAAATTGATTTGACACAATAGCAATATGTATATCGTCGTAGGTTTGGGTAATCCCGGCAGAGAATACGCACTCACTCGCCATAACACTGGACGCATGGCAGTGGATTTTCTCTCTGAACAAGTGAAAAGTGTCAAAGTTTTGGCGCCAGATACATTCATGAACCATTCTGGCAAGGCAGTGGCGAAAGTGGTGAAGAGCAAGAAAGCGGCGGAGAAGCTCATTGTCATCTACGACGACCTCGACTTACCTCTCGGCATTCTGAAAATTTCCTACAACAGAGGATCGGGAGGACATAAAGGGCTGGAATCTGTCATTCATGCTCTCAAGACCCGCGAATTCATCCGCATACGCCTAGGTATAGGTAAGAAGAAAGATGTGGAGAAGCACATTCTTTCCAATTTCACGAAATCCGAAATGGAAATCCTGAAAAAAGTTTTTAAAAAGACGAAAGAAGTCGTTCAGGTAATTGTTGAAGAGGGCAGAGAGAAAGCGATGAACAAATTTAATTGACCTAAATGAAAAAATCTCGCATAACTTGTGTAATAACTTAATTAAACAAGGTCTAATCCGAAAGAAAGACCCCCTGTCCAAAGCTCGGCTTTGGACAGGGGGTGGCTTTGGATATATAATACTGTTATATGAGATTAATCAAGATTGCTCCAGGTGAGCACTACCATGTTTTTAATAGGGGAGTAAATAAGCAAGTAGTTTTCCACGATACAGGAGATTATTTTAGGTTTCTCTTTCTAATTCTATATTTTCAATCACCAATGATATTTCAGCAGCTTGGAAGATTTGTGAAAGAATTTGTCCAAAGCTCGGCTTTGGACAGGGGGCAAGAAGAGGAAATTGTAAAGAAGCGGGTAGTAGAATTAGTTACTTTTTGTATCATGCCAAATCACTTTCATTTAATTGTTAGAGAGAAAGAAGAAGGAGGTATAGCAACCTATATGCAAAGAATACTCACCTCCTATTCTAAGTACTACAACACCAAATATGAAAAGTCAGGTCACGTATTCCAAGGACCATATAAGGCAGTTCATATAACGAACGATGTGCAACTCCTACATACTTCAGCATATATACATAGAAATCCGCGAGAGATGACTAGGTGGTTTAGAAAAGAAGATAAATACCTATGGTCTAGTTATCAAGATTTTATCGGTGAGAACCGTTGGGAAAAATTGCTAGTCACAGATGTTGTGATGGGGGAATTCAAAGATAAAAAACATTACCATAAGTTTGTTGAAACTAGTCCGGCAAAGATGTTGGAAGAAATGTCCAAAGCCGAGCTTTAGACATAGGACACTGAAGATTTGAATTAGGGTTACTTAGAGTTTTTATCGACGAAAGACAGCGCCATTTTCTGTTCTTTGGTTTCAAAGAGAGTGATTTTGAAAGAGTAGAGCTTGCCCATTTCAAGTTTTTCTCTAAGTTTTTCTTCCGAACCGAATTCAGAGACATGAACCAGTCCGGCTATTCCTTCTTCGATTGAAGCCAGAGCACCGTATTTATTGAACTTGATGATAACCCCTTCAACAATATCGTCTTTTTTGTATTTCTTTTCCGCTTCTCTCCACGGATTTTCCTTCAAAGCTTTAATCGAGAGAGAAATCTTGTCGTCTTTGATCTCTATGACCTTGACTCGTACTTTTTCACCGATCTTAAACATTGTCTTGGGGTTTTCAACGAGGCCCCAGTCAATTTCAGAAATATGTACCAAGCCTTCAAGACCCTCTTCAAGCTTGATGAAGATGCCGAAATCAACCAAGCCTGTTACTTCGCCCATAATTTCATCTCCTAATGTGTAATGAGATACGATATTTTCCTTGTCTTTTGTCTCGGGACTTTTCTCCGAGAAGATAAGTTTACCTTCCTTGGGGCTGGCGCCAATTATGGTGACAGAGAGTTTCTCACCGACGAGTCTTCTCAATTCATCAAGGATCTTGTCTTTATCTCCGTCTGAAATGCGCGGATAATGTTCCGGCTTGAGCTGGGAGGCAGGCAGAAAGCCTAATAGTCCCTGCCAATTAATGATCAGGCCACCCTTATTGGCATCCGTGATAGGCAATTCGAAAGTGCGTTTTTCGCGAATAGCTTCTTCTGCTTCACTCCAAATGAGCGCTTGACGGGCTTCTTTCAGAGAGATTTCGATGTAGCCGTCTTTTCCGCCGATACCGACAACTTTTCCACGGACAATATCACTGACATTGATTTTCTTGATAATGTCACGGGCGTTTATAAATTCCCGGCCGTAGATTATGCCGGTGCCAAAAGGTGGCAGGTCAACATAGATAGCCCCCTTATCGATACTTATCACTGAACCCTCCACCAAATCATCGATGGAAGGCGGAGTGGGAATGCTTGTTATAAATGCGTCAACTTCGGAAGTGTTTAATGTATTGTTAGTCAAATTTTATGGCCATTTTCGGTCCTCGAACTTCATCATTGGTTGCCATAGTGCGAGGGGTAACAAAAACGGGGGTTAATAAAATACACAGCTCAACTTACCAAAAAACACTGGTTAAAGCAAGCGTTTCGTGTTAAAATGAATTAAATTAAATGATAATAAGCTATCACAGCGCCGAATGCTTTAAGATATCCCATGGTGATATTACTTTGGCTCTAAATCCCATATCAAAAGACTCCCAATTAAAGACCACGAGATTCGGCGCAGACATTACTCTCATCACCGCCAATCTCCCTGATTTTAACGGTCGCGAACAGACCTCTCGAGGAGACAAGTCTTCTTTTGTCATAGACGGTCCCGGCGAGTACGAAATTAAAGACGTTTTTGTAAGAGGTTTTCTTTCCGAGGGACCCGCCTCTGCCCATGCTACGGCGGACAAGCCTGACAAAAAAATAAATACGATCTACCTCATATCTTTTGAGGGAATGAATCTTTGTTTTCTGGGCGCGCTTGGCAATTCGACACTTACCGACAAAACACTTGAAGCGATGGAAAATATTGATATCCTCTTTGTCCCTCTAGGCGAGGGCGGCACGCTTGATCCTGTTTCTGCCTATAAATTGAGTGTTTCTCTTGAACCTTCGGTTATAATACCTATGTATTACACAAAGTCCGCCTTGGAACAGTTCACAAAGGAAGGCGGCGAGGCAAAAGTAGAGCCGATTGATAAATTTGTGGTAAAAAAGAAAGATCTTGAGGGCAAGGAAAGTGAGATCGTGGTATTGAAGGAAGAATGACCATATTTAATTAACTAACACTTTATATATATGAGAAAATATTTAGCTCGACTGCATAAGAAACCGGATCATCATAAGAAGCAATTCGCTTTTCTCGTTTCCGCTACGGTGACGCTTTTTATATTCGGAGTCTGGTCCATTACCACTTTTGGCGTGCATCAAGAAGTCATCGCCGAGGAGAAAGTAGAAGAAGTCGGTCCGTTTCAGTCTTTAAGAGCCAGTGTCTTTTCGGGCTTACAAGCTTTTGGTGATAGTTTTGACAAAATGAAATCTGGTTTCAAATCAATCGATTTTGAAGCTGAATATAAGGATATTCGTGAAGGAGCATTAGATATTTATGGCAGATAAGGATATTAAAGGACACAAAGCTCAATTTTCGGATGGTGAAGACAGAATCATCGCCCGAACTATCACGAGCGAGATGAAGGAGTCGTTTATTGACTATGCTATGTCCGTTATCACGGATAGGGCGCTTCCGGATGTGCGGGACGGTCTCAAGCCGGTACACAGAAGGATTCTTTTTGCCATGAACGAAATCGGTTTGGGCGCCACCGCGAAAACCAAGAAATCTGCCACCATTGTGGGAGATGTACTCGGTAAGTATCATCCTCACGGCGATGCTTCCGTTTATGAAGCGATGGTCAAGATGGCTCAAGATTTCTCAATGCGTTACCCATTGGTCATTGGCCAGGGTAATTTTGGCTCGATAGACGGAGATAGCGCCGCTGCTTATCGATACACCGAAGCAAAAATGTCTCGTTTGGCAGGCGAAATGCTTAAGGATATTGATAAGGATACGGTAGATTTCCGTCCGAATTATGACGGCACCAAAAGAGAGCCGGTCGTCTTGCCGGCGACCTCTCCTAATCTTTTGCTTAACGGTACTTTGGGTATTGCCGTGGGCATGGCCACTAATATTCCTCCGCACAATCTTTCAGAAGTTGTTGATGCGACCATTCATTTGGCCGACAATCAAGATGCCACGACCGAAGATCTTCTTGAGTTCATAAAAGGGCCGGATTTTCCGACCGGTGGCATCATTTTCAATGAAAATGACATTCATCACGCTTATGCCACCGGCCGTGGCGGAGTGGTGGCACGCGGTGTAGCAGATATAGTGGAAAACAAAGCCGGTCAGTTCCAGATAATCATTACCGCCATTCCTTATCGGGTAAACAAGGCTGATTTGATTACCAAAATTGCCGATTTGGTGCGTGACAAAAAGATTGAGGGCATCAAAAGTCTTCGTGATGAGTCAGCCAAGGATATTCGCATCGCCATAGATCTTAAGGCCGGCAGTCAGCCCCAAAAGATACTGAACTCTCTTTATAAGCATACCCAACTGGAAGACACTTTCCATTTCAATATTGTGGCTCTGGTTGACGGGGTGCCCCAAACTTTATCGCTTAAAAGTATCCTGGTTGAATTTCTCAAGCATAGAGAGTCGGTGGTCAGGCGACGCACGGCGTTTGATCTGGCCCGGGCGGAAGAACGCGAGCATATTCTTCTCGGTTTGGTCATAGCTCTCGACAATATAGACAAAGTTATAAAACTGATTCGCGCGTCAGCAAGTGTGGATGACGCCAGAAAAAGTTTGATGAAAGAATTTAAGCTTTCGGAGATTCAAGCCAATGCTATTCTCGAAATGAGACTGCAAAAACTTGCCGGTCTGGAACGCAAGAAAGTTGAAGACGAGCTAAAAGAAGTGCAGGAATTCATCAAAGAAATGAAAGCCTTGCTCGCTTCGGCCGCTAAAATTTTAAAGGTGGTCAAGTCCGAGCTTGAAGATATCAAAGAGAAATATGGCGACGAGCGCCGTACTAAGGTCATCAAAGGCGGGGTCAAAATACTCTCTATTGAAGATCTTGTAGCCGAAGAAGAAAATACCTTGGTTCTGACTTCTGGCGGTTATATCAAGCGCACCAATCCCGATGAATACAGGCGCCAAAAACGCGGTGGCGTCGGTGTCATAGATGTTGATACCAAAGAAGAAGATTTTGTCACCTATTTCTTGACAGCGAGCACTCACGCGGATCTATTGTTTTTTACCGACAAGGGCAAGGTTTATAACATAAAGATGTATGAGATCCCAGAAGGCAAGCGTGCCACGAGAGGCAAGTCTATTATGAATTTTATCTCGCTTTCCGACGATGAGAAGGTCACTTCCATCTTGGCTATGCCCAAGCCCACATCATCTCGAACTGTGGATAAGAAAAGCATGGAGGGTTCACTCTTTATGGTTACAGAAAACGGCACTACCAAAAAAGTATCGGCCCAAAGTTTTCATGATGTTCGGTCTTCTGGTATTATCGCCATTAAATTGGCGGCCGGGGACAGATTGGTTTCGGCTGAATTTGTCGATAAGGGCGATGATATTTCAATCGTCACGAAGAAAGGGCAATCTATACGCTTTAAGGAGTCAAGTGTGCGAGAAATGGGCCGAGGAGCAGGGGGAGTCAGAGCGATTAAGTTGGAGAAGGGGGATGTGGTCGTTGGCGCGCACCATATCAAGCCCGATTGGAAATCAGGGCACCTCTTGGTAATTTCAGCCAATGGTTACGGCAAGCAGACCAGTCTGTCCGAATACAAAGTGCAAGGCAGGGGAGGTTCTGGTATTCTCACTTCCAAAATCACACCGAAGACCGGCCATGTTATTGCTTCGCAAGTGGTGACCGGTGAAGAAGACGAGGTCATTGCTATTTCAAAAAAGAGCCAGGTGGTGCGAGTGGGACTGAAAGAGATCCCAGTTCTTGGTCGCCAGACTCAAGGAGTGAGGATTATGAAACTTCGCGAAGGTGATTCGATTGCGTCTCTCATTTGTTTGTAAATTAAATTCAGCAATTCACATTTACAGAATTATTTACCCAAAGATAGGAAAACTTATAGTATAATAAAATTATGTCCCAGTTTCAGATCATCCTACTCGTAGTCTTCGGGGTATTTATTGTCGGCGGTGTCGTGGCTTTCTCATTATTTCGAGGAGGTGCCGGTGATACAAGTTTTCCCATGACTGTTTGGGGGGATATTCCCAGACAAGATTTTACTCTCTTGCTTAATTCTCCCATCCTTACCAAGGACAGGAGATTTATAGTGAGTTATGTGGAGAAGTCCGCTGATACGATAGAAGCTGAATTTACTGAAGCTTTGGCCCGCGGTATAGGTCCAGATCTTATTATTCTCACTCAAGACAAGATTTGGAAAAATCGACCGAAACTATTGACCATTCCCTATACCGGTATCAGCGAACAAGATTTCAAGAGCACTTTTATCGAAGAAGGGGAGCTTTTTTTGAGTCCTGACAGTATCTATGCTTTACCACTTTCAATAGATCCTATGGTTCTCTATTACAACCGTGACTTGCTTTCCTCGGTGGGAATAGCGCAGCCGATAGCGTATTGGGATGAGATATACTCTGCGACTACTAACCTTTCCAAGAGAGATGCCGTCGGTAATCTGGTGTTATCAACAATGGCTTTAGGCGAAGCGAGAAATATTCCTAATGCCAAAGAAATTTTGTCTCTTCTTATGCTTCAGGCCGGGACACCTATTATTGGCATGACAAGTTCTGGATTGCGTTCGCAAATTGCGGACAGTTTTGGTACTCCTATTCCGCCCGGTCAGGCCGCGCTTGATTTTTATACTCAATTCTCCAATCCAACCAGGAACTACTACAGTTGGAATCGTTCGCTTGTTGATGCCCAAACGCACTTCACCAGTGGCGATTCCGCGTACTATCTGGGCTTTGCTTCCGAGTTGCGTGTGCTTAGAAATAAGAACCCGGCTCTTAATTTTGAAATTTCTACCGTACCTCAATCACGGGTTTCCGAGAGAGTCACGACATTTGGACGCTTACGAGGTATAGCCATATCACGCGGCTCACAAAATCCGGGTGCTGCCTTGCTTTTGGCGAACACTTTGGTTTCAAAAGATATAGCTATTGTTCTTTCCGAAATTATGGCTTTACCACCCACGCGTCGTGATCTTTTGACTTTGCGTCATTCCGGGTCCGTTCATCCAGTGTTTTATAGTTCCGCTCTGCAGTCTAAAGGATGGCTTGATCCGGATAGTGTGGCCACACGGGCTATTTTTAGCGAAGCCATAGAGTCAGTGACCAGTGGTCGCACCCGTACCGATCAAGCAGTCGCTCAAATGAGTAGGGATATGCAAGAATTAATACAATAGTATGGATTTACTCGCTCAATCTTTTAATCTAATCGTATGTCCCAATGGTATAGATTGTAATTTTGGACATCTCGTCTTGCTTGCCAGAAATCTGATTAACGCCATGATACTTATCTCGACCTTTCTCGCGGCGGCGGCTTTTGCTTACGCTGGAGTTGTTCTTCTTGCCTCGGGTGGCAGTGAAAATGCCAAAAATGATGCAAAAAAAATCTTCACAAAAGTACTCATAGGTTACCTGTGGATACTGGGAGCATGGCTTCTGGTTTACACTATAACAAGTGTCTTGCTTGTAGACGGGTTTTCTTTACTCGGCTCACCGCGATAACTGTCATGTTTACTTCAACTAAATTTAAGAAAGTATCGTTTCTCATGGTATCTTTTTTGATATTGTTTGTTTTTGCCGCGACTATTGTTCTCGCTCAAGCGAGCGGTAGTACTGGAAATTCTCCCCCAGGAAGCGCAGGTAATTCTCCGGGTGCTGTCGAACTTGATAATCCTTTTGGATCAAATAACAAGTCTCTTTTTGGCCTGCTCCGGGCAGTCATCAACGACATCATTCTTCCCATGGGCGGTGTTCTTGCTGTCCTATCCTTTATATACTCCGGCTTTCTCTATGTTGTGGCGCAAGGTAATGAATCTAAACTGGCCATTGCCCACAGGGCATTGCTTTACACCTCTATCGGTACCGCGGTCCTGCTCGGTTCCTGGGTTCTCGCCAATGTCATCTGCAAAACGATAGGTCAATTGGGCGGGCCGATATGTCCCCCATAAGATAATTTTATGAGTCATCGCGAGCAAAAATAGTATGAACCCACCGAATAATTTCCGAGAACTGGTCAATATTGTTAAAGATGTGATAGATACTGCCTTGCCTGTTGTTACAGGTTTGGCACTTCTCGTATTTGTTTGGGGTCTTGCTAAATTCATCTTTCGCATTGGGGGTGATGAGAAGGCGGTAAATGATGGTAAAAATTTAATGCTGTGGGGGCTCGTGGCTCTATTTATAATGGTGTCTCTTATATCAATTCTCGCTTTCTTTCATAATGACATTGGGTTTAGTCGGACTTTCGGTTTGCCTCTTTTACCACCTTTTAGATGATTTAATTCAAAATGACAAGATATACAAAAATATTTCTAGCGTTTCTGCTCTTTTTACCTGCGGTGGCCTCTGCCCAGCTTAACGGTGTCAAAGATCTTATCAAGGCTTTCGGCGGTCTCTTAAATCCGCTCATTGGTGTAACTGTTGCCTTGGCTCTTTTGGGATTCTTTTGGGGTCTCGTTCTTTTTATTTTTCATGTTGGCGGTGATGAGAAAGCAGTCAATCAAGGTAAGCGTATAATGGGCTGGGGACTCGTCGCTCTTTTTGTCATTGTCTCTGTCTGGGGGATAGTGGGCTTTATGCAAAACGCCGTTCTACCGGGCGGTAGTAGTACTTCTCCCACGCCTCTTTTCCCTGACTGAAGATAATATTTTATATCATGTTAATATTTAATTTATTTATTAAAATAAATAAATGAGTTCCGTTAGAAGTCGCGGTCACGGTTTTGAAACGGTGCTATAGTGTAGATATGAAAAGAATTATTAAAATTTATAAAAGTAATGTTCAGCAAGGCTCGGTGACCGAGACCTGCTTCTAATGGGATGAAAAAAATCATTCCAGCTGTTTTAGTCTTTACTCCAGTATTTGTTTTCGCTGCAGAGTTTTTAGACAATGTGAAGGATCTTATCACTGCTTTTGGTAATATAGTCAGTACGGCTATCCCTATAGTCGTTGGACTGGCTCTTCTTATTTTCTTCTGGGGTTTGGTGAAGTTCATCTTTGCTCAAGGTAGCGAAGATGCCAAGGAACAAGGTAAGCGCATCATGATCTGGGGAACAATCGCGCTCTTTGTGATGGTTTCGATTTGGGGGATAGTGGCCTTTATGCAAGAAGCATTTTTGCTGGGTGGAAATCCTACCTCTCCCTCCAATCTTCCTTCTGTTACTCCAGAGGGGTCAAATGAGCTATAAGGTTTTGGGGATAACGGCATTGTTTTTTTGATGGTTTGTCGTATGATATGTAGATACCGTATAGGTATATTAAAAATAATATTAACCAGCTAAATAAATGAAAAAAGTTATTCTTGCCGCTTTAGTGTTTTCTCCGGCCTTTGCCTTTGCCCAAGGTAATCTTGGCAATTTAAACAGCATTCTGCTCGGTGTTGGTAGATTGGTAAATAATGCCTTACCTATCGTCTTCGCTCTAGCACTTCTTGCTTTCTTCTGGGGCTTGGCGAAGTTCATCCTTGCTCAAGGCAATGAAGACGCCAAAGAACAAGGTAAGCGCATTATGATTGGCGGCATCATAGCGCTCTTCGTGATGGCGTCTATTTGGGGTCTCGTAAATTTCATACAAAGTGCTTTCGATGTAAATGAGATACAGAATATCACTCCTCCAAGCGTTCAAATACCTACGAACTAATAAGTTCAAGATTCTTTTACCTCAAGCGGGATGAATATCTCTGATTTCCTCAATAAAATCAATCAGTTTATATTGAACCCGATTGTCTATCTGGCATTTGCGGTCGCTTTCATGGTTTTCTTCTGGGGTATTTTTGAGTTCATTCGTTCCCAGACCGCCGATGATAAACGGGAGGAGGGCAAAAGGAAGATCTTTTGGGGCCTGTTCGGTATGTTCATCATGTTTTCCGCTTATGGCCTGATCCGCCTGATTCTCGGCACTTTCGGTGTTTCTGCCGGTTACCCGTTTGAGTAGCTGTCGTCTCAAACATTAAGTGGCAGAATAAAGTAAAAAGCCCCACCACTTTATCTAAAGTGGTGGGGCTTTCCTTTCACCGTCCGGAATTTTTTTGAATCAATCTTCAAGCGTGCTGTCAGGGAAATTATAGGTTTTCATCCACTCCTCCAAATTACTGGATCTTGTGTCGATACTTAAATCGACAATTTGAAAGTCAGTAAATCTGGAGGCCTTATTTTCCTGATTCACATAGAAAGTCAGAACTTTAGCAGGAACAAAGAGAGTCCAAATACATACTCCGGCAGTCATGACAGCAAGAACAACACCGCTCACTTTTTTCACGCAATTTTTGCTCATTTTTACCTCCTTGGGAAATAGTAAATTGGACTTTTATAAAAAACTTTTCTTTTTGTATAATACAAGAAAAGAACTAGTTTGTAAAGCATTATAAAGAAAAAGGCGCCACGTTAGACGTGACGCCTTTAAAACAAAGAACTAAGTCCTTAGGGGAGAAATTACAAACTCGAATGTGGCCTCTCGCACTTCCTCATCCGTTACCCGAATTTTTACAACTGTAACTCTTCCGGGTATTCGAATATGTCCTTCGAAGCTTCTGGGGTACTTATATATTTTCCCTTTGGCCTCGACTTCGTAAGCCACATTTTCGACTGGACCCCAATCCAAATTCTTCCCCAATGGGATGGATATTGGGTCTGTCCACTCCACCCCAATCACCATCTTGAAAGTTTGAGCGGTGATGATTACCTGCGACGGTGGCAAGATGCCTAGAGCCAAAAGCTTTGGTTCCCAGCAATATCTCGAGGCACTCCAATCCCTTGTGTCGTTTCGGGCAAAAAGAATTCTGGCAAATTTCTCATTGCCTTCCTCAGTATATAAGTCGATACCGAGTCTTTTTGCCTCGACAGAATGATATCCAAGGTTTATTTGCCATTTTCCCACATCCATAGTTTTGAGATTAGTGATGACATTACCATGGGAATCAAATTGTCGTCCACCGCTCTCGCATTTCGCAATAATTGGAAGTACGATATCGGCCGGTAGCTGACTAATTGAGGTTGAAGAAAATTTAGACGGCTGTGTTTTTGTAACAGTCGTTGGTATCCTTTCCTCGACCCATTCGGTGATCTGGTAAAAATACCAGTAACCGGCAAATAAGGTTCCCAGGAAAAGCAGGATAATGCCAAACCGCAGAAACCATGGGCTTCGATAAAAGCCGTAGGTTTGTCTTCTGCGGTCGGCATCTTTAAGATACCAACCAAGCAGGAGAAGGCCGACGGCAATTCCCAATCCCCACCAGATGTAGTGACTGGGAATTTTGACCAAAGTTTCTTTCATTTGGTCAACGGCTTTCCATGCGACCGAATCGAGCAAAAACAACGAACAAAGGATACCCAAGACAAGTACTACAATTACTTGTCTGGCTACCAACCAGTTGAATTTCTCTTCAGAAACTTCCGGCGGAGCCTCTTTAGGCTGACTGTCTTTCTCTGGTGTTTTCGGTGGTACAGTTTCTTGCTGTGCTTTTGGTTTTTCAGGCTTTTCTTCTTTCTTCTCCTCCTTGTCCGAAACTTCTGGACTAACAGATTGTTGCTCTGTCGGTTTCTTTTTTTCTGATGTTTCTGGTGGTACAGTTTCTTGCTGCACCTTCGGTTTTACAGACTTGTCCTGTGAATCAGACTTTGTCTGTTCGACCTCTTTTTTGTCTGGAGTTTCGGGCGAAACTGTTTGTTTCGTTTCTAGTTTCTCCTTTTCAGAAACTTCTTTTGAAGTCTTTTCCGAGTTCTTCTTTTTCGGAGTTTCCGAGGAAGCCTTGGGAGAACTCTTCGTTCTCTTAGACTCCTTTTTTTGTACTTCAGGTGAAGCTTTTGGAGAACTTTTCGCTCTCCTCGACTTCTTTTTTTCAGAAACATCTGCGGAAGTCTTTGAGGGTTCTCCGGCCTTCTTTTCAAAAGATTGCAGAGTCGTCACTTCGACTTCTGGTGAAGAAAGCTTTAGTCTTTTCTTACCCGGAATTCCTTTCTGTGTAGAATCTACAACGGAAGGTTTTTTTGACGGGGTAGGGGAAGAAGATTTCTTCCCCACCCACTTTCTCAAAAACCTTAGTTTGCACTGGATGCAAAAAAGCATCCGCCGCTGAAACCAATTCATGTGCGGTTGTTTGTCCGTTTCGTCCCACAATGGCGTCATTTTATACCCCCTTTATTTCTTGTGTTAAGGTGCTATTCTTTTTTAATTATATCATGAATAAAGCCTATTTGTCAATATAAAGTAAAATATAATTATCAAAATAAAAGGGCCGAGCGACATGTCGCTCGGCCCCACTTTTTTACTCCTTTCTAGAAACCTTCGCCGAAACTATTTGTTTCTTTTTCGATTTCTCCTCTGGCGAAACCTTTTCTATATTTTCCGAATTCGTCTCCTTTGGAACCGTTTCTTGATTTTCCTCCACCTCCTTACTTGGGTTATTTAGTGGAATCATTGTATTGCCCGCCCCGGGGGCAAATACTGTAATCTTCTGGTTATTCTCATATGCTTCCGCCATTCTAACTTTCACTCTTAGTTCATCATGTGCCGTTGGCTTGTATACGCGCTCAACTCGATCAGCATCAGCATCATTTTTGAGAATCTTGACTAGCTTATCCTTTTCAGCGGTTGCAATTGCTGCCGCATTTTGAAGACTGGTTCTTTTTTCAAGCTCGACAAGTTTAGTTGTCGCGTCATCAAAATACGAGATGTCTGCTAGAGCGACACTTATGATTGTTAACCCTAGATCTATGATTACTTCTGGGGCGGCTAGTTCTAAAATCTTATCAGCAAAAGCCTGTTGTATTTTGGCATCTTGAATGAGTATTTGGGCATCAGTTTGCCCGGCTATAGCAATGATCACCCGCTTTACTTTCATGTCCAACACGGCAAACGGGTCGGCTGTGCGCAAACGCACCCTAACAGGAAACGTCTCCTCGTATAATATATTAAAGAGGAGATTCGTCTTGATGATACCACTCATCTCAATACCCATAGCCCAAATGTCGTGCTGACCAGATTGCCACACAGATGTTGATATAAGAGATTTTGGCTGCACGCTATATTTCAACTCAATGTCCTTTCTCCCGTACCGAAAGGTCCTGACATCATTGATGCGGAGATATCGGAAAAAACCAATCACCATAATCCCTAATGTTGCGAACAGGATCCCCCTTCTTTCAATTCCTTTAACCATTTTCCAATTATAAGGATCAGGATCAGAGCGATCCAAACGCCTCCCAGGAACAGCATGGATCACATTTGTAACATTACCACCGTCATTATTGACGACAGGATTACCCCTCGAGTCCTTTCCCATGGTATTGCGTTTTGTGAGCACTAGTGCCGTTGAGTTGGCCGGTAGGATTGCAGCAATAATGGGGGAAGGCAAGCTTGCTAGAAACCGAAGCAGTAGAACAAACAGCAGAACGAGTAAAGAAAAAAAGATAAATCCAAGCATTGTGAGCCTCCTTGTGGTATTTTGTCAGAGTTGTTTTAATGTACAATCTTATTTAATTATACCACAATCAATTGCATAATGCAAATAGCTAGTCTCGGCTATTCCTTGACACATTAAAAAATCATAGTAGATTGAGAAAGGGCTTTTGTTCATTGTCTAAACCTACAACCAACGGAGGTGTTTAATGAAAAGTGACGCACTGGTATTTTTGACTATTAACAACAAGAATGGCGAGCGTAATCTGCTCTCCGTTATTATTGTCAATGCTTTAAAAGACCACGGCTGTACATCTGTGGTTCTAGAGTCCGCTAATGATAAGACTTTAAAGATTGACAATGCATTGGTAGTGCCGCTTTTTGATAAAAAATTCGGGGTGAACAGGTGGAGTCCGTGTTCAAAAAAGGCTTCTGGAATACCCGATTGGGTTCGAGAGTTGTCGACAGGCTCATGCGTGGCTATCGGTCCGAAGTGCGTGCAGTATCCCTCGCATATTGAGGATGCGACACAACAAATTGCCAACATGTTTTTACGAGAACTTTGTAAAAACGGTAACGGTAATGGATTTCCGTGGGGATTAGCGCCGTCGTCAGAAAAGCACAAGCGTCGCTCATGGCGCCGCATGAAATATGTTCGTAGGTAAGTTTATATAAATAAAACCGGTGGCCACCCTTGGGTGCCCGCCGGTTTTTCTTATAAGTATATTAAGAAATAAAAGAAGATGTCTCTTTGTTCGTCAAAGGTACGCCATTGCGCACGGGTACTCTTTTGATGATCTCAATTATTTTACTGTGATCATCAACAATTTGAAAAAGATTTATATCATCGGGATTTACAACCCCGCGTTTTAGTTGTTCTCTTTCTATAAATCCTTTCAGTTCGTTCCAAAATTCCGAGCCGACGCAGATTATGGGAATGCCGGTGATTTTTTTTGTCTGGACAAGCGTAAGAATTTCAAAAAATTCATCAAGAGTGCCGAAGCCTCCGGGATAAAATATGAACGCTTCAGCGGAGAAGGAGAGACAGACCTTGCGCACAAAAAAATAATAAAAACCGACCGATTTGGACAGATATTTGTTCACTATCTGACCGTCAGGGAGGTTTATTAAAAGTCCAAGCGAGTCACCGCAGGCTTCAAAGGCACCTTTGTTTGCCGCTTCCATAATGCCGGGACCGCCACCGGAAATAACGGAGTAACCAAGCTCTTTTACTATGCGCGAAGCGAGTTGGCGAGCATCATCATAATAAGGATTATCTTCCCTGAATTGACTAGCGCCGAAGAATGTTACTGATTTTGAATCATCCTCCAGAAAGGCGAAGCCTCTTTGGAACTCTTTTAATATCTCCGATATTCGCTTACGGGCGACCTCCTGCATTTCTTCCCGAGTCAAGGTTAGAGCATTTTCAGTTGATTCTTTCATGGGACTATCATATCATAATGAGTAGTACATCTATTAAATATTTAGAAAAACATGAAAAAACTCAACAAGAATCAATGGATTGCTGTATCAGCCAGTTTAGCTTTCTTAACATATCTTTTGTTTGCCGGTCCTATCATGAATTTATTTAATCCTCCAGCCGATAACTTGAATACAGACTCCCAAATGCCAGAAAGCGGTTTTGTGGCTGAAGAAGTCTCCATTGGCAATGGCGCTTCTGCGGAGCCGGGTGATACATTGACTGTTCATTATGTCGGCACTCTTACCGATGGCAAGGTTTTTGATAGTTCTCTTGATAGAGGCGCTCCCATCAGCTTCACTCTCGGTGTGGCACAGGTTATTCGTGGTTGGGACGAAGGATTGGTCGGTATGCAGGTCGGAGGCAAGCGTACGCTCATTATTGCCCCGGATTATGCCTATGGAGCAGAAGGAGCGGGACCTATTCCGCCCAATTCCACGCTTATTTTTGAAGTTGAACTCATAGATGTCGAGAAACCCGCATCACGCTAATCTTTTGATCGGAACCTTGGAAGAGGGAGAGTCTTTCATGCGCTCGTTTTCCGAAAGTCTGGGTGTGAGGCTTGAAAATAATCCAGACTTTTTTGCTTTCAAATCGGAGCTTTTCGGTATTGATCAAGCCCGCGAATTAAAATTGTTATCTACGCGCAAATCTTTCGGATCAGTTGATAGCGCGAAGCATGGCAAGAAAATTTTTCTCATCACTCCCACGCGCTTGACGCTTGAAGCACAGAACGCTTTGCTGAAAACATTTGAGGACCCATTGCCTGATACATTTTTCTTTCTCTCTGTCAGGGCAGAGGGTATGGTCATACCAACGCTCATTTCGCGCATGCAAATAATTCGGCTCGGCGGAGATAATTTTTCTGAAAGCACGGAAGCTCGAAAGTTTTTTTCGCTTTCCATCAAAGAGCGTCTGATCTTTGCCAAGGAGTTTGCCGATAAAGAAAAAAATTTGCCGGTCTTTCTCGATAACCTATTGTTCTTTTTGAGAAAGCAGGATGGAAAAATAATTTCTCTGGAAAGAGTCTATAATGTCAGGCGCATAGTGGATGATTCGTTTGTTGCACCGCGTTTAGTTCTCGAACACCTGTCCTTGGTGTTATAATGACTAAATGGCATACGATTTTAGCGAATTCAAGCGCTCAAGCGAATCAATTATCGAATGGCTTAAAAAGGAATATGCCGGTATTCGCACCGGCAGGGCTATCCCAAGCATTCTTGACGGAATATCGGTGAACGCTTATGGTTCACATATGTCCATAAATCAATTGGCCACCGTTTCCATTGAAGACCCTAAAACATTGCGAATTAGTCCGTGGGATAAAGAAGTTGCCAAGGATATCGATAAGAGCATCAGAGAATCCAATCTGGGTTTGTCGGTTGCTCAAGACACGGCCGGCCTACGGGTCTCTTTTCCTGAACTGACAGGGGAACGGCGTGCTATACTCTCGAAACTGGCTAGACAAAAATTTGAAGAGGCGCGCATCAAAGTCAGGACCGAACGGGAGAAAAATCTTGAAGGCCTTGACCGCAATGAGAAAGAAGGCAGTTTAAGTAAGGATGATAAGTTTCGGTTTAAAAACGAGTTGCAAAAGCTGGTTGACGATATGAACCAAAAACTTGAAGAATTAGTTTCCAAGAAAGAAAAGGAGATTTTAGAATAACATTTTTATGTCCATACTCATTTTTATAATCATTTTAAGCACGCTTATAATTGTTCACGAACTTGGACATTTTCTGGTCGCCAAGAAATTCGGTATTCGAGTCGATGAGTTCGGTCTCGGTTTCCCTCCGCGCGCCAAAGAGCTTTTCATCTGGAGAAAGACGCTGTTCACTCTTAATTGGCTGCCTTTCGGTGGGTTCGTAAAAATATTCGGAGAGAATCCTGCCACTTCCGATGAAGTTGATTCGCAAGTTTCAGAATCGGAAGAGGGTAAGGTTATAGATAATAACGCTTCTACCGCTCCTGACAGTTTTCAATCCAAAAACAGGGCGATACAGGCGACAGTGCTTGTGGCCGGAGTCTTTGGTAATTTTCTCTTTGCCTGGTTTCTAATCTCTCTCGGTTTCCTCACCGGATTGCCCTCTCCCGTCGGTATTTATGTGCCGGTAGAAGATGCTCAAACCACTATTACGCTCGTATTGCCTGATTCTCCGGCAGGCGAAGCAGGACTTAAATCCGGCGATGTGATACTTTCGCTGTCTAGAGGGGAAGATGTTATTCCTGAGTCAGGAGGAGAAGCGGTTTCTCCTGAAGAGGCGTCGCAATTCATAGCTGTCTCGTCCGAACCGATTATTTTTGAAATCAATAGAGGAGGAGAAGTATCTCAAAAGTCCGTCACACCCGAAGAAGGAATAATCGCCGACCAACGGGCGGTTGGCATATCTATGGATTTGGTAGGTATCGCGAAGCTTCCGCCACATGAGGCTTTGTGGTATGGACTTAGGACCACGACCGAACTTACCGTACTGACGGGGCAAGCGATTACTAGTTTTATTGGACAGTCTTTTACCGGTAAAGCTGATCTATCCGGCGTCACCGGTCCCGTGGGTATAGTGGGAATGGTCGGGGATGTGCGAGAACTGGGCTTTGCCTATCTCCTGACCTTTACCGCTCTTATCTCGATTAACCTCGCGATCATAAATCTTTTACCTTTTCCAGCTCTCGACGGCGGACGCCTGTTTTTTGTCCTTGTTGAAGCGATAACCCGCAAGCCAGTCCCGCTCAAAGTCTTTAATGTCGTAAACGCTGCCGGTTTTGCTCTCCTTATATTGCTGATGGTCGTTATTACTATCCAAGATATCCGCAATATTTTCTAGTCTGGTTATAGCTGTATCAAAATATAAAATCATAAAAACAATCCACTAAATTTATAACAATATATTGGTATAAATTATGTTAAAATAGCTCCATGTCACATGTCTCTAAAAGAAAATTAGATCAAGAAACTTTCGACAAGATCTTCAGGAAATTGGTTCTGGTACTGGAACACGCTCAAAATAAAAAGAAGTTCGTATCGGTATTGGAGGAAATCTTAACTGAAACGGAGAAGGTAATGCTGGCTAAAAGAGTGGCTATCGTTCTTTTACTTCTTGGCGATATACCACAGCATCGCATATCGGAAGCTCTAATTGTAAGTCCTACGACAGTTTCTAAAATGTCTCTTCAGGTTGAAATAGGGAAATACGCTTCTATTAAAAATATTTCCATAAAAGAAAAGATTGATTTGGAAAAAGTAGTGTGGTTGCTTTTGACCGCCGGCGGTATCCTTCCTCCCAGAGTTGGTGGCAGATATTGGAGAAAGAAAGGTCTCAAAACATTTCTAGAAAAATAGTCTCTTTTTCTGTAGTTGCTCCAGTAACATAATCTATAACAATATATTGGTATAAATTCGAGATGTCAGGTTTTATAAAATGGCATCTAAATAAATCACTTTGTTTTTAAGACGGTTTTCTGTAGAATAGTGCGATGCGGCAAAGCAAACTTTTTACCAAAACACGCCGGGAGGTGCCCAAGGATGAGGAAGCAAAGAATGCTATTCTTCTTATCAGAGCGGGTTTTATTCATAAGGAAATGGCTGGTGTTTATTCATTTTTGCCCCTTGGCCTAAGTGTCATTAAAAAAATTAAAAATATTATCTCTGAGGAAATGGAAGCACTAGGCTCTCAGGAGATAATTATGTCCACTCTCCAAAATAAAAATATTTGGGAAAAAACGGACCGATGGGACGACAAGAAAATCGATATTTGGTTTAAATCAGCATTTCAAAACGGAAGCGAAGTCGGTTTCGGATGGTCGCACGAAGAACCAATCGTCGAAATGATGAAGTCGCACATATCAAGCTACCAGAATCTGCCCGTCAAGGTTCATCAGTTTCAAAATAAATTACGAAACGAAGTACGCGCCAAAGGCGGCATTATGAGATGCCGTGAATTCATCATGAAAGATATGTACTGCTTCGCCATGACTGAAGAGGACAATATGCAGTTTTATAATATAACCAAGGAGGCTTATCTCAATGTCTTTAGGCGAGTAGGGCTTGGTGAGATCACTTTTGTAACCTCCGCTTCCGGCGGAGTCTTTACTGATAAGTTCAGCCATGAATTTCAAACAATTTGCGAGACCGGCGAAGACATTATTTATGTGCACAAAGACAAGATTCTTGCTTTGAATGAGGAGATATTCAATGAGGAAAACTTAAGCAAGCTGGGGGTCGAAAAGTCTGATTTTGAAATGAAAAAAGCCGCGGAAGTCGGCAATATATTCAATTTTGGTACCGAAAAAAGCGAACAACTTGGCTTGTATGTGAGTGACCATAATGGTGATAAGAAGCCGGTGTTTTTAAGCTCTTATGGCATTGGAGTCACGAGACTTATGGGTACTGTGGCCGAAGTATTTTCTGATGAGAATGGTTTGTCGTGGCCAGAGGAAATATCTCCCTATGATGTTCACCTGCTTTTGTTATCGGATAAGGCTAAGGATCTTGCCGATAAAGCTTATAACGAACTTACATCACTTGGTATTGAAGTGCTCTATGATGACCGAAATTTGCGCGCCGGCGAGAAATTCGCTGATTCCGATCTTATCGGTATTTCTAAAAGATTGATTATTGGAGAAAAAAATCTTAACTCAAAAATATTTGAGTTAAAAATCAGGTCCACCGGCGAGACAAAAGAAACTACTCTTGCTCAGTTAATTGATGAATTCAGAAAATAATGAAATTTCCAAGTCTAAAAAACTTACGAGGGCTCCTTTCTCACGATATCGGTATTGACCTTGGTACGGCCAATACGCTGGTCTATGTGCGTGGAAAGGGTGTGGTTATAAACGAGCCTTCTGTCGTTGCAGTTAATCAAAAGACGGGGCAAGTTATCGCTATGGGTACAGAAGCGAAAGCTATGCTTGGGCGTACTCCCAGGCACATAATGGCTATCAAGCCATTGGTGGACGGAGTGATATCAGATTTTGAAACGACGGAAGAGATGATCAGTTATCTCTTGGGTCAGGCTACGGCAGGTTCCAATAAAATATTGAGCCCGAGAGTGGTCGTCGGAGTGCCATCTGGCATAACGAATGTTGAAATTCGGGCCGTGCGTGACGCAACTTCCAATGCCGGAGCCGGTGAAGTGCATATCATTGAGGAGCCAATGGCCGCGGCTATTGGCATGCGTTTGCCTATACATGATCCTGTTGGCAATATGGTTATAGATATAGGCGGCGGCACTTCCGATATTGCCATCATTTCGCTCGGCGGAGTGGTCAGGTCGAAAAATTTGCGAATTGCCGGAGAGAAATTTAACTTCGATATCGTTTCTCATGTCAGAAATCAATTCAAAGTTCTTTTGGGAGAAAGAACGGCAGAAATAGTTAAAATGACCATAGGTTCTGTTCTGCCGACTCATGCTCCTCTTGAGATGGCCGTTAAAGGACGGGACATGGCATCCGGCCTGCCTAAAGAAATAATCATTACAGATAGCGATATTCGCGATGCGCTCTCACAGTCGGTTGAAACTTTGGTCGGAGCCATTGTAGAGGTGCTTGAATCCGCTCCTCCTGAAATTCTAAGCGACATTATGAGCCGGGGTATTTATCTTTCCGGCGGTGGCGCCTTGATAAAGGGTCTGGCCGAGCTGATAGAGAGTGAGATAACCATACCGGTGCACATCGCCTCTGATCCACTGACGGCCGTGGTGCGCGGTACCGGCATTGTCCTTGAAGATTTGGAGCGTTACAAAGATATACTTATAAAAAATGAAAGCGACTTACCTCCCAAAAAATAGATCAAAACACCAATACTTAATGCGGGCTTTTATTTTGGTGGCGATATTCATTTTTGGCGCCATCGTTTTTCGCTTTATTGCCGCTCCGATTGTCTCGATCGTTACTCCCATTTGGAAAGCAGAAAACAAACTGATGTCCACCCTGCGCAATAGCGTCGCCTTTTTTAGTTCACAGAAGTCTCTGGTGGCAGAAATTGCCTCTCTCAAAGAAAGACTTTACTTTATGGAAACGGAAATACTTTCTCTATCAAACGGGCGAGTTCAGGAAGAAGTTCTCTTTGATCTATTGGGTAGAAAAGAGCGGGCAGAAGAGGTGGTGGCGGCGGTGCTCTCTCGACCCTCGCAGACACCTTACGATGTTATTATAATTGACGCCGGTTCTAGTGATTCCATATCTGTGGGGTCTCAAGTATCACTGCCGGAGGGGCCTATTTTAGGCCTGGTCTCGGAAGTTTTTCCCACGAGTGCCAAAGTCAAATTATTTTCCGCTAACGGAGAGGAAACAAACGCGATCCTTGAAAGGAACCAATTGCCCATAACGCTAATGGGTACTGGCGGAGGGAACTTTAGACTGGCTCTTCCCAGAGATGTTGAGATAGAGAAAGGGGATAGGATCCTTTTCCCGGACATTTCTTCGCGTCTGGTGGCTACGGTTGGGGAGATAGTGACCAAGCCCACCGATTCATTTAAAGAAGTGTTGGCCAGGAGTCCGACCAATATTTTTAGTTTTAGATTTGTATTTGTCTTACCATGACTCGTCGCCTCTTATGGTCCGTAATCATATTTATTTCTATCATGGTATTGCCATTCTGGATATATATTCCCGTCTTGTTCGCTGTCATAGTTTTCGTTCCATTTTTTTGGGAAGGCATTTTGTTTACCTTTTTGATAGAGGTTGTTCACAACAGTGGGATAGAATTTTTTTCCTTGCTTAGCTCGCCACTTGTTATTTCTGTCCTTGTTGCTCTTATCATTTTGTTGCCGATCAGGGACAGGATAAGAACATATGCTTAAAAAAATCATTCGCACATTAAAAAAACGCCTTAACATATCCCGCCAAGCGGGCAGAAAATATGATGATATCGACCCGGAAGATATTTTTATTGATGCCACAAATTTACCGGGCTTTGACGAGTATCGTTTTGAAGGGAGAATTGAGCGGCCGATGGGTCAGGGGGTGTTTTTGATAATGAAGATTGCCTTGGTTCTTGTAATTCTCGGTCTGGTTTCTAAACTTTGGGTCCTTGGTATTATACAGGGCTCCATTTACGCTCAAATTTCAGAAAATAATAGCTTGGAACAAACGCTCTTATTTGCCAACAGGGGTGTGATCTATGACAGAGAAATGAGAGAGTTGGCAACAAACGCCATCAAGGAGGATGGCAGTAATTTTGCCGATCGTCTTTATTCTCCTTCTCAAGGATTGGCGCATGTTGTCGGGTATATAAAATATCCTCTCTCGGATCGGGCCGGGATATATTATGAGGAAAATTATCATGGTCGTGATGGGGTCGAACGCGCCTACGATGCTTTGCTCAACGGCATCAATGGCACCAAGCTTAGAGAGATAGATGTTTCCGGCAAAGTGATATCAGAGGCCGTTCTTAAAAAACCTGTCGATGGCAACCCTCTGGTTCTTTCCCTAGATTCCCGTCTAACAGAAGTACTCTATGAATCCATGGAGTCTCTCGCGGAAGACAGGGGCTTTGTGGGAGGAGCGGCCGTCATCATGGATACGAGAACCGGTGAGATCATCGCGCTCTCAAGTTATCCTAGCTATGATCCTAATGTGCTCACGAACGGCACCGATAGGAATGCCATAAGCGAAATGATAAATAGTCCGTCGAAACCTTTTCTTAATCGTGCCATAGGCGGGCTCTATACGCCGGGATCTATTTTAAAACCCGTAGTCGCCTTGGCCGCATTGAACGAAAATTTGATCTCTCCCTCTAAACAAATTTTGAGTACCGGCTCAATTACTGTCGAAAATCCATATGACCCCGAAAAACCATCTGTTTTTAAGGATTGGAAAGCCCACGGCTGGACAGACATGAGAAAAGCTCTAGCTGTTTCCTCGGATACATATTTCTACTCCATCGGCGGCGGTTTAGGAGATCAGAAAGGATTGGGTATAACGGTATTGGAAAGATATTTTAAACTTTTTGCGATGACGGAAAAAACAGGTATAGATCTTTTGGGTGAGGTGGAAGGCGTTGTTCCGAATCCAGAGTGGAAGAAGGAAAAGTTTGATGGCGAGATTTGGCGTTTGGGAGATACTTACATAACCTCCATTGGCCAATATGGCACCTTAGTGACTCCTATAAATGCGGCCAGATCCACTGCTCTTATTGCCAATCGCGGGCAACTGCTTAAACCATCGCTCATAAAGGGAGGTAGTAATGATCCGGTTCTGCGTGTTGTCGATTTTAAACCGGAAGACTGGAGTGTTATTCATGAAGGTATGCGAGACGCCGTTACCTATGGTACCTCTGTCGGATTGAATGTGCCGTATGTTAAGGTTGCCGCCAAGACTGGCACGGCGGAAGTTGGTTCGTTCAAGCTTTATGTACATTCCTGGTCCGTAGGTTTTTTTCCGTTTGAATCTCCCAAGTATGCCTGGGCTGTTGTGATGGAGAAAGGGCCGAGTGCCAATACACTTGGAGCCACATCAGTGGTCCGGAGGCTTTTCGATTGGATGGCAGTCAATTCACCGGAATATTTTGAATAACGCATAAATCTTCCCAAGGTAACACCTTGGAAAGATTATGGGGCTTAAAGCTATGTTGATTTTTTAGTGACAGTAAGTTATTATATTGACCTATAAATCAACTCTATGAAGACCGCCGAAGATTATCTTACTAAAGAAAAATTTCATGAACTTGAGCGAGAATTGGGGCAGTTGAAAACAGTCAAACGCAAAGAGGTGGCGGAAGCGCTTGAATATGCCAAATCTCTTGGAGACCTGTCCGAAAACCAGGAATACCAAGAAGCGCGGGATAATCAAGCGATATTGGAAGACCGCATCAATCGTCTTGATGCAGTGTTGAAGTCGGCTAAGATAGTCTCCACTAAAAATATTGATATCGTGATGGTCGGTTCTGTTGTCACTGTGGAAAAAGAATCCGATAAATCACTCAAATCATATACCATGGTGGGCTCGGAAGAAGTCGATGCCGCCAATGGTAAAATTTCCATACATTCTCCCTTGGGTCTTTCGGCAATGGGTAAATCAAAAGAAGAAATATTCTCCTTTAAGACTCCTAGTGGTATAATGTCGTATAAGATTATCGACATTAAATAATGGCATCTTTAGAAGAAATTCGCTCTGCGCGTTTAGCCAAACTTAAATTTCTCTCCGAACAGGGGATTGATCCATACCCGTCGAGCGCCCGCCGGGATATTACTTGTGGCGAAAGTATAACTCGGTTTAGCGAACTTGCCGAGGGCGGACAAAGTCTCTATATGGCGGGACGCATAATGTCTCTCCGCGCGCAAGGCAAGATAATATTTTTTGATATTGATGATGGCACCGGGCGTTTTCAGGCTTTTCTCAAAAAAGGAGAGCCATTAAAGGCAAAATCTTTTGAGCTTTTCGAAAAAGCTTTTGACATTGGTGATTTTGTGGAGGTTAAGGGAACATTTTTTCTCACTAAAAAAGAGGAAAAAACCGTACTTGTGGAGGAAGTGCGCATGTTGGCCAAGTCTTTACGGCCTCTGCCGGAGAAGTGGCATGGTTTGCAAGATGTGGAGGAGAGATTCCGTAAAAGATATTTGGATATTCTCTCAAATTCTCAAGTCAAAGAGCTTTTTATAAAGAGAGCTAGATTTTGGGATGTTACTAGAGAATTCTTTAAAAAAGAGGGATTTTTGGAAGTTGAAACTCCAACGCTTGAAATCACCACCGGCGGGGCGGAGGCGAGACCATTCAAAACCCATCACCATGATTTTGATATGGGTGTTTACTTGCGTATTTCTGTCGGCGAGCTTTGGCAGAAACGGCTCATGGCATCAGGTTTTAATAAAACTTTTGAAATTGGCAGGGTTTACCGCAATGAGGGATCTTCCCCGGAACACTTGCAGGAATTCACGAACTTGGAATTTTACTGGAGCTATGCCGATTACCACGATGGCATGGAATTGGTTAAGAGGCTTTACAGAACCATTGCCAGTGAAGTTTTTGGTACGACCAAATTTAGGACACGCGGACATTCCTTTGATCTTGGAGATGAATGGAGAAAGATAGATTATGTCGAAGAAATCAAATCGCAAACGAGACTCGATATCACAAATGCGACGGAAGGAAATATGAAAGAGAAACTTGAGGAGTTGGGAGTTTCGTATGAGGGCTCGAATAAGGAGCGCTTGATCGACAGCCTCTGGAAATATTCTAGGAAAAATATTGCGGGTCCGGCTTTTCTTATCAATCATCCTGTGATCGTTGGTCCACTGGCCAAACTAAATCCTGACGGCAAGACAGTACAGATATTCCAGCCAATTCTTGCCGGTTCTGAAGTCGGCAAGGGATATTCCGAATTAAACGATCCGATTGACCAAGAAGCGAGATTTAAGATTCAGCAAAAATTGATCGAATCCGGCGACGAAGAAGCCATGATGGCAGACTCTGAATTTGTCGAGATGCTTGAATACGGCATGCCGCCGACTTGCGGTTTCGGTTTCGGTGAGCGCCTATTCGCTTTCTTGGTCGATAAACCGCTTCGAGAGACACATCTTTTCCCGCTTATGAGGCCAAAGGATTAGCCAAGGATTAACTTCGTTTTTTTATCTCCTCTTTCAATTTGGCAAGAAGTTCATCAACAGATAGCGCTCCCTGATTGCCGGAATCTCGGCTTTCCACCGTTACTTTCTTTTCAGCAACTTCTTTATCTCCGATAACCAGCGCATAAGGCACTTTTTCTGTTTTGGTATTCCTTATTTTTTTACCAAGAGTCTCATCCGAGATATCGAGCTCCGTGCGTATGTTTTCCGCTTTTAATTTATCGAGAATTTCAGTGGCATAAATAAAGTGCGCTTCGCCGATGGGAAGGATTTTAACTTGCACCGGTGAGAGCCAAAGAGGGAAAGCACCGGCGTATTTTTCTATTAAAAAGGCCATTGTTCTCTCAATCGTACCAATAGAAGACCTATGAATCACAAACGCTCTATGGAGTTGGCCATCTTCTCCGATATAATTCAGGTCAAAACGGTCGGGCATCAAGAAGTCGTATTGCACGGTAAAGGCTGTGTCTTCTTTGCCGTTGACATTTTTCATCTGAATATCGATTTTTGGTCCGTAGAAAGAAGCTTCTCCCTTTACTTCTTCAAAATCGCCGACTCGCTTCTTTAGTAATTCGCGCAAAAGTGATTCACCCTTTTCCCATGCCTCATTGTTTCCTGGATATTTTTCTTGATTGTCTCTGTCGCCCAGGGACAGTCTGTACCGATAATCTTTTCCAAGTTTTAGGCCGAAAATTTCCGAAAGATGTTCTATGAGGTCAAGTGCTTTCGAGGCTTCTTCAATAGCTTGCTCCTCCGAAGTACAAATTATATGGGCGTCCGAGAGACACATGCTACGCACTCTCTGAAGACCCATAAGTTCTCCTGATTGTTCATAACGATAAAGCTTGGCAAGTTCGGCTATGCGTATCGGCAGTTCTTTATAACTGTGTGGTTTGGAAAGATAAAGTTCAAAGTGGTGCGGGCAGGTCATGGGCCGCAACATGAACTCTTCGTCGTCAATCACTATCGGCGCATACATGGAGTCCTTGTAATGCGGGTAATGCCCGGATTTTTTATAAAGATCGAGCTTGGCTATATCTGGAGTGTAGACATGGCTATAACCCATTTTGGTTTCCTCATCAATGACCAATCTTTCCAGTTCTCGCCTTATGGTCGCTCCTTTCGGCGTAAAAATAGGCAATCCCTTGCCAACCGTATCGGAAAAAGTAAAAAGATCCAGTTCCTTGCCTAATTTCTTATGGTCATTTTCTTCCATTTCATTCATGAATATACATCCTACAGCGACTTTATCTTCTTGGCAATAAAGGATGTCTCGCTGTTGCGCTTTGAGATTTTACCCTTGATCACTATGCAGGCATCTATTTGAACAAATGAACGAAATTCATCGAGCACTCTGGGAAAGATTGCCACCTCGATTGTCCCGGATAGATCGCCTAAACGCATAAAAACCATACGCTCATTTGCTTTGGTCAGGACATCACGCAGATTCTCGACCATGCCCGCTATCACTGTTTCAGTACCTTCTCTCAAATCAGAAAGCTTTTCAATACTGAACTTAACCGAAAGAAGTTTTTCTTTATAGGCTTCAAGGGGATGTCCGGAAATGTAAAGTCCCAGAAGCTCTTTTTCCCATCGAAGCTTGTCCTTCTCTAACACGGCTGGTGCTTTTGCCAATCGCAGGACAGGCAGAGTGGATGTATCGGACATAAGCCCAAAAAGAGAATTTTGATTCTCTGGCGCGTTCATTTGTTCCTTATGGTATGAAAGCAAGTTTTCCACATTCGCCAAAAGTTCGCCTCTTTCTCCAAATTCATCCAGGGCGCCGGACTTGACGAGTGATTCCAGTGATTTTTTATTTAAATTTTTATCTTTTACTCGGTTTAGGAAATCTGATATGGAAATAAATTTTCCGCCGTGCTTCCTTTCGGCTGTAATGGCGCTCGAAATGCCTTGGCCGAAATTTTTTATGGTCGTCAGTCCAAAACGGATCTTATAAGGTTCGTTTGAATTGCTCACTACGGTAAATTGAGAAAAACTCTCATTAACCGACGGAGGCAAAACTTCTATACCCATGCGTTTGCACTCCGTGATCATCACGCCGATTTTTTCCACATCGCCCGATTCCGCCGTCAGTACGGCCGACATATATATGGCGGGGAAGTTGGCTTTTAAATATGCCGTTATATAAGCAATAAACCCGTAGCTTGCGGCATGGGCCTTGTTAAAGCCGTATCCCTGGAACGGTTCAAAAAGCTTCCAAAGATTCTCCGCTCTTTCTTTATTCATACCTCCATGTTTTTGACAGCCCTCAACGAAGATAATATGCTGCTTTTTCATTTCCTCCGGAATTTTTTTACCGACTGCTTTACGGAATTTATCCACTTCTCCCCAAGAATAACCGGCCACTTCTATGGCGGTCATCAAAAGGTCATCCTGATAAACAAGCACGCCGTAACTAGTTTCAAGAAAACTTTTCATTTTGGGGTGTAGATATGTGACGGGTTTTTTGCCGTGCTTGCGCGCGATATATTCTTTGATATTGTTCATTGGTCCGGGACGATAAAGAGCTACCATGACATTGATATCGTGAATGGTGTTTGGCTTTAGATCCATCAATGCGCGCGTCATACCATCGCCATTGAGTTGAAATGTTCCTTCCGTATCGCCTCTGACAAGCATTTCAAAAGTTTTTTTATCATCAAGCGGGACTTTATCAATTTTAATGTCCTTATTTTCGATCTTTTTTATACGCGCCAATGCATCGGCAATGATTGACAGGTTTTTGATACCGAGAAAATCAAACTTTAGAAGTCCAGCATTTTCAATGGAATGCATATCGAATTGAGTGATGATTTTCTTTTCTCCTTTAGTGTCGTATTGGAGAGGGGTATAGTCAACGAGCGGAGTCGGCGATATGACCACACCGGCGGCATGGACGGAGATGTGCCTGGCGTTGCCCTCGATCTTTTTAGCCATGTCTAAAATTGTTTTTGTATCGCTGTCTTCATCGTACAGTTTTTTCAAGTCGTGATTTTCTTTTAGCGCCCGATCTATGGTCATGGGGAATCCTTGGGCTCCGAGCGGTATAAGCTTGGAGATCCTGTCTCCAAGCGAGTAGGAAAAACCGAGCGCGCGCGTGACATCTCGTACCGCGCCTCTGGCCATCATGGTGCCGAAAGTACCAATTTGGGCAACATAGTCTATGCCATATTTTTTGCGAACATAGTCAATCACTTCGTCCCGGCGATTATCCGCGAAATCCATATCAATATCCGGCGGCGAAGGTCTGTCCGGATTGAGGAAGCGTTCAAAGGGCAGATTGTATTCCAAGGGATTGATGTTTGTGATGCCGGCCAAATAGGTGACAAGGGAGCCCGCTACCGAGCCTCGGACATTGGTCAATATGCCGTTTTCGTGAGCATACTGAAGAAGGTCGGAAACCACCAAAAAATATTTGGCATAACCTTTGTCCTTTATAATTTTCAGTTCGTACTCCAGTCTTTCGATTTCCGTCGGAGTCTTTTTTAGCCCTCTTTTTTCAATTCCTTCATAGACTATCTTCTCGAGCATTTTGTCCGGCGATAAATTTTCCCGGATCATTATTTTCGGAAAGACCCAGTTGCCCAATGTCAGTTCAAGATTGCATCTATTTGCGATTGAGGCAGCGTTTGCGAGAGCTTCGGGAATGTCTTTGAAATTTTTTTCCATTTTTTTCTGATCCGGAAAAGAGAGGTCTTCTTCAGAGCCCGAATCAAATGATCCATTACCACCACCGATATGTCCCTGGATTGAGAGGACTGTATCGCGGGCGAGCTTGTCTTCCGGTTCAAGATAATATATGTCGTGAGCCGCTACCAACGGGATGCCGTTTTTTTGAGCCAGAGCGACTCTTTCTTTCATTCTGTTTTCATGGCCCATAATTTCCAGATGACGGGTTATTTCTATATAAAAATTTTCCGGCCCGAATACTTTTTTATAAAATAGGGCGAATTCTTCGGAGCTATTTTGCACTGACGCGGGCAGGATGGCTATAAGATTGTCATGATATTTTTCGACGAGCTCCTTGTCTATGCGCGGCTTGTAATAAAAGCCCTCTAAGAATGATTCCGTCACCATTTTGAGCAAATTTTTATAGCCGGTTTCGTTTTTCGCCAAGAGCAAAAGGCGGCTACGCTCTGAATCAACGCGTGCCTCCTTGTCATGCCGACTGCGTACAGCTACATAAAAATCAACACCGATAATGGGCTTAATGTTGTTCTTTTTACATTCCTTATAAAATTCTATTGCACCGTAAAGGTTGCCGGAGTCGGTCAGGGCAAGGGACTCCATTCCTGACGAACTCGCTTTCTTTACAAGGTCTGGAATTTTAGGTAAAGCTTCAAGGAGAGAGTAATGACTATGAGTATGTAGATGGATAAACTTAGACATGAGGATGCGGTAGAAGCCCGCCCTGTGCGTGCACTCTTAGGAGGTATTATAATGTATTAAATGCAATATGTCGTAGGCATTGATGAAGCGGGAAGAGGGCCACTTGCGGGACCGGTGGCCATAGGTGCTGTTAAAATTCCACTCAATTTTAATAAGGTTTTTTTCAAGAGCATCAAGGATTCAAAAAAACTTTCACCGGCTGAAAGGGAACTTTGGTTTGCTCTCACTCTGGAAGCTCGCAAAGAGGGTCTCTTAGATTTTACCGTTTCTTTGGTCTCGGAAAAGATCATAGACCGCAAGGGGATTTCATACGCGATAAAACTCGGCATAAAAAAATGTTTGGAGACGCTTGATGTCTCTGGAGATTCACAAATTTATCTGGACGGGGGCATACGAGCGCCAGAAGAATTTAAGCACCAGGTTACGGTCATAAGGGGGGATGAAAAGATCCCCGTTATTTCTCTGGCTTCTATAATGGCAAAAGTGACGCGGGACAGGAAAATGATTGGATTTTCAAAAAAATTTCCGGAGTTTAGATTTGATACGCATAAAGGTTATGGCACTATTCTTCATAGGCAAGCTATTAGAAAATACGGTCCGACGGAAAGGCATCGTCTGAGTTTTTTAAGAAACATCTTTGCGGGCGACAAAAAATTTGACAAATAGTAACTGGGTGTAGTATAATATTATATAGAAGGAGGATATCATGAAAACACATTATGTTTGTGTGGTCATTCATCGCTGTAATCCGGAAACGAGAGAGCTAGAATTTATCGTTATAGATAATCGTCTTGTCGGTCGGGAAACTGGCCGACCAAGTAGGCTTTATACTAAATTCCCCGGGGGAACGAACCGTGATTATCCGGGCGAATCGGTTCCTCTGACAAGAGACCGAGAGGCGTTGGAAGAAACCCATCTTGTTTTCTCCCAATCCAAACAGATTTGGAAGGCGGCGGGTCGAGCTCATATTAAGTATGGGTTCCTCGTCGACTGGACGGGTTGTTGGGGTACATTGAGACAAAAGCCCATTGTTGACGGCGGAGATGAACTATCGCCACCGCGATGGGTTAACGCCCGTACCCTCGGACGCGAGCTATCGTACACGCATCAGGATGTGTATCTGGTTGCTTGCCGACGATACTTCGGTATCTTTTAAAAAGCCCCCCCCACTTTAAACAAAGTGGGGGGGGGCTTTTCTTTTTAGCCATATTTTGATAGGATATTTTTATGACAGTACGAATGAGACATACGAGGTCTCACACCAGTAACAGACGCTCACATCACGCGCTTGCTAAATCAGCCCTATCTAAAGATGGGTCTGGTAATTTTCATTTGAGGCACAGGCTTTCTAAAGTTACCGGCACTTATCGGGGCAGAAAAGTTGTCGATTTAACCGCTAAAATTGATAAGAAAGCAAAAAAAGCTAAATAGTTCTTTTGTTCTTTATGTCAAATAGACATTTATCAAGGTCGGTCATCCTCCAGACCCTTTTCGAGTGGGATTTTGAAGGTATCAAAAAAGGCGATATATATCCGATATTTGAACGGACCATCTCCGAGTTTGCACAGGGAACAAATGACAGGCTTTTTATGGATAATCTTTTGAAGTTGGTAATAGAGAAAAAAAATGATTTGGATACATTAATAGAGAAAGCCGCGCCTGATTGGCCGATCGACAAGATTTCTATTGTCGACAGAAATATTTTGCGCATTGGACTAGCAGAGCTTTTGTTTGCCGACAGGAACGATGTACCACCCAAAGTCGCCATTAACGAGGCAATTGAACTTGCCAAAACTTTCGGCGGGGAAACTTCCGGCAGATTCATCAATGGAGTGCTCGGAGCTGTCTATAAAGAGATGGGTGAGCCGGGTAAATTTGATGTGTCGAAATCCAAAAAGAAATATGGCGATGTGCCAATAGATAAACTGCCAGTAGAACGACTGGCTGGGGCTGTAGTTTTCGCCCGACACGAGGGGGGTATCTATCTGGCATTGGTTCATGATATTTTTGGACATTGGACTTTAACTAAAGGTAAATTAGAAGGTTCGGAGAGTGTTGAGGAGGGTCTGAATAGGGAAGTTCAAGAGGAGCTTGGTATACCGATTAAAATAATTGAACGGCTAGGAGAAAATTCATATTCAACTTATCATCCGCAAAAAGGCAAGATTCTTAAACATGTTGATTATTTTCTGGCAGAAGCTTCTTTTCAAGAACTAACCCTTGAGAAGAAGGAAGAGCAGGGAGGTTTGGACGATGTGCGCTGGTTTAAGCTCGCCGATATTTTGGATTTGAATTTTTATGACGATATATTGCCTATTGTCACAAAAGCCCTTACATTATTAGCTTCTAAGGTCTAGGTGCTAGCTGATAGCTTTTTATGCATAATACTAGAAGCAAGAAGCAAGAAACTAAAGGCTAATTCACATGGATTTCACAAAATTTGAAAAGAAAGCGGGAATAACATTTAACGATAAGAGTCTTTTAAAACAGGCTTTTATCCATCGTTCATATATAAATGAGAATCGCGAATCAAAATTAAAACATAATGAACGGCTGGAGTTTTTGGGCGACGCGGTTTTGGAATTGGTCATTACCGATTATTTATACGAGCGTCTTAAGGATGCTACCGAAGGGGGATTGACTTCACTGCGTTCCGCCTTGGTCAACGCCTATACCTGTTCTTTGGTGGCTCAAGCGCTTGGTGTCAATGACTTCTTGCTTCTATCGAAGGGAGAGATGAAAGATACCGGTCGAGCGCGCCAATATATTCTGGCTGATACCATGGAGGCTATTATAGGCGCCGTTTATCTTGATCAGGGATATGATACTGCCAAGTCTTTCATTCTGACTCATGTCACGCCACTTCTGGAAGATATTCTTAAAAGTGGCACTTGGATAGACGCTAAAAGTCTTTTCCAAGAAAAAGCCCAGGAGTATACGGGTCTCACTCCAATTTATAAGACCGTGCGTGAATCCGGGCCGGATCACGACAAGCATTTTACCGTTAGCGTTTCCGTGGGTGATCTATTATACGGCGAAGGGGAAGGTAAATCGAAACAGGACGCGGAGCAGGAAGCGGCTCGTCAAGCACTTGATTCTAAAGGCTGGTCCCATTGAGTTCTCGCTTGAAAGACAAATTGTCCCAATCTTTACCCCACTTGGAGGCTTAGCCTCCAAGTTGGCTCTCGTCTGGAAGATAAGTATGAGCCTAAACAATCTCTGGGTATTTTTATGAAGGGATTAAGGTAAGATTAGGTTTGATACACTAAATATCATATGTATTTAAAGTCGATAGAGCTTACAGGATTCAAATCTTTTGCAAAAAAGAATTTTTTTGAATTCAATTCGCCGATATCGGCCATAGTCGGACCGAACGGTTCCGGCAAGTCGAATGTGGCTGAAGCCTTTCGCTTTGTCCTCGGCGAGCAATCCATTAAAAGCATGCGCGGCAAGCGCGGAGAAGATTTGATCTGGAACGGTTCAGAGGACATACCGCGGGCCGGTCGAGCCACAGTTAAAGTGACTTTCAATAATTTGCCCGCTCCGAGGGATGCAGGCGATGAATCAGGCGCAAAAAAGATTTTTGATATAGATTTTTTGGAAGTTGCCATTGAAAGAGTTGTTCATCGAGACGGTTTAAACGAATATTTTATAAACGGCAGTTCGGTGCGTCTCAAAGATGTTTTGGAGCTTCTGGCACGGGCTCATATAGGTGCATCCGGTCATCATATTATTTCTCAAGGAGAAGCAGATAAAATTTTAAGTGCCAGTCCCAAAGAGAGAAAGGGTATGGTTGAGGACGCTTTGGGATTGAGACTATATCAATATAAGCGCGCGGAGAGCGAACGCAAGATCAAAAAAACATTTGAGAATATAACGCAAGTGGAGGCTTTGCGGAAGGAGATTCTACCGCATTTGAAATTCCTCGGAAAGCAGGTTGAGAAGATAGAGAAGACAGAGAGCATGCGGGGAGATCTTCTTTCATTTGCGCGTGAATATTTCAAGCATGAAGACGCCTATGTAACGAGCTCAAGAAAATTTCTTTCTGCCGAAAGAAAACCACTGGACGAGGCTCTAAAGAAACTTTCCCAAGAGTCACAAAATGCCAAAAAAATAATTGAACTTGAATCAGGTTTTAACACAGTTCAAAAAGAAAAAGATGATTTGACGAGGGAGATTGGAAAACTTGAAGGGTTCATCATTACGGAACAAAAGCTCATTGATAATGAAAAAAGACTTTCTTCTTCAGACGAGTTTAAAACGGTAAAACTTAAGGAGATTGAAGAACTTTTTCGCGAGATCAGTGCTCTTTTTGATGTTCAAACGGTCAAGAAAAAGTTTCAAGATTTTATTAATGAAAGAAAACACCACACGGATTCTGTCTTGATCACCGAGGCGGAGGTAAGAATTTCAGATTTCAGAAAAAAAGAGAGAGAATTCGAAATATTTCTTGAAGCTATGAAGAAAAAAGAGCATGAAATATCTGAAGCCGAAAAAGCGGTTTTTCGAATAATGTCTGAAGAAAATGAATTAATCTCAAAATTAAATCTCTTAAAATCTAAAGAAGAAAATCTAAATCTAATTGAACAGGAATTTAAAAGGGAATTGGAAGAAGTCAGTCATATTGTTGGTATCGATGTATTGAGATATAAAGACGAAAAAACTCTTTTGTCCGAGGGCGAGATCGAGAGCAGAGTGAAGCAGGAAGAAAGAAAACGCGAAATCCAGAAGCTTAAAATCAGGCTTGAAGACTCAAACACTTTAGGCATGGAAGAAGTGCGCAAAGAGTATAAAGATACTTCCGAACGCGACGAGTTTTTAGCAAGAGAACTTGATGATCTTAAAAAATCAGCCGAGAGTTTGGATAGTCTCATTAAGGAATTGGAAACACGGCTTGCTGTTGAGTTTAGTTCCGGCCTTGAGAAAATCAACAAAGAATTCGACAATCTTTTCACCACCATGTTTGGCGGGGGAGAGGCGAGCTTATCCATGATCAAGGAGTCTCTTAAAAAACCTGATTTGGAAGAGGAAGATTTGGCAGAACTGGAGCAAAAGATTGAAGAAGGTCTCGAAATCAAAGTCAGTCTTCCCAAGAAAAAAATTCGGGGTCTTGTGATGCTTTCCGGCGGAGAAAGGGCACTCACCTCCATCGCATTGATCTTTGCGATATCTCAAGTCAATCCGCCGCCATTTATCATTTTGGACGAAACAGACGCGGCTCTTGATGAATCAAATTCAAAAAAATACGGAGATTTGGTTAATCTTCTTTCCCAACACTCACAGCTTATTTTGATAACCCATAATCGCGAGACAATGTCTCGCGCCGGAATTATCTATGGTGTTACTATGGGCCTAAGCGGCATTTCGAAACTTCTTTCCATATCGTTCGATGAGGCGGTTGAAGTGGCGAAATAAATATATTCGTAAAAAAGATTTAAATAAGCTGGAAGTCCAGGGTTTTTCTTTCAGGGTCGGAGGCTGCCAGTTTGACGCGTATTTTGTCTCCCAAGGAATATTTTTTACCTGTCCGTTTGCCCACGATCGCGTAAAGTTTTTCGTTTAATTCATAGAAATCGTCTTTTATATTGCGTAATTTGACCATACCTTCCGCTTTGGTATTGATTTCTTCGACATATATGCCCCATTCAGAAACCCCCGAGACTAAAGCATCAAATTCTTCGCCGATGCGCTCCTGCATGTATTCCACTTGTTTGTATTTGATGGAGGCTCGTTCTGCTTCCGCGGCCTCAAGCTCTCGTTCGCTTGAATCATCACAGAGTCTTTGATATTTAATGATCTCGTCTTGTTCTATCTTGCCGTCAGTCAGGAAACGCAAGAGCAGGCGATGAACCATGAGATCAGGATAGCGGCGAATAGGGGAGGTGAAGTGCGTATAGTATTCAAAGCCAAGGCCGAAGTGGCCGATATTGGCGGTGGAGTAAATCGCTTTTGACATGGCTCTGATGGCGGCCGTTTTGATGAGCATTTCTGCCGGACTGCCGTCAACCTCGTTGAGCATGCGGGCAATTTCTTTGCCGGTCGTTTTGCCTTCCTTGTTCTTTAACTCAAAGCCGAGCGCTTTGACGAAAGTAGCTAGATTGACTATTTTTTCTCTGTTGGGGGCATCATGAATGCGGTAGACGAAAGCGGCGCGACTATTTTTGATATTGGCAGTGTACATATAGGTTGCGACTTCGCGGTTGGCGAGGAGCATGAATTCCTCGATGAGTTTATGCGTATCTTTGCGCTCTTTTCTGAACACTCGGATTGGCTTGCCCAGATCATCGAGTTCAAATTTCACTTCTTCGCTGTCAAAATCAATGGCGCCGTTTGCGAATCTTTCTTCTCTAAGTTTTTTCGCCAGTGTGTTAAGAGTCTTTAGTTCTTCGACAAATATGCCTGCTCCCTTGTCCATAATTTCTTGAGCATCCTCGTAAGTGAATCGTTTATCAGACTCAATAAGTGTCTTACCAAACCATCGTTCTTTAACTACAGCGTCTTTACCCATGACGAACACAGCCGAAAAAGCATATTTTGGTTCATTCGGGTTAAGGGAGCAGAGATTATTAGAAAGTACTTCCGGTAACATTGGTATCGTGCGGTCAACAAGATATATGGAAGTGCCGCGTTTGATAGCTTCTTTATCAAGTTCAGTTTTTTCTATTACGAAATGGGAGACATCGGCAATATGAATGCCTATTTCATAATCTCCATTTGAAAGCGATTTAAAAGAGAGTGCATCGTCAAAATCTTTGGCGTCCGCGGGATCAATAGTGAATGTGGTAGTTTTACTAAAATCTTTGCGGTCTTTGAGCTTATCCTCATTTTTATATTTCTCTTTCCACAATTGCGCCTCCTTTTCCACTTCCCGGGGAAAGTCGACTTCAAACCCGCTTTCATAAACGATGCCGAGCATTTCCGTGTTATGCTCGCCAGCTTTGCCGATTACGCGAATCACTTCTCCCTTCGGACTTTTGGAAGTGTCCGGCCATTCCGTGATTTTTACTTGAACTTTATCATCGCTCGTTGCCCCGCGAGTGGCGTCGGACGGCACGAATATGTCTCGGTACATTCTTTTGTCATCAGGCACGAGAAAAAAGCCGGTATCTGATTTCTCAAGAACGCCGACAAACTGTGTTTTATGTCTCTCGACTATTTCCACGACTCGAGCTTGTTTTCTACCAGCTACCTCTCCTTGGATTGGCTCTAATTTAACCCGGTCCCGATTAAGTGCTCCGTTCAGATTATCAGGTTCTATTTCAAAATCTTCGTCGGTATCTGGAATAGGGAAATAACCAACCCCTTTGCCGGTGACGCGGATGGTTCCTTCAAGCTCATTTTTCTCAATTTCTGTCATTTTTAAATACTATATCAGATTTATTTACATTGAGCCTGTCGCCCTTCAAATTCTTCAGGGCAACCCTGAGCTCATCGAACGGGTCGAAATGTGGGTCAGGAGGGAGTCGAACCCTCATCCGCTTGCGCGGACAACATTTTAAGTGTTGCGCGTAAACCTATTCCGCCACTGACCCTATTTTCTTTTTCCTATTCCTACCCCCGTGTGTCGGCTTAAGACTATGGCAATTGGGACATAGCACCCTTAGGTTCTCAAGCCGATTATCTCTATTGTTACCATTTATATGGTCCAATTCAAGTGGTATTCTCCCATCTTCGGACTTTTTACACCAGCCACATTCTTCACATTGAGGATTTTTAATTCCATCAAGAAATAGTCTTTGTTTTAATTTGAAGCTTTGATAAGAACTATCAGAAATTAACAAATCCGTCATTTGATACAAATAACGGCCAGGTAGCTTTAGACCTTTGTTCCATGTCATCCCGTGAAAATGCTTTATTTCTAAGCCAAGTTCATTTATATATTTCCGTATTTGATAATAGTTACCACCAGCTTCTTTTAAACCAAGTTTGGCTAAAACTTGTCGCACACTTCCTGAAGTCTTAACTGCTTCTTTGAGTTGGTCGGCTGTCCATCTTCGTTTTCGATTCATTACTACCTAATTATATCAACTAAATACCATAAATAGAATACGATTGTTCACACACAATGCTTTTGCGTCTTCCATTAATATGGAGGCGTGGAGGGGAATCGAACCCCTGCATAGCGGTTTTGCAGACCGTCGCGTTGCCACTTCGCCACCACGCCAAAACAGTTTATACCTTATCATAATTGATAAATCATTGCTTTTTTGAAATACTATACTCTCATGCGTCCATAGCTCAGCTGGTAGAGCAGATCCCTCTTAAGGATAAGGTCGCAGGTTCGATCCCTGCTGGACGCACCATGGGCGGGTGGCGTAATGGTAGCCGCGCTAGTTTTAGGAACTAGTTCCGTAAGGAGTGGAGGTTCGAGTCCTCTCCCGCCCACCAGAACAAATGATGTCGCACGCGCGGAGCGCGTGGTGGCTTGAAACTAAATCGTACGCTCGTATCGTTCCGCCAATGCCTCGCTCCGCTCGGCAACCCCAAAGAAAAATGTTCCTTGCTTTTCGGATTTG
>Ga0210019_1000411_pt1 | contig 53566 bp, 53 predicted proteins | sample CryGeyCG2114_020_2_FD_183969 | JGI IMG/M metagenome (GOLD analysis project Ga0210019, IMG submission 183969) | Groundwater microbial communities from aquifer - Crystal Geyser CG11_big_fil_rev_8/21/14_0.20 (SPAdes) (version 2) | ecosystem: Environmental > Aquatic > Deep subsurface > Groundwater ...
AGTAGCGTATCATCGAACCCATGTCCGAAAATACTCCGGATCTTCGCTCCTTCATCGGCGCCGGCGGCCCCGCCGGGGACCTTCCCGGCCCGGTCGGGATCGACCTGCGCCCGCGCCAGACCGTGTGCGGCGACATCGACATGCGCATCGGCCTGGACGGCACCTGGTATTATGCCGGGTCCCCCATCGGGCGGAAAGAACTGGTCAGGCTGTTCTCCACCGTCCTCCACCGCGACGGCGCGGGCGACCACTGGCTCATCACGCCCGCCGAGGTCTGCCGCATCCGCGTCGACGACGCGCCGTTCCTGGGCGTCGAGGCCACGCTGCGGGAGACCGGCGACCGTCAGGACATCACTGTCCGGACAAATATTGACCAAACCGTGGCGATCGGCGCCGAGCATCCGCTCAGGGTCGATGTCGATCCGCAAACCCTGGAGCCCCGGCCCTACGTGGCCCTGGACCGGGGGCTCGAGGCCCGGCTGACGCGGTCCGTGTACTACCAACTGGTCGACCTTGCCGTTGAAGAAATCGTCGAGGGAACGCACATCTACGGTATATGGAGTGGCGGCCGGTTCTTTTCCATCGGCCGGATGACAGACCGGTAAACGAGGGCGAGGACCGTCAAGACATGACACCGAATTGGCTGATTGACCGGTTCCAGACGCTGGAACGCGACCCCGGGAACCTGCGCGGCGACCACGACCTTAACCCGGGCATGGGAATTCTGGAGGATCTGACGCCCGCCGCCGTCCTGGTTCCGCTCATAGAGCGCGACACCCTGCTCACCACCCTGTTCACCCAGCGCACGTCGCACCTTCAGCACCACGCGGGACAGATAAGCTTTCCCGGCGGCCACGCGGACCCCGAGGACACCTCGGCCGAGGACACGGCGCTGCGCGAGACGGAAGAGGAGGTCGGGCTGCACCGGCGTCACATCCGTGTCATCGGGCGGCTCGATCCCTACATCACGCGGACCGGATTCTCCGTCGTTCCCGTGGTCGGCCTGGTGGCGCCGCCCTTCGATATCTCGCCCGACCCGCACGAGGTCGAGGACGTGTTCGAAGTGCCGCTCAACTTCCTCATGGACCCGGCCAACCACCAGCGTCACAAGCGCGAGGTCAACGGCACGCGCCGCGACTTCTACGCCATGCCGTACCGGGACCGCTTCATCTGGGGCGCCACGGCGGGCATGATCAAGAACCTTTACGACGTGCTGGTGGGGGACGGGCCGGATCCGGATTTCAGGCGGGATTTCCAGGGCGCGGGGCGGACGCCGTGACCCGGCTTTTGCTCAACTACATTCTGCCGCTGGTGCTGCCGACGGCGGCGTACCTCGCCTGGGTCTGGTATTACCGCAAGCGGGCCGAGGAGCTGGGCGGCAAGCCGCCCGAGGTGACGCGGGGCGCGCTATTCTGGTGCCTGGTTTCCGGCCTGGGTCTGATGATCGCCTCGCTGCTGACGCTCGCCGCCACGGGCGGCGTCGGTCCCGGCGAGGGCGGGTATCAGTCGCCACGCCTTGAAGACGGCCGTATTATCCCGCCTAAGTTCAACTGAGTTGCGCCGGGCCGCCTGCCCGGCGGCCGGACAGGGACAGGTGAGCGCGGTGGGAGACGACTACGCGGAAATCCGGGGCATCAGCCGCGATCCGCTGGGCACGCTGGCGGTCGAAGGCTGGCTTGCCTGGCCGGAGACCCGCGCCCTCGTCGGGGCGCTGGGAGACGGCATGGTACGCTTCGTCGGCGGCTGCGTGCGCGACGCCGTCGCCCGGCGGCCGGTGACCGACGTCGACGCGGCCACGCCCCTGACGCCCGAGGAAGTCATGGCGCGGCTTGCCGCCGCGGACATCAAGGTGATCGCGACGGGCCTCAAGCACGGCACGGTGACCGCCGTGATCGGCGAACGCAAGTTCGAGATCACGACCCTGCGCCGCGACGCGGAAACCGACGGCCGCCATGCCCGGGTCGAATTCACGGATGACTGGATCGAGGACGCCAAGCGCAGGGACTTCACCATCAATGCCATGTCGTGCAGCCCGGGCGGCGACGTCTACGACCCGTTCGAGGGCATGCGGGACCTGGCCCACGGCGTGGTCCGTTTCGTCGGCCGCGCCGAGGATCGGGTGCGCGAGGACTATCTGCGCATCCTCCGGTTCTTCCGCTTCTGGGGCGGCTATGGCCGTCCGCCCGCCGACCGCGATGCGCTTGCCGCCTGCCGCGCCCATGCGGCGAAGCTGTCGGACCTGTCGGGCGAGCGGGTGCGCGACGAGCTTCTGAAGATCCTCATTGTGCCGCAGCCGGCCGAGGTGATCCTTCTGATGCGCGGCCACGGGGTTCTGCAGCATATCCTGCCCGAGGCGGGTCAGGTCACCCGCCTGCGCCTGGTGCACTGGCTTGCCGCGCGAGGGGTGATGACGGAGGGCGTGGTGCCCGACGCCCTCCGCAATCTGGCCGCACTCCTGGACACGGACGCCGACGGTGCCGCCGCGGTGGCGCAGCGCCTGCGCCTGTCGAACGCGCAGACGGACCGCCTGGTCGCCCTCGCGGCACCCGTGGAGGCACCGAACCCGGACCGGGAGGACCTTGCCCGGGAAAAGCTTCTGCGCCGCGTCGGCCCGGCGACCTTCCGCGACCTGGTGCTGCTCGGCTGGGCTGCCGAAATGGCGCAGTCGGCGCGGCTGTCGGCGGCGCGCTCCCGCGCCTGGCAGGCGCTCCTGGCCAGGGCGCTGGAATGGCGGGGGCGGGAATTCCCGCTCAAGGGGCGCGATCTCCTGGAATTGGGACTTGCCCCAGGGCCCCGGGTCGGCGAGGTTCTGGGCCGGGTCGAAGCCTGGTGGGAGGACGGTGGATACGAAGCCGGCCGTGACGCCTGCCTGGCCCGCGCCCGCGATCTGATCGGGGGAGAGAAATGACGCAGCTTCGCATCTGTTTCGTCGGCGACAGCCTGATCAACGGCACCGGCGACCACGCCTTCCTGGGCTGGCCGGGGCGGGTGTGCCGGCGCGAAGTCCAGGTCGGGCACGACATCACCTGCTACAACCTGGGCATCCGCGCGGAGACGACGGAAATGATCCGTGCCCGCTGGCGCGCCGAATGCACGCCGCGCCTGTTGGACATCTATCCGGGCGCCCTGGTGTTCTCCTTCGGGACCAACGACACGGCCGCGGAGGCGGGGAAGACACGCGTCGAATTCGACCGTTCGCTTGAGAACGCGCGGGCCATGATCGGCGAGGCCATGGACTGGAAGCCGACGCTGTGGATCGGCCCGCCCCCCATCGACGAACGGCGGCAGCCGTTCCAGGCCGGGCCCGGGTCGCCCGTGCGCGAATTCCGCAATGCGCGCATCGCCAAGCTGTCCGACTCCTTCGCCGCCATGGCGGCCGACATGGGAGTTCCCTATCTGGACCTGTTCACGCCGCTTTCCGGCGACAGCGCCTGGAACGGCGCCACGGGCGACGGCGTCCATCCGCCCGACGACGGATACGCCCTCATCGCCGAGCGGGTTACCGGTTGGGAAGCCTGGCGGCGTTGGTTCCCCGCTTGACGCAGGCGCCGTCGCGCGGACGGTGGGGCCGATCGGCCCTATGACCTCCGGCTATGTTGACACTGGAAGGGCCGCGCGCGAGGATTCCACTGTCAAAGGGCAGCGTAGATGCATCAATTATTTGGTGTATTCCAATAATTGCCACCTTCACAGTAGTACTGGCGGGAACTTGCGGCGTGCTTGAGATTACGAGTTCCTGTATCGACGTGGAAAACCTGACGGCGCCGGAGTTTCGCGAATTTCTGGCCTATTGGGAAGCTCTTCGGAGCGGTCGCATCGCGCCGCCGTGGGCGGAAATCGAACTGATCGAAATGCCGGCCAAGGTGCTGCCGTACCTGACCGTGGTCCAAGTCCACCAGGCGCCCCTGGATTTCGTCTACGCCTTCTACGGCACCGGTCACATGTCGCTGAAGGCGCGAGATCTGACGGGGCATTCCATCACCGAGGCAAAGCCCCGCGAGAACGGTCCCGTCGTGTTCGACCAGTACCGGCGGGTGTTGGAGGCGCGCAAGCCCATGGCCTTCCGCCGCACCTTCAGCGAACCGGGCGACGACCGGGACCTGACGCAGCTCACCTTGCGCCTGCCGCTGTCGGGTGACGGCGAGAACATCCATTGGATCATGTCGCTCAGCGACCTGCGGAGCAAGCCGGGGATGCGCGATTTCTACGAAACCCATGGCCGCGACCGCCCCTTTCGGCTAGGCGCGGCCCGGCGCGCCCGGGCCGTCTGACGCCAACCGTCACGCCGCTGCATTGTTACGCGGGGGCGTCGCCGGCGATGGTGACCCGCTGCATGACACGGCGCCGGCCCGGATAGTCGTCGACGGCGAAGTGCTGCAGACAGCGGTTGTCCCAGACGATGAGCGTGCCGTCCTCCCAGTTCATGCGGCATTGGAATTCCGGGCGTTCGGCGTGGCCGAACAGAAAGTTCAGAAGGCCCTCGCTTTCCGCCGCCGTCCAGCCGTCGAAGCGGACCGTATGGCCTCGGTTGACGTATAGCGCCTTTCGCCCGGTTTCCGGATGGGTGCGGACGACGGGGTGGACGGCCTCGGTCGTCACGCCCTCGTCGGCCTTCTTCAACGCGTTGCCGCTGTGCACGGCGACGCGATCCTCCTCCATGTAGCGCTTGGTCGCCGAGAACACGGCCTTCATATCGGCCAGCATCGCCTGCATGCCGTCGGACAGGGTCTCGTGGGCCAGATACATGTTGGCGAACAGGGTGTCGCCGCCGACGGGCGGCAGTTCGCGGGCGACCAGCATGGTGGCCATGGGCGGTTCCGGCAGATAGGTGGTATCCGAGTGCCACAGGCCGCCGAAGTTGCGGGCGTCGCCCGGATTGCGCGAGAACTCCAGCACGTCCGGAAAGTCGGGCAGGCCGTTGCCGTAGGGATAACGCTGGACCGGCCCGAACCGGCGGGCGAACTCCAGATGCTGGGCAGGGCTTACGTGCTGGCCCCGGAAGCGCAGAACCTGATGGTCGAGAAAGGCCTGGTGGATGCTGTCCCACTGGGCGTTGGAAAGCGGCCTGGTGAGGTCGACACCGGCGACGTCGGCGCCCGTGGCGCCGGTCACGGGGGTGACGGTGACGGTGGATGTTCCCATGGTCGTCCTGTCGGATTGTATACAATAATTTTCTTGAGAGGGTCGCGCGGCGAGGGCTCGCCGTCAAGGGTCTTGCGCGGGCGGGCGACGGCCGCGTCAGAACCGCGCGAGCCAGTCCAGCACGATCGCCTGTTCCGCCCGTTCGGCAGCGTCGATCCAGGCAAGTGCCCGTTCCTGTTCGGCGGGATCGTCGCGGGCGACGTCCGGCAGGCCGTCGTAGGCGCGGCGCGCCGCCGGGTCGGCGATGTAGAGGGCGAACGCCCGTGTCCGCCCGTCCGGTCCGGACAGATATCCCGCCAGCCCTTTTGCGTAATGCAGGGTGCCCGTCTTGGCCCAGATGCGCCCCGAGGCCGCCTCGTCCAGGAAGCGGTCGCGGAACGCCTTGCGGAACCCGGCCGTGGGCAGCAGGCTGGCAAAAGGCCAGCCGCCGTAGCGCCGGCCATGGGCGAAGCGCAGGACCGCCGCCATCTGGTTCGCGGTAACGCGGGCATGGCGCGACAGGCCCGAATGATTGGGCAGGCGCCAGCCGCGCCAGTCCACCTCCTTTACCTTGACCGCGACCGCCCGCTGCAGCCAGCCGGACAACATCGCGGTGGACGCCGCCAGGGTTTCCGGCCGTCCGCGGTGCAGGCGCGCGGCGGTGAGGCCCGTCAACTCGGACACCAGGTTGTTGGAATGCTCCAAGCCCAGGCGCGCGACCTCGGCCAGCGGCTGGCCGGACACGGCGGCGACCAGACGTGTTGCCTCGGGAGCGGCACCGGCCTCGGGCGGCGGCAGCGTCACGCCCGCCTGGGCCGCCAGACGCCGGAACAACTGCGCCGTCGCCAGGCCCGGATTCCTGACGGGCAGGAAGCGATCGCCCTGGGGCGCCGCATCCGCGCCCAGCCGCCAGGCGCCGTTCCGCCACAGGATTTCGCGGCCCGGCCCCTGGCTGGTCGCGGCGGGCGCCGCCCGGAGCGCTTCCAGGGGCGGCAGGCGGGTCAGCGCGGGCGCCGAGGCGCCGCCGTCCGGTTCCGGCCGCCATATAAGGCGCCAGCGGTTGAAGTCGACGCTGAGCGCGCTGACGCCCGGGTTGTAGCGCGCCTCGGCGGGCTGATCCGGGTTGATGGCGGGAACGGCGGGCAGCAGGGTCTCGTCGTAGATGAAACGCCCCGCCACCCGCGTCAGGCCCAGGTCCCGAAGGCGCACGGCCAGGCCGTACAGGTCCTGCGGCGCCAGCAGAGGATCGCCGCCGCCGGCCAGCACCAGGTCGCCCGCAAGGGTGCCGGCCGGGTCCGGTGCAGCCGTCGCGAGCACGCGGGTCTGGAACCGGAAATCCGGGCCCAGCAGTTCCAGCGCCGCGACCATGGTCGCGACCTTGGCGGTCGAGGCCGGGGGCATGGGCCTGTCTGCGGCGCGGGCCGCCAGCACGCCGCCCGTATCGGCGTCGACGACCGTGTACGAGATTTCCGCCGTCGGGCCGAGCGCGGCCACCGGGTCCGCCTCGGGTTTATGTTGCCCGGCGCAACCGGCCAGCAGCAGCACAGCCGCCAGCGCCACGGTCCGCCCGAAGACGCCAAGGGATTGAAATGCTTTAACTTGCCGTGACCCGTCCATTACACTATCGGCCAACAATAACCGGCAGGTTGGAGGGATGCATGCCCTATGTGGTGCGTGACGGTGACGGCAATGTCCGTGCGGTGTTCGACACGCCGGTCGACGGCGCGGAAGAGGTCGCGCCCGACGATCCCGGCCTGGGGGCCTTCATCAACCAGAACGCCCGGACCGGCATGGTCCTGGACGAGTGGGTCGAGTCCGACCTGGCCCTGGTCCGCGTGGTCGAGGACCTTGTCGACGTCCTTATCGACAAGGGCGTGTTCATGTTCAACGAACTGCCTGCCGGCGCACAGAAGAAGTTGAACACCCGGCGCGGGCGCCGCAAGGAAATGGACCTGATGGAAAGCCTGTTCGGCGAGATGGCGCTGCCCGAGGGCGAGGAAAGCGCCGAACCCGCCGCCATCGAGGTGCCGGAAGGCGACGACAACTCAATTCTCTAGCTAGCGGTCTTTTCCCCGCGTCACCAGGTAGTAGCCGCAGCCCGCGTGCGGCGGCAGGGGGCTCAGTTTGCCCAGAACGCGCTTCCGGCGGAAAGCGAGCAGCAGGCGCCCGATGGGCAGGAACAGGGTTTCGCCCGAATCCGGGCCCGCCGGGTCAAGGCGGACGATGACGGACCGGGGTGCGCGGAAGCGCGAGCGCTCCACCATGCGTTTCACGGATTCCGTGGCGTGATGCAGGCTCAGGCCGCGCAGGTCGAGTTCGTATTCCGCCCTGTCGTCGTAGCCGACCAGGCGTTTCAGCTCGACGTCGTCCATTCCGGGCAGGTCCTCGGCCAAGGCGTCAGCACCCCATCCTTTCCGCCAGGTCCTCGACCGTGTCGACGATGACGTCCCAGTCGCCGGTTGCCTTGAAGTCCTTCACCTGGTCGGCGCCGTATTCCGTCGGCCGGTTGATGTAGGCGGTGCGCAGGCCTTCCTTGCGGGCGGCCTCCAGGTCGTCGTTGTGGGCCGCGGCCAGCATGACCTCGCCCGGCATGACGCCCAGCAGGCGAACGGCGTTGCGGTAGACTTCGGGGTCGCGCTTGTAGGCCATGTGCATGTCGGACGAATAGATGAAGTCCCAGGGGATGCCCGCGTGTTTGGCCATGCTGGCCAGCAGCATCAGCGAACCGTTGGACAAGGGGGCGATCAGGTAGCGGGTCTTGAGCCGCAGCAGGCCCGGAATGCTGTCCGGCCAGGGCGCCAGACGGTGCCAGAACAGGTTGATGTCGGCCTTTTCGGCCTCGCCGAAACGGTCGGCCAGGCCGAACTCGGGCAGTATCTCGTCCAGGCGCTCGCGGTGGATGACGTCCAAGGGCGTCCACGCCCGCTGGCCGGAAATGACCCGGTGCAGGCCCGGACGATAGCCGGCCCGCCAGGCCCTCGCGAAGGCTTCCCAGTCGACGCCCTCGATCCCCTTCTTCCTGGCCAGGGCCTCGCCCATGCGGGTGATCGACCCGCGCCAGTCGGTGACCGTTCCGAAGGTGTCGAACACCACCGCCTTCACGTCCTTGATCGCCTGCCGGTCGGCCATGGATGATCCTCCGTCCTCATGCGCCTGCCCCGCCGAATGACATAGCGGGTTCCGAAGCGGGATGCCAGAGCCGCCGTAGGGTCACGGTGTTGCGCGCGCCGCGCCTCAAGGGAACCGCTTTACGCGGGGCCGGCGGCGGTGTTTCATATCGCCATGGGCATACGCGGATGGGCGGCGTGCATGGCGGCGGTATTGTCGGTGACGGCGCCCGCCGAAGCCAGGCAGGCCAAGGACGTCGACCTGGAACTGGTGCTGGCCGTGGACGTCTCCGGCAGCATCGACGAGGACGAGGCGCGCCTTCAGCGCGAGGGCTTCGCCGCCGCCATCACCAATCCCCACATTCTGCGCGCCATCCGCTCGGGGCCCCTGGGCCGGGTCGCGGTCATGTACGTGGAATGGTCGGGACTGGACCGCCAGCATGTGGTCGTCGACTGGACGGAGATCGCCGACGAAGGCGATGCCCGGCGGTTCGCGCGGGCCGTCACCGGCGGCTCGACCTTCCGCGGGGACTGGACCTCGGTTTCGAGCATCATCGACAAGAGCATGAAATACCTGGAGGAAAACGAATACCGGGGCGCGCGGCGGGTCATCGACATCTCCGGCGACGGCGAGAACAACAACGGCGACCCGATCATGGGCGCGCGCGACCGGGCGGTCGCGGCCGGCATCACCATCAACGGCCTGCCCATCATCAACGGACGTATCGGGCCCAACGGCATGGTGCCGTCGCCGGACCTGGACCTGTACTACCGGGACTGCGTGATCGCCGGTCCGGGGGCGTTCCTGGTGGTCGCCCGCGGTTTTTCCGATTTCGCGCGGGCGATCCGGCGCAAGCTGTTCCTGGAACTGTCGGACTGGCAGCCGCCGCCCCGCCGCGTCCGCGTATCGTCGCATGCCGCGGCAGACTGCCTGACCGGCGAGAAACGCACCCTTCGCGAACTTCAGGAACTGAACGACATCCAGAAGGAGCGCTTCAGGGCCCATTGACGTAGAATGACAGCCATGCGGTTCCTTCCACTTGTTCCGGCTTTGACGATGGCGCTGCTGGCGGCGACGGCCGGGCCCGTACGTGCCCTCGAGGTCGACCTGGAGCTGGTGCTTGCCGTGGACGTGTCGGGCAGCATCGAGAAGGACGAGGCCGAACTGCAGCGTGAGGGCTTCGTCCAGGCGTTCCGCAACGACGCGGTGATCCGCGCCGTCACCGGCGGCGAGCACAAGCGCATCGCCGTCACCTACATCGAATGGGCGGGCACCGGTCACCAGCGCCTGGGGATCGATTGGCGGATCATCGACGGCGCCAAGGCGGCCAATGACTTCGCCCAGGAACTGGCGGGGCTGCCTTTCGCCTCGGCGCTGTGGACGTCGATCTCCGGGGCCATCGATTTCGGCATCGAGCGCCTGCGCGAAAGCCCCCACCGGTCGAAGCGCCGGGTCATCGACATCTCCGGCGACGGCGCCAACAACCATGGCGAGGCGATCATCCCCGCCCGCGACCGGGCCGTGCGTCAGGGCGTGACCATCAACGGCCTGCCCATCGTCAACGGCCGGCCCAGTCCCTACGGCACGCCGCAGCTTCCCAACCTGGACTGGTATTTCGAGGACTGCGTGATCGGCGGCCCCGGCGCCTTCATCGTCGTCGCCAATGGGTTCGAGGATTTCGGGCGCGCCATCAAGCGCAAGCTGATCCGCGAAATCGCGGGCCTGGACGGGCCCCGTGACAGGCGCGCGCTGTTCCGGCCGGCCAGGATGGAAAAACGTCCGCCCTGCGACGCCGGCGAGCAGATGCTGCGCGACATGGACGATACCTGAGTATCGTCGGCGACAAGGCGGGTCAGGCCTCGATCTCGCCCCGCATCACGGGCGCGCAGGCACCGCCCACGCGGACGGCGGTGACCCGGCCGCCCACGACGTCGGCCGCCGTTTCGATCAGCGAGGGGCGGCCCATCTCGACGCCCTGGACGATGTGGCAGTCGAAGGTGCCGTCCGCCGCTTCCAGGCTGCCCAGAAGCCCCGCCAGCGCCGCCGCCGCGGCGCCCGTCGCCGGATCCTCGGCGATGCCCATGCCCGGCGCGAACATGCGCGCGCGGAAGCGTCGGGAGCCCGCCGGATCCGGAGTGTAGACAAACACGTGGCCGCCCATGTCCGGGTGCCGGGTCATGGCGTCGCCGTTGCCGCCGGCGCGGGAAAGCGCGTCCAATCCGTTCAATCGCGCGATGGGAAACACCATCCCGGCGGAGCACTGCACGGGCGGATGGGATGCGGTGTCGATGTCGTCCGGCCGCAGGCCGACGCAAGGGGCGAAATCCGCCGCCGCGATGGCGACGCCGCGGGTGAAGGCCTGGGGGGCCGTCAGGCGCGCCCCCGCCGGGCCTTCCGCACCGGACAGGATGTCGACGGGAACCAGACCGGCGATTTCCTCAAAGCGCAGGGCGGTGCCCAGCGGCCTGCCGAACGGACTGCCTTCCCGGGCCAACGCGAACGCCGTGCCCACGTTGGGATGGCCTGCGAAGGGCAGTTCGCGGTCCGGCGTGAAGATGCGCACGCGGGCCGTGTTCGCGGGATCGTCGGGCGGCAGGACGAAGGTGGTCTCCGACAGGTTGAACTCGCGGGCGATGGCCTGCATGGCGTCGTCGGACAGGCCCTCGGCGTCCAGCACGACGGCCAGCGGGTTGCCGCCGAACGGCCGGTCGGTGAACACGTCGACGGTGACGAAGCGGCGTTTCATGCCGGCAGGATTCATCGCGCCCGCCGGGTCGGTCAACGGAACAATTGTTCCGGAACAAGCGGCGGACGGGTCATTCCGCCGCGTCTTCGTAGGCCGCCGGCGGCGGGCAGGTGCAGACCACGTGGCGGTCGCCGTAGACGTTGTCGACGCGCCCCACGGGCGACCAGTACTTGGCCTGGAACAGCCCCGGCACCGGGAATGCCGCCTGTTCGCGGCTGTAGGCATGGGCCCAGGCGTCGGCCGTCACCGTGTCCACCGTGTGTGGTGCGTTGACCAGCGGGTTGTCGTCGGCGGGCCAGTCGCCGGCGCCGACGCGCCGTGCCTCCTCGGCAATCGCGATCATGGCCTCGCAGAAGCGGTCCAACTCTTCCTTGGGCTCCGATTCCGTCGGCTCCACCATCAGGGTCCCGGCCACCGGCCAGGACATGGTGGGGGCGTGGAATCCGTAATCGATCAGCCGCTTGGCGATGTCGTCCACGGTGATCCCGTAGCGGTCCTTGAGCGGGCGCGTGTCCAGGATGCATTCGTGGGCGACGAAGCCGTGCCGGCCGGTGTAGAGGCAGTCGTAATGCCCGGCCAGCCGCCTCGCCACGTAGTTGGCGTTGAGGATCGCCACCTGGGTCGCGCGGACCAGGCCGGCGCCCCCCATCATGGCGATATAGGCCCAGGAGATCGGCAGGATCGACGCCGAGCCCCAGGGCGCCGCCGCCACCGCGCCGACGGTCTCGGCGCCGCCCGAGGCGGCTACCGGATTCGAGGGCAGGAACGGGGCCAGATGCGTCTTGACGCCGATCGGGCCGACGCCCGGCCCGCCGCCCCCGTGCGGGATGCAGAATGTCTTGTGCAGGTTCATATGCGCCACGTCGGGACCGAAGGTCCCGGGGCGGCACAGGCCGACCATGGCCTGCAGGTTGGCGCCGTCCATGTAGACTTGGCCGCCGTTGGCGTGGATGATCCGGCAGATATCCTCGATCGCCTCCTCGAACACGCCATGGGTCGACGGATAGGTGACCATCAGGGCGGCCAGGGTGTCCTTGTGCACCTCGGCCTTGGCCTTCAGGTCGGCGACGTCGACGTTGCCGTCGTCGTCGCAGGCGACGACGACGACCTTCATGCCGGCCATCACGGCGCTGGCCGGATTGGTGCCGTGGGCCGACGCCGGGATCAGGCAGACGTTGCGTGTGGTCTCGCCCCGCGCATGGTGGTAGGCGCGAATGACCAGAAGCCCCGAGTATTCGCCCTGGCTGCCCGCGTTGGGTTGCAGGGAGACCGCGTCGAACCCGGTGATCTCGCACAGCATGCGTTCCAGGTCGTCGATCATCTCCTTGTAGCCCGCGACCTGGTCGGCCGGGGCGAAGGGATGTATCTGGCCGAACTCCGGCCAGGTGATGGGCATCATTTCGGCGGCGGCATTGAGTTTCATGGTGCAGGAGCCGAGCGGGATCATGGCCCGGTTCAGCGCCAGATCCATGCCTTCCAGCCGGCGCAGGTAGCGCATCATCGCCGTTTCCGATCGGTGCGCGTGGAACACGGGGTGTTTCAGGAAGGCCGAGGTGCGGACAAGCGCGTCCGGAACGCCGCCGGGGGCGTCGAGGTCGAGCGCGGCGCCCTTGGCGCCGAAGGCTTCCAAGATCGCGGCGACGTCCGCGTCGTCGGTCGTTTCGTCCAGCGCCATGCCGACCCGCCCGTCGCCGAAGTCGCGCAGGTTGATGCCGGCGGTCCGCGCGGCGGCGACGACCTTGTCTGCCGCAGCTTTCCCGCCAAGCTCGGCGGTCAGGGTGTCGAAAAAGCTGTCGTTGACCAGGGTCACGCCCGCCGCCGTCAACCCCGCCGCAAGGGCAGCCGTCAGGCGATGCACGCGCTCGGCGATGCGGGTCAGCCCCTCGGGCCCGTGGTAGACGGCATACATGCCGGCGATATTGGCCAGCAGCACCTGCGCCGTGCAGATGTTGGAGGTCGCCTTCTCGCGGCGGATGTGCTGTTCGCGGGTCTGCAACGCCATGCGGTAGGCGGGCTTGCCGCGGCTGTCGATGGATACGCCGATCAGGCGGCCGGGCAGGGTCCGCTTGAAGGCGTCGCGCGTGGCCATGAAGGCGGCGTGAGGGCCGCCGAAGCCCATCGGCACACCGAATCTCTGGGCCGAGCCGACGACGATGTCGGCCCCCCATTCGCCGGGCGGCGCCAGCAGCACCAGGGACAGCAGGTCCGCCGCCACGGTGACCAGCGCCCCCGCGTCATGGGCGGTTTCCGTCAGGGCGCGGAAATCGCGGACGGCGCCATCCGTCGCCGGGTATTGCAGGACCAGGCCGTAGATCTCGTCGCCCAGACCCGTTCGCAGATCCGTGAACGGGTCGCCGACCTTGACCGGGATGCCCAGGGGGGCCGCCCGCGTCTCGATCACGGCGATGGTCTGCGGATGGCAGCCGGCGTCCACGAACAGGGTTTCGCCCTTGGCCTTGCCGACGCGGCGCATCAGGGTCATGGCCTCGGCCGCCGCCGTGCCTTCGTCCAGCAGCGACGCGTTGGCCAGTTCCATCCCCGTCAGGTCGACGATCGTCTGCTGGTAGTTCATCAGGGCTTCCATGCGGCCCTGGCTGATCTCTGCCTGGTACGGCGTATAGGCCGTGTACCAGCCCGGGTTCTCCAGCACGTTGCGCAGGATTACCGGCGGCGTGAAACAGCCGGAATACCCCATGCCGATCATCGACTTGGCGATCACGTTGCGGTCCGCCATGGCGCGCAGGCGGGCCAGCGCCTGGGCCTCCGTCATGGGTTCGGCTTCGTAGCCGCCGGGTTTCAGGATCGACGGCGGCACCGTTTTCGTGACCAGGTCGTCAAGGGACGCGAGCCCCAGGGTCTTCAACATGCCCTCGATCTCGTCCGGGCGGGGCCCGATGTGACGGTCTGCGAAGCTGTCGCCCGTGTTCGGTGCGGCCATGGTGACGTTACCTCCGTGAAATTCCGATCAGCCCAGGTCGGCCAGCAGCGCGCGGTACGCCGCGTCGTCCAGCAGGTCGTCCATCTGTGACGGGTCGTCGGGCTTCATCTTGAAGAACCAGCCGCCGCCTTCCGGGTCGGAATTGACCAGCGCCGGCTCGTCGACCACGGCCTGGTTGCCGTCGACGATTTCGCCCGACAGGGGGGCGTAGACCTCGCTCGCCGCCTTGACCGATTCGACCACGGCGGCCTCGGCCCCGGCGTCGAAATGCGTTCCCGTCTCGGGGACCTCGACGAACACGACGTCGCCCAGTTGTTCCTGGGCATAGTTGGTGATGCCCACGGTGACGACGTCCCCGTCCAGGCGGACCCATTCGTGATCCTTGGTGTATTTCACGGTCATTCCGGTCTCCCTGCCTTGAGTTGTTTTCAGTCCTTGACGTAGTTCTGCTTGACGAAGGGCGGCTTGACGACCCGGGCGGCCAGCGCCTTGCCGCGGACCATCAGATTGACCCGGGTGCCCGGTTCGGCCAGGTCCGCGCGCACGTAGCCCATGGCGATGGGCCCGTCGACGGTCGGCCCGAAGCCGCCCGAGGTCACGGTCCCGGCGGCTCCGCCGCCCAGGTCCTGGATTTCCGTGCCCGCGCGGGCGGGGGCGCGACCCTCGGGGATCAGACCGACGCGCTTGCGCGCCGTGCCGTCCTTGATCTGGCCCAGGACCACGTCCGCGCCCGGGAACCCGCCTTCCTCGCGCCGGCGCTTGCCGATGGTCCAGTTCAGCGCCGCTTCGACGGGCGTCGTGCTTTCGTCGATGTCGTGGCCGTAAAGGCAGAGCCCCGCTTCCAGGCGCAGGGAATCCCTGGCCCCCAGCCCGATGGGCATGACCTCGGTCTCGGCCAGCAACAGGCGGGCGAAGGCTTCGGCCTCGGCGGCGGGCAGGGAGATTTCGAATCCGTCCTCGCCGGTGTAGCCGGACCGCGTAATGAAGCAGGGCACGTCGTTGATGCGATAGGTCGCGCCGGTCAGGAACACCATGTGGCGCGCCGCCGGCACGTAGCGGGCCAACACGTCAGCCGCCTTCGGCCCCTGCAAGGCAAGAAGCGCGTGGTCCTCGATGACCTCCAGCCACAAGTCCGGCAGCCTGGCGCTGAAATGGGCGAAATCCGCCTCCTTGCAGGCGGCGTTGACCACCAGATAGAGCGAATCGCCGCATTGGGTGACCATCAGGTCGTCCAGGATGCCGCCGTGCTCGTTGGTGAACAGGGTATAGCGCATGTTGCCGGCGTCCAGTCCGGCAATGTCGCCCGGTACCAGGGTCTCCAGGGCCTCCGCGGCCTTGGCTCCGTGCAGGCGCGCCTGACCCATGTGCGAAACGTCGAACAGCCCCGCGGACGCCCGGGTATGCAGGTGTTCCTGCAGCACGCCGGCCTTGTACTGCACAGGCATGGAATAGCCGGCGAAGGGCACCATCTTGGCGCCGTACTCGCGGTGCATCTCGTCCAGCGGCGTGGTCTTGAGATTTTTCGTATCGTCGGCCAATGGGGCCTCCCCGGACTTGGTTCCATATGCGCCGCCCGATCGGCGGGACGGCAGGGTTCAACGGCGTCCGGACGGTGCTTCCCACCGCCTGAACGCCCCCTCTGTCTCGGAACCTGAAAGATTGACCGGCCCGATCATCAAGTCTGATCGTCGTGGCCGGCTTACATCTTCGGTGGGGCGGGGGCCCTTACGTAGGTCGGCCCTTGCGCCCGCTTTCCAGAGCCTCATCCCGCTGCGGTCCGGGTGCCTGAGAGTTTCCGGGGCGGTTGCTCCTTCGGCGCCGGCCACTGGCTACAGGAACGACGGTATATGGCCGGACTCTCCCACAGCGATCGTCTGAGGATGTCGCCCGCCCATTCTATCGACGGCACCGTCCAGGTCAACTGCCGCGAAGGGCGGGGTCGGCGGGGCAAGACTGGCGGGCGGCGCGGCGGCTCCTACAGGCGCGGGCGGCGGTCCCGGCGGTTAATTTCAAGCTGTTCCCGGCTTATCACCAGGCCGACCAGGATGCGGAAGTTCTTGCCCGTCTGGCCCGCCTGGATGGGAATTGTCAGCCGCACCGGTGGCGCCGCGACCTCGCGCCGGCTTTCGTTCTCGGCGAAGGTCAGGTTGATGGTGAAGCCTTCACGGTACAGCACCTTGTCTGCGCGGTCGGTGACCGCGACGAAATATTCGATGGAGGTCTTGCGGTCCGGGTTGGCGGGGCCGCGCACGGCGTCCATGAAGGTTGTGACGCCGACCGTCATGGTGCCGGCGCGGGTGTTTCGATTGACGTTGGAATCGCAGGTCAACGCGACCTGGGTGATGACGATCTCGTTGTCGATGTCGGTCAGGTCGCGTCCCGGGCCCGGCCGGTAGGTCAGTCGGCGGGAGGCGTCGGCGACGATGTTCTGCGGCGGGCAGGCAAGTTGGACCTTGCCCGACACGGTGTCCAGGAACTTGTTGCTGACGGTGTCGCAGCCGCCCAGCGCCGGGGCCATCAGCAGGGCCGTGAGCAGGCCTATTGGCAAGCGAAGACGGATTCCGGTCACGGCGCGGTCACAGGCTGTTGTGGGTGCCGTCGCAATAAGGCGGCGTTTTCGTGGCCTTGCAGCCGCAGAAATAGACGGTCTCGGATCTTTCCGCCGTGACGACCACGGGGGCCAGGCCGCTGCCTTTGTGCGAGCCGTCGCAGAACGGCTGGCTGGCGCTTTGCCCACAGGCGCACCAGGCATATTTCCGCCCCGCCTCGACGGCGACGGCATAGGGTTCCTTCTGGGCGCAGCGCGGCGTAGGCATGGGATCTCCCTCGGGTTCGCGGGTCCGCCGCCGGTCGGTCGGCCGGGACGCTGGAAATCTAAAGGACGGCCGCGCGGGCGGCAAGCCCGCCGCCGGCCGCGGACGGCGCCATCACGGCGCCTCCTTCGACATTTCGTCGGCCGTGGCGGCGGTCTTCGGGGCCGCCAGATCGATCAGCGTCTGCGCCAGCTTCGCCATGGCGCGGGCACGCGCCCAGGAATTGTCGATTCGCCGGCCCTCGGCCAGGGCCCGGTCGAAGGCGGCCCGGGCGAGTTCTTCCTCGCCTGCCCGTGCATGCCGGGTGGCGACGTCGCCGTGGACCCACACGCGGCTGACCGCGCTGGGGATGACGTCGGCGGTCGCATTGGCTCGCGATTCGCTGATTCGCGTCTGGTCGAGGGGCAGGCCCAGACGGCGCTGCTGGGCGGCGATTTCGAACAGGACCTGCGCATGCAGGCGCGGGTCCGTGATGCCCTCTGCGGCAACACGCGCCCGGGCGAAACGTTCGCCAATGATTTCGACAGGCTGGTCCTTGATGCGCGCCATGTCGCTGAGCGCCAGGACAAGACGGCTGATGGCGTAGGACCGGGCAAACGGCAGGGCCACCGCCTCGGCGTCGGCGAATGCCTCGTCCATGACGGCTTCGGCACCGGGACGGTCGCCCGCGCGGGCCGTGGCCACGGCGATCTCACCCAGCACCAGAACCCGGTAACGTTCGGCGTCGATGCCGTGGGCAAGCTCCATGGCCGTGTCCAGGCGCCCGGCACGGATGGCCGACTGCGCCGCGGAGATCAGCACCGCCGCCTTGTCTGACCGGCGGACGACCTGGTCCGCCAGGACCAGGGCGTCGTCGAGCTGATCCAGGTCCGCCAGGGCGCCCGCGACCTGGCGCCAGGCGGCGACCTTGGCGGCCTGCGGCACCTTGTTGGCGGCCGTGAGGCGGGCCAGGTGCAGGGCCGCATCGGCCGTCTCCCGGTCGCCGGCGCGGTACAGCGTCACCGCCGCCCGCGTGGCGAAGGTGACCTGGTCCGCCGGCACCTTGATGTACCGCGCCATGCTGTAGAGCAGCGTCGCCGTGTCCTGGGCGGCCTGAAGATAGCCGTGGCGGGCCTGGGTGTCGGCGATGACCGCCAGGGCTTCGATCTGGGTTCGCGAATCGGGGATGATCTCGGCCGCGGCCAGCGCCTCTTCCTCGCGGCCGGCACGAGCCTGGGCCTGGGCGATGTCGCGCAGCGCCACCATGATCAGGCGGGGATCCTGGATGCGCCGGGTCGTCTCCATGGCCTGCTTCATCAGGCCGGCGCGGGCCTGCGCCGCCAGGATCTCGCCCAGCGCCCAGTCCCGGAGGTCGCGCTTGGCGATGGCCTTGGCGCTTTCGAAGGCTTCGGCCAGCAGGCATCGCACGGTCGGCTTGTCGAGACAGGGGGCGGCGTTGCGCGCGGCGTCGGCCGGTTCCACCACCCCTTCGTCGATCAGATCGCGGGTCGCCGGATGGGCCATCAGGGCCTTGCGGGCGTCGTCCATCGCCTTGCGGCGGGTGCTGTCCAGGTCGTTCAGCAGGCGGCTGACCCGCAGACTGCGCTCCAGGTGGTCCAGCAGGGAATCCGTGATCCGCCCGGTGACCTTCAGGCCCGCCTGTTGCTGGTAGAGGCGGATGGCCGAGGTCAGGTTCTGGTTCAGCTTTCCATCGATGACACCGGCGTAGACGCCGAGCGTCGCCAGCGCCGATTGGACCCGGCGGACGATGGAAAGGTCGAGTCGGCCCGTCCCGCGTCGCAGGTCGGGGGCGTCGGCCCCCTCGCGGGCCGCCAGGGCGGGCGCGGCAAGATGGGGGGCGGCCACGGCGGCGCCAATCAGGGCAAGTCCCGCCAGAATCGCCGCCCGATAGGTTGTTCGTCCTAGATGCATTCCGGTCCGTCCAACCGTTGTAACCCGTGCATTGCCAGCGGTGCGCTGGCGCGCCCTCGAGATTTGCTGTTTTATGGGCCCGCACTCAACAGTCCGGACGCGTCGGCGCCGCCGACCGTAACCCCGGGATATTACCGCCATGGCTGTCTACACGGAAGTCTCCGACGACGAATTGATCGAATTTATGTCCGGGTATGACCTGGGCGAGGTGGTCGCGTTCAAGGGCATCGCCGAAGGCATCGAGAACTCCAACTTCCATCTGACCATGACCGGGGGCGCCTACATCCTGACGCTTTACGAAAGGCGGGTGGCCCCCCGCGACCTGCCGTTCTTCCTGGACCTTCTGGATCACCTGGCGGCCCGCGGCGTGCCGTGCCCGGTGCCCGTGCGGGCGCGCGACGGCAAGGCGTTGCGCGCCCTTGCCGGACGTCCGGCGGCGGTCGTCACCTTTCTGCCCGGCCTGTGGCCCCGGCGGGTGACGCCCGGCCATTGCGCGGGCGTCGGCCGGGCGCTCGCAAGGATGCACCTGGCCGGCGCCGATTTCGTGGGGCGGCGGGACAACGCGTTGTCGGTTTCCGCCTGGCGGTCGCTTCTGAAAAGCGCCGGACCCGAGGTCGACTGCGTGCAGATGGGCCTGGCGGTCAAGCTCGGCCGGGACCTCGACACGATCGAGGCCGGCTGGCCCAAGAACCTGCCCGAGGGCATCATCCACGCCGACCTGTTTCCCGACAACGTGTTCTTCCGCGGCGACGACCTGACCGGCCTGATCGATTTCTATTTCGCGTGCCGCGATTTCCTGGCCTACGACTTGGCGGTGTGCCTGAACGCCTGGTGCTTCGAGGCCGACTTCAGCTTCAACGTCACCAAGGCGCGGCGCCTGGTCGGAGAATACGACCGCGTGCGGCCGCTCGAGGCTGCGGAGGTCGCGGCCCTGCCGCTGCTCGCCAAGGGCGCGGCCATGCGCTTCCTCCTGACGCGCCTCTACGACTGGCTGAACACGCCCGAAGGGGCGTTCGTCACGCCCAAGGATCCGCTTGAATACGTGGCCAAGTTGCGTTTCCACGACCGGGTGGCGAGTGCCGCCGAATACGGTTTGGATGTCGAGTGAGCGATGGCGGCTGAGGACGGTGTGATCGAGATATTCACGGACGGGGCCTGTTCCGGCAACCCGGGGCCCGGCGGCTGGGGCGTGGTGATGCGCTGGCGCGGCTACGAGAAGGAGTTGTTCGGCGGCGAGGCCGGGACGACCAACAACCGCATGGAGCTGACGGCGGCGATCCACGGCATCGAGGCCGTCACCCGCCCGGCGCGCATCCGCCTTGTCACCGACAGCGTCTATGTGAAGGATGGCATCACGAAGTGGATCCACGGGTGGAAACGCAACGGCTGGAAGACGGCCGCCAGGAAGCCCGTGAAGAACGAGGATCTGTGGCGAAGGCTGGACGCGGCGCTGGCGACCCACGACGTGGACTGGCAGTGGGTCAAGGGCCATTCCGGCCATCCCGAGAACGAGCGGGCGGACGAACTGGCGCGCCGGGGCATCGCCGAGATCAGGGGCCGGGCCGAATAGCCGCCGTGGTTATCGGCCGGCGTTGCACAGGTATCGTTTGATATTTGAAGGGCCGTCGATAGTATCGGTCGCATGAGTGAGGTCATCCAAGGCAGCCTGTTTTCCACTGACTTTCTGCAAGAGACGATCCGGGAACTCGAGGGTTGGAGCGACCTCGATGACGGCGCCGTTGCAGCCCTCGAATCGCGCCTAATCGGCATCTTTGACAGGTTCCCGTCCGCGCAATCTCCCAGCGAGAGCCGGACCGAGGACGATCTTATCTGGCCGGTCCTTGCCGACCTGGGCTGGGAATCGAGCGTCCGCCAGCAGAACCTTTCCGTGCGCGGGCGGGATGACGTGCCCGATGGCCTGTTGTTCGCGGACGACGTGGCGAAGGCGCGCGCCAGCGAACATCCCGAGCAATGGCGCGCCTACGAACACGGGTTGGTCGTTGTCGAATCGAAGCGATGGCAAAGGCCCCTTGACCGCCGCTCCGGCCGACGGGGCGAGGAAACGGCGCCTTCCACACAAATGCTTCGCTACCTCCGCCGGGTCGACGACCTGACGTCGGGCGCGCTGCGCTGGGGCATCCTGACCAACGGGGCGCGCTGGCGCCTGTATTACCAGGGTGCGCGGTCCGTTTCCGAACAGTTCTTCGAGATAAACCTTGCGGCGGTGTTGGACCTTCCCGGCCATAACGAAGGGCTGTTCGCCCTGGCGCCGGAGGATCGCCGCCACTGGCTGAAGGTGTTCGCCTTCCTGTTCGGGCGCGAGGCCTTCCTGCCCGGCGCCGCCGATCCCCGCACGGTCCACCAACGCGCCCTGGACGAAGGCCGCTTCCACGAGGAACGGGTCGCCGCCAGCCTGTCGGACCTGGTGTTTGGCCAGGTCTTTCCCCAGCTTGTCCGGGGCATCGCCGCCGAGGCGCCCGAGGCCCCCTTGCCCGACGTGCGCGACGCCGCCCTGGTGCTGCTCTACCGCCTGCTGTTCATCCTTTATGCCGAGGACCGCAGTCTGCTGCCCATTCGCGACGCGCGGTACGACGACTATGGCCTGCGCGACCGGGTGCGCGGCGACGTGGGGGCGCGCAAGGACCGGGGCGACGTGTTCTCCGACAAGGCGGCGCGCTACTGGTCCGCCGTGGACGACCTGTGCCGCGCCATCGACGCGGGCGACGAATCGATCGGACTGCCGCCCTATAACGGCGGCCTGTTCGACCGCGAGCGCACGCCCCTGTTGGCCGATATCCGCTTGCGCGACGACCTGATGGCGGACGTCATCGACGCCTTGTCGTTTGAACAGGCGCCCGCCGGCCGCCGCTACATCAACTACCGCGACCTCAGCGTGCAACAGCTCGGCTCCATCTACGAACGCCTTCTGGAGCACGAGGTGGTGCGCGAGGACGACGCCATTGCCGTGCGGCCCAACATCTTCGCGCGTAAGGGATCGGGCAGCTATTACACGCCCGAGGACCTGGTCGGCCTGATCATCCGCGAAACCCTGGAGCCCCTGGTCGGGGCGCGGCTGGACGCCTTCCACGCCAAGCTGGCGGAACTGGACAAGGCCAAGGCGTCCGACGAGCGGCGCATCGGCAAGCTGAAGCTGGAAGACCCCGCATCGAAGTTGCTGGAACTGAAAATCTGCGATCCGGCCATGGGGTCCGGTCACTTCCTGGTCAGTCTGGTCGATTATCTGGCCGACCAAATAATCACCGCCTTGGCCGATGCCGAAGCCGCCGTCGAGGACTACGTCTCGCCCCTGTCCGACCGCATCGACGACATCCGCCGCCGCATCATGGCGAATGCTGAGGAACGCGGCTGGACCGTCGACGACGACCAGTTGGACGACCGCCACATCATCCGCCGCATGATCTTGAAGCGCTGCGTCTACGGGGTGGACAAGAACCCCATGGCTGTGGAACTGGCGAAGGTCGCCCTGTGGCTGCACACCTTTACGGTGGGTGCGCCGCTGTCGTTCCTCGACCATCACCTGCGCTGCGGCGACAGCCTGTTCGGAAGCTGGGTGCGCTCGGGCATCGACAAGGCGGCGGACCAGGGCAGCCCGCTGCTGTTGCACGGCCCCATCACCCGCGCCACCAGCGCCGCCGCGAACATGCACGCCATCGAGGGCCTGACCGACGCGGAGATCGCCGAGGCCCACCTGTCCGCCAGCATCTTCGAGGGCGTCAAGGACATGACCTCGGCGCTCGACCGCTTTCTTTCGCTCGTCCATGCCTTCGACTGGCTGGACATAAAGGGCAAGGACAACCTGGTGGCCGTCCACGCCTTCTTCGACGGCCAGTTCGGCGACCCGACGGACATCGCCCTCGGCAAGATCGAGGTGACGAACGGCCGGCCGGAGGCGCAGCGGTTCGCCGAAATCCTGGCGCAGGCGCGCGCCCTGATCGCCGAGGAACGGTTCCTCAACTGGCAGGTGGTGTTTCCCGGCGTGTGGAAGGACTGGCAGAGCAACCGGCGCGTCGGCGGGTTCGATGCGGTGATCGGCAATCCGCCCTGGGATGTCTATGAATTCGAGGAAGTGCCATGGTTTGCTGCCCGAGATAGAGAGATTGCCCTGCTGCAATCTGATAAAGCTCGTAAGGAAAGTGTGCAAAAACTACGTGATGGAGGTGATCCGCTTTGGAACGAATATGTTCGCGCGATTGAACGCCTTGATCTCGGCAGTAAATTTATTCGATCAGAACGAAGTGACTATAAACTGCTCAATTCTGGAAAATTGAACCTATACAAATTGTTCGTCGAACGGGCCATGTCGCTCGTCAAGCCCGAGGGGTTTGTCGGCCTGCTGACGCCGTCGGGCATCGCCTCGGACAAGACCGCGGCCCCCTTTTTCAAGGGGGTCGCCACGGAAGGGCGGCTCAAGGCGCTGTACGATTTCGAGAACAAGAAGGTGTTCTTCCCCGACGTTCACGCTTCTTTCAAGTTCTGCGTTTTCGTCGCCAGCCCGTCGCCGACGCCTGATCCGGCGAAATGCGCTTTCTACCTGCATAGCGTGTCCGAGATCGACGATCCCGACCGCTGCTTCCCCCTGAGCGCCGAGGACTTCGCCCGCGTTAACCCCAACACTGGCACGTCGCCCATCTTTCGTACTCGAAGGGACGCGGACCTCACCACGGCGATTTATGCCCGGTTGCCAGTCTTATTGAATCGTACTGTTGCGGCAAACCAAGTTTGGCCGGTTCAATTTGACCAGATGCTCAACATGACAACTGACTCAAAATTGTTCCGAACCAGAGAAGATCTGCAAGAGATTGAGGCAGCTTGGCCGGAGGGCTTAGGTCGCTGGAAGAGTAAATCAGGGTTTTGGGTGCCCTTGTATGAAGGAAAGATGGTTCAAGCGTTTGACCATCGCGCTGCTGACGTCATTGTGGTCAATGACAACCTCTTCCGACCGGGGCAACAGGCTGCGATCCCCTCAGAAGAAAAAGCTGACCCGCTTAGATTTCCGGCGCCGCGGTATTATGTGAATTTGAACCATGAATGGTGGAAGAATGAAGGTTTTGAGTGGGTCTTGTCGTTCAAGGACATAACGGCAACAACCAATGTGCGAACGATGATCGCGGCCATCATTCCGCTATGCGGTGCTGGTCATACTTTACCAGTGCTAAACTTGAAGCCAGGATCAGACGGCTCATTAACGGCTACAATCATTGTAGCCAATTTGAATGCGCTAATTTTTGATTATCTTGCGCGGCAAAAAGTACAGACAACGCATTTTTCGAATTTTATCCTCGAACAACTCCCTGTCGTTCCGCCCGAAACCTATGACACCGTCCGCTTCGGCCCCCGCACGGCGGGGGAAATCGTCCGCGAGGCGGTCCTGGAACTCACCTACACGGCCCACGACATGGCGCCCTTCGCCCGCGACATGGGGTATGTGGACGATGCCGGGAAGGTCAGGTCGCCCTTCGTGTGGGACGACGACAGACGCCTGCATCTGCGCGCCAGGCTGGACGCGGTCTATTTCCACCTCTACGGCGTTACCGACCGCGACGACGTGCGTTACGTCCATTCCACCTTCCCCATCGTCGAGCGCCAGGAAACGGAGGCGTTCGGCGCCTACCGGTCGCGCGACCTGTGTCTCGCCTACATGAACGCCCTGGCCGCCGGGCAGCCTGATGCGGTGATCGACGCATAGGCGGTTTCCACGCCCGCCTTGCTGCATTGCATATCGGCGTTTTCTTATATCTGACGGCATATTGCGGCCCGCTATGCTGCAATGCATTATAGTGTCGCCAGGCGCGCTTCCTGCGCGCGGGAAAGGATTTATCGATGCTCTACTACCTTCATGAAGTGCAACGCCTGGCGATGGCGCCGTCGCGGGCCGTGGCGGATGCGCTCACGTTCGCGGCCAACAATCCCATGAATGCCTTCAGCCATACCCCCGTGGGCAAGGCCATGGGCTCGGCGGCGGAAATCTATTCGCGCATGACCCATCGCTACGGCAAGCCGGACTGGAGCATCGAGAATACCGTGATCGACGGCAAGACGGTTGCGGTCGAGGCCGAGACCATGATCCACCGGACCTATTGCGACCTCGTGCATTTCAAGCGCAGGACCGCGCGCCAAGACCCAAAGGTGTTGATCGTCGCGCCCCTGTCGGGCCACTTCGCGACGCTGCTGCGCGGCACGGTCGAGGCCATGCTGCCCGACCACGACGTCTACATCACGGACTGGATCGACTGCCGCAACATCCCGGTCATGTCGGACCTGTTCAACCTGAACGACTACATCGACTACGTGATCGACTTCCTGCATTTCCTGGGCCCCCATTCCCACGTCATCGCCGTGTGCCAGCCCAGCGTGCCGGTGATGGCCGCGGTTTCCGTGATGTCCGGCTGGGGCGACATCTGCCGCCCCGATACCATGACCCTGATGGGCGGGCCCGTGGACACCCGGGTCGGCCAGACCGCGGTCAACAAGCTGGCCAAGGACAACGACAGGAAATGGTTCGAAAAGCACGTGATCACCACCGTGCCACTGCCCTATCCGGGCGCGTTCCGCCGCGTGCTGCCGGGCTTCGTGCAACTCTCCAACTTCATCTCCATGAACCTGGAACGCCACCTGATGTCGATGAACGAGCTGTTCGACCATCTGGTCGAGGGCGACGGCGAGGCGGCCGACAGGAAGCGGGTGTTCTACGAGGAGTACCTGGCGGTCATGGACCTGCCGGCCGAATACTTCCTGCAGACGCTCGAGGTCGTGTTCCAGGAGCACGCCCTGCCCAGGGGCGAAATGACCTTCCGCTGGCAGCAGGTCGATCCCGGCAAGATCAAGGACACGGCCGTCCTCTGCGTCGAGGGCGAACTGGACGACATCTCCGGCGTCGGCCAGACCAGGGCGGCGCTCGACATCACGCCCAACCTGCCCAGGTCCATGAAGAAGTACCACCTGGAAAAGGGCGTCGGCCATTACGGCGTGTTCAACGGCCGCAAGTGGCGCGAGAACATCGCCCCGACGGTCAAGGCGTTCATGCGCGAGCATTCAAAGGCCCCGGCCAAGGCCTGACCAGGGCGTTTGCCGCGTAACCGTCCGGTTTCCCGGTTCGTTCACGGTCGCGCGTGTCGGAGCCGTCGCGGCTTGTCTCGGCTGCTTGCGGGTGTCACCATCGGCTATTCGCAAGAATGGCCACGACAGCCAAGGAAACTTCGATGCCAGCCGCCACCTCGACCCGCGCCGCCGGCGCGGACGCGACATCCCTCCGCATCCTCGGCCGCGCCAATTCCTTCAACGTGCGCAAGGTCCTGTGGGCCTGCGACGAAACGGGCATCGGCTATGTGCGCGAGGACTACGGGCGAGGCTTCCGCGCCTGCACGGAACCGGCGTTCCTGGCCCTCAACCCGGTCGCCCAGGTGCCGGTGGTGATCGATAACGGCGTTGTCATGCGGGAATCCAACTCGGTGGTGCGCTATCTGGCCGCCAAGGCAGGGCGCGAGGACCTTTATCCCTCGAATCTGGTGGACCGCCAGCGTGTCGAACAGTGGATGGACTGGATCGCCTACGATCTGACCCATGCGCTGCGCGGCGCCTTCCTGGGCGGGATGCTGAAGGAAGCGCCCTGGAACAACGACTGGTTCGTCAATCAGGGCCGCAAGGACCTGATCCACGATATGCGCATCGTCGAGGCGCATCTGGCCGCGAACGGCCCCTACGTCACCGGGGCAACCTTCACCGTCGCCGACATCGCCATGGGCCTTGTGGTCAACCGCTGGTTCAAGGTGGACGGATTCGACAAGCCCGAAACGCCGGCGCTCGCCGCCTATTACGAGCTACTGAGCCAACGCCCGGCCTATCTGGCGCACGGCCGCAACGGCCTGCCGTAACGGCGGCGCACCGCCGCTTCGGGACTCAATTTACGGTCGGAATTCGTAAAATGTGATGATACAGTTTCATCACGGTTTTTTTTGACGGCCGTGACCAATCAGTCCTGCCCGGACATCACGGTGCAGGGGTGTAAAAACCAGGAAGATCAACGATCTTCACGTCTCGGAGGACATCAAGAGAATGAAACGCAAGGATTTCCTGCGTGCGGTTTCCGGCGCGTTGGCCGCGCTGGCGGTGTCGGCATTGCCCGCATTCGCCGCCGACCTTGAAGGCAAGCTGGTGATCGTCACGTCGTACCCGCCGGATACGACGGTCACGATCAAGAAGGCGTTCGAGGCCGCCCACCCCGGCGTCGAGGTGGAGATGCTGAAGAAGAAGACCACCGCCGGCATCAAGTTCCTTCAGGAAACGGCCAAGAACAACACGTCCGACATGTTCTGGGCATCGGCCCCCGACGCCTTCGAGGTGCTCAAGGCCGACGGCCTTTTGGCAAAGTATCAGGTCAAGGTGCAGGGCATTCCGGAAAAGGTCGGCGCGTTCCCGATCAACGATCCGGACGGCTATTACAAGGGCTTCGCCGCCTCGGGCTACGGCATCATGTGGAACACCCGCTACCTGAAGGCCAAGAAGCTGCCCGTGCCCAAGACCTGGGCGGAGCTGGCCGATCCGGTCTATTTCGGCCATGTGGGGATGAGCGCGCCGTCGCGCTCCGGCACCACGCACCTGACTGTCGAAACGATCCTGCAGGGCATGGGCTGGGAAAAGGGCTGGGGCCTGATGAAGTCCATTTCCGGCAACTTCAAGACCGTGACCGAACGCAGCTTCGGCGTGCCCGATGGCGTCAACTCGGGCCAGTTCGGGCTCGGCATCGTCATCGACTTCTTCGGCCTGTCGTCGCAGGCCTCGGGCTTTCCGGTCGATTTCCTGTACCCGCCGATCACCACCCTGGTGCCGGCCAATATCGCGATCGTGAAGAACGCTCCGCACCCCAAGGCGGCGGCGGCCTTCATCGAATTCCTGCTGTCGGCCAAGGGCCAGGAGGTTCTGCTCGATCCCAAGATCCGCCGCCTGCCGGTCAACCCGGAAACCTACGCCAAGGCGCCGGCCGGGTTCCCCAACCCGTTCAAGGACAAGTCCATCGGCGCCGCCGTCAAGTTCGACCTGGACAAGTCCAAGGGCCGCTACAACGTGGTCAACTCCCTGTTCGACGTGCTGGTGACCTATCGCCTGAGCGACCTGCAGGACGCCGTCAAGGCGATCCACGACGCCAAGGCGAAGGCCAAGGCCAAGGGCAAGTCCAATGCCGAGGCCGCCAAGCTGATCGCCGAGGCCGAGGCCCTGGTCGCCAAGATGCCGATCACCGAGGAGGAAGCCGGCAAGAAGGACGTCAACGCGATCTTCAAGAAGAAGCGCAAGAAGGCCGACACCAAGATCACCGGCCGCCAGGCCGAGGTCGAGCAGCAGTGGGACAAGGAAGCCAAGGCCAACTACACCAAGGCCAAGGAGCTGGCGAAAAAAGCCGCCGGGATGCTCTAAGGCTCACCACCTTTCCGGACGCCCGGTCCCGACTGGGGCCGGGCGTGCGGTCCCGTTTAATCCCGCCTTAGCCAACGCCGACCGGGGGATGCCTTGATCACCGTTTCGCGCAGCCATTGGGGCCCCGGAGCCGTCGCCCTGTTTCTGGCCCTGTTCCTGACCGTGTTCCTGGTCATCCCGGTGGCCAAGGTAATCTACGTTGCGTTCCAGGACCCCAATACGGGCGCGCTGACGTTGATCAACTTCATCGACTTCTTCAACACATCGCTGTTCCGGGAATCCTTCGTAAATTCCTTCTACGTTGCCGCCTTGTCCGTGGTCGTCGCGTCCGCGTTCGCGCTGCCGTTGGCGTATTTCACGACGCGCTTCAACTTCAGCGGCGCCATCCTTATTCAGACGCTGGGCGTCATTCCCCTGATCATGCCGCCTTTCGTGGGTGCGGTCGCCATGGTCCTGCTGTTCGGGCAGAACGGGACCATCAACCTTCTGCTCGACGAATACCTGGGCTTCACCATCCCCTTCATGGAAGGCCTGAACGGCGTGATCTTCGTTGAAAGCGTCCACTACTTTCCGTTCATCCTCATCAACCTGTCGGCGGCGCTCAACAACATCGACCGTTCCATGGAAGAAGCGGCCCAGAACCTGGGCGCCAGCCGCGGGCGCCTGTTCCGCCGCATCGTGTTCCCGCTCGCCATGCCGGGTTACGTGGCCGGCGCATCCCTGGTGTTCCTCAAGGTGTTCGATGACCTGGGTACGCCGCTGCTGCTGAACATCAACAACATGCTGGCGCCGCAGGCCTACCTGCGCATCACCTCAATCGGCATCGGCGATCCCATGGGCTACGTCATTTCGGTGATCCTGGTGACGTTCTCGCTGCTGGCGCTGTGGACGTCGTTCCTCGCACTCCGCGGCAAGGAATACGCGACCGTGCAGAAGGGTGGCGGCGGCCTGATGAAGCGCGACCTTGCGGGTTGGGAGAAGGCCGGCTGTTACGCGGTGGTGATCCTGATCCTGCTGCTGGTGCTGTCGCCGCACATCGCGCTGACGTTGCTCAGCTTCGGGACCGTGTGGTCGTTCAGCCCGTTGCCCGACGCCTATACAGTCCAGCATTACGTCGACGTCGTCTCGACGTCCTCGATCTACATCACCAATACCCTGCTCTACGCCGGGCTGGCCGCCGGGATCGACGTGGTGTTCGGCACCGCAATCGCCTACGTGGTGTGGCGCACGGGCCTGCCGGGGCGCAAGATGCTGGACTATCTGGCCATGGGTGCCGTCGCCATTCCCGGCGTGGTGCTGGGCATCGGCTACCTGCGCACCTTCTATCAGTTCGACGTGCCGTTCATCGACAAGCCGCTGGCGTCCTGGTGGGTGATCATCGTCATCGCGTTGGCCATCCGGCGCCTGCCCTATGCGCTGCGCGCCTGTGTCGCGGCCTTGCAGCAGGTCAGCGTGATGCTGGAGGAAGCGGCCGAAAACCTGGGTGCGACCAAGAGCCGCACCGTGCGCCGGGTGGTCGTGCCGCTGATGACCGGCGGCATCGTCGCGGGTTTCGTCACCAGCTTCGCCACGGCATCGGTCGAACTGTCGGCCACCATCATGCTGGTGTCGCAGGAATCGGACGCGCCGCTCGCCTACGGCATCTACGAATTCATGCAGTCCGCCGCCGGCCGCGGGCCCGGCGCCGCATTGGGCATCATCGCCGTTCTTATCATCGGCATCGCGACCTATCTGTCGCACCGGATCGTCAACAATAAGGAAACCGAACGGGCGCCCCGGCAGCAGTCGGCGGCGCAGGGAGTCTAGGAATGTCGTTGAACCAGCCCAGCGGCGGCGGCGTCGCCGTCACGGTCGAGAATCTGAGCCTGTCCTTCGGCAAGACCGAGGTCCTGAAGGGCGTGAACCTGGAAATCCGGCCGGGAGAGCTGTTCACCTTCCTGGGCCCCTCAGGCTCCGGCAAGTCGACTCTGCTGCGGTCGATCGCAGGGTTCGGGCCGCAGCCGGGGGGGCGCATCCTGATCGACGGCGAAGACATCGCCGGCTTGGCCCCATGGGACCGCAACGTCGGCATGGTGTTCCAGTCCTATGCCCTGTGGCCCCACATGACCGTGCGCAAGAACGTGGCCTTCGGACTGGAGGAGCGCAAGGTGCCCGCCAGGGAGATCCGCGAGCGCGTGGAGGCGGCGCTCGACCTCGTCGGCCTCGTCGCCTACGGCGACCGCCGGCCGTCGCAACTTTCGGGCGGCCAGCAGCAGCGGGTTGCGTTGGCCCGCACCATCGTCGTCGAGCCGCGGGTGCTGCTGCTCGACGAGCCGCTTTCGAACCTGGACGCAAACCTGCGCGTACAGATGCGCCGCGAGATTCATGACCTGCAGCGCAAGCTGAACCTGACCACCATCTTCGTGACCCACGACCAGGAAGAAGCCAATACGATTTCCGATCGCATGGCCGTTCTCGACCAGGGCGTCATCCAGCAGACGGGGGCACCGCTGGAGCTTTACGACAATCCGGCGAACCGCTTCGTCGCCAGCTTCCTAGGCACGGCAAACATGCTGGAAGGGCGGGTCGAAAGGGCGGACGGCCGTCCCTGGTTCGTGGCCGACGCGGGTTTCCGGCTGCCCATGGCCGACGGCTTCTCACCGGGCGGGGAACGGGTGACCGCCATGGCGCGGCCCCAGAACCTGACGATCGGTGCGCCTGGGGACGCAACCGGCGACGGGCGCCTGGAAGGCCAAGTCGAAGTGCTGGAATTCCTGGGCACCATCGTGCGCTACGCGGTCAAGGTCGGCGGCACCTCGCTTCTGGTCGATGAAACCCACCGCGCGGGGCGCCCCGTTTTCCAGCTGGGCGACAGGGTCAGCCTGGGCGTAGACGCGGAAGATATCCGCCTGCTGCCGGCTTGATGCGGGCGTCAGGATGCCGCCCTGCCCGGCACCGCGGGCAACGGAATGCCCAACATCTTTAGTATGTCCGTTCCCGCGATCAGCAGGCCGAGAATGATGAGCGCCGCCGCGACCACGGCCAGGCGCGCCGTCAGTTCGTGATAGGCCATGCGCTGCAGCGTGACCGACCGTAGCCGGTCCTTGAGCCAGAACACGCCCAGGATGCCGCCCATGAGGACGGTGCCGGAGATCAGGAACCACATGACCGGTGGCGTCGGGCCGGGGGTGCCGCACTGCGCCCCTGGGGATCGGGCCTACAGGCTCGCCAGGACGCTTTCGGCACTGGTTTTCTCGAAGGTGCCGGCGGCGTCGATTTCCACGGATTTCACGGTGCCGTCGTCGACCACCATGGCGAAGCGCTGGCAGCGCAGGCCCAGGCCGCGCGCGTTCAGATCAAGCTCCAGGCCGGCGGCCTTGGTGAACTCGGCCGAACCGTCGCCGACCAGCAGGACCTTGTCGTCGGCGCCCTGATCCTTGGCCCAGGCGCCCATGACGAAGGCGTCGTTGACCGACATGCAGACGATCTGGTCGATGCCCTTTGCCTTTAGGTCGTCGGCCTTGGCGATGAAGCCGGGCAGATGCTTGGCCGAACAGGTCGGCGTGAAGGCGCCGGGCACGCCGAAGATTGCGACCTTCTTGCCTTTGAAGATTTCGTCCGTGGTAATGGCCGCCGGCCCGTCACCGGTCATCTGGTAGAGCGTGGCCGCCGGAATTTTGTCACCAACACCGATCGTCATTGGATTTCCCCTGGATTTCGTTTTCCCAAATACAACCGCCGGCACCGCCCGGAAGGCGGCGCCGCAGCCGTTCGTGCCTGAATGAGATAGTGGATTTAGGCGAAGAGTCCATGAAAAATCGCCGTCCATGCGGGCGGCTGCCTAGTTTTTCGCGATCACCACATTGCCGGCCCTTGCCACGGCTTCGGTCACGGCGGCCTCGGTCAGCAGTTCGGGCAGCGGAATGCCGTCCGGCGCTTCGGGGCCGTAGACGACGTTGAAGGGAATGCCGTAGCGTCCGAACTTGGCCAGGTAGGCGGCGATCACCGGGTCGGGGCGTGTCCAGTCGGCGACCATGGCCACGATCCTGCCGTCGGCGATGGCGGCGCGCACTGCACCCTGGTTGAGGACCAGGCGCTTGTTGACCTGGCAGGTGATGCACCAGTCCGCGGTCACGTCGACCAGGACCGTTTTGCCGTCGGCGACCAGCCGGGCGACGCGCGTCTCGTCGAAGGGCTGCCAGTGAAGGCGGATGTCCGCGTCCTTGGCCGCGTCCCGCAGGGGCGCCTCGGCGGCGGAGCGTCCGGCATCGCCGCCCGTTGCGGGCAGCACGGCGGCGGCCAGCACGAGCGCCACGCCGATGGCGATCGGCGCCCCGGGCACCAGGGCGCGGGCCGGTGTCACGCCGCGTCCCGCCATCCACAGGATCCCGCTCAGGACGGCCAGCCCGAAGACCAGCCCGCCCGTCGCGCGCAGGCCCATGATTCCCTCGATGATCCACAACAGCCAGATCGCCGTGGCGATCAAGGCCACGCCCATGACCTGACGCAGGCGGACCATCCACGGCCCCGGTCGCGGCAGGCGCGTCGCCGCGGCGGGCACCACGGCGACGGTCAGATAGGGCAGCGCCAGGCCGAGAGCGAGACCCGCGAAGATGGCGTAAATCTCGACCGCCCCACGGGCGAGAGCGAAGCCCACGGCGGTGCCCAGGAATGGTGCGGAACAGGGCGTGGCCAGCAGGGTCGCCAGCGCCCCCTGCAGGAAATGACCGACAGGCCCGGTGTGGTGGCCCGCGTCGACGGCATGGGCGCCCAGGTCGCCGATGGCGTCCGGCAGGGCGACGTCGAACAGGCCGAACAGGTTGCATGCGAACACGACCACGATCACCGCCATGGCGGCGAGGAACCAGGGCTGCTGGAATTGGATGCCCCAGCCGACTGTCATGCCGGCGGCCTTGAGGGCGACCAGCCCGGATGCCAGCACCATGAAGGAGGCCAGGATGCCCAGCGCCGAAGCGACGAAGCCGCGCCGCACCTCAGCCGCGTTGCCGCCGCCGTGGCCCATGACGCCCAGGACCTTGATGGACAGGACCGGCAGCACGCAGGGCATCAGGTTGAGAATCAGCCCGCCCAGTACGGCAAGCGCCACGAACAGCCACAGGTTCGGCTGCGGTGCGGGCGTCGTCTCGTCGGCGGTCAGCGCCGGCGCGTCGGCCGGCGGCGCCACGGCGCCCGGCGTCAGTGTCAACGGTCGTTCGGCGCTGCGCAGGCCGTCGACCAGGGTTGCGGTCAGGGGCTCCTTGACCAGGCGCTCGGCCCCGCCCTGCAGGTCCTTGACCCCGGCTACGGTGACGTCCAGCCGCGCCTCGCGGCCGTTGTCGGAAAAGGTGACGTGGGGCTTGGAGAAGGTAACGACCTCCGGTCCTTCCAGATAGATGTCGGGGGCCGAGAACGGCGTTTCCGACTTGGCCCGCACGCTGATCAGCATTTCGCCCTTGGCGGGATTCTTGGGGCTCAGCGCGGCCGTGTCGGCCAGCATCAGGCCGTGCCTGGCGCCGTCGCGCGGCACCTTGGCGTCATAGCGGCTGATCAGATGGGCATATTGGCTGGGTTCCGCCGCGCCGGCGGGCAGGGTCAGGCTCAACTCCGCCGTATAGGGGATGCAGACGTCGTCGCAGGTCAGATAAGGGATCACCGCCTTGATGGCGAGCGGCTTGCCCGGCTCCATCGGGACGGCGTCGACGGGGAACACGACTTCCTTCTTGTAGCCCAGCGTTTCCAGGCCCAGCACGCTGAACCGTTCGGGCGCCGGCCATAGGATACTGGCGGACTTCAGGTTCTCGGAACCATCCCAGTGGGGCCGCGGCGGGATGCCCGCGTCGCCCGGCGAGCGCCAATAGATCTTCCACCCGGGTTTCATGTGGAACTCCAGACCCAGGCGCAGCATGTCGGCCGTGCCCGTGCCGGTCACGGCGGCGACCAGACGGGCGCGGGTCTGCTCCGTCTCGTGCCAGGTCGACTGCGGGGCGCCGCCGGCGCGGACGGCGGCCGGAACGAGCATCGAGCCGGCCAACACGAGGGCAGGCAGAAAAGCGGCACGGAAACGTGTCACGGCGGTCATGGGCTCCGGTTTGTTGATTCCGGTCGTTTACGTCTGTCGCCATTATGGCACGGCGTCCGCAAACACGACCAATAAATGGCGCGTGATTGCGGCGGTTTCCAGGCAAGCCGGCGGAATATTTCCAGGGGCGCCGCTTGCGGGTGCTCTGCCACAACGCCATAATTTAAGGGTGGCGATGTGTTAAAATCAGCGAAACAGGACGGATCTTACCTCAAGGCTGATCCCATGCCGAGAAACCAAGCCGACGACGCCTACCTTGCCGGTCACCTTCTGGTCGCCATGCCCAACATGCCCGACGAGCGGTTTTCCAAGACGGTGATCTATATCTGCGCCCACAATGCCGAGGGCGCGATGGGGCTGGTCGTCAACAAGCCCCTGGAAACGCTCAGCTTCCCGGACCTTCTGGAGCAGCTCGACATCGTTCCCTCGGGCCTTCACCAGCCCATCAACGTGCATTTCGGCGGGCCCGTGGAATCGGGCCGCGGCTTCGTCCTGCACACCCCGGACTACGTTCAGGACGCGACGATGGTGGTCGACGACCAGATCGCCCTGACCGCGACGATCGATATCCTGCAGGCCATTGCCGACGGAATCGGCCCCAAGCATTCGCTCCTGGCGCTGGGCTATGCGGGTTGGGGACCGGGACAGCTCGATTCCGAGATCCGTGCCAACGGCTGGCTGCACGTGGAGGCCGATCCGCAGCTTGTCTTCGGCGCCGGCATGGACGACAAGTGGGAGCAGGCGATGCTTAAGATCGGTGTCGATCCCCTGATGCTGTCCGACGAAGCCGGCCATGCATGACCGGCGCCCGCTGATCCGGAACCACTCATGAGCAAATCGAAAAAAGGCAAGCCGGTGAGCGACCTGCGCCGCCTGATGCTGGAACGCATGGAGGCCTGCCCGACTGCCGAGGCGTTGAACGATCGGGTCATCATGCCCTTCGTGCAGGCGCTCGAGGACGTCTGTGCCGCGCGCGGCTACGTCCTCAACATCTACGGCGAGCAGGCGAACCTGGTGTTCACCGGCGACGAGGACGCGGCCGAGGAAATCTACGCCATGATCGAAAGCTATCTGGACAGCCGCGCCCCGTCCGAGGGCGAGGAATAGCGGGCGTCAGGCGCTGAGTCGCGCCGCGAAGGCGTCGCCCGGCTCCAGGTGCTTCAACGGGCCGATGGCCGACAACGTCGGCTTGGCGCCGAACAGCCGTTCGGCCACGCGCACCACGTCCTGCGCCGTCACGGCGTCGATCCTGGCGACGATCTCCTCGGTCGGGATCGGGCGTCCGTAGATCAGCATCTGGCGGGCCAGCTGCTCGCAGCGCGACGACGTGCTTTCCAGCGACATCAGGATCGACGCCTTCAACTGCGCCCGGGCGCGGGCGACCTCGTCGTCGTCCACGGCGACGCGCACCTTGTTCAGCTCGTCGGCGATGAGGGGCATCAGTTCGCGGACCTCGTCGGCGCCGGTGCCGGCGTAGATGCCGAACAGGCCGCCGTCCGTATAGGCGGACTGGTAGCTGTAGATGGAATAGACGAGGCCGCGCTTTTCACGCACTTCCTGGAACAGGCGCGACGACATGCCGCCCCCCAGCAGCGCCGACAGCACCGAGGCGGCGTAGTAATCGTCGTCGTCGTAGGCCAGGCCCTCGAAGCCGAGCGTGATGTGCACCTGTTCCAGGTCGCGATCCGCGCGCACCTCGCCGCCGCCGTAGCGCGCAGCCTCGCGCGCCGCGGGCGCGCCCGACGGCAGGTCCTTGAAGCTTTTGCGTACCATGTCGACGACCGTGCCGTGGTCGAGCGCCCCCGCCGCCGAGACGACGCCGGCCGGGGCCGCGTAATGGGCCTGCATGTAGGTCACGATCTCGTCCCGCGACATGGCCCCGATCAGGTCCTCCGAGCCCAGGACCGAGCGGCCCAGCGCCTGGCCGGGGAAGGCCTGGGCCTGGAAGTTCTCGAACACCATGTCGTCGGGCGTGTCGTGAAGCTGATGGATCTCCTGGATCACCACGTGACGCTCGCGTTCCAGTTCTTCCGGGTCCAGGGTCGCGTGCTGCACCAGGTCGGAAATCACGTCCATGGCGAGGCCCAGGTCGTCCTTCAGCATCTTGGCGTAATAGGCCGTGTGCTCGCGCGCGGTATAGGCGTTCATGTGGCCGCCGACGGCCTCGATCTCCTCGGCGATGGCAAGGGCGCTGCGCCGTGTCGTACCCTTGAACACCATATGTTCCAAAAGATGCGACACGCCGTTCACGGCTTCCGGCTCGTGGCGGGCGCCGACGCCGATCCAGGCGCCGACGGACACGGTCTCGACCCTGTCCATGCGCTCGGTGACGACGCGAAGGCCGTTTTCAAGTTCGGTGATCTGAACGGACACCCGGTGTTTCCTTGTTTATGACGCCAGAGTCGTTTCGATGTGGCGTTTCAACTGGTCTAAATCGTTGGCCAGGCTTTGGCAACGCCTGGGCCGGTCCAGCAGATCCGTGAGGCCCGCGGGCAGGGCCGGGCGCAGGCCCGTCGCCTCCTCGACCGCGTCGGGAAACTTGGCCGGATGGGCCGTCGCCAGGATCACCATGGGCGTTCCGGCGTCGGCCGGATTTTCCCGCGCCGCCCCCACGCCCACGGCCGTATGCGGATCGAGCAGTTCGCCCGTCGCCGCGTGGACCTCGCGGATGATCTCCTTGGTCCGGGCGTCGTCGAAGCGAGCCCCCGCGAACACGGTGCGCGCGCGGGCAAGCTGATCGTCCGTGACATTGAAGCGGCCGGTCTTGCGGAAGCCGGTCAACACCTCGGCGCAGGCGGCGCCGTCGCGGTCGACCAGGTCGAACAGCAGACGCTCGAAGTTGGAGGACACCTGGATGTCCATGGACGGGCTGATGGTCGGCACCACGTCCGCCATCTCCATGGCGCCCGAGGCGAAGAAGCGGGCCAGGATGTCGTTGGAATTGGAGCCGACGACCAGCTTGGCCACCGGCAGGCCCATCTGCATGGCGGCGTAGCCGGCGAACACGTTGCCGAAATTGCCCGTGGGGACCGAGAACGCGACGGCCCTGTCGGGGGCGCCCAGCTTCACCGCGGCCCAGAAGTAATAGACGATCTGCGCCATCACGCGGGCCCAGTTGATGGAGTTCACGGCCGACAGGTGGAAACGGTCGCGGAAGGCCTGGTCGTTGAACAGGTCCTTCACCCGGTCCTGGCAGTCGTCGAAGGTGCCCTCGATCGCGATGTTGTGGACGTTGGCGGCCTGCACCGTGGTCATCTGCGCTTCCTGCACCGGGCTGACTCGGCCCTTGGGATGCAGCATGAAGATGTCGATGGCGTCCTTGTCGCGGCAGGCCTCGATGGCGGCCGAGCCGGTATCGCCCGAGGTCGCGCCGACGATGGTGATGCGCTGGCCGCGTTTCTTCAGGACATAGTCGAAGAACCGCCCCAGGACCTGCATGGCCACGTCCTTGAACGCCAGGGTCGGGCCGTGGAACAGTTCCAGCAGGTATTCGTCGCCGCCGATCTTCTTGAGCGGCAGCACGTCGGGTGCCTCGAAGGTCGCGTAGGCATCCTCGACCAATGCCTTCAGATCTGCCGCCGGGATGGCGTCGCCGATGAAGGGCGCCATGATCTTCTGCGCCAGGGCCGAATAGGACAGGCCCTTCATGGCGCGGATGTCGTCGGCGGAAAACTGCGGCCAGGTCTCGGGCACGTAAAGGCCGCCGTCGCGCGCGAGGCCGGCCAGAAGGACGTCCTCGAAACCGAGCGCGGGAGCCTGGCCCCGCGTGGAGATGTATTTTGGATTGTTCATGTCAGGGCGCTAGATAGCGCGTTCTGAGGTGGTTCTCAAACACCTTCGGATTCAGCGGCTCGCCCGTGGCGGCGATCAGCAGGTCGCGGGCGGTCTCGAACGACCCCTTGCCGTGCACGTTGGCCCGCAGCCAGGCCATCAGCGGGGCGAAGTCGCCGCGGCCGATGGCGGGTTCGATTTCCGGGTTCTGGTTGCGGGCCGCGGCGTAAAGCTGCGCCGCCGTCATGGCGCCGAGCGTATAGGTCGGGAAATAGCCCCAGGCCCCGTCGTACCAGTGGATGTCCTGCAGGCAGCCCAGGGTGTCCGTCGGCGGGAGGATGCCCAACAGGCGCTCCATGCCGTCGTTCCAGGCGCCGGGCAGGTCGGGGATTTCCATGTCGCCCTCGATCAGCGCCTTCTCCAGGCGGTAGCGCAGGATCACGTGGGCCGGGTAGGTGACCTCGTCGGCGTCGACTCGGATAAACGAGCGTTCGACCTTGGTATAGAGGCGGAACAGGTTGTCCGCCTCCCAGGCCGGGCCCTCGCCGCCGAACGTCTCGCGCATGACGGGGGCGGCGAAGTCGAGGAAGGTCCGGGAGCGGCAGACCTGCATCTCGACCAGCAGGGACTGGCTCTCGTGGACGGACATGCCCAGCGCGTGGCCCACCGGCTGGCCGCGCCAGTCCTTGGGCAGGCCGCGTTCGTACATGGCGTGCCCGGTCTCGTGCAGCACGCCCATGAGGGCCGAGGTGAAATCGCTTTCGTCGTAGCGCGTCGTAATCCGGACATCATCGGGCGTGCCGCCGCAGAAGGGGTGCAGGCTGACGTCGAGCCGCCCGTGGTGGAAGTCGAAGCCCAGCATCTCCATGAAGCGCCTGCCCAAGGCCTTCTGCTTTTCCTCGGGGAAGGGGCCTGCGGGCAGGACGGCCCCGGGCCCGCGCGCCTGATGCTCCAGGACTTCGCCCAGAAAGTCCGGCAGGAAGGCCTCCAGCTCGCCGAACACGGCGTCGATCTCGGCCGAGCGGCCGCCCGGCTCGTAGTCGGCCAGCAGCGCGTCGTACAGCGACAGGCCCAGGACGTCGGCCTTGGCCCGCGCCTTTTCGCGCACCAGGACCAGAAGCTCCGCGACGTAGGGCTCGACGGCCTTGAAGTCGTTCGCCGCGCGGGCGTCGCGCCACACCGCCTCGCAGGCCGAGGCGGCGCGCGACAGGCGCGTCACAAGGTCTTCCGACAGGGCCGTCGCCTTGACGTATCGGCGCGTGATCTCGCGCAGGTTGGCGCGCTGCCAGTCGTTCAGGTTGTCGGTCTCGGCCGTGGCGGCGGCGATCAGGTCGCCCGTCTCCGCGCCGGTCAGCAGGGCGTGATGGACGGCGGCCAGTTCGGCCAGCTGTTCGGCCCGCGCCTCGTGACCGCCGCGCGGCATCACCGTGGACATGTCCCAGTGCAGGACTTCCTGCGCTTCCGACAGCGCGTTCAGACGCCGGAAACGCTGTTCCAGGCGGGCATAGGGAGATGACGCGGCGGCGTCTTTGATGGGGGTGCTGTCCGGCATGACGCCAATATGGGGTCAGAACACCGGGAAGAACAGGGTGCGGTCCGTCAACAGGGCCAGGAAGATGCCGAACAGGTAGAGGATCGTGTAGAAGAACATGGGACGGCAGGGGCCTTCCTTGGCGTCCGACACGTTCTCGGCCCGCCAGACCTTCGCCATGTGGCGGACGAGGCCGACGTTGAGGCCGGCCACGGCAATGGCATAGAGCCAGCCCGACATCCCCAGCACGACCGGCGCGAAGGTCGCCGGGACCAAAAGCGCCGTGTAGAGCGTCATCTGGACTTTCGTGCCCCGCTCGCCGACGACCACGGGCAGCATGGGTACCCCCACGTTCTCGTAGTCCTGGCGGCGGAAAAGCGCCAGCGCCCAGGTATGGGGCGGCGTCCACAGGAAGATGATCATGAACAGCGCGATCGCCCCCCAGGGATCGGCGAAGAAGCCCGCATTGCCCGTCACCGCGGCCCAGCCGATGACCGGCGGCAGGGCGCCCGAAGCACCGCCGATGACGATGTTCTGCGGCGTGCGGCGTTTCAGCCAGACCGTGTAGATGAAGACGTAGTAGAGGATCGTCACCGCCAGCAGCAGGGCCGAAATCTCGTTGACCCAAAGGCCCATGGCGAGGACCGAGGCGACCGCCAGCGCGGTGCCGAAGATCAGCGCGTTGCGCGCCTCCATGCGACCCGCCGGGATCGGCCGGTGCATGGTGCGGCGCATGTGCATGTCGATGTCGCGGTCGTACCACATGTTGATGGCGCCCGAAGCGCCGGCGCCGATGGAAATGCACAGGATGGCGACGAGGGCCTGCCACGTGCCGATGGCGCCCGGCGCCATGACCAGGCCGACCATGGCCGTGAACACGACCAGCGACATCACGCGCGGCTTCAGGAGAAGCGCATAATCCGCCAGCCGGAACCGGGGTTCCGGGCGGGGCGCGGCCTCGGCCGATGCGCTGATATGCGGGGCGACGGTGTCGCTCACGGGCGTCCTCATGACGGTGGTCTGTGTGCGTTGCCTGGGCGCTTTATATTTTAAGTTCGCGCCGAGGGCCAGTATCCGTTGGTCCAGGTCGGCGCAAAAGCGTCCGTCCGGCGATCCAGATGAACATGACGCCGCCGACGACGGCGATCACCGCGCCCACGCCCATGCCGTAGAGGCCGATCTTGGCGCCCAGCGCTTCCAGCCCCGCCACGTCGCCCGCCACCTTGCGCGGCGCCCCGTAGCCGCCCGCCAGGAACAGGCCCAGCGAATGCAGCGCCTGACCCAGGCCGTAAAGCCAGAACAGCGCGAACACGGCGCGGCCGAGGCGCGGCGCGCGGTCCAGCGACGGCAGCAGGGTGCAGAACACCATTCCCATGAGGGCCAGGTTCACGCCGCCGATGACGCCGTGGTAATGGGCCGGCGTGCGCGTGTCGGCGCCGTCGACGAACAGGCCGAGGGCCCCGCCGAGGAAGAACACGGCCATGGAGAGGCAGAGGGCGTGGCGGGCGAGGCGTCCCCGGTCGTCCACGGGCGCGGCGCCCCCACGGGCGAACAGTATCGCCGCCGCCACGATCACCGGGGCCGGCGCCAACAGGTACTGCAGGTCCGTGAAGGCCCGGGTCTGTTCGGCGCTGAACGGCGGGTAGAGGGCGTAGAGTGCCGGGCCGATCAGGGCGAAGGCGGCCAGCGCCGCCAGCGCGGCGAAGAACAGGCCGCCCGGAAAAGGGCGACCCGAGGCGCCTCCCAGCGCCCACCAGGCGCACAGCATGAGGCCGGTGTTGACGAACTGCAGGACATGGCCGCCGCCCCAGAACAGGCGCTCGTTCAGCTCCGCCGATGCCGGCTCGCTGGACGCAAGGTGGAAGGTCACGGACAGGCAGGCGAAGGCGGCGACGTAGGCCAGGGCGGTGAGCAGCACGCCCAGGCCGCCCGGCCCCGGCGCCGCGACGCGGCGCAGGAACGCCGCGGCCAGGCGCAGGATCACGAACAGCACGCCCATGAACAGGAACGCCAGGCCCAGGTAGTAAAGCGGGTCGATCACGGCCGGCACGTAGTTGTTGAGGGACGGCTGGGTGTCGTGCTCCAGGGCCGGGATCATCAGCAGGATTTCCGCCGCCGCCACCATCCACACGGCCGAGCGGCCGGTGGACCGCCCACGCGTCCGCCCGCCGTCCAGGTGATAGGTGGTGGCAGCCGCCAGGGCGCCCAGAAGGCAGAGAAACCACACCACGAAGGAATAGACGACATGGATCACCAGTCCCTTCTCGAAGAAGCGGAGCGGCCAGGGGATGAGTCTCTCCGCCCCCGGCACGCGGGACACGGCCAGCATCAGGGCGAACACGCCGGCGATGGCTAGGGCGGCGAGCCCGAGCATCAGCCAGGCGCGGACCTCCCAGCGGGCATCCGCGCCGTCCATGGCCGTGCCGAGGGTACCGTCCGGTGTTTCCATGGCCGCCGTCATCCTCCGCCGTAGGGGAACAGGTGCACCGCCATCACATAGACGACGACGCCCGAGACGCCGACGTACATCCACAGCGGCCAGACCCAGCGCGCGAGGGCGCGGTGGCGTTCGAACTGCCCGGTCAGCGCGCGCCAAAAAGTCATCGGCACAAGCGGCGTGATGGCGATGGCGCCCATCACGTGGACGATCAGGATGGTGAAATAGACAGGGCGCACGAGGCCGTCACCGCCGAACTTCGCGAATCCGGAGTTGAGCTTGTAGATCACGTAGACCACGAGGAACGCCGCCGAGGCGGCGGCGGCGGACAGCATCATGGCGCGATGCCTGCCCTTCGCACCCTGTTTGATGAAGACGTAGCCCAAGGTTATGAAGGCGACGGACAGCGCGTTGAGCCCGGCGATCAGGTGAGGAAGGTCTTGAACGGTCATGGCGTTCCGTGCGGCTCAGCGGGTCGTCATGTTGAGCCAGAACAGGACGTACATCGTCACTGCCGCGACGGCCAGGATGGCGCCCAACTGCCAGTTCTTCATCATCTTCAATTCCTTGCGTCTCGGGTCGCTGGTGGGCGACGGAGGTCTGCCGCCGGGTCCTTGGGGGATGGTCGGGTAGTTGGACCTCAGGCCCGGAAAATCAAGGCTATTAGGCCGTTTGTCCAGGGTAAAAAAGCCTTTGCAACGTCGTCGGGGGATGCTAGCTAAGACCTCTCGTTTTCCCGGCGGCGCGGCGCGGTTCCGCGCGGCTGTGTGGAGGCATAACGATTTAAGAAACAAGGGCCTAGCGGATTAACGTTTTTTGTGTGTAAATCCCGATGCCCGGTAATTCGGATGAGGACCATGACCTTGAGATTGCACGCCCTGCTTACAGGTGCCGCACTTTTCCTTCTTTCCTTCGGCACCAGCGCGCTTGTTTTCGCTGGCAGCGCCCAGGCGGACGGCATGGCCAGGCCCTGGCAGATGACCTTCCAGGACGCGGTGTCTCCGGTGGCGGAGCGCATTCACAGCTTCCACGACCTTCTGTTCTGGATCATCACCGCGATCACCCTGTTCGTGCTGGCGCTCCTGATCTACGTGATCGTGAAGTTCAATGAAAAGGCCAACCCGGTCCCGTCCAAGACCACCCACAACACCTTCATCGAGGTCGTGTGGACGGTAGTCCCGATCGTCATCCTGGTGGTGATCGCGGTGCCGTCGTTCAAGCTGCTGTTCTTCATGGACAAGCACGAGAATCCGGACATGACGTTGAAAGTCACCGGCCATCAGTGGTACTGGTCCTACGAGTACCCTGACCACGGCGCGTTCAAGTTCGACAGCCAGATGGTGCAGAAAGAAGACCTGAAGCCGGGCCAGCCGCGGCTGTTGACGGTCGACAATTTCGTGGTGCTGCCCGTCGACACCAACATCCGCGTCCTGCAAACCTCGGACGACGTGATCCACAACTGGGCCATGCCGTCCATGGGCCTGAAGCTGGACACGGTCCCCGGCCGCATCAACGAGAACTGGGTCCGCATCACCAAGCCGGGTGACTATTACGGCCAGTGTTCGGAACTGTGCGGCGTCGGCCATGCCTTCATGCCGATCCACATCAAGGCGGTGCCCAAGCAGGAGTTCACCGCCTGGGTCCAGTCAGCGCAGAAGAAATTCGCCGACACGATGCCGGCCCCGGTCGCCGGCGAGGCGCAGGTCAAGGTCGCCCAGGTCAAGGACTGATCCGGCGATCGTGTAGGTAAAGCAAGGATTTTCGGCACGCCCCGGCGGCCGCAAGATAACGGAAAGAAAAGAGGTTACCCCATGGCCAGTGAAGCGACCGCCCACGACGCACACGGTGGGCACGACGATCACAACCACGCCCCCAAGGGCATCGGCCGGTGGCTGTATTCCACCAACCACAAGGACATCGGCACCCTGTACATGGTCGTCGCGGTGTTCGCCTCCATCCTGGGCGGGGTCGCGTCCTGGCTGATCCGCCTGGAACTGGCCGAACCGGGCATCCAGTACATCGCCGACGCGCACTTCTATAATGTGCTGGTCACGGCGCACGGCTTCCTGATGGTGTTCTTCGTGGTCATGCCGGCGCTGATCGGCGGCTTCGGCAACTGGTTCGTGCCGATGATGATCGGCGCGCCGGACATGGCGTTCCCGCGCATGAACAACATCTCGTTCTGGCTCCTCGTGGCTTCGACGGTGCTGCTGGTCTTCTCGGCCGTCATCGGTGGGGGGGCCGGCACCGGCTGGACCGTCTATCCGCCGCTCTCGGGCATCGACTTCCACCCGTCCATGGCCGTCGACTTCGCCATCCTGTCCCTGCATCTGGCGGGGGCATCGTCGATCCTGGGCGCCATCAACTTCATCGTCACGATCCTCAACATGCGCGCCCCGGGCATGACGCTTCACCGCATGCCGCTGTTCGTGTGGGCGATCCTGATCACGGCCTTCCTGCTGCTGCTGGCGCTGCCGGTGCTGGCGGGCTGCCTCACCATGCTGCTGACCGACCGCAACTTCGGCACCACGTTCTTCGTGCCGGCGGGCGGCGGCGATCCGCTTCTGTGGCAGCACCTGTTCTGGTTTTTCGGCCACCCCGAGGTCTACATCATGATCGTGCCGGCTTTCGGCATCATCTCGCAGATCGTCTCGACGTTCTCCAAGAAGCCCGTGTTCGGCTACCTGGGCATGGCCTACGCCATGGTCTCGATCGGCTTCATCGGCTTCATCGTCTGGGCCCACCACATGTATTCGGTCGGCCTGAACGTGGAAACGCGGGCCTATTTCGTGGCCGCGACCATGGTCATCGCCGTGCCCACGGGGGTTAAGATCTTCTCGTGGATCGCGACCATGTGGGGCGGCTCCATCCGCTTCGACACGCCCATGCTGTGGGCCGTGGGATTCATCTTCCTGTTCGTGGTCGGCGGCGTGACGGGCGTGGTCCTGGCCAACGCCGGCGTCGACATGGCGTTCCACGACACCTATTACGTCGTCGCCCACTTCCACTACGTGCTGTCGCTCGGCGCCGTGTTCGCGATCTTCGCCGGCTGGTACTACTGGATCGGCAAGATGTCGGGCCGCCAGTATCCGGAAGGCCTGGGCCGCCTGCACTTCTGGGTCACTTTCGTCGGCGTGAACCTGCTGTTCTTCCCGCAGCACTTCCTGGGCATGGCCGGCATGCCGCGCCGCATCCATGACTATCCGGACGTTTATTCGGGCTGGAACATGGTGTCGTCGGTCGGTGCGCTGGTCACCGTCCTGGGCACCGTCATCTTCTTCATCGTCATGTGGCGCACGCTGACCGCCGGCAAGCCGGTGGAAGCCAACCCGTGGGGCGAAGGGGCGACGACCCTGGAATGGACCGTGCCGAGCCCGGCGCCGTTCCACACCTTCGAGAACGTGCCCGACATGACCGGGAAGGCCGAGGCCCACTAGGCCCCGGGACGCGACTGGCAACGAGGACCGATCCGGTGTCACGGCAACCCCGCAATACCCGCAACCTGCGGACGGCCTTCGCGCTGTTCGGGGTTGCGGCGGGCATGGTCGGCCTGGCTTACGCGGCGGTCCCGTTGTACCAGCTGTTCTGCCAGGTCACGGGCTTCGGCGGCACGACGCAGGTGGGCACCGCGGACATGCCGGCGGTTCCCGCGGCCGTCGCCGGAAAGACCGTGACGGTCAGCTTCGACGCCAACGTCGCGCGGAACCTGAACTGGCGGTTCCGCCCGGAACAGCGTTCGGTCACGGTGCATCCGGGCGAACAGACGCTGGCCTTTTATTCCGCGCGCAACGACGAAGGCAAACCGGTCACCGGCACCGCCAGCTTCAACGTGACGCCCAACAAGGCGGGCATCTACTTCATCAAGGTCGAGTGCTTCTGCTTCACCGAGCAGACGCTGCAGCCGGACCAGCGGGTCGACATGCCGGTGCAGTTCTACATCGATCCCGACCTTTTCACGGATCCCAACACCAGGGACGTACGCGACATCGTGCTGTCCTACACCTTCCACCGGGCGGCCGACCCCGCCCCCGACCATCAGAAGACCAGCGCCGCCACCGGGGGTGACGCGCATCCGGGCGGCTGAGCGGTTCCATAGACAGTATTCCGGGAACCCCGGTTCCCCATCGAACGACCAAAGGGAGTAATGAAGAATGGCGAGTGGCGGTAATCATCCCTTCCACATGGTGGAGCCCAGCAAGTGGCCCCTGGTGGGATCGGCGGCGGCTCTGACGACGGCCTGCGGCGCCGTCTGGTTCATGCACGACGGGCCCTGGTTCCTGATGGCGGCCGGCTTCGTGATCATGTTCTACACCTTCTATGGCTGGTGGAAGGACGTGATCGCCGAAAGCCTGACCCGCAAGTACCACACGGACGTCGTCAGCCACGGCCTTCGTGTCGGGATGCTGCTGTTCATCGCGTCCGAAGTCATGTTCTTCTTCGCCTTCTTCTGGGCCTTCTTCCATTCCAGCGTGCCGTTCCTGTCGAACGTCGCCACCGTGCCGTGGCCGCCCAAGGGCATCGTTCCCTTCGACCCCTGGAACATCCCGTTCCTGAACACGCTGATCCTGCTGACCTCGGGCGCCACGGTCACCGTCGCCCACCACGCGGTGCGTTCCGGCGACAACGCCATGGCCGCGCGGTGGCTGGCCTACACGGTCATCCTGGGGATTACCTTCACCGGCTTCCAGGCCTTCGAATACCATCACGCGGCGTTCGGCCTGAAGGACGGCATCTATCCGTCGACCTTCTTCCTGGCCACCGGTTTCCACGGTTTCCACGTCATCGTCGGCACGAGCTTCCTGATCGTCTGCTTCTTCCGCGCCTCCAAGGGCCACTTCCTGGCGGACAAGCATGTCGGCTTCGAGGCCGCGGCCTGGTACTGGCACTTCGTCGACGTGGTCTGGCTGTTCCTGTTCGTCTCCATCTACTGGTGGGGCAAGGGTAACGCGACCCAGTTGCTCTGAGTCGGCGGACAGCCTTTGGTTCTGGGAAACGCTCCCCCGACGGGGGAGCGTTTTCTTTTTCGCGATGCGGCGGCCTCCCCTTGGCATCCGCCCCGCCGTCGGACTATGTTCATTTCACTTTCGGGGGGTGTGAAATAATCAGGAGCATGAAATGACCGAGCGATCGCGCAACCACCCCCCCGACAAGGCCGACGAGGGCATGGCCCCGGTGACGCGCGGCATCCGCGGGCGGTGTCCCCGCTGCGGCGAAGGACGGTTGTTCTCGGGCTATCTGAAGGTCGCCGACTCCTGCGACGTCTGCGGCATGAGCTTTCACGGTCATGATACGGGCGATGGGCCCGTCGTGCCCATCCTGCTGATCATCGGCGGCATCGTCGTCGGTCTGGCGCTGGCGCTCGAGGTTCTGTACGAGCCCCCCGTCTGGGTCCATCTGTTGCTGTGGATTCCCATCGGCACCCTGCTGACCCTCGGCGCCATGGTGCCGCTCAAGGGCATGGCGGTGGGCCTGCAATACAAATACCGCTCGACCGAGGAAGACGCCCGACCGGGCGGTGTGTGATTTCTGACGGTTCCCGCCTTCGCCGCGGTTATTGCCGGTGAACGCCTTCGGTATCGAACTGCAGGACGGGTTCGCCCGTCTTTTGATCCACTATGATCTTGTTCACCTGATAGGCGTCGTTGCGGTTGCCTCCGGGGCGCATGATTGTAACGGCGTAGACTGCACGTCCTTCCTGGGTCTTCGGTTCGATTTTCAGGACCGTGACGGAGGAATCCTTTGCCACCTTGGCGCTAACCTCTGTGGACGTCATGGCGTTCGCCGGTCCCGTGTTTGCGAAGACGACGGCTGCAGCCGTCACCGCGCCGATCAGATGCGGCGCCTGAAATCGGCTAAGCCACGAAACGGTTTTAATGGTCATTGTCGATTGTCCTCTGTTTAGAGCGCCGGGATTATGCGCCCTCCGATATGTGGTCAGTCACGGGGTGGGGGACGAGGAACGGCCTCCGCCGGCAAACTTCGTAGCAACGCCTGGCGGATGTTTCCTGTATGTGCTCTCTCGCAGGAGATCGGATTTTCGATGACGCGTTACTTATACCCGGTCTCGGGCCGCGGCGGGCATTACGAATTGGCCATTAAGGCGACCGCGGGTTGAAGCCGCGGAAACGTGATGGTTACGGTTGTTCCTTTTTTCTCTTCACTTTCGATCTTCATATCTCCGCCGTGCGCGTCGACGAGGGACTTAACGATCGATAACCCAAGACCAATTCCTTTGCGGGTTTTATAGGGATCGGGATCAACCTGCGAAAACGCCTCGGTAATGAACGGTAGTTTGCTTGACGGAATTCCAATGCCTTCGTCTTTGACACTGATCGTGAAATTCTTGTCTCCCGCTCGCGCACTGACAAGAATCGATCCGCCACGGCAAGAATATTTGATGGAGTTGGAAAGTATATTGAGAACGATTTGAGTAAGGGATCGCCTGTCGGCCCATAAAAAGGGCAGGTTATCGACGGAGTCGATCGTTATCACGACGCCGGCATCCGCAGCCGCTTTTTCAACGCTCCTGGCGCAGCCCGTCAGGACTTCATCAACTGCAATGGCTTCTTTGACAATGCGTCGTCGTCCGACACCGATTGCCGAGAAATCCAGTATGTCGTTGACCAGCCCCAACATGAGTTCACCGCTGCGGTGTATGTCTTGGACGTATTGCTTATTCTTCTCGGACCCCAGGGAGCCATTGATTTCGGCCAGTAAAATTTCACTGAAGCCAAGGATCGCGTTTAGCGGTGTTCGGAATTCGTGGCTCATCGTTGCGAGAAATTCCGATTTGGCGTGGTTTGCACGCTTTGCGTCTTCCAATGCCGCCGTGCGCTCGTCTTCCGCCCTTTTTCGTTCGGTGATGTCGGCACCGGTACCGCGGAACCCTTGAAATACATGGTTTTCGTCAAAAATGGGTTTGCCGGAGATCGACAGCCAGACCACCTGGCCGTCTTCGTGCGTCCGGGGATGCTCGAAGTTTTTGAATTCGCGATGCGCTTTCAGATCCGCCAAATGTTTCTCCCAGGCCTCTGGCTGAACATCGGGAATGCCCGTTTCTTCGCGAGTCTTTCCGAGTAACGCCGTTTGGGAAACGCCCGTGACTGCCTCGAAATTCTCCGAGAAATACGAGAACCGCAAATCGGCGTCCATCTCCCAGAAATAGTCGGAGGCGGTTTCGGCGAAATCCCTGGCTCGCGTTTCGCTTTTCTCCAGCGAGGCGAAGGATTGGCATAGCGAACGGTGCATGTCGTTAATCGCGCCGGCGACCTCCGAAATCTCATCTTGCGAGTCGGGATTGGTCACTTTCCTTCGGAGGTTAAGCGGCGGGCTGAATTCTTTCGGGTTCAAGGTCCGAAGGTATGCGGCGATCGCCTCAAGATGCCGTCCGATCAAACAATAGAAAATCAACAGCATGAACCCGGCGACAACGAAAGTTTTTGTGCCGTTGCTGAGAAGAATGAATATCGCTCTGTCCAACAGTCGTCGGAAAACCCTGTCCAGGCCACCGACGACTTCCAAGCGACCGATTTCGATATCCTTGCCGCGGTAATTATAGATCAAGGGGATGTCTTGGATAATTCTGTGCGTTGATTCGATCCGGCCGGATTCCCACACGGTCTTGCCGTGAACTTTAATGCCCAGGTATTCGAAGTCCTGATGTTCTGCTAAGCCGTTGAGTTGTGTCTGAATTTGTAATTGGTCCAACACCCAGACGCTGGTGATCAAGCTTTCCAAATGGATGGTTCTAACCTCGTTCATATCGTTTTCGATACGGTCTATGGAATTCCTGTAAAACCAATATAAGTCCACCCCCGTGGTGATTAAGGTTATCAGCGAACTCAGCGCGATGACGAACATCGCAAATCTCTGAGCGAGCGTGCTTTTGATGAAACGCGGCCAACGGTTAATCATCGGTCACCGCCCTGTTCCGAGAAGACGTACAGGGGAAAGGGTCTGGTCGGCGATCTTCGCATAGGTGCCATCTGTCTTGATCGCTTCGAGAGCGGCAGCGGCTCTTGGAACCAGGGCCTCGTGTTTCTTGTTGAGATAGATGAAGGTCTCAACCTGCCACAGGGGAGGCTCCAGCATCTTGATGTCTGTCAAGCCAAGCTTTCGCAACATCGCCTGTCCCTGCCAACGTTCGTAAATGACGATATCCACCCGCCCTTGCGCAAGCAGTCTAAACAACTGATCCGGACTTCTGACCCAGGTTACGCCTTGCTCTGGCTTGAGATTTTGTTCGACCGTCTTCCATCCTCGGATAACGCCGACGGAGTAGGGAATGAGATCTTTAGGATCGTGCAGGCTGAACCCGTTGTTGCGGGTGAATGCCATAAAATCGAAATTAAGGATATTTCCCGGCACCTGGCGAATATTGGGGTATGCCGCCTGGAGGCCGCGCCTTCGCATGACGCAGCCGTCGTCTATGCCTTCGTTCATATTGATCATCGACCGCTCGGCCGGGAGGAAGGGGATATCAACTCGGTATCCCAGCCTGGCGAATACGTCGGTCACCAGAAGATCAAGAAATCCGGTCCGTTCTGGCGTACTGTAAGGCGCTATATATATCGTGTTTAACGTAAGGCTCTGCTCGGCCAGGGCATGTCTCGGAAAGTGGACGGCCGCAACCAGACAGACAGTGACGAGAACGGCACCGGACGACCTTACTGCATTCCAACTGCCGATCAGCGTAAACCTCCTCGAATCCCAACGAATTCAATTACGGTTCCCCAAGGACGGATTGGTGCCCCAATCCAAGGCATATTTGCACTCAGCTCCGACTAAGCGCCATATTCCTTTTGGCATACGTGTCTTTCATCCCGTTCGTTGCTGCACCGGCGGGCAGGGTACGGAGCCGTAGGAACAGAAAACGCAGCAGTCCCCCGGTTCGGGCTTCAGCAGGCTGCCGCATTCCCGGCATTCGTAATAATAGACGCACTGGTCCGGCGGCATGGCCTCGGTCTCCGCATGCCCGCAGATGGGGCAGGTGAGGGTCGAGATCAGGGTGATTTCCGGTCCGGCGGGCATGGCAATCCGGTCAAAGTTGGGCGTACACCTGCAAATCGGGCGCAGGCATTTATCGGGATTCTGCAGGCTCGGACAAGCGCGGCATGAATCCGGGCACGCGCGACCGATAGGTTTCGTATTCCACACCGAACCGTTCGAGCGCATCACGTTCCTCGGCGTGCGCCAAGCGAACGTACATCCAAACCAGAACAGGAAACATGGCCAGGGTAAGGATCGTTGGCCACTGGAGAAGAAAGCCGAACATCACCGCGATGAAACCCACGTATTGGGGATGCCGGATTTTCGCGTAGGGCCCGGTCACGGCCAGGCGTCCGGTGCTCTGGGCCTGATAAAGCACGTGCCAGGCCGCCGATATGAGGATGAAGCCGGCGAAGATAAAGGCGAAACTCAAGATATGAAACGGGCCGAAGTGAGGGTTGCCCCGCCACCCGAACAGCATTTCCGCCAAATGGCCGGAGTCATGAGCAAGCCAGTCGATGCCGGGATAGTTGCTCTGGAGCCAGCCGGACAGCAGGAAGATCGTCAGGGGAAACCCGTACATCTCGGTGAACAACGCGATCAGAAAGGCGCTGAAGGCGCCGAACGACCGCCAGTCGGTCGCCGTCCGCGGCTTGAAGAAGGTGAAGGCGAACATGATGAACACGGCCGAATTGATAATCACCAGGGACCAGAGTCCGTAGGCGTCAGAACTCTCGTTCACGGGGTTCGGTCTCGCTCGTCATCGCCACGCCTGTCCCCCTTGCCATGCCCCCCGTGACCGCCCCGACCATGGTGCATGAACAAATGCATCAACGGGCACAACAGGATCAGAAGCCAGGGAAGGGCGCCGATGACATGTGCCTGATGCTCCGCCCAAAGAAAATACCCGGCGACGCCAAGGAATCCCAGAAGCACGAGACCGCTGCGCGAGAACAGCGCCCCCGACCAACCATCCGAATTCTTGTCAACCATGATCGGCTCCTCCTTACCGCGAAGGTCACTGCACCATCTGGTGCCCCTTGCCGCCGATGTCGATTATCCCGGTCACCTTCATCGCCTTTGGGTCGACGATCCACATCTTGGGCAGTTCGATGCTTGAGACGTAGATCACGCCGTGGCCCTGGATGACCTTCAGGTGATAGGGTTGCGGGGAAAGCGTCACCTCGCGCCGCTCGCCAGTTTTGAGGTCGATGGAAATCATCTTGTCCGCGCCCTTCGCGCTGACGTACAGGGTGCGGCCGTCCTCGGAGACGTCGATCCCGTGGGGATCCTCGCCGGTCTCGAGAACCCTGGAAACCGACAGGTCTTTCAGGCTCACGACCGACATCGTGCCGTCGCCCACGTTGTTCACGAAAAGCTCGCCAAGATCGGGGCGGATCACGAAGTGCTCCGGGCTCTCGCCGACCTTGATCCGGCGCGTTACACGCCAGTTTTTCGTATCGACGAGACTGATGTTGTTGTCACCCGAATCGCTGACATAAAGCCGTTTGCCGTCATTCGAGAAGGCGGCGTAGTTGGGTGCCGCGCCGGTCTTGACCACGGTCGCGACCCTGAACGCCCGGATGTCGATGATCGACACCGCGTCCTGATTGGGATGGGTCACGGCCGCGAACAGGCCGTCGGGCGATGCCGCAACGTGGTGGACCGGACCCGGTACGTCGATCTGCCTGGTCACGGCGCGGTCCCGGGTTCTGACGAAGGACACCCGGCTGATGACCGCATCCTTGGCGGCGGGGCGGTCGGCGGGTTTGGCGTGATGCGCCGCGTGGTCTTCGGCGGAGATACCGGCGGGACGCTCGGGCGATGCACCGCCGGGTTCGACCTCGGCGAAACTGCCGGCGATCAGCAGCTCGCCGTCGGGGGTCTTGGCCAGCCCGTGCACCGCCGGCACGCCGGGAATTCGCCCCACCACCTTATGAGACGCGGCGTCGACGATGGCGATTTCGCTGTTGTCGCCCATGGGGACGAACACCTGGTCGGATGCCTGCGTCGGTGTGTTTCCGGCCAGCACGGACACCACGACCAGCATCGCAGGAAGGTTCCCTCTCGATCTCCATCGCAACTTCAGACGTTCTGCTTGCATCGGAACCTCCTGTGATCGGGATAGTCCGGGAATTATCCGCCCTCCAGTCGCTGGAAGGTCAAGAGGTTTGCGGGCATGTTGCGGGGAGCAGGCGGGACACTTCGCCTAGAACGATTCGATCTATCTGTGAACCTAAGGCAGATAGCCCAGAAACCGCCACCAGATATAGCTGAGCGGCAGCAGCAGAGCGATGGTCACCACCGCCAGCAGCAGCGTGAACACCCCCGCCCGGCGCAGGCCGACGCCGCCGAGTTGCAGCGCCACCACCAGCGGCGGCACCTGATAGGGCAGGAACACCGTCGAATAGCCCAGCGCGAAGGTCATCAGCACGCTGACCAGGGGAAGTCCCGTCGCTGTCGCCAGGTCCTGGGCGAAGGGCGGCAGCACGGCGGGCACGCTGGGGGCGGTCGCCAGCACGCCCGTCATCGAGCCCAGGCCGACCAGCGTCGCGAAGTTGGTCGCCGGACTTGCGGGGTCGAGCGGCAGCAACGGCAGGATGCGGGCCGCCAGTTCCCGCCCGACGCCGGAATCGACGATGATGGCGGCGACCGACAGCACGGCGGCGATATAGATGACGGAGGCCGTGTTGAAGCGGGTCATGAAGTCTTCCT
>Ga0210019_1000414_pt1 | contig 53446 bp, 55 predicted proteins | sample CryGeyCG2114_020_2_FD_183969 | JGI IMG/M metagenome (GOLD analysis project Ga0210019, IMG submission 183969) | Groundwater microbial communities from aquifer - Crystal Geyser CG11_big_fil_rev_8/21/14_0.20 (SPAdes) (version 2) | ecosystem: Environmental > Aquatic > Deep subsurface > Groundwater ...
AATCAGTAAGATTTGCGTGCCTATTCTACCAGAATAGGAAATGAGCCACCTTAGCTCAGCTGGTAGAGCAACAGTTTTGTAAACTGTGGGTCGTCGGTTCGAGCCCGACAGGTGGCTCCATTATGGGTAGGTACCGAAGCGGTCAAACGGGTCTGGCTGTAAACCAGATGGCTCTGCCTTCGGGGGTTCGAATCCCTCCCTGCCCACCATATGTCCTGAAAGGCCCGAAGGGCCGATTCAAGACGCGCATTAAAATATAAACTCTTTATCTCTCCAGTATCTCATACGTCAGCGCCAACATAACCTGCTCTTGTTTGGGCTCCATATGGTCGTAACCAAAAATATGGAGCAAACCATGTACAAACAAGAAGCGCAACTCTTCTTTAAGAGATTGGCCTATTTTTTTTGCCTGCCGGCGAGCATACGGAAGAGCGATAAAAATTTCTCCCACAAAATTATCACCGCTATGCTCTTCGTAATAACTCAGTGAAACAACATCCGTCGGACGGTCTTTATAGTGCACCGTTTTATTAAGCGTCTGCATAGCCGTATCGCCGATTAAACTTAGTTCAAATTTAAGTTGCTCATCCTTGCGAAGCTTTTTTTCTCGCAACAAAATTTTTGTAGCCGGAGCCAACAGCTCTTCAAAAGGTTTTAGAGGAACTTTTGTGCGGGTACGATTGTATATGGTAACAACAAGATTCTGCATACCAAATAGTGTAGCACGAACAAATGTGCATGATTGCGATTTTTATATGGTAATAGTACAATATCGACAACATGTCGAGATCGACAGACATAGACAGGAAGACAGCGAGTGAACTGCTCAATGTGTCAGTCCGGACAATAGATAGATATGTCCGGTCCGGCAAATTGTCGGCGCGCTATAATGACGGCCGCGTTTGGCTCGATAAAAAAGAAGTTTTAGATATCGAAAAGAACGGGGGTGAAGAAAAAAACATACCTGTTCAATATGCTTCGTCGCGTGAGCAACATGCACGGCCGGATTTTTATCAGGATCTCTATAAAGAGGCAAAATCTGCACTGAATGATTATCAATCTCAACTGCAAGAGGCGAATTTTAAAATCGGCCAACTTGAATCGCAACTTAAATTTCATGCGCAAACAATAGAGAAGGAGCACATGCCAACCGGGTCGGGACGACCATTTGCCAGTGAGGAAGTCGCGCGGATCGATGGAACAAAAGAGATATATACGCTGGAACTGCTCCGAAAAGAAATCCGCGACCGCGAGCATGATTTAGAACTTCTCAAAAACACATTGGCAAAAGAAAAAACAAGTAGAACTATCTTCGCAGTTCTTACATATATTCTACTCGTACTGCAGCCTGTGTTTTGGTACTTATTGAGATGACTCTTCGTTAAAAGCAGGAATGATAATCTTCTCTCTTTCTGCAACGATAATCTTTAATGTAGGATTCGCATCTTCGATGCGGTCGACAATGCCGCCGCTCTGGGCGATTGCACTTTGCATTTCAGTGCGCGGGCCTATCGCTGTAATTTTGAACGGTGGGCGCAAAAAATATCGTCGCATAAGAATCCCATCACCAATATCGCGAAAGCCGGCTGTGCGGTCGAGCAAACGAACATCATTAATTGCAACTGCTTCAGCACCGGTAACCACAAGTTGAGAAATAAGATCGTTAAGCCAAAATGTTTTAACTGCAGCATCAAAAGTAACTTCAATACCTTCGCCGCTAACCGTCTGTTCACCACTCAACAGCTTAAGACGCTGGATTTCTTCATCAATTGCCTCACGCGAAAGTTTAGATTGAGTTTCATCCAATGCACGCTTTGTAACATCTAAATTTGCACGCAACTGCTTGTTTGCTACTTGAAAAACGCGGAGTTCGGTAAAAATATTCTCCGGCTCAGTGCGCTGCACAAGTAATTCGATTTCTCGAAATGAGCGATACTGTAAAGCCAGCAGTACACCAATAATAATCGCAATTAAAATAATAGCTTTATTTTTATTCATGAAGTTTAAGGAATTTAAGAGTACGTCTACTCTCTACCGGTTCAAGCTTCAAAGAATCAACAACATCAGCAAAAACGCGTATTTTTCTGCTGCGGATCGTCTCGACTGCTTCTTCTAGCGCATCAGGGTCCCCAACTGCTTCGATAACAAACGGAGCAATTTCAAAAAAGTTCCCCACCAGGAGATTATCGGCAACAGGCTGAATGGAAGTAAGTGGCATAACTCGATTTCCATTTATCGAAACAGCACGCGCATCCTTTAAAAACAAACTATTTACAAGATCGCGCACATCGCTGGCCTGCACAAAATTCTCATTTACACTAGAAAAGCCGCGGCGCGAAACACCTGGATTATCACTCAGCTTAACACGAATACCACTGCCTTCTACCGCAGTAAAACCGGCTGCAGCACGCAGGCGGTCAAGTTCGTTAAGAGTTTGCGGTGAAGTCTGGCGCTCAATAAGCGCTCGGGCTTCCTGCAATTTTTCGTCTGCCTCTTCAATTCTTTGTTTTAATTCTTGTTGCTCAACTGAATATTCAGTCAGCAACTCCTTTTGAATTTCGAGCCGCTCCAACGGAAACGAGCCGCTCCCAATAGGTTTAGCACGAAATTGCAGCGAAAAAATAATGCCAACAAGGAGACCGATACCAATGAAGAGGGGAGTCACAACCTGTTTTTTCATCTGCATCAGCATAGCAAATAACGAATAAAATTGCCCAAATTAGATATATCCAATCTAAATAAATACATAACTCTAGACTTTGGCGAATAAAAAGAGTTGCGCAAATTCTGTGCGTTTAGTACCATGTCGTGATTCGTTCATTGAAATCTTGCTAGCTTCACTGAGATTGCCCCAGGCGCCACATATACTACGGCACATACCTGACGAGAGCATCTCAAAAATAATAGTACGCTAGCTACAATTCGAACCTCACTGCGCCCCGATCTAATCGGAGTGAAGACACAAGGCAGTGAGAAGGAGGTGATCCCGCTGGTGATAAAACAAAAATAAATATTCTCTTCGCAGGCGCCTCCCTCTCTCTGCTTTGCGTCTGGTAAGTGGCCACAGCCGACCCCACTTACCACTCAAACAAAAATAAAGCTTGGTGTTTGAGCCTTCGGGACTCACCTAATATAAACACAAAAAACAAGCCGTTGTTACGGTTCCACGCAAACAAAAACCGAAGCACAGCAGATCTACGTATGTTTTCGTAAAATTGATTACATACGGGAGAGAATGGCCTGGTCTCCATTCACCCATGTCGTCTTGGACAAAACGGCCTCTGGCGAGCATTATTTTATTTTCGTTCGCTTGATAGGTTACCTGGAATTGATGTGGTTGCCCCCGCCTCGGCGGGGGCATAAATGAGCCTTTCAGTATTATCCCCCACCCAATATTGAAAGGCTTTTTTATGTGGTTGCAATTACTGCCAAAGAATTTAAAATGGATTCTTATATTCATAAATCACATGCATAAAAATGGATATTAAGCCTGACACGGTGATTGGGTATGCTTATGAAGAAAAAGAGGATCATCCATCTTTTCGGGTAACTCATCCAGGGAGAATATATCCACTAGTGATTGCCGATACTATCGACGAGCTTACAGCTCAAATAAATGCACGAGGTATTCGGGACGAAATCATATGGCTAACTCAAGCTCAAATAAATGCAGAGATGGGTCCATCTACTATTGGCCGAGAGCATGTTCGGCCTTTAACCGAGAAAGAAAAATCGCAGCTTGCTCATGCTTCATGAGCTAATATTTACGGATTGAAATCTGTATAATCAGCTCAATGATTGGCATATTCGATTCCGGCTTTGGAGGGCTGACGGTGGCGCAAGAGATTATTGGGCGCTTGCCTGAATATGACTATTTGTATGTGGGCGACAATGCGCGTGCGCCATATGGCGGGCGGAGCAAAGAGGTAATTACACAATTTAGTGAAGAAGCGGTTCAATATTTATGGAGTAGGGGAGCGCGGCTGATCATTTTTGCGTGCTTTACCGCCTCGGCGCAGGCTTTGCGCGAATTACAACAGCGGCATACGGATAAGAAAATTTTAGGAGTGGTGCGGCCCATCGTTGAGGAAGCGGTGCGGGCAGGCACACGAATTGGCGTGGTGGGAACACGCGCAACCATTGCATCGCACGCATTCCGCGATGAGATTCACAAGCTGGCACCGAATGCTGAAGTAATTGAAAAGGCAACGCCACTGCTTGTTCCTTTTATTGAAGAGGGCTGGCACACCAAGCCCGAAGCGCGCATGATTTTAAAAAAATATCTCACCCCGCTCAAATCACACAATATCGATACACTTATTCACGGCTGCACACACTATCCTTTTATGCACAAAGATTTCGAGCGCATTATGGGAAAAAATGTAAACGTGCTGCGCACCGGAAAAATTGTTGCAGAAAGTTTGGCAGATTACTTGCAGCGGCATCCAGAAATTGAAACGCAGCTCTCTAAAAAAAGTGCGCGTGAATTTTGTACTACGGACTGCACTGAACGCTTTGAACTATTTGCACAGCAAAACCTCACACTCAAAATTGGTACGGTGGAAAAGATTGCTTTAATGTAAAAATTATTCCGATTCTAAAAGTTCTTGCAATTGAACCTCTGCTTTTTGCGCTTCCTCCCGAGTACCATTAACGATCATTAAAAGAAGAGTACTAAAATCCTTTTCGGGAACAAATGGCTCCTCAGTTGAATCAGATAATATTGGCTTTTCGATCATAAATTAATAGTACTGCAAACGGTAAAGACTAATCAACTTATTAAGTATGTAACCTAGGAAAAAGCCTAATAACTTTTTTGACCTTGTCTCGGCTAGATGCCGCTAGAACACGCGGATCGCCATGAAATCTAAAAGCAATTTTGCTCAAAATATCGAATCCGGGCCTCGATTGGCGGATTTTCTCTGCGAGATCATCTAAGATGCGGCTCATATTTTGTGTGTACGCCATAGATTGATCTCGATGGTGCGTTGATCTTCCAAAAGATGGATGTTCGATAAGGAGCCACTCACCATCTTCTTGCATGAATTGAAGATCTATATTTAAGATCCTATCTTCTGAAACAAAACCATCTTTAAATAAAACTGAATTCAACCCCGTGCGGCCATATTCACGAAATTGCAAGGCAAGATTATTTAATATACAGGCCTGCATGTGCCTGACTGAATTTCGACCTCCATATGTCCACGGAAGGCCGGCTCCAGAACGCAGTCCTTTAAGAGTGATACAAAATCGCTCGCCGCTTGGAGAAAGTTTAATCGAAAAAGAAGGAGCATGATTAGCAACAACCTCTGACAGTCTTCCGGGAGTCTTTAAAACTTCATCGCTAACATATGCAGGATAAGGGAAAAGCTGAATAACCTCACACGTATGATCGGAATTGTCGCCTCCTCCTTCGTTCATAACATGAATTCACTCCCACTCGATTGTGCCCGGTGGTTTATTGGTAATATCATATAATACGGCGCTGACGTGCGGGGCCAATTTTGCAGTAAGTTTTTTGAGTAAGTCGCGATTCATTTTATAAAAATTTGCAGTCATGGCCTCGTCCGAACAGACCGGACGGAGTACGACCGCCTCCTTTTTACTGCCGTTGAAGCGCAGGGGAACAAGCACCGTTGGAAACTGCCAAATTTTACGGCTGATTTTTTCTTCCCGAATAAACTGCATAACAATATCATCGAGCTTTTGAAGTAGGGCGACGCGCTCTTTGGTAATACTTGCAGGAAGCACTTTTACCGATTCAAAGCGCTGCGGTGCAAGCAAGAGTGTGACGCGGTTAATTTCGCTAAACGAATTGGTAAGTGCGGTCGAAATCCACTCTAATTTTGTAAACGAATGCTCTGCACCCCATACCACAAGAGGATTGCGATAGGTACGGGCATCACCCTGTACACCAACACTGCGCAACGGCAATACGGCTTGATGCAGCTTATGTGCTACAAGATGCTTCGCCAACCACGAGTGCAACGTATTTACCATATTTGGTAAATGTGGCTCCTTTGCACAGAGAATACGAACACCCAGACCTGGTCCCGGAAAGGGGTGACGCCAGATTAACGAATCCGGCAGCCCAAGCTTTGTACCAAGCGTTCGGACTTCGTCTTTGTAGAGCTCTGCAATTGGCTCCACAACCCGACCCTTTTTAATAAGCTCTAAAATCTCTGGCACGCGATTATGATGCGTTTTAATTTTATCGGCATGTTTGGTACCGGCGCTTTCAATAGTATCGGGATAGATGGTGCCCTGGCCAAGTACCCATTCATCGGGATTCAATTTAAGACGATGACTAACCTTTGCCTGGACCGTTAAAAACATATCACCAATAATTTTCCGTTTCCGTTCCGGATCGCACTCTCCCTTGAGTGCAGAAAAAAATTGCCGGCTTGCATCTTCGACATGCAAATTGGTAACACCTATTTTTTTGAGTGCTGCAGTAATCTTTTTACACTCATCTTTGCGCATAAGACCGGTATCAACGAGCAGCCCATATACGCGCTTTGGTCCGAGCGCCTTCGTGAGCAGTGCATGGGCAACAGTAGAATCGACACCGCCGCTAACCAGCATAAAAACATTCCGATCGCCAATCTGCTGCTTCACCTCGTCCATTTTTTCTTGCAAAAAGCGCTCCATATTCCAGGATTTTTTAACATCACATTTCGCAACAAAGTTCTTAATAATCTGCATACCCTCTTCGGTGTGGGCAACTTCTGCATGAAATTGAATTGAGTAGAGATTCCGCTTCGTGTCGCCGGTTGCGGCAAAGGGACAATCTTCGGTTTTTGCAAAAACATCAAAGCCTTTCGGCAGCGCAGAAACTTCGTCGCCATGCGACATCCAAGCTTGCGATGTTTTTTTAACATTTTCAAAAAGCCCGCCGCGCCGCTGGACCGTAAGCTTTGCAAGACCATACTCTTTTATCTCCGCAGAGCGCACTTTACCGCCTAACAGCTTCATCATGAGATGATGTCCGTAGCAAATACCAAGCACCGGAATGCCCAGCGCAAAGAGACGCTTGCTCATTTGCGGTGCGCCGCGCTGATATACAGAGTTGGGACCGCCGGAAAGAATAACGCCTTTGTATTTTTTAAGCCGTTCAAGAGAAACCGTTGGCAGCATAATTTCGGCGTAAACACCCTGCCGGCGAATGCGGTTTGCAATGAGATGTACATATTGCGAACCAAAGTCCACAATAGCGATAGCCTCTTTTTTTAGAAGCGCTCGCTGGCGCTCAGTGTGCTCCTTCATGGCGCATATTCTATCTTGCAACCTAAGATTTGACAAATATTATAGAGTTTGTGTAAATAGAAACCTATGAAAAATACTCCCCAGTCTCATCTAGATAGACTATCTTTCCCCCGACTCCGTGGATATCTGCGTATAGCGCCGGTTATTACCGCACTGGCCAGTGGATGTGCAGCACAGGTTAAATCGGTACATGAGCTTGAAGCAAAACCGGCGCCGACAGCAAAAGGAGGGCCAGCAAAAAATCCAGAAAAGTTACTTACTGAAGAACTGAACTCCGCGATCGCCTTTGCAGCAGAAGCGAGCGAAAATTTTAAACGGTTCGAGGTTGCCGAAGCTGCTGCTCAGTATCAAAAAATTAAAGAAACGCTCGATGCGGCACAGCAGAAACCTCTGGATTTACACGATGTCAGCGTCCTGACAATAGAATATGCACTGCTCGAAGATATGCTGCGCCCTTATTATCTTGCCATTGAAAATTACGATCTTGCGCTTACAACACTAAAAGATCTGCTCGCGTACTATCTGAAGCAAAAAGATGAAGAGAGTATAAAGGGAGTTTTGCGTGTCATTGGTACTGTTCAGACAAAAAAGCGAGAGGCTGTTGAGACCCTGGCCAAAGCCGGCATTCAAGAGCTCCCGCCAATCGAATCAATTGAGGCCATCGATCCTTTGCAGGATTTTGAAACTGAGCCGGTGCCTGAACCGGAAGCACTCAAGCTGGAGTATTAAAAAGCCGCATCTACCAGGCTGCGCTTGCCGAGCTCACCGCCCAAATATTTAACGAGCAGCGTTTCGAGTTCGTCTAAGCAGGCTTCCACTTCTTTAAGAGAGACTGCACCGTTGCCGTCGACATTGATCAAAATGTTGGTCGTGTGTTCGTCGACTTTGGTGAGTTCGGAGTCGAGGTGGTTAAAATCTCGCGCCATAACAAGTCCAGCGGCATCAAAGTAGCAGAGCTCACCGGGATTCAGCGGGCCGGGCTTGTCTTCGCCAAGTCCTTGGAAGGGCTCGCCGCCTTGCGCAAAGCGGAGCTCGATTGGCGTCTGAATTTTATCGAGATTAAAGAGGCCGATTGCGAGCTGATGTTTGACCGCAAGGGCATTGTAGATATCGACGGCAAGATTGATATTCGGCAACTCTTTCCCGTTTGCAAGACGGGAGATGAGGGCGACCGGACTCGGCTTATTCTTTGACGGCTTCACACCAAAGCCGCGGTAAATTTCACGAAATGCTTCAAGGCGCGCCGAGTTCTTTTTGAGACCTTCAAAGTCGAGACCTTGCCATAGTTCTTGCTGGAGTGCGGCGAAATCGGGATGCGTTTTTTGAATTTTCACACCGCGCAACGTATTAAATCCAAGCTTGATGCCGGGAAATTTTTCGCGCACTGCTTTTTTGATAATGCAAAGCGAAGAGACAGCATCGGTGAGCTCTTTCTTTTTTGGCTGCGGAAGCTGCGCAACCGTCGTAAAGCGCTCGACCACAAAGTCGCGCTCTAAAGCATCCAGAAACCAGCCCGCCTGTGGGCCGGAACTTTTGCCAAGCAGTGCAGTGTAAATGGCGCCAAAACCCGCGCGCGCATCGAGCGGAGAGGCCTTTCTGAGTTCGTGAATTTTTGCGTGCAGCGCCTCACCGCCCAGATTTTTATCTTTTAAAATCTCTGCAATATCTGCGAGAAATTTCTTTTGATCCGGCGATAGTTCTGCCGCGTTTTCGGGCACCTCGTGCTGAATTTCAAACTTCGCATTTTCACCGGCAAAATTCTGGAGCCACTCGCGTGCATAGTCAGCGCGCTCAAGAGCCTCTGCTGTATCGGCCTCACTCAGTGATGCGCCCTTCATCTTTTGTACTTCTTCTTCAACATTAAGATGCGGAATTTGAACAATGAAAGCAATACGCGAGAAGCGCGGAAAAAATCGCTCTTTTATATTTTGCGCATCTATCTGCGCAAAGTGATATGCGCGTCCCAGCTCCGGCGTAGAAGATTCCTCTCCAAAATAAATTCGCGCGCATTCGTCGTGGTTGTCGTAGAGGCGGGGGATTGTATCACCTGTAATATCAAAGTCGATCGGCTGCTGCGGCCGCGTGCGCACCATGAGAAAGCGCAATAGCTCTGGGGGCATCATCTGCGAAACCTCGTACGCTGTAGCGCCGAGTCCTTTACTCGCGCTCATCTTTGCCCCGCCAAACAAGAAAAATTCGTAGGGAATGTTAAACGGAATACGACCGTTAAGCGCCTCAAGCGCGATTCGTTCGGCAACATCGTGCGAGCCGCCGGCAGCGTTGTGATCTTTACCCGAACCCTCAACATCCACGCCTAATCCATTCCACTTTACCGCCCACTCAACCTTCCATGGCAACTTGCCGCGGCCTTTAAATGGCGCGACCTGCCCTTTGTGACCGCAGCCTTGCGCCCACTCGACCAAGTTTGGCTCGCACGAATAGGTAGCGAGCTTACCGTCAAATTCGCTGACTAATGTTGAACCGACCTTCCCGCAATTTTCACAAACGATTTGCAAAGGAATCCAGCGTTTATCTTTTTCTGATCCGCTTACCTGCTTATAAATTTCGCGAATTTTTGCCGTATTTTCACATGCGCGTGCAATCCATTCGTCATATATTCCATCGGCATAGCAGTCACTCGCCCAAATAATTTTTGCATTAAAACCGAGCTTGTGAATAACTTCTACAAATTCATTGCCATAGGTGCGCGCAAAATTATCGGTAGGCGTGGGCGTACCGGCGCGGGGACGGCCGTGTTCATCCGGTGAGGGAACATCTTTTAACGGCTTACCCATATGCGGCAGATATGCTTCATGATCTAAATAGACCGGCATACCGTCCATAGGATCGACATCATTAATCTCATATACAAAAGTAGCCTTGCGGCCCATCTGATTGAGAGCCTCTGCCACAACACCATGAATTACCACACCGCGCAACGAGCCAATATGCACGCGCCCGCTCGCCGTCTTTTCATCGCGAATAATAATCTCATCCTTATCGGGAAAGGCTTCGGAAATCTCTTTGGCAATTTGATCGACCCAGAACATAGCGGAATGAGTATAACATTTATTTTATGCAGGACGCCGCCGACGACCATGTTTCACACGAGCAATCGCTTCGTCAATTTCACGCTCACGTCTATCTCTCTCGGCTGCCAGCCTTTGTTGCTGGACCCATCTCCCTACTTCCGCATCTTTCTTTCCATATCGCCTTTGCTCTTCAACGAGAGCTGCCTTCCATGCTTCCACGGCACTTACCGTAGCGGCAGCAGTAGAAGATACCTGAGAAGAAATTTGTGTATTACGCTTTCCGTTGTCTATGGCATGTACAATCAAGTTGTATATTTCGGATTGATTATGCTTAGGAATAACATGCAATATTTTGGAATCGACCTCTTCCATAAAAGCAGTCACATGAGGCTGTTCTATAATCCACACCTTAAATTTACGCGACTTTGCAGGATTGGGGGCGTCCGGATTTGAGGGGTGCGAATCGGGAATCTCTTGCCAGTACGGCAAAACATCTCGAGCCTCCACCTCAACGGCTGCGCCTTTATGCTCCCTGGCCCGCTTCAAAAGCTCAGAATTTTCTCTAAGAGAAGGCAGATTCGCCGATTCCATGCTTTCACTATAAATCTAAATAAAATTTATGCAAGGGCCCGAATAAGCCCGGTCTCATTATCATAGAGCAGGCCGAAAACACGCAACGTTTTAGGAAAATAAGGATGGCCGCAAAGAAGCGCCACGGATCGCAACACATGCTCTTCGGGATCAGTAAAGCCGCCGAGCCAGCGCTGAAAATCCGGACGCATAACTTCCGACAATGGGACACCGGTACTCTGGGCAATATTATGAGCAATACGAAAATCGCCTCTGCCAATTTGCGTCATGCCGCACTTTGTGTGTCCCATAATTGCAACCTCTTCCACTCCTAATAGATGAACTGCTACAAGCAGGCTGCGGAGTGTACCGTCATCGATACAGTTACCGGCATTCCGAATAATTTTGGCGTCGCCATGATTCAGACCCAATACTTTTTCGACATTATAACGGCTATCCATGCAAGCAACGACGGCGAGCTTGAGCCGCGGCAGCGCCTCCCGCTCCGAATCTTCGGGATTCCACTCACTGGCAACGAAATGCGCATTGCCTGCAAGAAGCTGCTCTAAAGAGGGCGGGTCAAACTGCATAGATTTTATTAAAAGGTAATGCTTTTAGGGCTTGCAAAATTTGCGCCGGTTGAGGCACCGCCATTCAGTGCCATACCGGGCGCTTTGCGCTGACGGTCAATTTCAATAAATTTCATCTTCGCCTTTTCGAATATAAGTTCGATATGGCCGATTGGACCATTGCGGTGTTTGCGAATATAAATATCGGTAATGCCTTTTCGATCGGTATCTTCTTCGTAATAGTCTTCGCGATAAATCATCATAATGACATCGGCATCTTGCTCAATAGAGCCCGACTCACGGAGATCGGACATTTGCGGAACCTTATTAGGTCGCTGTTCAACGGCACGCGAAAGCTGCGAAAGTGCAACAATCGGAATATGAAGTTCGCGCGCGAGATTTTTTAATGCACGTGTAATTTCAGAAATTTCTTGCACACGGTTTGATTGAAAGCCGGTACGGTTTGTAACACTCATCATTTGCAAGTAGTCGATAAAGAGAACATCGAGCCCATGCTCGGCCTTTAGCCGGCGCGCCTTTGTCCGCAATTCCACAATGCTATTTACTGCTGAATCGTCTATAAAAATCTTAGTCTTGTTTAAGTCGTCCATCACGTTGCCGATACGCGAAAAATCTTCGTCACTCAACTTGCCGGTCCGCATCTTCCACGAATCGACACCGAGCAATGAACAGAACATGCGTTCAACTAACTGCTCCTTACTCATTTCCAATGAGATAATTCCTACAGAATTACCGCGGCGTGCAATGTTTTGACCGATATTTAGTGCGAGCGCAGTTTTACCCATGGATGGACGGGCAGCTAAAATAACAAGGTCGGTATTTTGTAAACCAGAAAGAAGATTGTCGAGGGACTTGAAACCGGTCGGCAGACCACGATAGCGATCTTTTGCCTCGGGGTCATGAAGGTCGGAAATTTTTTCGTAGGTTCCTGCAAGCACATCTTTAATGTGAACAAACTTGTCCTTCACGAAATTTTGCGAAACACTGAACAGCTGCTTTTCGGCTTCTTCAATAATCTCTTCGAGATCTTTGGCTTCATCGTATCCTAACCCCATAATTGCATCGCCGGCTTTAATAAGCTTACGAAGCGTCGCTTTGTGTTTAACGATGAGACCATACTGCACAATGTGCGCGGCAGTCGGGACCTCAAGCGTTAGTTCGGCAATATACGAAGCACCGCCGACTTTATCGAGATTTCCATGATCTTCGAGAATACCGGCAAGAATCTTCACATCGATAGGCATATGCTTTGCATACAGATCGAGCATTGCCTGAAAAATTATGCCGTGCTGCTCATAATAAAAATCCTCGGGCTGCAAAAAATCTGCAACTTTCACAATTGAGTCTTTATCGAGAAGCAGTGAGCCGAGCGTCGACTTTTCGGCATCAGGAGAGTGCGGAAGAATTTTAGCAACAGTATTGTGAGACATATTTGACGTTAGGCCCATTTTTCATGAAAAATTCATGAACGGCAATATTGAAGAGGCGACAATACAAGGCAAGATTGACGAATATATTAATTGAGACAAAATAATATTGGCTTAATGATGAGACTTTCGCATGATACGGCAAATAAACAGCTAAAAACCTGTTGAAAACTTGATGAAAACACGGTGAAGATCTCATTGACAGGATCGCGAATCGCGTTCATAAAAATTTCATCTTCTCCTGCTATGCTTCCCGGCTATGCAGGCAAAAAAAATTGGCTATCTGGGTGAGGAGCTCGCGGCTTCATACCTCAATCAACACGGTTATAGTATTGTTGCAACCAATTATACGATTCAAGGCGGAGAGATCGACATTATTGCCCGATGTAATGATTTCCTGATTTTCGTAGAGGTAAAAACGCGCACAAGCAGCACATTTGGCAACGGAGGAGAAAGCATTACCCGCAACAAACGCCTTCGCTTACAACGAGCAATAACGCACTACATTGCCCAACACTGTGCTCATCGAGAGCCTGAATATCGCATCGATGTCATCGAGATCACGCTCCACGCGCAAAAGCACTATCTTCTAAATATCGACCACATCGAAAATATTGAATAAAATGCAGGCACATCCCGATCGGAACGAGCCAAACTGATAAATGATACACTAGGCCCATGGAATCGTACGATACTCCAGATATACATCGGCCAACACGAAAACATGCGGTTCTATTTTTAATCTTTGCGCTCATTGTTGGCAGCGGAATTGTTGGATGGACTTTTTTCTACAATCGCGGCACCCTCCTTCTCAGCGGATCGGCTCCTTTTTCATATACAATTGCCGGCAAAGAATATACCTGTACCGAATCGCCATGTGGTAAAAAACTAGCACCAACCACATATACATTTGAGGCCCAAAAAGAGGGCTACTATAGCTATAAAGAACTCATAACTATCCGGCGCGGAGAACTCACAAAGCTTAGCCTCAATTTTACGTACGTTCCTGTAATTGAGTCGCGCGGTGCAGTACAACTTCCATTTAGAAATGCACCGCTAACATCATCATTTATAGGCAAAGAAAATATAGAGGGGTTGCCAGCCTCCGCTTCGGAAATTTCGGTTGCAGCAAATAACACACAGCTCTTCTTTACCGAAAACGGACGCGCTGCACTCTTTCATATTCCGACACAAAAAATAAAGCGCACACCGTACAGCGGCGATGATCACCTTACGTGGGCAGGCAATAATCTCTACGTGCTCAAACAGAATTCCGATGGCGCCAAAATTATTCATTGGAATGGAAAAGAAGAGCTCTTGATTGTTACATATACACGTCCGTTCACTGCACCACAGCTCATAGGTTCACCAAGCGGACGCTTTTTAGTAATTCACGATATCGCCGATAAGCGGCATGCTTTTTATATTGTTGATCTTAAAGAAAAGACGCGCAAACGCCTGCCGCTAAGCGAGGAGGAACAGCAGATTCTGCTTACAAAGAATTATATTCTCATCAAAGATAAGAAAGAGACAACTGCATACCACTATCAAACATTTCAAAAGCATCGTGTTGAAGCTTCTGAAATAACAAGTATTTCCGAGCCGGCATCACATCGGCTGCTTTTTGTAAGTGCGCGCGATCTCGCAACTGCACAGCGCGACATTATCAGTCTCTCGATTGGCGATGCTTTGGAGCAAACGCAAGAAAACATTACCAACAATCTTATCCAAAACTCTAAATGGTTTATTACGGAATATGACATGGAAAAGAAACGTTACACAACGCTTGCAAGCATTGCTGCCGAAGATCTTATACCAATTACCCGAATGGAAGCGGAAAAAGATTCAATATTTTTTGAAAAGGGTAATGAGTTATTTGAAGTGCGGTTAAGCGAGCTTATAAAATAACGCCGCCGTTCATCTTTTTGTAAGATTTTGTTCATCGGCTGTTCATTTCGAAGTGCTATAAGCTGAGGTAATGCCTGCAACAATTACTTCAGCATCGGTGTTTGGATTCGAATGCAAGACGATTCACATCGAAGTCGATATATCGGCGGGGCTTCCGGGCATGAGTATCGTAGGACTCGGAGATACCTCGGTACAAGAATCGAAGGAGCGCATCCGATCAGCTATAAAAAATAGCGGTGCTGAGTATCCGCGCAAACGAAAAACAGTAAATCTTGCTCCTGCAGATCTGCGAAAATATGGGCCAAGTTTTGATTTGCCCATTGCACTAGGGCTCCTCCATCAATCCAAACAGCTGCCCGAAAATGCACTGGCAAATACCGCAGTCATTGGCGAACTTGCGCTCAGCGGGGAAGTTAGAAGTGTACAGGGTGCGCTGCCACTTGTGGCATATCTTATACAAGAGGGCTATAGAAAAATTATAATTCCACACAGCAATGCACACGAAGTTACAATTCTTCCGGGTGCCGATATTTTCCCCACCACGAATCTTGCAGAGCTGGTTGCACATCTTCGTGGAGAACTTCTCATAAAGCCGGTTACATATATTAAACGGCGGCCCGTGCTCCAATCAGCACCAGCCTCGCCATGGCGGCTTGAAGACATTCAGGGACATGCAGAAGCAAAGCGCGTCTTAACAATTGCCGCTGCCGGAGGACACAACGTTTTGCTCAGCGGTCCCCCGGGAACCGGAAAAACGGTATTGGCTCAGGCGCTGCAAAGCATTCTCCCTCCGCTTACGCTGCAAGAATCAATCGAAACGACAAAAGTGTACTCCATTGCAGGCAAACTACCTGCGGGAGAGCAGCTCATCACGGCACCTCCCTTTCGCGGCATTCATCACACTGCATCTACTGTTTCGCTCATTGGAGGCGGCAGCATTCCACGCCCCGGAGAAATATCGCTCGCACACAACGGCGTACTCTTCTTAGACGAGCTTTTAGAATTTCGCCGCGGAACACTCGATGCTTTACGGCAACCCCTCGAAGAGGGCACAGTGCATTTGAGCCGTGCTGCAGGAAATGTAACCTTCCCGGCGAACTTTATGCTCATTGCAGCAACAAATCCCTGTGTATGCGGCTTTGCCGGCGATCCGGTACGAGCGTGCATCTGCACCCCAAGCCAGCTGCAAACATATCACAAAAAACTCTCCGGGCCTCTTTTGGACCGCATCGATTTGCACGTTCAAGTTCCGCGTCTCCCACTGCATGAGCTACGGAGCGAGGGCAGCTTGGGGATCACATCAAAAGAAGTTCGCAATGAGATTATGCGTGCACGCAAAGTTCAAGCAAAACGCTTTCGCCATCGACCATTTGTAACAAATGCAAAAATGCACGGGACAGAAATAAACACCTATTGCGCGCTCGATAATGCCTCGCAACATCTTCTCAAAGCTGCTTTTGCAGCATCACACTACAGCGGACGTGCGTATCATCGAATTTTAAAAGTAGCCCGCACGATTGCAGACCTAAACAACAAAGCAAACATATCTCAAGAACATCTTGCAGAAGCCATCCGCTACAGAGCAGGAAAAATTGCAAACAGCGCTATGGATGCATAGAATAGATAAGATGAACCAGCGACAACAAATCGGAATCGTACTCATTATAATCATTCTCGTAGTGATAGGCTTTCTTCTCTTTGGAGGAAATGTACCGCTTCAAGGCAACCTTAATGGCATTGCCGCTGCCGAATCCAGGGCATGCCGCGCCCTTTCAGGTGCATGCGAACGAGAAATTCTCGAAACCGACAAGGCCGGTGAGAACTGCAAACGGTATGAAGCTGACTGTCTTTTAGAGGAAGGAGAAGCAGAGGCGCTTGATTTTGGCGATGAAGATTTTGTAGAAAGCAGCGAGAATTTATTTGCCGAGTAAGCCCGGTATCGCTATACTCTTGCGGAAAAGATGCCAAAGAAAAGTTCAGCACGACAGGCGGGAAAAATTTCAACCAAGAAGCGAAGCGCCGCACGGTTGAAAAAGATTCTCGTTCTTGGAAGCGGAGCTCTTAAAATTGGAGAGGCCGGAGAATTTGACTATTCAGGCTCTCAGGCAATTAAGGCCCTCAAGGAAGAAAAGATCTCCACCGTGCTCGTGAATCCCAATATTGCTACCAATCAGACTTCCAAAGACCTCGCCGACGAGGTTTATTTTTTACCTGTCGATCCCTACTTTGTAGAAAAAGTTATCGAAAAGGAGAAGCCGGATGGCGTCCTGTTAAGTTTTGGCGGACAAACTGCACTAAACTGCGGCGTAGCACTTGAGCAAAAAGGTGTATTTGCAAAACACGGCGTGCGGGTATTAGGAACGCCGGTAAAGGCGATCGAGATGACCGAAGACCGTCAGCTGTTTAAAGAAGTTCTGAAAAAAGTCGATGTAAAAACACCAAAGAGTTTTGCCTGCAATAATAAAGCAGCGGCACTGAAGGCTGCAAAGAAGATTGGATATCCGGTAATTTTGCGTGCAGCCTACGCACTCGGCGGTAAGGGATCAGGTACAGCACACGATGAAAAAACACTCAAACCGATGATCGAAACTGCCTTTGCATTCTCACCCCAAGTACTCATTGAAGAAGATCTGACCGGCTGGAAAGAAGTAGAATACGAAATTGTGCGCGATGCATACGACAACTGCATAACGGTTTGTAATATGGAGAATATCGATCCGCTCGGCATTCATACCGGCGAATCGATTGTCATTGCACCATCACAGACCCTGACCAACGAGGAATATCACTTTTTACGCGAAATTAGCATTCGTGTGATTCGCGAAATCGGCATCATTGGAGAGTGCAATATTCAATTTGCTTTGGATCCAAAATCGCTTGAATACCGCGTCATCGAAGTAAATGCAAGGCTTTCGCGCTCCAGCGCGCTGGCGTCAAAAGCAACTGGCTATCCGCTGGCACACGTTGCAGCAAAACTGGCGCTCGGTTATGCACTTCCCGATATAAAAAATGCGGTGACGAAAACAACAAGTGCGTGTTTTGAACCGGCGCTCGACTACGTTGCGCTCAAAATTCCGCGCTGGGATCTGGATAAATTTAAAAAAGTTTCGCAGGAAATCTCTACAGAGATGAAGTCGGTTGGTGAAATTATGGCCTTGGGGCGCAGCTTTGAAGAAGTTTTGCAAAAGGGATTACGAATGCTGCAAATCGGCCTGCTGGGCTTTGCTGCAAATAAAAAGGTAAAACTTCATTTTAATAATCTTCAGCGCGATATTAAAGTCGCGACGCCAAAACGAATTCTCGCAATAGCCGATGCACTGCGCAAAGGGTGGAGCACAAAAAAAATTGCGCGCCTCAGCGGAATTGACCCCTGGTTCTTAGATAAAATGAAGAACATTATCGATATGGAGAAGCGGCTTGCACACGAGCGATGTACGCGTGAGGATCTGTATCAGGCAAAACGGTATGGTTTTTCTGATAAACAGATCGGCAATATTATCGAGCAAAGTGAGCAGTCCGTCCGGGCACTGCGCAAAAAAATGAAGGTGCTTCCCTCAATAAAGCAAATCGACACGATGGCGGCCGAATTCCCGGCTCAAACAAATTATTTGTATGTTACCTATCATGGCATAGAAAATGACATTAAGCCGGACAAACGGCGCAAAAAAATAATGGTTTTGGGCAGTGGCGCATATGCCATTGGAACCTCAGTAGAGTTCGACTGGTGCAGCGTAACCTGCGTAAAGACGCTGGAAAAATTAGGCTACGAAACAATTATGGTTAACTACAATCCCGAAACCGTATCAACCGATTACGATACATGCAGCAAGCTCTACTTCGATGAACTCTCGCTCGAACGCGTACTCGATATTTACGAAACCGAAAAGCCTGAAGGCGTTGTAATTTCTACCGGCGGCCAGGTGCCAAATAATCTTGCGATGAAGCTGCATGCGGCGGGCGTGAAGATTTTGGGTACATCGCCGCGCAATATCGACCGTGCCGAAGACCGCCACAAATTTTCGGCGCTCTGCGACGAATTAAAGATCGATCAGCCGCAGTGGCGCAGTTTAAGTTCCCTCTCGCAAATTAAATCATTTGCAAAAGATGTCGGATATCCGCTGCTAGTACGGCCGAGTTATGTATTGAGCGGAGCCGCAATGAGCGTGGCTCAAAATATACGCGATTTAGAAAACTTCTTAGGCAAAGCCGCAGAAATATCTACCGAAGCACCGGTAGTAGTCAGCAAATTTGAAACTGGTGCAAAAGAAATCGAGATTGATGCGGTAGCGCACAAAGGCCAGATTGTTATCTATGCAATTTCCGAACACATCGAAAATGCCGGGGTGCATTCGGGCGATGCCACTATGGTCATGCCTCCCCAAAAACTCTACTTTGAAACAATTAAGCGCATTACCTCAATTGCACAAAAAATAGCACGTGAGCTCGAAATAAGCGGCCCGTTCAACATGCAATTTTTGGCAAAAAACAATGATGTTAAAGTAATTGAATGCAATCTGCGTTCGAGCCGAAGCTTTCCGTTTGCCTCAAAAGTTACCGGCTATAACTTTATAGAGATTGCAACATATGCCATGCTGCATGCGCCAGAAATTGAAAAGATAAAAACTGAGCAGTATCACACACTCGATATGGAGCACGTTGGTGTAAAAGCCCCCCAATTCAGCTTTTCACGCCTCAAAGGAGCCGATCCGGTGCTCGGTGTCGAGATGGCTTCGACGGGAGAGGTTGCATGTTTTGGCGACGATATGTACGAAGCACTACTCAAAGCGATGATCTCTACCGGCTTTACAATTCCAAAGAAGAGCATCTGTTTAACCATCGGTAAACTCGAAAACAAACTCGACCTGCTGCCTACAGTTAAAAAATTAGTGGATATGAATTTTGAGCTCTACGCTACCGAAGGCACTGCAAAATTTTTGCGACAGCACAAAATTCGCACCAAAATTCTGCATAAAGCACGGGCAAAGAAAAAACCGAACATAATCGACTATATTGCAGATAAAAAGATCGATCTTGTTATCGACATTCCAAAATCATACCGGCACGAAGATATTACAGATGGCTATTTGATCCGGCGCCGCGCCGTGGATTCAAACATTCCGCTCATTACCAATGTGCAAATTGCACGCATTGTAATCGAAGCCATCCGGCGCTATAGCGCAGACGAGCTGCGAATTAAATCGTGGAAGGAGTATGTGGCCTAAAAATCTACGGTAGTATTTCTAACTAGGCCTACCGAATTTAGTTCGAATTGGTTCTCCATCCTCATCTAACTTACAGAAATCTTTTTTCCCCTGCCAATCATTGAATTTAAATGATACGGCGCACCAATCATCTGTTGTCCAACAGTATCCTGTATAATCACAGTACTGTCCTTCTGATGATGCTGGAGCATCATTTTGCGGTATATTGCTTAAATTCTCTTCGTCCGGCTCAATCTCGCAAATTGTGCCGGTATTTCCAGACTCGCCATGCAATTCCGGTGGTGCTTTTACTTCGCCCGAGTCGGCCCGTGCTGCATTGCCGTCAAATTGCTTACCACCACGGCCAGCTTCAACTGAAGCAAAAGCTCCGACATATCCACCTGCTTCGCCGCCGGCACCTGGATGCTCTGTGCCATTACCGCCTTCGCCGCCGCGGCCGGCTTGCACTTTGTACATATCTCCACCGCGGCCACCAATGTATCCGCGGCCACCTTCGCCTGCCTGAACCACAAAAATATCGCCGCCTTTCCCACCTTCACCCCCAATTCCTTGATCGCCTTCTTTGCATGAATTTCCGCCTTTGCCGCCGGGTCCGGCAATTGCCGTAGCCGGAATAATAGCAGCAGCTCCGCCGTCACCTCCTTTTGATTCCACATAAAACTCTTCGAGCAATTCTTTATAGCTGCTAAATGTATATGGCGTGGTAGCAAACTCACCCGGAACATTTTCATCTTTTAAAATATTTCCGCCATTACCCATAAAACACGAGGCACCGCCACCAGCTTGTCCTTGAGAGGCGGCTTCTTGTGCTGTCTCATGTGCGCCGTCAAAGCCGCCATTTCCTTGTACAAAACAGAGGCCACCGCGGCCCCCTTCTGCAAAATTAACCGGAAGATGATTAAAGACCACATCACCGCCAATACCTCCAATTGCTTTGGCCGTCGGCGCTTCATCGCCGGTAGCAGTAAAAGCAAGTTGGTTTATATTATTGTAAAGCGCATCCCCGCCAGCACCTCCCTTTCGCACACCGTCGCCACCCTTACCGCCCACAAATTCGATTAAATTTAAATTCTTAAAATCGTGCTCCTCTGCAATATTTGCACTCACTTCACCGCCATCGCCGGCAAGACCACCTAATACAAGCAGGCGATCACTGCTTATACTCTCTCCAAGACCGATATGCGGATTCAGCAGGCTCGGCTTGGGATCTATTGGCCCTTCTATAAGGCCATTCGGCATACGCATGTAGTATACAACCGGGGGATACAGTCCTGTATTTGGAATAAGTTTCCCCGAGCGCCCGCCATTACCGCCGCGCAACGTATATTTTTCATCAAAACTTGTTCCTTCGGCAAATCGATCAAATTCAACGGTAACATTGGCGCCGTTTCCGCCATTACCAAGCTCAAAAAGCGCGATGCCGTTGACATCTTTATGAGGAACAATAATACGCACCTGGCCTTGGGGTGCGTTCAAAACGATATCGCCGCCATCCTTACCGGCTGCCGCTTCAAATTCTGCTGCATTATTGTAATCGGTGATCATCACATCATTGCCATCGGGCCCATCCAAAGTTTGCAGGGTTGCAGTATTGTTTATAACAATATGCCCCCGCCGCGCAGTAAGACGAATGGAGCGCTGGCCGAATATTGGCGAAAAACGTCCGTCGAGCACCGCGCCCGAGTTCTGTGCATGCGCAACCGGCCAGCGGAGCCACGCAGTTAAACTGCGCCCATCGCGCGACTTTTGATATGCAACCTCTCCGCTGCCGGCGCCCGCAATTTTGAGCGTACCGTTAATCTCGATGTCACCATTTTCTGCAATCAATTCAAATGCATCCGGCGCTTCATGTTCGGCGTCCGGTGTTGGCATGAGTTCGAGCATACCGTCGATTGTAATTTTATCTTGAGAAACAATGGTGTGCTGAGAAACCTGATAGTGGTCGGATTCTCCCACGATCAATTCGGGAACTTCCAGCTCATTTTTATCGATCGCATCATAGGTAAGCGAAAGTTTCGTATCTACATTGGCATCGAGCCGGTAAATCATTTCTGCAATTTCTCCGCGCGTAACATTTTTATCAAAGGCATAGATCGTCGCCGGTACTGCATTACGCCCGGCAAGGCCGTTCACAAAGGGCTCATACCATGTGACATCGCCGCTCTTAGGCAGCCCATACGACTGCGCAAGAATTGCCGATGCTTCAGCAAAATTTAAACTGTTAGCGGGCTTAAAAGTCCCATCGGGGTATCCGGCAATAATGCCCTCGGCTACGGCCACGCAGACAAATTTCCCGTACCACTCACTGGCAGGCGCATCCGGGAAGCGCGCTGCGGTACAGCTGTCAATCCGCGCTTGATCAAAGCGCGTCCGTACCATCATCGTCACAAATTCCGCACGATTAATAAGATTAGCCGGACCAAACGTACCATCGGGATATCCGGCAACAATCCCATTATCGCGCACATAATTTATGGCATCGATATTCACATGCGCGGGAGCCACGTCGCTAAATTGCGCAGATGAAATACTGCCGGCCAAAAGCACACCGATGATTAGGAGCAGGGAAGCGAGAGTGTATTTTTTCATATGTAATCTAGGATCTTTTTTCATAGATAATTTTCTGTTCTTTCAAAATAGCAGAACGCAATTTAGGATTGATTGAGTTATATGTCAGCAAATCAATCTTTTTCCCAGTAATTTTTTCTAAATTTTCCTTTAAATCAAATAAATCAAATAAACTTTTTTGACCTTTATACTTAATAATTAAATCTAAATCACTTTTTAAAGTATTTTCATTGCGTGCAAAAGAACCAAACACGGCAGCCTTCACCACATCCTGCTTTTTTAGCAAATGAACAATTTTTCGCTTCATTCCAGATGTAATCATATATTGAGTATAGCGAATCAATACACCTCCTTCAAATAGCACTCATCACAGTAAATAATCTCGGGCCGATCCGGTGCATAACTGGTTTGAACAACCTTCTTACACTTTGCACATGCCCGCCCCCAAAGCTTTTTCGGATTCCTCTTTTCAAAGCGCGACCGATGGCGACAGTCCGGACACCTATCCGGCGCACGTATTTTGCGCTCCTTATAAAAAACTTTTTCTTGCGGAACGATTTTATAATTCTTCATACACTCAATACACGACAAAACTCCTTCCGGCAAATCGCCGCCATCTAAATACTGCTTCTTGTCTTTCTCTTTCCAGCGCCAGCCTTTTGCCAAAACCTCTTCTTTTGTGAGCGGGAAATATTCCTGGGCAACCGTCTCGTTGTACGCAAAAGGAGATAGTTGTGGATTCATAAATTCACCAAATTCGCCCGTCTTCTTCATATGTTCTATTATGCGCGGAACGAGGGCCTCATACTCTTCCTTTGAATACTGCTTATTCAAAATACAGTAACGCTTTTTGTTCATAGATACGCAGCCAAAACAATCCTGTGTGTTGCCATAGCACATTAAGCAGTAGGTAAGATTATGGGAATCAATAGCATTAAAAGTAAAAAGAATATTTGTACTGCGCGTATTTGAAATCTGTTCGTAACAATGCTCAGAATAATAACCGAACGTGGTGTCATAGATATTTTTGCAAAACTCACTGCCCCACACATAGCGGCCGGTATCGACTTCCTCCACATCATAGCCCTCGTGCACATCCTTTGAACGAACAATAAAATCACCGGTGCAGTCTTCGGTATTTGTAAGAATAGTTGCACGATGCGGCGTTGCCAGCTTTGCCGCTTCAAATTTTTTAAGCATTACGGCGAGTTCATCTTTGTTTGCCGCGCGATATAATTCTATAAATTTTTCATATTCCTCTTTAGAAACCTTTTTATTAAAAATATGATATTCGGCATTCCGCAGCCCAACACATCCAAAACAATTGCTCACTCCCACACAGTCATAACAATAATAAGAATCGACCGCCTCCTTACAAAGCTGCAAATATTGCGAACCGTAACATTTCCAGCAATCGATGCACTCATAACAGAGCTCACATCCATATGTGTTGTAACAGTCAAAACAGTTATTACCGTTTACCGTCAAATACGAATAAAAGACATCTTCACAATCTCCAACGCGCGTAGAGAGATAGCAGTTTTTCGAAGTAACGCAAAAAATACAGTACTCGCAGTTTGTCGAATTCCAGACCATGTTACTCAGCAAAGGGACACGCTCCATAACTTCGCGGATCTGCTCAAAAAATGGGCGCGAAAAATCTACTTCCTGACCGTAGTCGCATGGATCCCATGAATCGCTCCACCAGGCTTCCGGCGAATATACCGTAAATGGTATATCGGGCGAATAAATCGAAAGAATCGATTTGCCGCTGGCATCGCACTTTCTCTGATATAGATTGCGCGAATTTCGAAACGCAAGCCTGCGCTGATGCCGGCAATCGGAACAGAGCGTCGGTGCCGGCACCTCGAATTCCTTATGCACCGCCCGGTCTGCATCCGTGATTTTAAATTGTAGCGAACAGTTTTTACAAGTTGACGTCATAGAATACATAGAGATTACAGGCCGACGCTGCGATAGCGATCGGCACTGTCGTGACAAATAATTACAACTCTCGATGAGATTTCGTCCTGAAGAATAGTACGTGCCACAAGAATATTAGCACCTGTTGTGGGCCCTATGGAAAGTCCGCGCTTTTTCACCTCACGGCAAACATCATATGCCGCCTCATCATTAACGCAATGCACCTCATCAATAAGCTCGATTCCCGAACGGGCAATAGGAGAAGCAGCGCCCGGCCCGGTTCCAAAAAGTTTATGCGGCGTATGAGTAAAGTCCCGTGCGTACTTTAAAGCCCATGTAGATGCCGATTTCTGACAATCAACGGCAACAACTTGCGTGGGCGCTAAACGCGCACGAACAACTTCTGCAATTCCAATCGCAGTGGCACTGGTACCCGAAGCAGTAATAATATGTGTTGGTGACAAATCTTTAAAGTAATCCAAAATCTGCATAGCAAGCGGATGAAATGCTCGCGGATTATTTGGATTGTCAGATTGATTCAGCAATACATGCCGCTCTTCTTCAGTGCAAATTTGCCGGGCACGGGCAACCGCGCCGCGCACCCATATTTGGTGTTCGGAAATCCCGGCAGCAATTTCTTGCGGTGTAAGTATGTGATCACCGGGCGTTAAAATCAAATCGGCACCAGCTGCGCGAATCATTTGTTCCCGCTCTTCAGTAATATTGCTTGGCATGATAATTTTTGCACGCAATCCAACTTCACGACACAGTACCGCAATAGAATTGCCGGCACTGCCAGTTGTATAGTCAACAACGGTATCGCCTTCGGTAAGTTCGCCGGCAGCAATTTTTGCGAGTGTCATCTGCGCAACCGCACGGTCTTTATGCGAGCCGCCGCGACTTTTATGCTCCATCACTCCATAAACTTCTGCATGCGGTATACCAATTGCACCTCCAATGTGCTCAATCCGAGCTCGATCTACCGATGCCTTATATTTCTGTACGCGTTCAAGCAGAGTATTCATAGTTCGTGCAACAAAGAAAACAATACTAATCCATACTGTCAACTTTGTCGAGCATACAGAGTCAAAGGGGCGCCATCGATTGTAAATAACAGATTAAATTGCTATAATTTATATGTCGATGATTTAAGTCAACTATGGATAATTCACTCCTCTCAAAACTCGGCATGACGCAAAAAGAGGCGCACCTGTATCTCAAGCTGTTAGAGCTTGGCATGAGTGGAGCCAACTCGCTCGCAAAACGGCTCGATGAAAATCGGACCTCCACCTACAGCTTGCTGCAATCGATGCAAAAGAAAGGCCATGTCTCATATATAGACAAAGGCGGCGTAAAATATTTTGTTCCAACCGATCCGACTCTTCTTGTAAAGCACTATGTTGACGGCGCAACTGCATTACAGCGAGCACTGCCGGAACTGCTGGCTTTCTATAACAAATCAGCAAACAAACCTAAAATTACTTTTTATGAAGGCGTGCAGGGGATCATTCAAATTTGTGAGCAGCTGCTTGAAGTTCCCGATTCCGTGCGTGAAAGTTTTATGGGCATCGAGCTGAAAAATGCGCATCCGGAAATCATAAAATATTTTGAAGAAGACTTTCTGCCCCGGCGCATCGCGAACAAACAAGTATACCGGGGCATTGTCTGCGGTTACCTACCTATGAGCCGAGAGCACCCTAAAACAGAGGAGGCGCAATTACGAGAAATTAAATACATCGATCCGCAAAAACTTCCGCTCAAAATTCATATCGATATCTTTCCGCAGAACAAGGTCGCAATTTATTCATATAATAAAGACGAGATGATGGGCGTCATTATTGAACATCAAAGCTTTTACGTGACTATGAAGACAGCGTTTGCGCTGGCATGGGCGGGGGTGGATACAATGAAACAAAAATAATATATTCCGTTCATCTTTTTGTAGGAAAAAGTTTAGAGATTGTTCATCTCGGTTTGATAGAACGTCTGAGTCGGCAGAGACTGGGGCTGGGTCTGGTGCCTTAGCTGGATTACCAACCATGCTAACACGGGTTCGATTCCCGTCAGCTCCACCTCTGTCGACACGAGAAAAATATTTCAAATAAAGGAAAAAGCCCCCGATGGAGGCTTTTTCAAGCTGACTGGGTCAAGCTGGATTACCGTAGACATGATAGCTGTCTTTAGCCTAGAAATCAACAAAAACTCTTCTACATGCACATCAAATCTAAAAAAATCCATCTGTGCACGTGCACAGATCCGCAAGCCATTCCGGCCTTCACCAAGCCATCCACACCTTAAAAATTGGGTATTTTTCTACAAGTGCTCGTGCTACAATGCGCGCGCTATGAATGGTCCCCACCAACCAATTAAAAACACTCCAACCCTCAAAAAAGGCCTGGCCCAAATGATGAAGGGCGGCGTTATTATGGATGTGGTTACTCCCGATCAGGCGAAAATTGCTGAAGCTGCGGGTGCAGTTGCGGTGATGGCGCTTGAGCGCGTGCCGTCCGATATCCGCAAAGATGGCGGGGTAGCCCGCATGAGCGATCCGAAAATGATTAAAGGGATTAAGGCCGCGGTAACGATTCCGGTGATGGCGAAGGTTCGCATTGGCCACTTTGTTGAGGCGCAAATCCTGGAGGCACTTGGCATAGATTACATTGACGAATCCGAGGTTCTCACTCCGGCGGATGAAGAGCACCACATCGATAAATCGAAATTCAAAATTCCGTTTGTGTGCGGAGCACGGAATCTTGGTGAGGCACTGCGCCGCATTCAAGAAGGCGCCGCGATGATCCGCACCAAGGGCGAGGCCGGTACCGGCAATGTTGTGGAGGCTGTGCGCCACATGCGCACGATACAAAAAGAACTTGCAGAACTGTGCAGCGCAGATAAAAAGCGCCGCGCCGCACTGGCGGAGGAGATGCGGATTAGCGAAGAGCTGGCGGAACAAGTTGCCGAATTAAATAACACAGCCGCAAGTGGCATCTACAAATTGCCAGTAGTAAACTTTGCGGCAGGCGGCATTGCTACACCGGCCGACGCCGCGCTCATGATGCAGCTCGGTTCAGAAGGAGTCTTTGTAGGCTCCGGCATTTTCAAATCGAGCAACCCAGAAAAACGCGCCCGCGCAATCGTAGAGGCAACACTCCACTATGATAACCCCGACATCCTCGCCCGCGTCTCAGAAGACCTCGGCGAACCGATGCAGAGTTTTGAAATTGCGCAACTAGAGAGTAGATATGCGGAGCGGGGGGTGTAGGTAGAGCTTATGTATTTTTCCTCCGAGGGAAAAGAATGCGCGCTTTTCGCATACCACGCTCTGATTCGACCAAACGAATTAGTTCACCAAATGAGCGCTGCATTTCTGCAGGTGACATCTGTCCAAATCGTGCAGGCACTTCAACCGCCTGTAGCGCTATTGCATTACGCCGACGCTCATCTCCCTGACGATATTCATACGGAGAAATTTTACCGCCAACAACATTTAATTTAGCCCAACCTAATTTAGCAGCAATTGCCCTATGGACATCATCCATCAAACCAGGCACTAAACCGTCATGCATTGACTCAATAACAATACGGGGATGGCCATTCGCTTCAACCGGAACCAAATGCCCATCTCGCTCTTGCATGAAAGCATCGTATGGGAATTGTGCAGCAGGCACCAAGACTCCATCCTGAAGTTCTCCAAACCTGTTATAATGATGAATTGCACGTATACCGTCTTCGGCATTGATTGCCTGTGCTTTTTCATCACTCGCAGCAGAATGGTTGGTGCCAATTACTTTTGAATGTCTTCGCAATGCAACTGCATAATGCTCATCACTCCAATCAACTCTACTTGAAGGCAAATGCACATACTGCGCTGTATCATCGCCCTCAACAAGATGAGTATCGAGACCAGCTCCTGAGATTTTACCTGATTCTATTGCTTCAAAAAGTGCCTTAGGATCCACTATGCCCCCACGTGCCATATTACAAATCTTCGCCCCATCTTTCACGAGCTTTAATTCTTCAGCACCAATCATACGGTCTGCCCCAGACATATGGAGCAATACGAGTTCTGCATCTGCAAGCGCATCTTTCGAACTATTATGTACCGTGATATTCGCAATATCCTTTGGGGGATATGGATCAAACACATGTATATCCGCCTCTCTTAAAAATGGAGATTTAGCTATAACTTCACGACCAATCCGGCCAGCACCAAGAATAGTAACTTTTTTGCCCCGCAAATATTCAGCCATAGCTTTTGCTTTCTCCGGCAATTCATCACATGAGTCTGGATTCACTTCAGCAGCGAGATCTTTTCTATCCCAAGTCAACTTGTTCGTGTCGCTTGCATGTTTAAAATTGTTGCTATCTTTCAATGCGGGATTAATCATCAAATCAACATCATTTGCAAACAAGGCATGCAAAATCAAATCCTGCCAAATACGAACGGCCTCTGCATTCCCTCGAGGCGTTCTTGCAACTAAGACTCCACTATCGAATGCAGCCTGTACATCCATCCCAACACCGTTGCCCAAACGACCCACTACTTGAACCCCACTATCGCGAAGCTGCCAAAATGCATCTACACCACCTTTCTTCAAGAAATCATCCATACCACCGCGACCAAGCCAAGCGGCAGAACGTAAAGTACCAGTTTGGTTCAATGCTTCTTGCAAAACATCTGATTTTCTCTCAATACCCCGAACTTTTCTTAAATCATGCACCGTCATACCAAGCTCATGAGCAATTTCTTCTGCACGATTTGAAACGCCATCCACCAAAGTCACTGCATTCACGGGTGTAGGGAAAACGGATACTTCATATTCACCTCCGAATGCATCAACCATGCTTAAATTCTGCATAATGAAATTTTAGATTAGAGAAATAACCGCCCCCAATCTACCTGTCATATTCGGGTGATCAAGCAAGAGCACTCGACAAGGCAAGCACGACATTGCTTTACATAAAAGTCCCCACGACCACACCCACGCTCAATGCAATCACCAGTAAAATAACCGCCCACACAAATAAGTTATATATGGGGCCATTGCGGTGTGCGCCCATGAGCCACTCTTTTTGCATAAGCAATACAATAAAAATTAACACCGGCGCCAAGAGAATGCCGTTAATAATTTGCGCACCGAGCATCACTCGAATCAACGGCACCTGGGGAAAGAGCGCCGGAATTGCACCCAAGACAATTAACACGGTAAAAATTCCATTAAAAACCGGTGCCTCTTTAAAATCCTTATTCACTCCCGACTCAAATCCAAGTCCCTCACAAATATAGTACGAAGTTGCAATCGGCACGATCATCGCGCCAAGCAGCGATGCATTGAGCAGCCCGCCGGCAAATAAAATTTCTGCAAAGCGTCCGGCAAAGGGCTCAAGCGCAACCGCCGCCTGAGCCGCACTCTCAATTTGAATGCCGTGCGGAAAGAGCGTTGCGGCACTTGCAACCATAATAAAAAAAGCAACAAGGCTCGCGGTAACTGCACCGGTCGCCACATCGATTTTTGTAAATCTGTAATCTTTTACCTGCACGCCCTTCTCTACCACCGAGGCCTGAATATAAAACTGCATCCAAGGCGTAACGGTTGTACCAACAATTCCCATAAGCAGCAAAATGTACGGCCTGCTGAATTCAAAGCTCGGAACAACGGCATGGCGCACCACTTGATCCCACTCCGGCTGCGCTAAAAATCCGGAAACAATGTAGGCAATATAAAGAAGTGCACCGACAAAAAATATCTTCTCGACAATACGATAATTGGCTTGCGTAATAATAACCCAAACAAGAATCGCGGCAGCCGGTACCGAAACAAAGCGCGGCACGTGAAAAATTTCGAGACTTGTTGCTATACCAGCAAATTCCGAGACAACGGTGGCGAGATTTGCAATAAGCAAACCGCCCAAAATATAAAAAGTAATCCTGGCTCCGTACGATTCACGAATTAAATCTGCAAGACCCTTGCCGCTGACTACACCCAAGCGCGTACACATCTCCTGTACCACAATAAGCACAATGGTAACCGGAATAACACTCCACAACAGTCCGTAGCCGAAATCTGCACCTGCAACTGAATAGGTGGTAATACCGCCAGCATCGTTCCCGGCTGCGGCTGCGATGATACCAGGGCCGATAACGGCCAGTACCATGAGAAGTGAGCGTAATTTAGTTTTGAGGGACATAGGGAGGAATTATCAAGCTTTCCAAATTCCAAATAACAAATTTTGATTATTGATTATTTCTTCATTCTTCCTCCTCCAACTCTCCCAATACATCGTCGACGGTAATGACACCCTGTATGCGATTTTGCTCATCCACTACTGGCATTGCAATCAATCCATATTTGGTAAATTGTTCGATAACGGTATCGACATCATCGTTGAGTTCTACCGAATGCGGAACCGTTTTTACCATATTCTGGAGCTGCGTTTTAGGTTCCACAAAAATCAGTTCACGCAGCGAGACCACGCCGGTTAATTCACCATTCGGCCCCTCAATATAAAGATAATAAATCTGCTCCGCATCTTGGTGAGTTTTTCGCAATGTTGCGAGCGCATCGCGCGCAGTTGTATCACCAGAGAATGCTAAAAATTCCGTCGTCATCATCGAGCCCGCAGTGCCTTCTTTAAATTTTAACAAGTTTCGAATCTCTTCCGCTTCGCTGCGCTTCATAATTTGCATAACCCGATGCATACGGCGCTTAGGCAATTCCGCTACGATATCTGTTGCCTCATCCGGCGACATCTGCTCCAAAAAACCCGACAGTTGTTCGTCCTTTAACTGCTTCACCAAAGCTTTGCGGGCATCTGCTTCCAATTCAAAGAGTGCATCTGCAACTTTCTGCGTTGGCAGTGTCTGTAAAATCGACAGCCGCTCAAATGTATCTAAGTCTTCGACAATATCTGCGATATCAGCCGGATGCATATTTTTTAATTCATCCTGGCCAACCGTTAATTGAATACGGTGACGCAGCCGCGCAGGCAGCGGATCGATATCTTTACTGGCAATTAATTTGTTGCGCATCGGCAGCCGAAAAAAACGCGCGAATGCAAGAAGCAGTGACTCAAAACCAATACGCCGCATTAATCCACGAAATCCGATATCCGCAGCAACAACAAAGAGCTCATTGCCTACAGAGACAATTCGCAAATCATTCACGCGCACCACACGATGATCCTGAGTATCCACAATTTGCTGATCCAAAAAATCACGCTTAACCCGGAACTCATCTTCAGCATATTCGATACCGCGAATTTCGTCCCGCTTTTTTTTGAGCCGAAAACTTACCGGAACCGTCTCGATGGAGTGGATATCTTCCCAGGGAATAATAATACGCTTGCCGTTTCGATCGCGAATGCGCACTTTCGTAACTACGAAATTTTCTTTTTTACGCCGCACAATAAAATCGCGGAACTGGCCAAAATATTTGTCATCCAGGGTATATACCGGTTTGCCAATAAGTGTTGAGAAAAATATTTCTGAAAAGAAAGCCATAGGAAGTGAAATTCTGTTAAAATCGCAACCTGCCTGAGTGTAATAATATTTTAAACATTAATTTTTCTAAATGTCAATCGGAGTACTCGACATCCAAGGTTCGGTAGAAGAGCATCTCGCATGCTTAAAAAAATGCGGCATAAAACCCGTTGCCGTAAAATCCGCCGAACAAATCACACAACTCAGTGGCCTTATTATCCCGGGAGGTGAGTCGACAACAATAGGAGATCTTATGAAGGCATACGGGTTGGAAAAGGAACTCCAGGCACATTCCGATCTGCCAATTTGGGGCACATGCGCAGGCGCCATTCTCCTTGCGCGCATGAAGATAATGGATATCGAAGTAGAGCGTAACGCCTATGGCAGCCAACTCAACAGCTTTGAAGCAGATGTCGAGATAGGACTCAGTAATCAAAAATCAAAATTTCATGCAATCTTCATCCGGGCACCGCGAATTATTTCGGCTTCAAATAGAGCAAAAATATTGGCAGAATACGAGGGCTCTCCAATTATGGTGCAGGAAGGAAGCAAACTCGCAACAACTTTTCATCCGGAACTCACCGACGATCTTCGTATCCACCAATACTTTCTCAATCTATGCAACGCATCAAACAATCGATAAAAAAAGTAACGACCAACGGAGCCGCCAAAAGTCGGGCGCTAGAAATTGCAATTGCCGATGTTATTCGCGCATTAGGTGAAGATGTGCAGCGTGAAGGACTGGTAGATACCCCGAGGCGCGTTGCGGCAGCATACGAAAAAATGCTCGAAGGCTACAAGCTCAATCCAAAAGAACTTATTACAACATTTGATGCGGTGGATTATGACGAAATGATTATTGTAAAAGATATCGAATTTTATTCGATGTGCGAGCACCATATGTTTCCCTTTTTTGGGAAAGCGCATATCGGCTATATTCCAAACGGAAAAATTATCGGGCTTTCAAAGATCCCGCGTGTTGTCGAGATTTTTTCGCGGCGCTTGCAAAATCAAGAGCGGCTAACCGTAGAGGTTGCAAAGACACTCGAGAGCTTAATCGCGCCAAAAGGTGTGGGTGTAGTTCTGGAAGGAAAACATCTCTGCATGATGGCGCGCGGAGTAAAAAAACAAGGCAGTACGATGCTGACTTCTGCAATGCGCGGGCTATTTAAAAAGAATATGAATACACGGGGAGAGTTTTTAAAATTAATTGGCAAGTAAGGCGCCCGATGTTTCCACCATCTATACAAAAACTCATCGATTCATTTGCAAAACTGCCGGGCGTCGGAAAAAAAACGGCCCAGCACTATGCATATTTTTTGCTGCGCTCACACCGCACCATTGCACGCGATCTTTCTGATGCGCTCCGCTCAATTGAACAAGGCATTACCCTATGCCGCCAGTGCCAGATGCTGTGCGACGGCGCGCTCTGCGGAACGTGTATGAATCCGAAGCGCGATCAGCGCACTATTTGCGTTGTCGAACAGATTTTCGATTTAGAAGCGATCGAAAAATCTAAAGAGTATACCGGCGTCTACCATGTACTGCATGGCCGCATCTCGCCTCTCGACAAAATCGCGCCGGAAGATTTAAAAATTAAAGAGCTTATTGACCGCGTAAAAAAATTAAGCGGAGAAATTGAAATTATCCTTGCAACAAATCCCTCGAATGAGGGCGAAGCAACGGCAATTTATATTCAAAAACTGCTCGCGCCGTTCAATCTAAAAATAACCCGTATTGCAACCGGCATTCCAGTCGGTGCAGATTTAGAGTACGCAGATGAAGTAACGCTTGGACGCGCAATTAAAGGGCGGCAGAAGTATGACTAATTATTGCGCGGCAGGGTGATGTACGTTATAATGTACATATGAAAAAAACATTGTCAGCCACCGACGTACGCAAAAACTTTTTTCAACTTATTAAAACAACCGAGCGCCCGGGATCTACATTGACAATTACCGTTGAAGGAGAGGCAAAAATCGTCATGATGCCGGTTGAAGATTTTGAAGGATGGCAAGAAACACTTGAAATTATGAGTGATAAAAAATTGCTTAAGAATATCCAAGCTGCGCTTAAGAGTAAAAAACGCTACAGCGAAGCAGAAATTAAAAAAGAGCTTAATTTTGAAGATTGATGTTCAAAATTGTCTATTCGGATGAAGCAAGAAAATCACTGCGGAAGTTACCAAAAATTCATCTCAAGCGAATTTTTCGTGCAATCGACGTACTTAAAACAGAGCCTCACGCAGGCAAAAAACTACAAGGCGAATTACTAGAAATCTATTCGATCCGCGCCTGGCCCTATCGCATCCTCTATCGTCTATTCAAAAAAGAAATCACCATATTGATTCTTGATATCGGACACCGGCAAGGCATTTATAAATAACGAATGCGTACTTTTGAGCCGCCCGAGCCGGCAAGTAAGATTTTTTCTGCGGGATTTTGACTACCATAGATTTCACCCGGCAAGGCCATTTCAAAATCATTGTGCAGATTTTCAAATACGGCGCGGAGATCATCGCTCTTAAGTCCGGCTATCATTTTTTCAGTCATTGCAGTATTGCTCCCACACTTTTTTAAATCCAGCCGGGCGTAGGCATCTTCACTTTTTACCTGCATACCGGTGTCTATAATTTCAAATTGCAACGCACCTCCTTTTGAAGATGGAAGTGGCGGCAGAGTGGTAATTTTCTCCCCATAATGCTCGCCCAATGCCGTGCCGCCAAATAAAAAAAACGGAACATCGCAGCCGAACTCGCGAGCAAAATCAAAGACACAATCTTCTACGCCCCACAACTGAGCCAATCCCTTTAAAATTGCAGCAATATTACTCGACCCTCCTCCTAAACCCGCCGCAATGGGGATTCTTTTTTTGAGAAAAATAGTCGCACCGCGAATCTGAGCCGCTGCATCTTCACGCCGAGCAAGCTGCTGCATATAGCGAACCGCACGCATCATCACGCTCTCTGATCCAACCGGCACTTCAGAATTGTCGCACCGGAGTAAGATTTTTTCATCATCACGCGTCTCAATTTGTACTTCATCGTACAGACCACCGCGCACCTCGTGCATCACGGTTTGTACAATATGATATCCGCTCTCATCGCGCCCCAAAATATCGAGCGCAAGATTTATTTTAGGATATGAAAGCAGCGAAATTGCATGTTTAGATCGCATAATCCACCTATAGCATACACTCCTCCACACCTTATGCATACAGGCGGGTTGACCCTATTACAAGAGCAGGATTATTATTTTCTCTATAATAAATTTTATTTCTAATCACAAAAATATGAAGCCAGCAGCAAACGAAACTAGGCATAATGAGCATGCAAACGACCAGAATGTCATAGCATTTAGTAGGCCTGCCGAAACAATAACGGCGGAGCAGCAAGAATACTTAGATGCAGCACAAAATGTTCGAGATAAACTTGCTACACTATACAACGACCTAGAAACAAGGGGTTTTGTTACTTTTAGAGGTCAACTAATGCAACAACGAGCGTTCGCAGATGCATTGGAAGTCATTCATTCCCGTGCAGCAAAAGCGGAACTTGATGTTACCCAAAGCCCTTTTCAAGAAGTGCGAAAGCTTGCGGCGATGTGCGGAAAAATCTTAACAACGGAGGAGCAACCCAAACCGGCGGCTTGATTCCACCCACATCAACTCCGCGCCACTAACACATTTGCCGTGCACTTCATCGCTTCGCCGCGCCCAAAGGGCGTGAGTTTTTTGCCAGTATGTGCGGTAATGCCGATTCGGGTTTCCGGAATATCTAGGAGCATACTTAATGAGGTTTTCAACCTTGGCACCAACGGATCAATTTGCGGCTGCGTCCCTTCAATACTTAATGCGCAGTTCAAAAGCGAAAACTTTTTATCGCGCATTTTTTTTAATATTACTTTCAAATATGCAGCGCTGTCCCGCTGACCTTTGCGCGCCATACCTGTTGCATAGGTTCCGAGCGAGCCTTCGCCGATACTCGATGCGATCGCATTACAAAGGGCGTGCAAAATAACATCGCCGTCGGAATCTGCGTCCATCGGAGGATGGCTCTGCAATTCAATGCCTCCAAGCCGCAAGCAACGATGAACGCGCGGGACTCCCTCCATGGGTACAAAGAAATGAGAATCCTCACCAACACCTATACACGTCTGCTGCGTCACGGCTCCCAGTACAAAGCGCGCATATTCAAGATCGCTCTCCAGCGTAATTTTAATATTGTGCGGATGGGTCGGCACTAACTTTGTTTTAAATCCTGCAGCTTCCAGTACGCTTAAATCATCGGTAAATTTCGTACCGCTCACTTTCTTAAGAGCCGTCATGAATACCTCATAACGAACAACCTGCGGTGTCTCTATAAGAAACAAATTCGTGCGGTCAAGTGTGACCAGCGTACCGTCTTTTTTACGCTCTTTAATGGTCGGCACGACCGGCATCGCCGGAGCGGCACCCGCAATATCACCGCGCACGACGCGCACAGTTTTTTCCAAAATTGCATGCGGTGTTAGGGGATTTGCGCCATTTTGAATAATCACAAGATCGCAGGGCTCCATATGAGAAATCACTTTTTTGACCGACTGAAATCGCGAAACACCACCACGCTCTAAAACACTTACTTTAGAATATCGTTGTGAAATTTCTACTAGTTTCGCATGATTATTTTTATGCGTTGCAATCCAAATTGCATCGACAAAAGGCGACTGCTGGAGATTCTGCAACGTATGTTCAACAACCGGCATGCCGTTCAAATCGGCAAATAATTTATCGCTGCCAAAGCGCTTGCCCGATCCTGCCGCTAATAAAATGGCACAGTTCATATGAATAATTCATTAAGAGCTTCTACAGAAAGGGGAGTATTCCGCGTAACATCAAGCGTGCGCTTCACTTCATCCACAATATCTAAAAATTCTATTTCCCGGCGCAAAAACTTTTGTACAGCAATCTCATCGGCCATGCAAAATACCGCAGGCAAAATTCCGCCCTCTCTCATAACTTCGTAGGCAAGTTTCGGAGCTTCAAAAGTTGAATAGTCAGGCGCTTCGAACTGCAACTGCAAATTTGAAAAATCGAGACGTGGCATGTCAATCTCGGGATTCACCGCACGATCAGGATAAAAGAGCGCTTGAGAAATCGGTATACGCATATCCGGCGGACTCATTGCTGCGCCAACACTTCCGTCCGTCCAATGTACCAGCGCGTGCACAATACTTTGCCGGTGAATCGAAACGGCTAATTTCTCAGGCGGAATATTAAAGAGCCAGCGCGTCTCAATTAACTCGAACGCTTTGTTCATTAATGTAGCAGAGTCCACAGAAATTTTTGCACCCATCTTCCATGTTGGGTGTGCAAGCGCCTGTTCGGGAGTAACATGACGTAATTCATCCCGCAATTTTCCATAAAAAGGGCCGCCGGAAGCAGTTAGCGTAATGCGCTCAATAGTTGGGGCTGCGTCACGCATATTGCCATTAACTATCTGCCAAATTGCACTCGGCTCAGAATCGATTGGCAAAATGCGAGCCCTATGTTCATGAGCTAGCTGCATCACCAACTCACCAGCCATCACCAACGATTCTTTATTGGCTAATGCCAATGTTTTTCCTGCACGCACTGCCGCAAGCGTAGACATTACACCGGCAACTCCAACAATTGCATTCACTATACAATCTGCCTCATCCAGTTGCGCCAGCATCCCCAATTCAGCACGCGAATTTTTGGATTCACTCGTTACAACCGCATGCCGGGGAGCAAACTCTTTACACTGCATCGCAAACAGCTCTTTATTGCTATGTGCACTCATCGCAATAATTTCAAAAAAGTCAGCGTGCGCACGTACAATATCGAGAGTCTGGCAGCCAATGGAGCCCGTGGAACCTAAAACAACCAGGCGCTTTTTTTTAACTCGCTTCATCATAAATAAAAATGGATAGATAACTATCTTAGCATATTTGCTTTAACTTGCAGCTTCTTCCGCCTCAACCATCTTCATAAATTCATCGACAAGGTTAGCCTCCTCAACCCACTTTACAACTTTTCCTTTTCTAAAAATTGCACCCTTACCACGGCCGCCGGCAATACCCCAGTCCGATTCGCGCGCCTCTCCCGGCCCATTTACCGCACAGCCCATAACCGAAACTTTTATCGGCTTTCCAAATTTCTTTAAGCGCTCATCGAGCTCGCGGGTTAACTTCATTAAGTCGACCTCGATGCGTCCGCATGTGGGACATGCAATAACTTCCGGCTCTTTTGTATAGAGATGCAGCGATTTTAAAATAGATTTTGCAACACGAATCTCTTCAACAGGATCGGCGGTTAACGAAATGCGAATCGTATCGCCGATGCCATCCAGCAGCAGCGCGCCCAAACCGACCGCACTCTTAATTGAACCGTACTCCGGCAAGCCGGCCTCGGTAATACCAAGATGCAGCGGGTAGTCGCACTCTGCGGCAATCATACGATATGCTGCCACGGTCTCCGGAACATCGCTCGACTTTAAGGCGACCACGAAATTTTCAAAATGATTTTTTTCAAAAATCTTTATCCAATCGAGCGCGCTCTCCACAAGCGCTTCGGGCGATGGACGACCGTATTTTTTCCATAACCGCTGCTCGAGCGATCCCGAGTTCACCCCAAGCCGCACCGCAATTCCGGCTCGCTTCGCTGCAGCTAAAACTTCAGCCACACGCTCTTCACCGCCGATATTCCCCGGATTAATCCGAATCTTATCCACACCCTGCGCTATTGCCGCCAATGCCAAACGATAATCAAAGTGAATGTCGGCCACGAGCGGCATATCGATCTGCTTTTTAATGCGGGACAAATTTTCCGCGGCCTCAAAGTTCGGCACCGCAACACGCACAATATCGCACCCTTCCTCCTGCAGCGCACGGCACTGCTGTACCACTGCATCAATATCTTCGGTACGCACCGAACACATCGACTGCATCAAGACAGGGGCTTCAGAACCGCACACGCGGTCACCAATCTTCACCGAACGAGTTGTCCGACGCTTTATCATCAGACATACTCTACGTCGACTTCTTTTGACATACAAGCCAAAAAGGCTAATAATCTACCACTATGACGACCCGTCAAACCACCATTGAACAAGCAAAATTTCCCGAAATTACAACTATAGTAGATGAGATTATGCTAGAAGGTTGTAACCTCAAAAATGCCGACGAATTCTGCGAAGCCTTGGCGTATAAACTTGGGCCTTATTTCTGTTTAGAGTCGGGGATTGGATCCCATGAAATAGAAATTATTCTCAGTGCACTTATCGCGGTCGAGGCATTGCACGAACAAGACCGGGATCACTTCGCGTCCCGATTGCAATTTGCAATGTGGAATCACTATATAGCTTCGAGAAAAGAGCCCCAAAAGCCGACAAATATTGCATTGGAATTAGAGCGCATGCTATGTGAAACCGTTGCAAATGGAATGGATCTCTCAAAAATCAGCCAACAAATTAAAACCCGTAAAGCGATATACCGAGAAACTCTTCATACACTAAAGAAGTCCGGCGAACTTTCTCAAGAACTATATAACGATCTTATCAATCATATTGCTTGTAGTGTTCCAATGGAGGGAGAAGATATGCTCAGAGTATATATTCAACACTGCCAACAATCAGATCCGCTCCCGGGCTGCTCTGAAAAGTATGTTCGCGCCATGGCGGTTCCAAATCCGGACCGTGAGCACTTTATAGCTGCGATGGCAGAGCGCATGAGTCACTGGATTCTGTTTAATAAAGAGCGCTTGGGCGCAGCTCCAGAAGAGAATGATCCAGACAAAATTCTGCGCAAAGTTGCAGATCAATGGGACGCAGAAAGAACTCGCCCTATTGAGGCTGTACGCAATGAGACGCGCAGTGAATCCCTCAAACAACAAGCCTTAGCAAAGCCTGCAGAATTATTTGGCATACCGGTCGAACAACTAGAAGAGGTACTCACGCAAGCAGCCCGGCAAACGTTTAGCATGGCAAAAAACCAAATTCCAGACCAAATCATAATCCAGGTATTAGAACTCTCGACCTCACAATTGGCAGCATTTGCTCAAAAGCATGGAAGTACAATGAATTTGCGGAAAGCAAAGAGACTGCTCTCACTTCTTGTAGAAAAAGGCATCCTTCCCGAAGATGCAGAACGCGATTATCAAGATTCAATTCGGGAAATTTATGTAGAAATCCGCACCCAAACAGATCCGCAACTATCCATACGCGAAGAGTATCGCGACTTCATTGTCAAAGAAATCTGCAAAGGAAAAACCGGACAGCAGATTCTCACAGCACTTGCAGGAAAGACGCACGGCTACAGACGAAACGCTCAAAGATTATGGGGCAATAAAGGCGATCTAGAAGATATTGCATATGCATATATCGACGAATCTTATACAGGCAGCCAAGAATTAGCAGAGACACTTTGCGATCCCGAAAAATTCATCGCTGATCTTACAGATGAAATTCAAACGCATATCTTTTATGGAAATACACAAACAATGTGCGAAGAATTGGCGCGTGAGCACGGCCAACTTTTACAGCACTACAAAAACTACATCATAAATACATTTTGGAACGGGCATGTACCGTATCCAGCAGAAACCCCAATCGATTTAGCGCGCCTCATCGCACTATTGGCTTGGCAACTGAGAGTTGTCGATGACAATCCGCCCGCCTAAAACTCATCACAACAAAATAAAGGCTACCATCCAGCCGGCAAGCGTCAGCAGGAGCAGACCGGTCAAAAGGCGTGTGTAAGGCTTATAGCGCTGCACCAATTTTTTGAGTTTTGCACTCGAAAATCCACGGTAAAACAAGACAAGCACAACAATAAGCGGTGCAATAAAAATTAAATTGTACAGCAGCAGCAGTACAACATTCGAAAGCGTTACGCCCGAAAATGACATCAATGTTAAGACGGCAAGATATACTGCACCGGTACACGGCAACTCGACGAGCGCAACAAAGACTCCCAATCCAAATGTAAACGCGTAGTTATCCAGCATTTTTTCGGAAGCATTTTTAATCATGCGCGAATAGCGGGGCGGAATTTCTACAAACGAAGTCTTGCCGGGCGCAAAAAATTCTTTAAGTTCAAAAATACCGAATATTCCGACAACCGCGGCAATTGCCAAATATGCATTAACAGAAAAGTTTCTGAGAGACTGAATAACCGGCAACAAAAGAAGCCCGGCCAATAAATAGGTAAGGAATACTGCAGCGAGATAGACTAAACCATGCAGCAGCAATGCATGTGCACGCTTGTTTGTTTTTACAAGATAGGCCAGCAGAAAAATCATCACTCCGATTGCACATGGATTAATACTATCGATAACAGCTGCACCGATAAGCACAAAAATGTTTAGATTTGTTTCCATGAAAGCGGTGATTTATTTTTTAAATTGAATAGTGATGTCATCGCCATCTCTCCATTCGTAGGCCAAATTTTCTTCACGGCCATTTACGGTAATAAGAATTTGAACATCTGCGGTACCGCAAAATTTTTGAGGAGTGAGTTCAAACGTTTGCAGCACATTTTCCATACTCAAACGCACATCGGATTTTTGTTCTTTGGTTAGCACATCCAGCTCAATCTTGTCGTGAAAGTGCAGAAAATTCTTTTCTTTATGCGTATGCACGCTTTGCAGCGGGCCGGTTTCGCGCGGAAGTACATATGCCGTATCGCACAGATCAAAATCTATATCGGCATGAATGTGCACGGTTTTATAACAAACCTCTTCGCTGCATACCACAATACCTTCTTGTGCATCGCCCGCCCGGTATTGCACAATGCTGTAATACACAAGCGCGCCGGCTGCCAGTAGCGCAACAGCCCATGCAATATATCTAATATATTTTTTTATTTGTTTTTGAGCCATACAGTAAATAACTAACAAAAGTCGCAGCGCTCCGGATGCTTATCTTTCGCCTCACGGGCCAGGCGGAAAATTCCAAAATATTGGATAACCACACCGAGCGCGAGTAGCCATAAAATAATATGCGGGATGAACTGACCTTCAATTTGAGCATTTTTGAATGTAACAATAATCAAAACTATAGCCGCCAAACTTGCAGCAATCTGTAAAATTCGGGCCACGACAAATGGGCGCAATTTTATAGAAAGACGACGAAAATTTATATTTTGATGCAGGCCAAGCGTTCCTAGTGCGAGAAAAGTAAGCACTCCGTACGAAAGCTGCAAAAGAGCCCCATCCCCATGCAGATAACCGGGCAAAAGTATCCCGATAATCGCAAGTAAGATGAGTATGCTGAGATATTTTTTACGCAAGAGTGGAAAAATATCGAAAGCTGTCTTGGAAGATTTATTTTTCATTTATTTATTGTACCACAAAAGGGCAAAATGGCCAATATGCAGGCCGGCGGTGGCTTTCTCACTAGCTTTCTCCTTGACTAAGGCCAAAACACCTGCAAAAATACTCCAGCTACACTTAATCTATCTGATTTATCGCTAAGTATTTCCGCCGCAATGAACGTATCCGCGCTCCTACTGTTAGGCTCATCAACGAGCAAGAAGAGCAGCTAGGCATCGTAGCCATCGAAAAAGCACTAGAGATGGCAAAAACAGCGGATCTCGACCTGGTCGAAGTAGCACCCACTGCCAAACCACCGGTCTGTAAGATCATGGACTTCGGTAAGTTCCTTTATAAGCAGAAAAAGCTCGACGCTAAGCAGAAAAAGGCAAGTAAAGCACGGGAAGTGAAGGGCATACGGTTGAGTATGCGAACCGACACCGGTGATCTCAAGATTAAAGCAAATAAGGCAATTGAGTTTCTCAAGGATAAAAATCCAGTTAAAGTTTCTATGATTATGAAAGGCCGCGAGATGGCTCACCAAGATCTCGGCCACGAGAAGATGCAAGAGTTTGCTAAGATGCTCACCGAGCATGGTGAGATAGAAATGAATCCGAAGCGACAAGGACACACCCTTACTATGATGTTTAAACCTAAATAATTATGAAGCAAAAATCACATAGCGGAGCAAAGAAGCGTATAAAAGTAACCGGAACCGGGAAGTTTCGCTTTCAAAAGGCGCACAAAAGCCATCTCATGGCACATAAAAGCAAGCGCGCCAAAAAACTAAATAAGTCCGGCCAAGCCGTAAATGCTGCAGATAAGCGCAATATGGCTCGTCTCTTACCAAATTATTAGTCTTTTTACCCCACTACTATGCGAGTTAAAGGAGGAGTAACAACCCGTCGACGCCACAAAAAGGTCCTCAAACGTACAAAAGGATACCGTGACGGCCGTAAAAATCAGTATCGTGTGGCTAAGCAAGCCCTTATGAAGGCGGATTCGTATGCCTTTGTAAGCCGCAAAATACGAAAACGAGATTTCCGCTCTCTTTGGATCACACGTTTGAATGCTGCACTGCAACCATTCGAGATTCAGTACAGCCGCTTTATCTATGCCGCAAGCCGCAAGCGTGTTCTCATCAACCGCAAAATGCTCTCCGAGCTTGCGATTACCGAGCCAAAAGCATTTGAGGAGGTGGTGAAGTTTGTGAAGGCTTAGGCTAAAAAATAAATACCCCTATCGATCGATGGGGGCATTTTCGTTTAACTATAATTTTGTCACTTTCTACAAAGTACTAATCTCAACCTTTTCCATAATAACCGGCTCAATTGGCTTATCGTTACCGTCGCGTTTTGAATTTACGATAGCATCGACAACCTCAAGACCTTCATACACCTGACCAAAAACTGCGTGCCTGCCATCCAAGAATGGCGTGCCTTGTGGATTCTGAACAATAAAAAACTGGCTTGTTCCGGTATTCGGACCACGGTTTGCCATAGATAAACTCCCGCGCAAATGCGTAAGCTCATCAGAAAATTCGTCGAGCAACACCTCGTTATTCCAGGTTTCGCCGCCGGTGCCGTTACCGTCTGGATCGCCACCCTGAATCATAAAGTTGGGAATTACGCGGTGAAAAGTAAGACCGTCATAAAATCCTTTCTTAGCCAGTTCGGTAAAATTTTCAACAGTCTTTGGCGCCTGCTCTGCAAAGAAACGGATCTTAATTACACCTTTATTTGTAGTCATAGTGGCGATCGTATCGCCAGACTTTGGCGCCGCCGCTTGATGTGAAAATTTGTCTTCCATAGATGGGGTTGGGTTATTGTCTACAGGAGGCGCCTCCGGAGCGGCACCGCATGCGGTAAGAAGTAAAAGAGTAGCTGCTGCAAATGCAATCTTTTTCATAAGTAGGTTAGGTTAAAAGCCCATGTATAATACACACGTGATCGCTCACCGACAAATATTACGCAAAACCATAGAGCGCTTCTTGGCACTCTTAGTACAGATAAAGATATGGCGCGTTCGGCCGATTATTATCGGTATTACCGGCTCGGTGGGTAAGACAAGCGCGAAAGAAGCAGTCGCTACCGTGCTCGGCGCAAAGTATTCCGTATACCGTCCCCCCAAAAGTTATAATACTGAAATTGGACTACTGCTGGGGATTTTAGAGCAGACATCCGGATTTTCTTCACCGTATAAATGGCTCAAAGTTATTGCCGGTGCAAAATGGAATGCATTTTTTGGACGAAAGTATAAATTCTGGATTTTAGAGTATGGAGCAGATAAGCCCGGGGATATTCAGCACTTGCTCAAGTATGTGAAGCCTCACGTCGGGGTTATTACAAAGATCGAGCGCGTGCATCAAGCACGCGGGCAGTTTAAGGATGCCGATGCCGTCTTTCATGAAAAGAAACATCTCGCAACTTCGTTGGGGCACGATGGTATCGCAGTACTAAACTATGACGATGCACATCTCAAACAGCTTGAGGGAAAACTGAAAGCAAAAACATTATGGTGGAATCGCGAGAAGGGCAGGCAGGGGATTGCTGCAAAAAACTTCCGCAATACGCTTAAAGGTTTTTCGGCAGATCTAACTTTTGACGATGAGAGTGCGCGTGCACACTTCCCGGTTTTAGGTTCGTACCATAGTAATATTTTTCTGCCAGCCATCTTGCTTGGAGCGCACTATGGAATCTCTTCTAAAAAAAGCATTGAAGCACTACAAGATTTTACGCTGCCGCCCGGCCGCATGTCCCTTATTCAAGGGATACATAATTCACACATTTTGGACAGCTCGTACAACGCCTCACCCACAGCAGTACTTGCTGCACTTGAACTGCTCAAAGAGCTTCCCGCAGAACGGAAAATTGCAGTTCTAGGAAATATGAACGAACTCGGTGAATATACCGAGGCAGCGCACAGAGAAATCGGGCGTGCACTTGACCCCTGGCTGGGATTACTCATTACTGTGGGCGATCTTGCAAGCACTATTGCCGAAGAGGCCTTGAAGCATGGACTCCAGAAATCTACAATAAAAATCCTGACTACCGCAGAAGAGGCCGGAGCACTCCTTAAAAAGGAGCTTCAGAAAAATGATCTTGTACTGTTTAAGGGCTCGCAAAATAAGGTTCGCCTCGAACGCGCAATAAAGATGGTTATGCAAGAGCCGCAGCGCGCAAAAGAACTCCTCTGCCGCCAAGAAGCAGAGTGGAAAAAGATTAATTAATATTCTCATGTTCTACAACTGGAATCTTATCGGGCACGAAAAAGAGTTAGCGCTGCTTGAGCGCGACATTCGCAGCGGATCGACGAGCCATGCGTATCTTTTTGTCGGGCCAAAAAAAATCGGCAAATTCCGCGTAGCGCGTTCGTTTGCGACAATCCTGCAATGCCCGGATAACTATTGCAAAAAATGCCCCACCTGTATTCAAATTGAAAAGCACGGCCATCCCGACACCATCGAATTTAAAGATACCGGCGAGACGCTAAAAATCGAGAGCGTACGAACCCTGATTGAGAGGCTCTCTCTCACGTCCCAAAGTAATTACAAAATCGTTTTAATGGAAAGCATCGACCGCCTGACTCTTGATGCGGCAAATGCACTATTAAAAATACTCGAGGAGCCGCCGCCAAAAACACTTTTTATTTTAACCGCAGAGTCGCTTCGCCGCGTGCTCCCTACGATTGTATCGCGCGTACGGCGCATTACATTTACCATGCCTCCCCAAGAAAAGGTAAAAACTGCACTCGATACAATGTTCCCGGAAATAGATTCGGAACTTCGGGCAAATGCACTTTTTTTGTCCCAAGGACGAAGCGGTCACGCTATTCAGCTTCTTCAAAATCCCGAAGCACTGCAGGAGTTGCTAGATATGTACCGCCATATTCAATTTCTCGATGAAAATGCAAGTATTGCAACACGAATGAATACTGTACAAGATTTGGTTAAAGAGAAAGAAACGAATAAACTAGAAACGTTCCTTCCGCTTTGCGCACACTACTTTCGGCAAAAAATGCTCTCCACAAAAAACTCTGCAGTACAACTTAAAACCATTGCAATCCTCAAACAACTCGATAGCATTACAGAACTGATGCAGCGCAATGTAAATACTCGTCTTCTTCTCGAACACTTTATGCTTAGCCTATGACACAAATTTTTATTGCGGCACTTGCCGCGGTTGGCATCATCTTCATAATCTATAAAAACTACGACCGTCTTCGCCGTATGGCGCGCAGCACAGAACAGGCAACGCCTACAGATACGGCTGACGAAGAATTATTTGAAACTCCCATTAACCCCGTCAATGAGCACGAGCTCGATTTTTCGGAAATTAATCGCGCATTCCGTATTGCGGATATGCACTTTACCCGTGGGAATTTTGACGAAGCCGAACAGTTCTTTACAAAGGTACTCTCTATGCATCCGCAACATGCGGAGTCAATGAACCGGCTGGGCGTTATATATATTCAGCGCGGGAAAAATCGCAAAGCAGAAATGCTGTATCGGAAACTATTTTCAATTACACAAAAAGAGGCGAGCTACTACTGTAACTACGGCCGTTGCTTATACAATCAAGGCAAATTACACGATGCAATCGGCGCTTACGAAAATGCCGTAAAGCTAGACTCGACAAAGGCGAGCCGCTTTGTGAGCATCGGACAAATCTACTATGAACTGGGGAACTTCGAAGCTGCGGAAGTATATTTTGAGAAGGCTCATAACATGGCACCGGCCAACGCCGATTACAAAAAACTTCTCACCGATATACATCAGCTTACCGGCAATGTGGAGCGGGCTCACAAAAACCTAAAAAAAGTTGCGGAAAAGGAGCCGTATAATGAGGAAGTGAAGCAAAATATTGAAGCGCTGGAGAAAGAGACGGAGGTTTCGCAAGTGAATAAACTATAATATTGTTATGAGAATAGTATTACTTTCCTTTGGCGGCGGTGGTGGATGGATTACACCAGGGGGCTTATTATTTGTTTTATTCGTGATCTTAAGTCCGATTATATTGCCAATTACTTTAACTATATTCTTTATTGTTAGTCACAAAATCGAGCTTTCTCAAACGCACGCACGCCATATTGCTTGGGTACTGCACGTTGGCAATGCATTCATTCTTTTAAATGCATTTAATATTTATAATCAAGGCGTAGTAAAAGAAAACGAGGTTCATGGTTACTCTTTTTTCATAACCTTATTAATATTAGTAATTTTTCTTAAACTTATTACAATTTTTAAAAATCAAAAATTACAATATTCCGCTTCTCCTGTACTTTTTTCTATCATTACGATCCTAAGCGTTTATTTGTTAAACTGGCCACATATAAATAATGGAGAATTCTGGTTGGCATGGCTCTTACCTGCTTCAGCGATTATATCTCTCTATATGTTAGCAGTCTCAATTTTTTATAAAAAATTAAATCCCGCCAAATGAGGGCACAATACCCTGATTCTCCGCTTCTGCAGTGGTTTCGGGACCTACCCGGAATTTTGCCGGAACTGCATTATAGCGGCTAAAAATTGTCTCTTTTTCTTCGGTACCGTCGGCATACCGAATAGTGCGGTACCACGTTGCATCGAAGCCGTTAACCGGCTTTTGAACCTGCTCCTTTTGTCCTGGAGACAAACCGCTATCTTCAAAAAGTACCGGCTGGCTCGGTGCCGAACGGTGATTCCCGATATATGGACCGTCCAAAACAACCTCGCGGCCGTCTGAAGTTCCATAAAATTTATAGTATGCATTCACTCCCTCAACATACGACTGAATTATGACGTGGTGATTGGTATTGTTTCTAAACTTAAAATCACGGTAGGGAGGATAAATAGTTGCATCGATACCATGACCTCCAACTTGCGAATAGTAAGTCACTGCGTACGAGTGAGGCGCACGATCGACGATTTCTAAACCGCCGTTAAGCGCAGCACGATACAACGTTGTAGAAACCTGGCAAAGACCGCCGCCATACTCAGGAATGGTTCCCTCATTTTTAATTACCAACTCTTTGCGGTAACCGGTCGACGCATCAACAACTCCCAAATTATTATTAAATGAAAAAACCTCGCCAGGAGCAATAACCAAACCGTTATATTTTGAAATTCCTACAGCGATATTGTGCTGACGGTTGGCAGGGGAGCCGGCGAAACGGCTATGCCCAACCGTAATAAGTTCTTTTATGCCCAGCTTTTGAAGCTGCGGATCAATCGCAATTTGTGCCGGCACCACTACCGTCGGAATCTCGACCTCCTCTTGTCCCAGCGTAAGTGCACGCCGAATTCGGCGCTCAAGTATAACGCGATCAATATATTGGCCGTTATCTCCATGGCCGGTAATAACAACCCGGTGAAGCGAGCCGTCGGAGCGCTTCCAGTCTTCATTCACCTGCAGCGAGACATCCTCAGGATCATACTCGAGTAAATCCCGAATATCGCCATCTAAAAACTGCACCAGTTTTTCGTCCCGTAATGTTAAAGAAAAGGGGAGCATTCCTTCTACGAGATCGTAATTTGCAGGTGCAAAGTGTATCCAGTCGAGATGTTCATGCAGCGGCAACTTCCAGCGGTGACGCCCCTGGATAAGAACAAGCGACTGCGGAATATGCGCGAGCAGCTCATCCTGAACGGCAAGAAGATCAGATGCAAAAACAGTCGGCGGATGCTCATCAAATGCAACAAAGAGCTCCTCGTGAGCTACATTCTCAGCTTGCGCACGAATATCCTGCATCAGCTGATCGACCCGCGGTACAACTCCGGCATGTCCTTCTACAACGCGTATATTTCCATTGTCATTAACTATATATGCATTTTGTGATTGTGGAATGCCGGGAAAAAGTTCGTGGATTTTACGGACAAGCTGCGCTTTATCTATACTCAAAGGCGGCTCAAGCTTTTTGGGCTGCAAACTATAGCCGATGACCGCTGCATTTGAAATTTGTGCACCGCTCGGCAAGCGCTGCACAAATTTTTGCACATCGATATCGACACCAAGATCTTCTAATGTTGTGGTCTTAACCTCGCCGCGGGCTGCAATAGTAATTTCGCCATGCAAAAAAGTATCGAGCCGCTGAGCAACAAATTCAGCCGCCTCAGTACGAGGAACAAATGCGAGTGAATTTCCCGCAAAAGTTGTCGCAGGCAAAATTAAATCTGCACGGCGCACATAGTCGAGGCCGAGCGTCATAACAACTACGGCAACGAGCACAACTCCTAAAGCAAAGCCGCTGATTTTCCTCATAGGCTGTACAGTATACTACTTTTCGTCGTCAATGTAGTGCGTCAGCTTATTCTTACTCTTTTTTTTTCTATTAAACAGCCAGCGAAAAAAGCCGCCTTTGCGACCTTTTTCAAGCTGATATTTAGCACCTTCAAAGGTCTCCTTATTATCGCGAACAAAGTTCTCTCCCGCCTCTTTGCCCTTTTCAAAAAGCTCACTGCTCTTTTCTTTAATGATCTTCCGAGTCTCCTCACCCTTCTTTGGCGCAAGTGTTAAACCAAGCACCGAACCGATAGCTCCGCCCAAAATCACACCCATAATGAGCTTATCTACCTTTTTGCCGACCTTCTTTGGTGCGCTGTCGTCCTTCATCACAAAACATGTTAGCTATAATCCACAAAAGCAGCAATACCTTTTAGGTCTTTAATGATTTGAATTGCGGCGTTGCAGCCTTCGCCGCTGGATTTTGAAGCTTGCGCGTTGCCGCCGGTGCAGTCGCCGGCTGCGTAGACGCCGGGAACATTTGTTTTGCCGTTCAGGGGATTGGAAACAATATATGCCTTTTGCGGGCCAGTTCGCTCGATGCCCAGCTTCGTGGCAAAGTCGGCGGCAGTGGCGTGCCCGAGTGCCATAAAGATACCGTCGAATTCTTGCATCTCTCCATCTGCATACTCAACGGCACTCAACTTTTCTTCACCTAAAAATTTACTAATTTTTTGCGTCTCTACGCATGCAATCTCCCGCTCCTTCAAAACTTTTTCTAATTTAGGAGAAATTTCGAATTTTTTGCCATGACTAAGAATTGTAATATGCGGCGTATAGGTAAGAAGCTGCAATGCCTCATCTGCGGCATAGTTACTGCTGCCAATTACCGCGAGATTTTTACCCTTAAAAAAGGCGCCGTCGCACGTCACGCAAAACGAGACGCCGCGTCCAATAAGAGGCTGCTCATTCTTAATGCCCGAAGGTTTAAAGCCAAGTCCCGATGCAATTAAGACGGCGCGCGCTTTGTATGCATCGCGTTCCGAATCGACGATTGTAAAATCTTGTTCACCGTTATGTTTAATATCAAGCACTTCCCGCTCTAAATATTCTGCGCCAAATTTTTTTGCATGCTCCAAACAACGCATCATGTAGTCCGGCCCGCTAATACTTTCGATGCCAAGATAATTTTCTATGAGGTGCGCCTTATGGGCATTTGAATTTGTGACAATGCCCAATACAAGAGTTTTCAAATCCGCACGTCCAGCATAGAGCGCAGCGGTCAGTCCGGCCGGTCCGGCACCAATGATGATGAGATCGTACATGGGGTCAGAAGTATAGCAGAAATACGGCGGATTCAGTTCATCTTTTTTTAATGTCAGTGTGATATAGGAAGAGGCTATGGCCTATCAAGTAAAAATTAAGCCGCTCCCAGGAACGAATTACTCAGAAGTCTACAAAAGAACCTTGGATATCTATAAAAAAATCAAAAATCGCTCAAAACGAAGAACCTACATTCGTTCATCGTATTTTAAAAAGGACAAAATATTTCTCGATATTTTTTGGCAGCATTTACACAAAAAATTAAATCATCGAGATAAGACAAGGCGCTTAAAATATCTTCCTTGTGCTTTGGAACTCATTCGTTACTCCAATGATGAGCCGGTTTCTAAAGAAAATCCGAATGCGCGCTCTGAAATTCTGCATCGATTTCCGGGCATTACAAAAACCAAAGAAGAATTCTTCGTACAAATAAAAGAGGACAAACGGATAGGTGAAAAATATTTTATTTCTGTATTTCCAAATGAAAAATAAGAAAAAAGACCCTCCGCCAGTTTGTGGTGTATGAACCACGGCCGAAAGCCCTTTTCGTGAATAATTATTACAAATAATTAGCTAAAAAACAAGATTATTATATCTTAATCTTATTCGTAACCTTCGTGCTTCGGATTGTCGTAATTTTAATCCGTCCCGGATATCCTCCTTTTTCTTCAACCTTCTTGGCAATGTCGACTGCAAGCGGCTCCAGAGCAGTATCTGCAACGCGTTCGGCATCGACAAATGCGCGCACCTCGCGGCCGGCATTAATTGCATAGGCTTTTTTAATACCATCAAATGAGAGCGCCATCTCTTGGAGATCTTTCATGCGCTCCATGTAGCGCTCTAGAGATTCTGCGCGCGCGCCCGGCCGGCTTGCAGAAATTGCATCTGCTGCCTGCACCACACGGGCCTCAACGGTTTCTTGCGGAATTGCATTATGATGCGTCCACGCAGCATGCGTAATTTCCCACGAAAAGCCATATTTTTCTAAAATCTCTTTACTTAATACATCGTGCGAACCGCCAACCTCTTGATCGATCGCCTTTCCGATATCGTGAAAAAAGCCACCGAGCAGTGCAATTTCAGGATCTGCACCGACCTCTCCGGCAATAAGACGCGCAAAATAACCGACCTCTAACGAATGACGCAGCACATTCTGGCCGTAACTTGTCCTAAAGCGGAGCCGGCCAACCAAACGGGCAAACTCATCCGGCACATTTTGCAGCGCTGGAACATCCAAACGATGCAGTACTTTTCGTCCAATCTTTAAGAGATTCTTCGCAACCTCTTCTTCTGCATCAACTTTAGCTTTATGAATCACGTCCTCATTCACAACTTTCTCACGCAATAACCTTGTAAGCGCAACACGTGCAATTTCGCGATTGACCAAATTAAAACAGCTTAGTTTGATAATATTCGGCTCATCATTAAAGACGACATCTACTTCAAACAACTCTTCGAAACACGCGATGTTTGCAGCTCCACGGCCAACAATACGTCCCTTCATCTCATCTTTAGGAACAATTACATCTTGCTCTTCGTCGAACTCTTTTGTTGAGGATGCGTACTTATAAATAACTTCCGAAAGGATGTTGCGGGCCTCACGTACAGACCGCTCTTGCGCCCACTCAAATGCACGCTGTAAACGCAGTTCAGAATTTTTTGCAAAACCATCTTCAGCATCACGCATCAAATTTTGCAACGCCTGTTCGCGAGTAATACCTGTACGCTGCATAAGCATCTCTGCACTCTTGGCATGCAATGCATCTGCCTCATCGCGCATTCGGCGAGCCTCTTGCTCTGCCTGCTCAATAGAATCTTTTATTCCCTGGACGCGCGCCTCGCGCCGCTGCAGGGAGTTTTTCTTCACTTCAAGCACGCGCTCCATTTGATCTAATTGGCGGGTAAACTCTTCTTGTTCATCGTGAAATCGCTTCTTGCGGTCTTCGGCGTGTATCTCAGCATCGTGCAGCATCTGCTTTGCTTGCTCTTTTGCTTTAGAGATTTGCGCATGAGTATCACGCTCAATGCGCTCACGATCTATTTTGCGCTGTCGAAGAATATAGAGGCCTGTAAGTACGCCAATAATGAGTCCGCCAGTAACGGCAAGTAGAGAAGTCAATTCCATCGGCTAGTAGTATAACCTGCTTTTGCAAAAACACCAAAATGTTGCATTATACAAACGGGGAGTCTTCCCGAATCTGCTCAATAATTCCGGGCAGCTCTTCTATAAGATACTGCACATCTTTTTCGGTAGTGCCGCGCCCTAAGGTAACTCTTAACGTAGAGTTTGCCCACGCTTCAGGAACGCCCAATGCCTGAATTACGTGCGAGGGTCCGGGTCGCGCCTCACTGCACGAAGAACCCGCAGAAACTTCGATTTTTTTATCGTGCAATGCAACAAAAAGCGCCTCACCCTCCACGCCCTCAAACGAAAGATTAATATTATTGGGAAGACGTACCGCTGCGCTTCCGTTTAAACGCGACTGAGGAATCTTTGTGAGAAGGGCGTGAATCGCGTTATCACGAAGCAGCGATAATCGCGCAGACTCTTCTTCGCGAATTTCTTGTGTCATCTCTAAAGCCGCTGCGAAACCAATAATCCCTGCAACATTTTCTGTACCCGAACGCTT
>Ga0210019_1000418_pt1 | contig 53305 bp, 50 predicted proteins | sample CryGeyCG2114_020_2_FD_183969 | JGI IMG/M metagenome (GOLD analysis project Ga0210019, IMG submission 183969) | Groundwater microbial communities from aquifer - Crystal Geyser CG11_big_fil_rev_8/21/14_0.20 (SPAdes) (version 2) | ecosystem: Environmental > Aquatic > Deep subsurface > Groundwater ...
CCTTAAACGGTAAAACGTTTTTATCGGCAATAGCGTCAACAATTGTGTAGGTGTGTAATTTAGTGCCAAAAGCTTGTTCGGTCGTTTTGAAGTCAGGGCGACCGCCGGACGAGGCGTTTTTGGCAAAAATCGGTGTTCCAGTAAATCCAAAGAGGTGATAGCTTTTGAATGCTTTAGTAATGGCCGCGTGCATATCGCCAAACTGTGAGCGATGACATTCATCAAAAATCAGAACAATGTGACCGTCAAAAATAGTATGCCCGGAATTTCGACCTATAAAACGATCGAGTTTTTGAATTGTCGTTACAATAATCCACGCGTTTGGGTCTTCAAGTTGTTTCTGTAGTTTTGCAGTACTTGTATTGCTATTCGCTGCGCCTTTTTCAAACTTGTCGTATTCGCGCATGGTCTGATAGTCAAGGTCTTTACGGTCAACGACAAACACCACCTTATCTACATACGGCAATTTGCTTGCGAGTTGGGCGGTTTTGAAACTTGTGAGGGTTTTTCCTGAGCCTGTGGTGTGCCAAACGTATCCGCCCGCTTCTACGGTACCGAGTTTTTTGTAATTGGTACTGACCTCAATTTTACTGAGGATTTTTTCAGTTGCCACGATCTGATAAGGGCGCATTGCCAAAAGTTGTTTATCGGACGTAAATACACAATAACGAGTCAAAATATTTAAAAGGCTGTGCTTGGCAAAAAACGTTTTTCCAAAATCCACTAAATCAGTAATTGGTTTATTGGTCGCGTCTGCCCACCAGCTGGTGAATTCAAAACTGTTGCTTGAGCGTTTGCCCTTTTTTACTGTTCCTTCTGCTGATTCTTTGATGTGTGATGCGCGAGTGGTGTTGCTGTAATACTTTGTATGTGTGCCATTTGAAATAATAAATAACTGCACATACTCAAATAATCCTGATCCTGCCCAGAAACTTTCACGTTGATAGCGATTGATTTGGTTGAAGGCTTCTTGAATAGCAACTCCTCGCCGTTTAAGCTCTACATGCACGAGGGGTAGTCCGTTTACGAGCACCGTCACATCATAGCGATTTGAGCGTTGTCCGTCTTCGGTAGCGTATTGATTGATGACTTGTAAACTATTGTGGTGAATGTTGTCTTTGCGCAAAAGATATACGTTTTTTACCGTGCCATCATCCCGCGTGAGATTTTTGATGTTGTCCTCTTGTATGGTTGCTGTCTTTTCTTCAATACTTTGATTTGGATTTGCGATTTCACTCACAAAAAAGTGATTCCATTCAGTGTCTGTAAATTCAAAGTCATTGAGTTTTTCCAGTTGTTTGCGGAGGTTCTGCACAAGATCGGTTTCGGTGGTAATTTTCATGTACTCATAAGCCTGTGCGCCCAGTTGCTCAATAAAAGCACGTTCAAGCTCTGCTTCGCTTTGGTAATGTGAGGCACGCTTTTTATCCGGCGTGTATTCCGCCACGACGGTGCTTTGCGAATTTTCCGCGACTAGATTGTACTTGTTATTGTTTGGCATATTCTTTGAAAGTAAGTAGTTTTCCTCGATAGTATTCGTACTGTTTTCTTCGCGCATTGAGTTCGGCAGGCAAGCCGATAGAAATATCGTTTACAAGTGCATCGAATTTGTCCAAGTTTGCTACAATGCGTTCTTGTTCGGGTAGGGGTGGGATTGGGATTTGGATTTTTTCAATTACGGTTCGCGATAACCTTGGCACACTCGCTCTTCTTACTCTTGAAAATAAAAATTCTTGCTGAACTTTCAAGTAGTAGTATAGAAACTTGCTTTCTAAATTATTTGGACAAATTAGTGCAAAACAATCATCGGCTGCCCAAAAATCAACATTACCATAACCAACTTCTCCAGCTGCTCCCGCAGTTATCACAAACGTCGTGTCTGCTTTATTATTGCTTTTGTCATAATAGCCGAGCGGCTTCATACTGTTTTGATAAACTGGATATTCTCCAGTTTCTTCAAGTTGACTTCTCACCACACGAACCCCTCTATTCATCCTTACAACTTCTATCAAGCTCTTCCACTCCACATCATCCCCAAACGTTAACGATTTATCCCGATAATACTCATACTGCTTTTTTCTTGCTTCCAGCTCTGCTTCCAGCTCTGCTTCCAGCTCTGCTTCCAGCTCTGTAAAAGTATCAAGGATTTTTACGATTTCTTGTTGGACGGGGAGGGGTGGGAGGGGGATTTTGAATTTTTTCACCTCAGCGTCAGAAATTGCTGGATAACTCGCCCCTTTCTGTGTGCTCTCAACATATTCAAAAAAATCTGAGGAGCCAATTAAGTGATAGATAAAGTTAGTTAACACTTTATTTGTGTCTGGTCGTAGAACACAAAAACCAGTGCTACAAATCTGCCCATCGAAATTTGAATCAATAATGCTAAAACGTTTCAATGTTGGTCGAGTTGTCCCAAAGATAACATCACCAGTTTTTATAACTTGCTGAGCTCTGCTTGGAGCTGTTTCTGCATTTATGGTCTGTGTTTCTGATATCTTATGTGTAACGCGGTCAACAGAAGTTAAATCAATATATTGGAAAGTTTGGCTACCGATTGATTGCCATTTGATATTTTCCTTGGGAAGCAAGGTATCACCCAAATCTATAAACTCCACCCCATTGGGGCAGTATTCAGTTATTAATTTTCCAATTTTTGATTGATTGGGTGACATAAAATTTACAGTGTTAAATATTCATCATTTTATTGTAGTGCTGAATATATTCTGAATCTTCAAATATTTTCCTGAATGCTTCTTTAAAAATTTGAGGGTCAATTTCTTTTGCATCAGAAATATTTATTGGGTCAGAATGAGATTCTTTATTTATATATCTTATAAAAAAATGGTTTTTCTCGTCTTTTTCTAATTCTTTTGTGAGTTCATTAAAATCATTTTTTTCTATGAATCCAAAAAATCTTTCAAGGATATTCCTCATTGCATTTGCTAATATCACTTCCGTTGCCTTGCCTTCTTCATAATCTTTTAATATTTGCCAGTATGACTGATATTCATTTTGAATATCTTTGCGATTCATTTCCGATAATTGAGAAAATTCAGATCTACAAAGTCTGAAAAGCTTACAATTGTTACCTTTTTGTTTGTGAAGTAGCTCGTGGAAAAAGTACAAATTATGGGTCAATATAAAAACCTGCTTGTATGCATCATTAAAAAAGTTTTTTCTAATAAGTTGTGCGACATTAAAAACATACATGTGGGATAGGCTGGAAATTGGATCATCAATAACAACTATTTTTTCCGTAACTACCTCGTCATTGTCTTCTTTGCCTTTGCATAATTCTAAAAAATACAAGAAACTAATTACTGTTTTTTCTCCTTCGCTTAATGTTTCGAATTTAGCGACATCTTCATTTGGTCTTTGTAGTTTATATGAATCATCTCCGGCTGAGACAATAGAAAATCCACCTAGTCCAAAAAATATCAATTCACTATTTATGGTATCAATCGCATCTTGAATATTTACCATTTCCTTTTGTGAATCTTTTATTACTTTTTTTTGATCTGCAATATTTTGATTTAACTCTGAAATTTTCGTTTCAATATCTGATTTTTCTTTTTTGAGTTTACTTTTTTGAGAGTTACAATTTTCTATTGTTTGGTCATAATCCCATCTCATAATTCCCCAAAACTCTTCGATGATTTGACCTTTTGTTTTTTGTTTGTTCCTTACTTTTTCATTATGAACTCCTATTTCTTCAACAATTGCATCTAAAAAATCGTTTAAAGCTTTTTGCTCTAAAATACTTGATTCTAAATCAATAATTATGTTTGGACTTTTGATTTTACTGTTAATCTGTAGCCAATTCTTATTTATCTTATCAATGAAATTTTTAAATAAGAGTTTAAATTCTATTTCTTTGATCTTAATGAAGTCAATTTGCAAAAGCTCATTTTCCAAGTTTTCTGCACTTCGATATTCTTTAAAATATTCTTTATCTAAAGTTTCCAATTCAATAATTTTCGTTTGGTATGTCTCATCAAAATAATTTTGAATTTCTTGATATAAATCCTTAGAAATAGTTTTTTGTTGACAAAATGGGCAGGTCTCTTTTTCTTCCTTTGGTTCATTTATAAATTCCTTTCCTCTTTTTACCCAATCTGAATTATTTAGCGTGGTTATAAGTTCTGCTACTTGCGAATTCTCATTACCAATAATCACTTCCTTAAAAATTTCTTTTTCTTCGATTTTCCAAAAATCAAAATTAGTTTTTTTAACTAAATTTTCGTCATAAGTTTTGGCACTTGCTCCTTGTGTTGCTTCTGCTTCTTTTTTTAAATCTTCCGTCGTTTTTTCGGGCTTATTTGCTGGTTTATGTAATTTTGAAATATGATCAAATAAGTCCTTTTTACTTCCTTTTTTGCCTTCCAAACAAAATTCTAGGATTCTGTCTCCACCCGAATATTTTGTTTTTATCTCCCAAGTTTTATCTTCTGTTATATCTTGTAATTCAGTAATACTTTTTTGTTTTTCATCTAAGTCAAATTGAAATCCAGTTTTCAATTCATCGTTTTTAATTTGATTGTTTAGTTTGCCTATTTCTTTAATAGCCGTGTCTATTTTTTCTTTTGCCTCCTTGTTTTCTGACTTCAAGCTGAAAATGCCTTTTTGAGTATCTTGATAAAAATTATCGTCAATAAATTGTTTATTGTAAACTAAAATTTTTTCACCATTCAACCCTGTAATTGAACAATCAGAAAAACAAGTATTATTTTTATCTTGCAGATACCTTGAGAGAGTTGTTTTTCCAGTTCCATTCAATCCATAAATAAGATTTATTTTCTTATCAGTCTCCAAAACAACAGGATTATTGCCATAGCTTGCGACTTTTTGTAATGAAATTTTTGTAATCATAGCAATTTAATAATCTTATTTTCCTTCAATATCCGTCACGATCTCATCAATCGAGGTACGAAGTTCGTTTTGCCGTACAACGATTTTGGCGATTTTTTCGTTGAGTTCTGTAATATCCACCACTTCGCGAGTATCTTCACCTACAACATAGCTTGATACAGCGATATTGTAGTCATTTTCTTCAATGGTTTTGTTATCAAGGAGTTTGGCAAAATATTCTTTGTCATTTCGTTCGGTAAACGCTTCAAGGATTTTGGCACGATTGGCGTCGCTGAGCTTGTTTTTATTACCACCGCGAACAAACTCGGCAGAAGCATCAATAAAAAGTGTTTTGTTATCTTTTTTGCTCTTCTTGAGTACGATAATGCAAGTCGGAATGGTGGTACCAAAAAATAGATCGGGCGGAAGCTGAATCACTGTATCAATGTAGTTGTTGTCGACGAGATATTTTCGGATCTTTTGCTCCGCGCCACTACGATAGAGAACACCTGGAAATTCAACAATTGCCGCCGTTCCGCTTGTAGAAAGCCATGAAAGCATGTGCATAGTAAAGGCAAGGTCTGCTTTACTCTTTGGCGCTAGTACTCCAGCAGGTGAAAAGCGTGGATCATTGATAAGGAGCGGATTTGCGTCACCTTCCCATTTTATGGAATACGGAGGATTGGAAACAATAGCGTCAAATGGCTCGTCGTCCCAATGCTTCGGATCTGTAAGGGTATCACCGTGTGCAATATCAAAATTATTGTAGTTGATGTCGTGTAAGAACATGTTGATACGGCAGAGGTTGTAGATGGTAAGGCTGATTTCCTGACCAAAAAACCCTTGCCGAACATTTTCTTTGCCGAGTACTTTAGCAAATTTCAGAAGTAAAGAACCTGATCCGCAAGCGGGGTCGTAAACTTTGTTTACCTCTTTTTTGCCGACCGTTGTTATTTCTGCCAAAAGCTCGCTGACTTCTTGTGGGGTGAAAAACTCTCCGCCAGATTTTCCGGCGGTTGAAGCATACATCGTCATCAAGTATTCATAGGCATCACCGAAAGCGTCTATGGTGTTATCGGTATATTCACCAAGATGAAGACCGCCAATGGCTTCCATGAGTTTGGCTAATCTCTTGTTGCGATTTTCTACCGTGCCACCAAGTTTATTGGAGTTTACGTCAAGGTCATCAAACAGACCTTTTAAATCTTGTTCACTTTCCGTGCCTTTGGCGGAATTTTCAATATTGCGGAAAACCGCAACCAGTGTTTCGTTGAGGTTTGCATCGTTGCGGGCATTTTTACGAACATTTATAAATAGCTCACTTGGTAAAATATAGAATCCTTTTTCTTTTACCGTATCGGTTCTACCAAACTCTGCTTCTTTGTCTGAAAGACTTGCATAATCAAAATCCTTACTGCCATTGCGCTGTTCGTCTACATTGATATAGCTCGTGAGGTTTTCACTAATGAAACGATAAAAAAGCATTCCCAGAACATATTGCTTGAAGTCCCAGCCATCCACGCTACCGCGCAGGTCGTTCGCAATCTGCCAAATGGCTCGATGTAGTTCGGCACGTTCCTGTTCTTTAGATGTGCTTAAATTTGATTCTTTGTTGACCATGAATTCATTTTTTTGCCACCTCACGAGATCTATCTGCTGAGAGAAACCTAAATTGGATCCGTAATAAATTAGGACAATTCTACCACAAAATCGGGTGGTTTTCTAGGTAAATTTCAGCCGGAATGTTGGCGAAAATGACGGTGGGGGGGGGCGACAAGCAAATTTTTCCCGCCGCTGCGGGACCCCGCCAACCGCGTGCCGCCATAGCTGGCTTTAGCGGTGGCGCAAGGCGGTGGCAATTTACAATTTTGCAATTTTTCCCGCCGCTCTGGGACCACCGCCTGCGGGGGGCAATCAATTTTCAATGACTGCTCTTGCTATACCAAAACTATGCAGTTATACGTCGGTGTTTGAATCATCCACCCGCGCTGGTGGGGACGGGTGCTACCTCTTCTTGGGTTTTTTCGGTTTTCTTGAATCTTTGTCTTTGAGGTGCTTAATGAGCTCGCGGTCGAAGTCGGAGATGTAATTCCTGTCTTGGGTAACACGGTATTTGTCATACTCCTTGAGCGCCAATGCTTCGGCCACCTCGTGGCTAACTTTTCCTTTGTCCTCTAGAATTTCCTTTTCATTAAACCTGAGAAATGCATCCAGTTTCTCCACCCAATCTTTCATATACATCGCCACTCCCTTACTTGCTTGCATTTCCGCATAATCAAGATACATCGTTACTATTCTGCTTAGTTGATCGAGCTCTTTCTCTTGCAAGTAATTTTTTGCCACTACGACATCCATTTCCCGAATAGCCCCCTTTGGTGAATTTTTCCAAACAGTCAGCCCCATGTTTTCTTTGGCACTATTCACTCTTTCGCTTATTATCTCCGCCGCTGTTTTCCCGGTAATGGCAAAGTGTAGCTTGTTTTGCACGGTGGCAAAAAATTGTTTGGTTATCTCTTCGTCCGGTGAATAATCGGCACTACACTGCGCGTAAATATCTGTTATTTTTTGATAGAGGCGTCGTTCGCTCGCGCGGATAGCTCTGATTCTGGCGAGTTGCTCCTCAAAGTAGTCTTTGCCAAATATATTATGAGGGTCTTTGAGTTTCTCGTCATTCATTGTATAACCCTTGATGATGTACTCCTTCAGTCTCTCGGTTGCCCAGATGCGAAATTGCGTTGCCTGTGAACTATTGACCCGATACCCAACAGAGAGGATGGCATCAAGGTTGTAAAACTTAACGGACTGGGTCTGGGTTTTCCCCTCCAGAGCTCCGTGAGCAGTGGTATGTTCCAAAATGGAACTAACCACTTTTTCATCCAGTTCTCCACTTTCAAAGATATTTTTAAGATGCTTGGTAATGGCTGGTCTTTGTACACCAAACAATGTTGCTATTTTGTCTTGTGTTAGCCAGATATTTTCATCACGCAAAAATATCTCTACCATCACCTTGCCGTTGGGTGTGGTATAAAGAAGAAATTCAGCAAAACTGTTGTTTGGAATAACTTGACTCTTTTCTTTCATAAAGATCCCTTAGTACCTCGGTTCTTTCCAAAACTTGTGTGTCTTATTTTGTTCCCAAACAAGTTTTTCTTGCGCGCTCCAATCTTGCTTTTCGTTGCCTTCGTCCGTCATTCTATTGATATCCTCCCCATTTAATCCAGCATATAGCGCGGCGATTTCGTATCGCACACCTTGATTATCGTTTGGGTTAAGCCCAAGTAGAAGCCGAAACAACTCAATGGCCTTTTCATTTTCTCCATTATCCCAGTACAAGTCGTCCATATATTGGATTGCTCGCAAGTACGCGCGATTTTCCAACCATCCCCATTCCATTTTCTTTGGCCATTTTGGAAATTTTTTCAATGTCTTCTCATAGGCAGTCTTGATCGCTTCCTCTTTTTTCTTTTCATCACCCATCGCATCATAGGCGCAAACAAACCCGATATATGTCTGAACATAATCTTCGTCCATCTTCAAAGAAGCATTGAGCAATCTCAATGCTTCCTTGATCTCTCTTTTTCTGCCGCCCAGCAGTTCTAGGGCATCATAATAAAAGTCATCTATAGTCGGCTCTTGATTTTCTCCAAACACAGCACCCAGAGTAAAACCCGAAGGCGTTAAAATTTCTTTTTCGTCCCTTTTGTTATTCTTTTTCATATCTTTTGCATGAGTTAAATTTTTATATAGCACCTTATCAAAGTAGCCACAAAAATACATTGTCACATTTGTGCAATTCTACCACAAAATCGGGTGGTTTTCTAGGCGAACTTGAGGTGGAATGTTGGCGAAAATGGCTGGGGGGGGACGTGGAAATAATTTTCAATTTTCAATTTTGCAATTTTCAATTCACCCTGTGAAAAATTTCAAGGAATTTGAAATTACTTCGTATTTCACAGGGTAAAATGACTGATATTGCTATACCAAAACTGTACAGTTATAAGTCAGTGTTTGAAGCATCCCGCCCGCGCCGGTGGGGGCGGTTCAACGATTTCTTTTGGCATGGTTTTATTTTGCGCGAGCATCACGAAATGCGTCGTCAAAGATTTCATAGTAATCGGCATAGATATACTTCTGCCCATAATCAGCATCACCTAGAGGCTCCAGAATTTTTAAATCCTTGAGTCGATTGATCACATTATAGGAACCTTGCGGGCTGAAGCCAGTCCATTTCATTATCTCCGCCACGCCAACAATCGGTTGACCGAAAAGCTTGCGAACGATCTCAAGCGTGGACTCAGCCGACTTCTTGCCAAGCTTCTGCATCTTGGCAAAGTCACGATCACGAAGCGCGGTAATCTTGGTGCATGTTTCAACAGATGCGAAAGCGATTTCAGCCACACCCTCAAGAAAAAATTCAAGCCAGGTGTCTATATCAGAATCTTCATCGTGATAGCTTTGTAATTTCTGATAATAGAGCTTCTGGTATTTCTTGAAGTAGTTCGAAAGATAGAGTACCGGCAACTCTAAAAGTCCGGCATGGTGCATGTACATGGTAATAAGCATGCGTCCCGTACGACCATTGCCGTCAGTGAAAGGATGAATTGTCTCGAATTGTGCATGCAAAAGTCCGGCTTTTATAAGAGAGGGGTAGTCATCTTTCGCATGAATAAATTTCTCAAGATCATCAAGCGACTTGTTCATGTCGTCTGGAGCAGGCGGCACAAAAGAAGCATCGTGTGGCGTTTTGCCACCGATCCAATTTTGTGAGCGTCGAAATTCTCCCGGATATGCATGTTGTGTTCTACGTGCTCCCATCATCAACTTCTCGTGAATCTCGCGTATAAGTCGTAGAGAAATCGGGAGTGTCTCGGCTCGTTTAATGCCGTAATTTACGGCTTCAACATAATGAACGATATCATCCACGTCAGGATGGAGACGAGATTTTTCCTCAGTAACTGGTGCCGCAACAGCATCTTGAAATGTCGCTTTTGTGCCTTCTATTTGGCTCGAGTATGCGGCGTCTTTTTTGATAAACATGAGCAGGAAAAAATCCTTATCAGGTAAGAGCCGAGTTATACCGTCGAGTTTACCGACCAGTCTAACAGCCTCCTCATGTTTTTTGTAAAGTTTTGGGGGAATAACAAAACCGGCTTTTGGGGGAAAATCAAAAGGGGCAAAGGATTTATAGCCGTCTTTCTGGGTTACGTAGCGACCTATTTTTGCTTGGTTGACATTGCTCATATAGATATCAATATTATATGCTATTTAGTTGATATATGCAATAGGGATATCAACTATTTGAACAATGCCAATTGTCTTCGCCCTCTACGCCACGCATTTTCGAATGACGAAAAACCGGCATTAGCCCTTCATCAAAACAGCTCCCGCCGTTCTGTGGTGCGCGCCTCGTGCATCGTCCTCCAGTCGGTTTATCAAAGACGGTTGTCCCATTGAAAAGACTGGTTAGGACTTTTTTAAATAACGCTCTCTTGTGTGTCCTACCCACAACCCAACAAAAACAGACACGACACTTACTAAAAGAACCCAGAGCGTGTGCGTCGCCTGCGCTATAAGCATAACGAACAATAGATACAACACAAAGACATACGCCAACGCCAAGACTCCAGCGACAATGGAAAGGAACGAGATATCTTTGATGCTTTGGTTTTTAAGATTTTTAAGATTCGGGTGGTGTTTCATAATAGCCCACAAGGGCAATCCAACAATAAGCACGGCGGTGGTGATTCCATATTGCGATGCATGCGTAAGGCCGTGCGAAAAAAAACTACGCGAAAGACCTTCTATGGAGGGCGGAAGATGGGGTATCACAAACAACCACTGGCTCACCACAAACACCATCAGTGTGAGAGGATGGTTGTGAATTGTTACCAAGGTTCGCAAAGTATTCACAAGGATCAGCTGTAGCCCCCCTTTTAATAACAGCACGAGTATAAACGGAAAGCTGATTGGCGCAAAGATAAATGTCCATTTATTGCCTCTGACATACTTACTCAATGAATTTTTCGTTGCGCCACTGCGTACTTCGTACACAGCCAATGATAAATAGACGAACCAACTCACAATACAATAGATGGCGATTATTTCCATAGTAATCCTTGATTGTTAATTTCCTACATCGAAAGCATGTTCGTCCAAAACAGCTCTTGTTCGTGGGTTTTCCCTCATAGATTCGTTTGGACTAGTTTTCTATTGTTTGACTGACACCCTTTTTAAAAACATAGCTGAGCCGATGGCTAAAACTGTCAGGGCAATAAGCACAAGACCTGCTACGGAAAATTCTTGGTTTTGTGCCTTGTCTTTTTCTGTATCCTCCACATCGGCAATAATCTCTTTATTCGAATATTCCGGCTTATCACCACTCGACAGATAAAAACCGTCTGGCAACAATCTATCTGCTCCGATTAGAATAATCGGTTCCCAATGGATAAAATTGACTACGCCAGAGGGTCCCATGGACGACGCCAGCTCAGCCCCTAATTGCATCTTGTCTCCAAGTCGTATTAAATCGGGGTTATTGCCGTCGTCAAGTTTCAATACATCGCCTTTTTTAACAAAGTCACAACTTCCTAAAAAATTGGCCTTCTTGATATTCACTACTTCTATCCTCAAGTATCTCGATTCATACTCTTTCGAGGCTTCGCCCGCAGTCCACAAGGCCTTTTTTATTTCGCTCCATTTATCAATAACCTCGGCAGTGATGGTACAGGTTGCTCCTTCCAATGCGCTAGCGAACGCTATGTTATTACTAATGCCAAAGAGCGCAACCGTTGCGATAAAAAGAATGTTGAGTTTCCATATAATTATTTTCATACAACCCCACAATTAAACCACATTTTGGATCTGTGCGCTATGTGTCGCTTGGCTTCTAGAGTCGGGTGTCGCCTAAACCCACCAACAGCAGAACGGGCTCATCCGTTCTGCTGTTGGGCGGTTGGCAATTCATCATCAGTGTTCATCGTTCCATGTTAGCCGTCCATCTCCGGACGGCACGGGACGAGGTTCAACCTCCGCTTTCCGTGGATTGCCTCTATTTTACCCGGTCAATTCCTGCAGCTTCGTGGGTGTCGAAACCGCATTCTATGCACAGCTCGCATACATACATGGTGGCACTGTTTCCGCCTTCTTTATCTTCTTCTGTGCTGTAATTTTGCTACTCATTTTTCGTCATTATTAGTGCCTGTGGATAACACTTGTTTTGAGGAGAAAAGCGTGCTATCCTCTTGGCTGTAGGAGTAATCCTACTAATTGTGCGGTCCCGCCCCAAAGGCGGGATTTTCGCTTTTTATGTAAACTCTTTTACCTGTGTAGAACTTACCGAAATCAATATATTTATCCTTGACAGCATACAGCTCTTTTGCGACTCTGCCACGTACCCCCACAATAGCAACGCGCTTACCCTTGACCTTTAACCGCTCGAGGGGCGCGCGCATGTCTGAATCTCCAGAAAACAGCACGATTGCTGTGAGTTTATCCGTGTCGTCAAGCATGTCCATAGCCATCTCAACATCAAAATTGCATTTTGGCACCTCTACCGCTACTCCCGATTTCTGTAACTCGTCTATCAGCTCGCCGATTTTACTTTTCACACCGTCGTCAAAGAGGGTGATTGTTCTGCGCTGAAAAAACATTCCATGGTGAATAGTTTTTGTGATGAACTTCATTGGTTTTGTCCGCAATATAGCTCCTGTCTTTTTGATGCGCTTATGAAAGGACTCCGAATTATGCAAATACCTCTCGTTTTTTCCGTAGTACACTTTAATCTCCTTAACATTCGGAAAACCGAGAAGCTGTCCGATCATATCCTCAACCCTGAATTTCCAGCCCAAAACATCCTGCCAGTGGAAAATGTTGGTCAGATCCAGGTACACAAAAACTACAGTCTGGTTTTTAATCCATTTCAGATAGTCTCCGCGTACTATGAATTTATTGAGGATGTCTTGCGGAAAATCCATGTCTAGAATCCTAAAATACAACCCCACAATTAAACCACATTTTGGCTCTGTGCGCTATGTGTCGCTTGGCTTCTAGAGTCGGGTGTCGCCTAAACCCACCAACAGCAGAACGGCAGATGCCGTTCTGCTGTTGGTGGGTTCGCTACCTATTTCCGAACAGCATGGACGAGGTTCAAACTCGTCCGGAAGAATCTCGCCAAAAGAGGCTTAGGAGCAGTTAAGGGCTTTGCGCCATCCGGCTTGTTGGGCTTCTGCCTCGGTGCAAAGCATACGTTCACCGCGAGAAGCATCTATCGTCGTTTTAGTATATGAGCCGCATCCGGGCAGGTGATAAATCTTTTCTCCGCTGGCGTTTATATTACCCTTGATAGTGCAGGATGAGTCGGGTGACGCGGACGCGGATGCGGGCGAGCTTGGCATCGCTTCGCCCACTGGGCATGCCATCCACAGACCCCTGCCTTCCTCGCGGGCGGCGCGTTCGGTTGTCTGAAAGTCGCTCTGATATTTGTAGGGGATGTTGTAAGTGTATTCGTGGGCGAAGCCTTGCGCAATGAGCTCTCTGTTCACGAAGAGACCGTCATCGCGGTAGACGTAAGCCAAAAGGCGCGAGTACTTGTCGCGCTCGAATTGGGTGGGATCGATTTCTATCCTGACAGAACGGTCAGCCAGCCACTCTTTTGTTTTCTTGGATGCCTCAATGCCGAAACATTGCACCGCCTTCCTCGGGTCTACAGTCTCTGGCGTATCAACGCCGATGAGGCGCACAGTTTCCTCTTTGCCATCTAGTAGAATCTTGATGGTGTCGCCATCCACCACTCGGACTACTTCATATAAAGGTGATGAGTCTGGGGTAGTCTGTGTAGCCGAGACGGGTGGTATAGCTGGAGTATCCGTAGATGATTCTACTTTCACGATGGACGCCGACTGACTTACCGGCAATGTTGTACTAGCCCCGTTTAACGCCGAGCCGACAACAATTCCGACTAGCGCGAGAAGTGTTGCCACCACAAGATAGTAAACTTTTTTCATCACTTTAATTTATGAACTCAAGTGAGTCATCTTTTAGCTGGTAACACCGTAGCAACTACAATACTAGCAAAAAATTGTCCTCCCTCTCAATCTATATATAGTGTTGTATGCTAACTGTGATCTAACTTATGACCTACACAAAATGACGTCAACGCAAGCATATCGTTGCCATCTTGAATTTGTGATGTCTAATAATAAGCCTGGATTGCCTGCCCGACCAGAATGCTGGTTGCTCGGGCGGGCTTCGCGCCCTCCTTCGCTAAGCTACGGATAGACACAGCGAGCACTCGCAATTACGAAAACCATGTTTTGCGTATATCCTATAACTATTTGTTGGCTTTAGCGTCTATATGAAAATCTCGCCCTTAACCAGCAACTCCTTGAAATAAATATCCAGTGAATCGGGCGGAATCGCTTTCATCTCATCTATGCTATACCAATTGAAATCGTCGTGCTCTTCATCCAAGACCACATCACCATCTGCTTTTCCGCGATATGTGAGACGAACAACATGACGCCCCGGGATGCGCAAGATATCTTGCGCCTAAATCAGTCGCGGTTCTTCCAGAAGCGAGAGTCTGGTCTCTTCCCGTACTTCCCTCTTTAGATTCTCAAGAAGTGGCGTACCCGCCTCTATCCTTCCGCCCACGATATCCCATCTCGCGCCCACCTCGGGATACTTCCTGATATTTCTTCTCACCAAAAGAAACTTCCCTTCCGCGTTCTCAAGCAAAAGCTTGACCCCCACCTGAAGCTCTATTTTATCATTCTGTATCATAACTATCTTGAAAAATTCTAAACATAGCAATCTCTCTTCTGTTGTACCAACTCATCATAATTTTTATAGGCTATCTTTCAATCATATCATTGTAGTGCCGCATCATAAAATTATGGTAGAAATCATTTTCAGAAACGATCTGATATATCTATACCAAGTTCACTTTTTTGCAGATAAAACTTGTCGGTGCCTTTTGGTTAAAATCCAAGCTTTTTTTTACGAAAATCCGGAGTGCGGAATTTGATTGCTGAGCTTCGCTTGGCAGGAACAAAAACTTTTCCGTTCAGGCGGGCAAGAAGGAAGGTGGTTGGGGGAAGGAATTTTTGCCCACCTTCGCTTTCCGCCACCGCCGAATTTCATGCCGACGAAGCTAGCGCGCCACAATGCTTGAATTCTGTCACGCAAATCCGATCCAAAAAAGTTTAGAGTAAATCCTTTTTCTTGTCCTCAAACTCTTTTTTGTCTATCTGACCTTTGGCGTATCGCTCTTTTAAGACCTCAAGCGCGGATTTTTCATGATTATGTGTGTTGCGAGATTGACTCGTAAGCCACTTGAAAAGCGCGACAATTCCGGCGATTATCAAGACCCACCAGAGGATCATAAATATCCAACCGAAACTACCAAAAGGCATAAATCCAAAGTTCATCATATTGTTTGTTGAATTATCATTACTAAAAGGAGACGACCATCCTCCCATCATGCCTCCTCCCATCATCATTTGCATCATACCGCCGTCCGCCATGCTTTGGGGCATCGGTGCATTGGGTTCACAACCGCTCATTCGCTTGCCCATGGCAATATGCATTTGATTTTCACCTTCCTCCCCCATCATTCGTTCCATCATTGCATCCATTGCCTCATGAGAATCGCCGACCATCAAACCCATAAAATACATGCCGAGCGCGTGAAAATCGTCATCCGACAAATCTTCGCAGTTGAGCTCTTGCGCTTGGAGCTTACGCAACAGCTCTTTTCCTTCCTGTTCCCCACTGGCGGTATGCCCGTTATCGTTTTGAGTTACCGTGTCAACTTTACCCACCATATTGCTTCCCATCATTCCTTGGGCGAAAGAAAAGCTGGGGAATAAGGCAAAGCTGAAAACAAAAATAAAAGTTGTGATAAAGAGTTTTTTCATACGTTATTTCGCGTTATTAATGATATTTTGGATGATTTGATCGATTTCTTTCGGCCTTTCTCCTAGATCGGCTTCTGGGAAAAACTGCATCAGAATAATCGGTCGCATACCGGAAATAAAAGTTTGTCCATCTTTGACATAGACATTTATCTTGCAGGGCAGACAAAGACCGATTTTAATATCTTTATTCAAAAACTCGTTGGCAAACTTTGCGTTGCAAAACTCAACAATCTTAAATAGTTCTCTTTCAAAACCTTTCTCTGCTAAAGTTTTGTGTACATCATGAATATATAAAACCCGCATTCCTGCTTTGTTAATTTCATCTTGTACGCTTTGAACCGCCACGTCAAAGTTTTTCGTTGTAGTTGCAGTATAATCAAATTCCATAGTTTTAGGTCCTATTTGCTTTAATTAAATTAAATAAAAAGTTTTGTTTTGTTAAATTGCTGTTTATATTAAAATTTTCCTAGTAATTTGCCGTCGGCCTCCAGTTGCTCTTTGAGAGCCTTTCTTAAAGCGTCATAGGCCACAAGAATTTTAGGATTAGAAAGAGAATACAGAATAGCGACGCCAACCCGCCGAGTTTTAACGATATTTTGTTGGCGCATTAAGCTCAAATGTTGGGAAACATTGGCTTTCGCAATATCAAGCTTTTCAGCCATTTCGGAAACGCCCATTTCTTTTTCATCGCGGAGTAAATCAATAATCTCCAATCTCCTGGGATGGGATAGGGTTTTGCACACCTTGGCGTGAAGTTCAAAAATTCTTTTGCTCAGTTGGTTGTTATCAGCCATAATATATATTTGCAGAGTTTCGCATATATGATATATCGTAAGTATATGAAATTAAAGATTCCTTGTCAAATTTTTCTACGGCACATTTTGCAAAGCAAAATACGAAATTCGGCGGCGGAAAGCGAGGGCGTGGGGGGAAATTCGAAAATTATATGTTCAGTATCCGTTGCAGACATTTCCTTTGTCCCTAGCTTCCCGCCCACGCCGATACTTCCCACGACGCGAGGCTAGGAGGGACAAGTCGGCGGACAGGCTCTCGGGACTCACAAATGTCATGCAACAGCCTTGAATCTTTCACGTAACGACGCAGGTCGCTCCCCCTCTCCTTCGTTCGCTTTGCCTGTCCCGACCGAGGCGTCGGGGCTCACTGCGGAGAGGGGGAGATTCGAACTCCCGGTACCCTTTCGGGTACGCCAGTTTTCGAAACTGGTACATTCGACCACTCTGTCACCTCTCCAAATGATTGAGAACCTATTATATCAACTTTTCAAGACATGGTAAACGTGTTATGATTTCATCTGTGCTAAATGGCCCTATCGTCTAACGGTTAGGACGGAAGCTTTTCAAGCTTTAAATCCGGGTTCGATTCCCGGTAGGGTCACAAAAGAGCGAAGCGATATTTGTGATCCTACGCAAGGCAACTGCTTGCCTTGCGTCCGGAAATCGAAGACCTTGAGTATATTTTTGAGAGGCTTTGCCTTGAAAAAATACGAAAGGTGTACCGTCCATGTAATGGAAGATTCCCGGTAGGGTCACAGTTGATCTGAGCCCCATAAATTAGTATATTGGGTACTCATAATCATACCCGACTTAAGTTTCAAAAATGAGCCACAAAAACATAGATATTCTGAATAATTTTACGATGGAGACTATGCCAGATTTGGATGTGGCGGTGTTGGGGGCTCTTGAACTATTTCAAGAGGAGACAATACCGAAACTTGATTTGGAAAAATACAAAAGACCGCTTGTCGTGGGCTCTGGCAACGCCGAGGCTACAGGCAGGATTATTTTCGAGGATAGAGATGCAGTGTTCGCGTCAGAAAGTACTTTTAAGAGCAAGCTGAAACATATACCGGACGTTGATGGTGTCTTCCTAATTTCCGCGTCCGGTGGCAAGCACGCGCCGATTATCGCAAAGTATGCCAAAGAGCTCGGCAAGCCTGTCGCGCTCCTAACCAACAATCAAGATGCTCCTGCGCGCGAATATGTGGAGGACAATAATCTGTATATTTTTCCAAAAAATCGCGAGCCCTACACCTACAATACCTCCACGTACATGGGAATGATTCTGGCGCGTACTCAAGAAGACCCGAGAGTAATAAAGGCGTTTATTGAGAACACGATGACAAACGCTTTGTACCCTGACTTTTCCAAATATAAGTCATATTTCCTTATTGTGCCACCCAGATTTTCTGCTATTGTACGGATGTTGCAGGTCAAATTCATAGAACTTTTCGGCAGAAAGATTGCGCGAGATGTGGAGACAAGTGAGTATATGAAGCACGCCGTTACCGTAGTACCCGCGGGAGAGCTCTTTGTGAGTTTCGGCGAAGAGAATAGAGTATGGGGCGAACCTGAAAATAGACTTTATGTGCCACTTCCCGAAAATGCCAACTATGCCACAATGATGGCAATCGGGTATTATCTGATCGGGCAGATCCAAAAAAGGCATCCGCCATATTTCAAAGATAACATCGCACTCTACACAAAAAAAGCAACGGAAGTTTTCGGAAGTACCATAAATCCAATCGTGGAATGAGTCTCGAAAGTTATTCTTAAAACTTACTTCTACCGTATTACGAAAGGCTATCTTAACAGGACATACGCAAAACACGGTTTTCGTCATTGTGAGCGCTCTGCGCGAAGCAATCCATGCTTATTATTAAACCTCACAAATTCTGGATTGCCTGCCCGACCAGAATGCTGGTCGTTCGGGCGGGCTTCGCTTTGCTCGCAATGACGTCATTTTGCGTAGGTCCTATAAAGTTAGAATATTACCCATCACTAAATTGTAGCTATCTTTTGCCTATGTAAGCAAGGAGTGGAGGAGCGGTGAGAGTGGTAACTATAACCATAATCACAATGACAGCGAATAGATCTTGAGTGAGTACGCCGAGAGAAAGTCCCATGGTACCGAATATAAGGCCGACTTCTCCGCGAGGTACCATACCAACTCCGACGAGAAGTTTATTTACACCCTTACCTGCACCAAGACCTGCTAAAAGTTTGCCAACTATCGCGACAAGAAGTACAAGTAAAGCTGGTCCCCAGATAAGCGGGTTTGAAATTGCCGAAAGTTCAACCTGCATTCCTGTAAAGACAAAGAAAAGTGGTATGACGATGAGTCCGATGTCTTTGACCAGATCCTCAACATGCTTTTCTGTAAATTGATTGGCAACTTTTTTTAGACACTCCTTGGTGTTTGCGTCCAAATTTTCACATAATTCATCTATCTCACAAGCGTGCTGCGGCTTTTTGAATCTCTTGAAATGAACGGGATCCAATATAAGCCCAGCCGCGTAAGCACCTACAATGCCTGCGAGTCCCACTTCACTTGCAAAATATGCGAAGGTAAAACAAACAAAAAGCGCAAGTGAAAGTTTTGTACCCGCGCCCTCATTTATGCGTGAGAAAAAGCTTCCGATATGCCCCGCAAGCTTGGCACCCAAAAATACAGCGATCATCAAAAACAGAACTGCTTTACCTGCAATCAGACTGATTCCTCCCAGAGAAACTGCCCCCGTGGTCGCGAGTCCTGCTACCACGGCTAAAATTATGAGACCGAGCACATCATCTATAACAGCAGCAGAAATAACAATCTGGGATTCCTTGGACTCACTCATCTTCATATCTTGGAATACTCTAGCTGTAATACCAACGGATGTCGCAGTGAGCGCCGCGCCCAAGAAGAGATGAGAGATGAAAGGAAGATGTGCAAATAGTAGTGGACCGAGTAGATATGTGCCCAGCAAAAAAGGTACCACCACACCTATGACTGCGACGAAGAAAGCACTTACGCCAACAGCTTTTAGCTTCGCGATATTGCTCTCAAGCCCTATCTGGAAAAGCAGAATGATTACACCCACTTCCGCTAAAAATGCCAAAGCGGGATTTTGAGGTAGTGTTTCAAAATAAGGGATACCCAAAATTGTAAGATTTCCCAAGACTATACCCACAACAAGTTCCCCCAAGACTGCTGGTTGTCCGAATCTCTCAACAAGAGCGCCTAGCTTCGCGAGTACAAGTAATATGCCGAAAGCAACAAGTGTATACATTATGGATTCCATCTCCACTTCATGAGCCGATTCCGCAAAGGCAAAAGTTGGAATAGAAATTAGGGCTAAAGCCCCTAAAACATACCTGTTCATAAATATACTCAAGGCTATAATGTACGCCTTTTTCCAAAATTAAGCAATACTTTGTCAACGCCTGTTGATATGCTAAAATCATCTAATGAAATCAATATGCATATGCGGATCCGGTTGATTCAAGAAAGAATATAACGAATTCGCTAAATAATTTTATGATAATACTGGGGATTGAGACATCTTGTGATGAGACGGCGGTGGCCGTCGTTGAGTGTGCTGGTAGTTTTGAGGACCTGAGTCTAAAAGTTATCTCCTCGGTCGTTTCCTCTCAAATAGCGAAGCATGCTCCATACGGTGGGGTGGTGCCCAATATTGCCAAGAGAGAGCATCAGGAAAATCTGGTAACCGTTCTCGCCCAAGCTCTGCACGAAGCGGGAATTTTGAAAGATGGAAGCACCAATGTGAGAGACGGTCTTAGGGAGATTCTTTCCAGAGAAGAAATTCTTATGGTACATCTGGAAAATTTTCTGGAAAAACACGCGGTGCCAGATATTGACGCGGTGGCCGTAACCCAAGGTCCCGGTCTTGAGCCGGCATTATGGGTAGGTCTAAACTTCGGAAAAGCACTTTCTCACGTTTGGGGTAAGCCCTTGATCCCTGTAAACCACATGCTTGGGCACGTAGTGTCTCCACTTCTAGATGACGGGAGTGGCAGGAAGATACCAAAGGTTGTCTTCCCCGCTGTATCTTTGCTTGTCTCCGGTGGACACACCGAACTTGTGTTGATCCACGATTGGAAAAAATACGAGCTTCTGGGGGCTACGAGAGATGATGCCGTGGGAGAGGCGTTTGATAAAGTGGCGAGAGTGCTCGGACTTCCGTACCCAGGCGGCCCTGAGATAACAAAGGCGGCGGAAAAAGGTGAACCAGATGAGCGCGTATCTCTCCCCCGCCCGATGTTAAATTCCGGCGACTTGGACTTCTCGTATTCGGGACTCAAAACCGCTGTAATGTATCTTGTAAAAAGTTTGGGGGCAGATATAGACGCGCAAACAAAAGCAAACATCGCCCTTGAGTTTGAGCGCGCGGCGACAGAGGTGCTTATCTCAAAGACTCTCTCTGCCTTGGAGCAAAAGAGTGCAAAATCTCTTGTCGTAGGTGGGGGCGTTGCCGCCAACAAAAGACTCCGTAATGATTTGAAGGATGCAATGGATAACAACTACCCTGAAGTAGTATTACTTCTTCCCGATCCCAAAGCTACCGGCGATAACGCCGCCATGATAGCGGCGGCGGGATATCTTCACGCCGATGAGCCCATGATTGACACTGTCTCTCTTACAGCGGATGGAAATCTGCGACTGTCAGGGAGAGCGAAGGAGAACATCTATTAGAGGTAGCCATTGACAAATTTATACTAAAATATATACTTAAGTATATGAAAACAACAATGTTGATAAAGACAGAAAAGGAATTGCGAGATAACGCACGCGAGCTTGCGGAAGAGCTCGGTGTTACTCTCACCACAGTAGTGAACTCTTCACTCAAGCAATTTGTGCGCGAGCGCAGACTTGTTCTATCAGAATACCTGGTACCAAAAGCATCCAAACAACGCGAGTGGACCAAAATTAGCAAGGAGATGGATGAGCATCCGGAGCGTTACAAAATATCACATGGAATTGACGAACTACTACGAGATCTAAAGTTAAAATGAACTTCACCAGATCCCGGACGTTCGATAAGAAGATTGCGCGGGCGGATAAATATCTGCGTACCGCATTTGCCGAGCGAATGAGCATATTCATAGAAAACCCTTTCAATCCTCTGCTAAACAACCACGCTCTGCGTGGCAAGCATCAACACGAACGAAGCATAAACATAACCAGCGATTATCGCTTGATATACGAAATCGTTGGAAGCGAAGCCATCCGTTTGCTTGACATTGACACTCACCACAATCTCTACGGCAAGTAGAACCTTAACATATCTATTCTACACATCTATAGCTACTCAATTAGACAGCTGAAATACCTTGTAGCCGCTACTTCTACATTTTTAGCAGAGAGATTATAAGTATTCATTTCAGATGATGCCCTTTTTTGATCTTCGTCAGCTAATGAATATGCCGTTATGGCTTCTGAATACTTTCCGCTCCAAGCCGGCGCGAGAGACAAATGATATCCTGTTTGTTCTGTTTAAGTTGATGTGGAAAGGTCAGTATAGTAGTATGGATCTACTATGTAGCTTTTTCTCCGGAGACGCACATCTTACGCCGTGTGAGAAAGAGATATAAGATAAGCAACGATAGCCAAGCCAAGCACAAATGATATTATTACGCTAGGTTTAAATTCATGTCCAGCTCGATCGTTAACTTCAGGTAGTAGATCTACGGTGGCGATGTAAGTGAATATTCCAGCAACGCCAGCTAGCAAGTAGGGCAAGTATTCCTCGAAACCGACTCCGGCATAATAGCCGATAATGGCACCAAGAACTGTAAGCAAAGAAGAGAGAATATTTACCCAGATAATACGCCACTTATGCCAGCCCCTATCAAGGAGAATGGCAAAATCTCCTATTTCTTGAGGTATTTCGTGAGCAGCAACAGCAAGTGTCGTCACTAAACCAATGGCCGGGTTAGCCAAGTAGGCAATAGCGATAATGAAACCGTCAATAAAATTGTGAGTACTGTCGCCTATTATAATCAAAGCCGGTAAGGACTCTGTGTGCTCATGATGGTTTGCATTATCACTTTTATGCGAACCAAAATACCGCATTATGCCTCGCTCCAAAATAAAGAAAATGGTGAAGCCCAGCATGAAATATGGCACTACGTCATGCACTTCCCCTTTGAGCTCTATCGCCTCCGGTAAAAGTTCAAAAAAAGATACGGATAAAAACGCCCCCGCGGCAAATCCAATAAGCGGAGTGATGCGTGGCAAAATGCTCTTTGAATGCCAAACAAGAATGAGCCCGCCCACAAGCGAAAACAAACCCCCAATAAGTGCGTAGCCGATGACTGTAAGCATAACGATATAGAGTATATTCTACTTGCAAATAATTTGCAAGTAGAATATACTCTGGTCGTGTTGATAACTATATGGAAAGTGCAAAAAAAATTCTTACAGATGCGGGTTTAAGAGCCACCAATCAACGGCTGGAGATTGTTTCCGTGCTTTTACGATCCCCTACTCCCCTCTCCATAGAGAAAATCCTGAGGAAATGCAAAGGGCAAACACCCGACATGGCAACCGCTTACCGGACGGTAAGAGAACTTGAGAGCGTGGGAATAACAGAATCTGTGGACGTGGGACACGGACACGCCCACTTTGAGCTCAAAAGGGGCGACCACCACCATCTGGTCTGTGCAAAGTGTGGCAAGACAGCCGAGATTGAAAATTGCGAAATTGAAAGCTTTGAGAAGAAAGTGTTAAAGAGAGAAAATGATTTCAAAACCATTCATAGCCACCGCCTCACCTTCTTTGGACTCTGTAAAAGGTGCGGGTAAAATCTTTTTAATCAAACCATTAACAGTTCTTTGGGTCTATCCTCTTTAGATTGATGTGAGGTTAGTAACATTTGTGATTCCGGTGAATTTTGCAAGAAATTGTTAAGCAGGTAATTTTTAATAACAGCTTCAATGACCGGAACGGCTACTGCATTTCCGAATTGATGATATGCGGCAGAATCATCGGGATGTATTTTGAAACTTTCAGGGAACCCCTGGATTCTTGCCGCTTCTCTTGGTGTAATTCTTCTTGGTTGATTGTTGACCACTACCCCCAATTTATGCGCATCACTTGAAACAAGGGTAATCGAAATACTTTTCGGGTCAAGAAATTTAAAAACCTCAAATGACATGTTTCCGGCTACGGGATTGTATTTACCATCTATTTGTTTGATATAGCCCTTTTCTTCTAAAGATTTTATGACGGCCTCGATTTTTGGGATTTTAACAAATGTTTCAATTTGTTCTAAAGTGAGTCGTTTTCCGTCTTGGTGTGTTCCAAATATCTTTTTCCTGCGATTTTTAACAAGCTGATTCATAAGCTCAATTTCATCTTTGCTGCATTCACCTTTAATTCCCAGTTCCCATGAATGAATTGAGTCTCCATTTCTGTAATCAATAAGCCTAGTGCCATTAAGCTTTGAGAAATTGCTACCGACCACTTTTTTTAACCTAGTAATAAAATCTTTAGAGCACAAATACTTACTATCAACCTCTTGCTCTAAAACATCTCCAACAACTTTGAATTCATTGTTGTTAAAGAGTGATTTTTGTGAAAATAAATTTTTGAATTTGTGGCTATCTGTCGCTCCACGATCTGAATTTATAGTTAAATTTGGCTTTTCATTGAGCTGTCCAACTATATAGACCCTTACCCTATTTTGAGGTACGCCAAAATTTGAACTATTAAGCAACAAATAACTGACTCCATATCCTAATTTTTCCAAAGCTTGAATTATGGTGACAAATGTTCGCCCATTATCATGAGTTGTTAACCCCCGAACATTTTCTAGTAGAAAAAACTTTGGTTTATGATCCTTCAATATTCTTTCAATTTCAAAAAAAAGCGTGCCTCTCGTATCGCCAAAGCCTCTTTGTTTGCCTGCATATGAAAATGGCTGACAAGGAAAGCCACCTAGCAGTACGTCAAATTGTTTTATTGCTTTAATGTTTCTTATGTCGCCCTGCGGCTTTTCCCCAAAATTCATTTCGTAAGTTTCACATGCTTTTTTGTCAATTTCTGAACTTAAAATACACTCAGTTTTAATACCGAGTTTGTGGCATGCTTCCTCAAATCCAATCCTTATTCCCCCAGTACCCGCGAAAAGGTCAATAAATGTGAACTTCATAGCTTTTCTTTAATAAATTTCACCAGAATATCAAATTCTTTTTGTGAATAAGTAACTGTACAGTCGCTGTAGTTACATATTGTTGAAATGGCGCTCCTCCTTTGAAAATTTCCTGCACCATCAATAATGTACACAACAAAATTTCCAACTTTGTGCATGAAATCACGTCGTGCTTTTGCCTGCCCTGATTTTCGTTCGATAGTACTGTTGGTTGTGACCTGGAAAGTCACTTCAATACCAACAGTTTTGTTTCCTTTCTTAACTACAATGTCGAAGGGGATATTTTTCTTACTCCCGACTACTTTGACTGAGCCGTTACGCTTCACCGAAAAGCTTTTGTCTAGTTTTGATTTCAAATAATCAACAATATATGTTTGAGCGACCTGCCCAAGGGTATTAGCTTGTGCTCCGCCAGTTATTCTGCTGACCCAAATGTACTTTTCTTTAACATATTTTTCTAACTCTTCCTTTCGCCCAAGCAAATTGCCAATTTCGCACTTCGCGAGATTGCTTGCGGTTGTATCATTAATTGAATTTGCACCAAATAAAAGAATTGAAATTAGATCTTCTTTCAGATCATCTAAGGTTTGTTCCTTAGTGATACTTTTTCCGTCTATACAAAGTTTTTTGTTATCTAGATTTCCGACAATGGGCAGTTTTTTGAAAAAATAATCGTAATTCTGTTCTTTCCATGTAAAGGTAAAAAAGAATTTGCCTCTTTTCTTTTCAAAGACGGAGGAGAATTGTTTGTTCAGACGTTGAATTTGCTCACCTCCAAAGTCTGTCAAAACTACTAAATGCTTTAAAAATAGATTTGCTGGGAAATCTGAGCTTTTAATAAGTTCGGAAATCTTATACGGATTTTTATCTGAAAGATTGAGAAGGGATAAGAATTTGTCTTGAGTTTTGATTAGCAATGGAATTATACTGACATTCCCTTCAATTTGTGAAAGAAAATCCGGCCACCAATATATAGCGTTTGCTTCTAGTTCTTGAATGGTCCTGTTGAATAGCGTTTTAGGCATATTTATATACTGTTCAGCTATATCTTAATCTGTTGAGCGATTCTTTAGAATAATCTTTTTTAAACAGCCATCTTAGATAAAGCTTCCGCGACAAATAGAAGAAGCTTAAAACGTAGTCGCATAACTCTTTTTGCACGTTGTCTCGCTGCTTTAATATATCACAAAAACGCTATATATACGACAGCCAAATATCGCTAACAAAGACTTCAAATCAATACTAACCTACCGCCTCACCTTCTTTGGACTCTGTAAAAGGTGCGATTGATTTTGATTTCACTATTTATCGTTTCTAAAATCTTCTTCGTTTAATCCGCTTAGTTCCAATATAGACTTGAACGTACCTAATGGTATTTCTTTCTTTGACGTCTTAATAATCGTTGTTTTAGTTTGGTTCCCAATTTTTCTAAACTTAGCATGAGATCCTCTTTGAGAGACGAGGACAAAGCCATTTTTCCGAAGTGTTTTCAGCACAAGACTAAGCTTGATCGGTCTAGGCATATTCTAAAACGGATGCCACAATATTTGGCTGTTCAATTTTCTGTACACAAGTCGGTGGTGCATCTTCTAAATAGAGAGACAATGCCTCACTTAGCGAATCCAGGGCTTCATTTCTGGTGTCGCCGAAGCTGGAAACGCCTGTATTTAGATTCCACGACACATACTGGCGCCCTTCTCGCCATGTAATGTTTTGCATATTTATCCTTTTCATATCGTATATATTACACCGTTGAGTAAGTACGTCAATTCTACTTTTGAAGCTTGCGTCAAAGCAGTGATGGGATTTCTAAAAGTGTTTACTTTCCAACATACCCACCATCTACGACAAGCGTAGCGCCAGTTATGAAGCTGGCATCATCTGAGACCAAAAAGAGTACTGCTTTCGCAATTTCATCGGGTCGTCCAAACCTTCCTAGTAAAATCTTTTCCGTTTCCATCCCAACATACTCCTTATCCAAATCTTTATTGATATCAGTATCCACCCAACCAGGTGCAACCGAGTTGACCCGAATAGTTGGCGCTAGCTCTGTTGCTAGATTTTTTGTAAGACTGATAACTCCGGCTTTTGAGGCATCATAGTCTACCGACTCAGGATTTAAGCTATCTATTCCGTTACTAGATGAAATGTTCACAATCCTACCATACTCATTCTTCAACATATGTTCAGAGACATATTTTGAACACAAGAAAGTTCCGATCAGATTAACATCAAGTGTCCGCCTCCATTGCTCAACTGTTCGCTCCTTGAAAGGAACATCAAATACAATCCCAGCATTGTTTACCAGAATATCTATTCTACCGAATGTATCAAGCACTGTTCCAACCATTTTGCTGACTTGTTCTTCGTCTGACACATCCCCCTCCACCGCTATTGCGTTGCCACTGTGTTTCTTAATTTCCTCAACAACCATTTCGGCTTCTTTTTTAGATTTAAAATAGTTGACTGCAATTCTCGCCCCTTCGCGGGCCGACAACAAAGCAGTAGCTCTACCAATACCCCTGCTAGCACCAGTTACTAGCGCGACTTTATTTTCTAGTTTCATAATCGTAATTAAAGGTGTCGGGAATCTTTGATTCCTTATACTATCATATTATACAATATGATAGTATAAGGAATCAAGCGTCTCTGTGTGCTAGTTTGCTTTTTGAGTTTTACGATTTTGGTGTTTTGATTTGTTGTGTGGTATTACGATATGTTATCTGTGATGTGTGGCTGGTGGGTTTACTTATTTCTATGAGATGAAGCCGCCAGCTTGGAGTTTCCAGAGTTTTTTGTAGAGTCCGCCGCGCTTGGTGAGTAATGTTTCGTGGCTTCCGTCTTCCACTATCTGCCCTTCTTGCATTACGACGATCCTATCCATCTTGCTTATGGTAGAGAGGCGGTGGGCTATGACGATGGTTGTCTTTCCTTTCATAAGGTGGTCAAGAGCGTCTTGTATGTAAGACTCTGACTCGGAGTCCAGAGATGACGTTGCTTCGTCCAAGACAAGGATTGGTGCGTTCTTCAGTATCGCGCGCGCGATGGCTACGCGCTGGCGTTCACCACCGGAGAGCTTTACCCCGCGCTCCCCTACAAGCGTCTCGTAACCTTGAGGAAGATTATTTATAAATTCCTCACAGTGGGCGAGTTTTGCCGCGACACGGACTTCCTTTTCGCTCGCATCCAGCTTCCCATAACGTATGTTTTCAAGCAAAGAACGGTGAAAAAGAGCTGGATCTTGGGGTACATAAGATACTGCCTTTCTAACACTCTCAAGTGATAATTCGCGAACGGGTATGCCATCAATGAGTACTGCTCCTTTGTCCACATCATAGAAGCGAAACAAGAGCTTAACAAGTGTAGACTTACCAGAACCTGAATGCCCCACCAGTGCCAGTTTTTCTCCAGATTTGATAGAGAGATTGAATCCCTTAAATATGGCACGTCCTTTTTCATGGCGAAAACTTATATTGTCAAACAAAACCTCACCTTTCTGGACATCGCCAATGTTTTCTTTCACGCTGTCCTCTACTTCGTATGGAAGCTCCAAGATATCTACCATTTCCTTCGCATCTCCCACGGCAGAGTATAAGTTTCTAAACACTCTTCCCAAACCCCAAAGTGCGTTGTTTATGTAGAAGATGTAAGTTTGCACTAGCACAAATGAACCCACGGAAAAAGCCCCCTTCTGCCATGCCAAGAGTCCAAAAGTAAAAAACAAGACTTCCGCCACAATACCGAGTAGGTTGTGAAAAGTACGCAGGTACTCGTCCAGATTCCAGCTATGTAGAAGCATCTTGAATTGTGTTTGCGTAACATCCTCAAACCTGCTTTCTTCAAAATCTCTCCTCGCGAAACTTTGGATAGTGGTATGATTCGCAATCGCATCCGCCATCACTCCCGTAACCTTGGAATCCTGCTCCGCTACATCAACATCGTATTTGAGCTTCCAGCTTGAAAATAGGTACTGTGAAGAAACAAAGAAAAAGACGTATCCAACAAACATCCAAAATATATTCATCTCCAGAAAGTATAGCGCCACAAGGGTAAACGCCACCTTTAAAATGATCGGGAAAATATCAAAGATGAAGCTGTCTACCACGCGTTCAAAACCTCTTGCGTATCTCCCAACCTTTTGGACAAGAGACCCTACAAAATTATTGTTGAAAAAATTGTGCGAATGTCCAAGCAGTCTACTGAAAGCCGAACGCTTCAGATCTCTCATAATTTTGGACTCCAAATACTGAGCAGCAAACGCCTCCGTTCGCCAAAGTATAAAGATCATAAAGTTTATCGCAAAGGCGATGATTATTGGCGTGAGAAGAGTTCTGAAATCATGAGCCAAAGGAGTGGTCTCCGTAATAAGGTCAAAGAACTGCTTGTAGTATATGGGTGCCACAAGCGGAAGAACGCTAGTTAGAAGAACACTCACTAGCGTAATAGCAAACAAAACCCAATGCCTACGGGTTGCACGCAAATAGTAGGAAAGTACTTTTGTGTTGTTGATACTTAATTTCACGACCTTCATAGAAGCCAATTATGCCACAAGAATCCAGATTTGGCTTGTGTACAGTAAAAAACCGCTTCTAATGAGCGATTTTTTACTTCGTCTCAAACTTCAATACTAGTAAAGATCCACCTTGAGTGATCCATCGCTCTCCACACTCGTCTCCGATTCACTGTTCGCTCCTCCTTGCACTTCTGACTTTACTCTCACGCTTGCACCGCCACTCCCTTCCGCTTCTGTTTCCGATTGCGTATTGCTTTCAATAGACCCTTCTGTTTCATTTTCTGACTCTACGCCCGCGCTTGATACAGCTCTTTGCGCGGATCTTAAAGATGCCTCTGCTTCCATAAGTCTCGCCTTCGCAGATGCTTCCAAATCTATATCCGCTTCTGCCTCTACATTCGCATCCGCTTTCGCTTTGACAGAGGCGGAAGCACTAATCACGCTTCTAACATCGCTCGTAAGTGGCGCTATCAAAACAGCGAGGTCGCTTCCACCATCCAAAGCAAGTCTGACCAACACCCTTTCATGAGCCAAGAGGGACGTCTCAAAGTTAGAGGCGATATCCGCAGCTGCTCTGGCATCGGTTTCCGCAAGTGTCTCTATGCGAGCCATGGTGCGATCCGCATGCGCATTAAAGTTATCCTCTATCTCAGTAGTAATCTCCACAGAAAGATCTTCCTTTGTAGCAAGCTTTTCCGCCTCTTCCAAGCGCCTCCCAGCAAGCCTCGCTTCAAGCTCGGCTTCAGACTTTGCCGACACGGCAATCGCGCCCCTTACATTTTCGTTCACTCCCACCTTTATAGGATAGAGTACATCACCCGGAAGAGAGCCTTCCGCCACTACCATTCCACCTCCACCTAGTACTACTATAAGTCCTATTATTATGCCTACCATATTTTTATCTTAAACTGTTAAATCTTTGAAATGACTTACAGACGGTTCGTGACCCTTTTGTATTAAATATTAAATTATGGCCTCCGTCTTACTTAAAGACGCTAATCATCCCTACATCTTACACACCTACTTCCCTGTAAGCAATCTAAAGAAGCGGGCAACGCTAATATATAACGAACACAGCCACGCAAAGGAGAGAAGCATGGTCGTGTTCTTGAGTGCGGTCGCGTCTGACGCGCAGGCTCTATGCTTTGCCGAGATCTTTCTTTTTGCCGTTCCCAACTTCTAGCCACTGCCACCAATGACGTGGTACACCGTTTACGATAAGAAGTGCCAGCGGCGCGCCCCAGTTTGCCCATCGTTCTACAAAGTCCCAGATCGGGTCCCCCATCATCGGGCGCAAAAGTGCCGTGAAGAAACCCCAAAACACAGCCCACAAAAGCACGATACTTATTGGCCAGACGAGCACCAAGACCGCGATAACGAGATCCGCAAATCCTACAAGAGACATGAGAGTAGTCGCCGTCTCCGTGCCTACTCCCAGAAGTTCTTGCGTCCAAGCTATCCACTGTGGCTTGCCGAGTATCGCGAAGACTCCATGTCCCAAAAACTCCCCCGCCACCGCAATCCGAAGCACCCACTCAACCACCTTTTTATATTTCATATGCTTTACATATTAACTTTGAATTACGAAACTCGCACTTATCCCCTCCCCTAGGAGGGGAGGGAGTTTCGTAATTGAAAGTATTAACGAATATGCGAACATAGTATCACGATATAAGGACTTTCTTCATCGTAAAAGAGTTGATAACTACGATAACAGTAGAGAGGCTCATTACTAGGGCGCCTAGAGCGGGTGGGAGTAATATTCCCCATGGGGCAAGTACACCCGCGGCAAGTGGGATTGCCACGATGTTATAGCCGAGCGCCCACCAGAGATTTTGACGCATCTTACTATATGCAACCCTAGATAGCGCAATCATCCTGGGGACAAGTAGCGGATTACCAGACATAAGCACCATATCACCCGCTTCTATGGCTACGGCTGTACCACCGCCCACAGCCAGTCCGACATTCGCGCCAGCGAGAGCGGCCGCGTCATTTACACCGTCGCCGACCATCGCGACTATTTTTCCATCTTTTTGAAGAGTCCGGACAATCTCAAGTTTGCCCTCCGGCATTACCCCCGCGAATACTTGCTCTATACCAAGTTCGCGACCGACAGCTCTCGCTGTTTCTTCGTTATCACCTGTCATCATCGCAACTCTAACTTTGAGCTTCATGAGTGCGGAGACTGCCAGTTTAGATTCGCCCTTGATTTTGTCCGCAAGTATGAAGGTGGAGATATGCTTCTTTTCCGACCCAAGGTACACAATGGTTCCCAGACCATATTTTCTTTGGGAAAGTTCGATACCAACGCGCTCCAAGAGTGTCGCTGTACCCAAATAATATCTTACACCATCTAACGTAGCGCTCACTCCTTCACCCTCATGATTCTCAAACTCGCCCAACTCTTTTATTGTAAGTGCTCGCTTGCGTGCTTCATCTATAAACGTAGCGGCTATCATGTGAGACGAATGCGCTTCCAAAGAGGCGGCTATGGATATAGATTCGTCGTCCTTATAGTCTCCATTGTGATAGATCTCGGTAATACCAAAACTTCCCTCTGTAAGAGTGCCTGTCTTATCAAAGAGAACAGTGTCTACTGATTTTAATATTTCTAGCTTGCTTAAATCTTTTATGAGCATCCCAGCCCTAGATGCTCTCTTTGTGGTAAGAGCTGTAACTGCCGGTATGGCAACCCCTAGAGCATGTGGGCAAGCGATTACGAGCACGGTGATAGCCACAGTGAACGATAGCGCTATCGGTGCGCCAATTGCGTACCATACGAAACCGGCGACGATGGCGACCGCAAGCGCGATATATGCCAGAAATCCTGCCGCCCGATCTGCAATCCTTTGTGAGTTTGGTTTTGTCCCTTGGGCTCTTTGTACCAACTTCTTTATCTCTCCGACAGTGGAGTGCTCGCCCACTCTAGTTAGCCTAACTGTAAGTGACCCATCCAAGACTATAGAGCCGGCAACCACCTGCATCCCTCTCTCTTTCCTTATCGGCTTGGCTTCACCTGTAAGTAACGCTTCGGAAACGTGCGCTCCACCATCCGAGACCTCGCCATCCGCCGGTATCTTCTCGCCCGGCTTTACTCGCACGGTGTCGCCCTTATTTAGATCCGAGATGGGCACATCGCTCTCCATGTTAGCTGTAATTCTGTGCGCCACTTGAGGAAGAAGCTCCGCCACAGCCGAGAGTGCGTCCCCTCCTGTCGCAGTCGCTTTGGCCTCCAAATAGTGCCCGAAGAGTAGAACCCAGATCAAAGTGGCAATCTCAATTCCAAACCCCATACCAAGTTCCGGTAAGAAAATTGCAGATACTGAATATAGATATCCGGCAACCACCGCAATAGATACGAGAGTCATCATCCCAGGCTTCCTCGCCTTCAATTCGTGCGTGGCGTGTAGGAAGAAGACACTGCCAATCAAAAGTATCACTGTGAGCAAGACAAACTCTAGAAATGGCGACATCGAGAGTGAATACCCAAGCGCTCTATCCGCTAATTTGGTGCCGAGAATAAGAGGCAACAAAAGGATAGTAACCATACCAAAACGCGTCAAAAAGCTCTTTGCGCTTCCATGATTCATGCCATGAGAACCATGCGACGAGTGCTCACTGTGTCCGCTCTGCCCATCTCCACCAACACCATGACAAGAAGATGCAACTTCCTTTGTTTTTGGTATCTCCATCTCATCACAACAATCTTTTTCTTCTTTCTGATTGTGCATATGCGTACTTATTTATTATCTTTGTCTTTATAATTACGATCATCGTGTTTGCCACAACAACCAGATCCTCTCTCTCCTCCACCACTCACCTGCCTCACAACCCAGATAACAAGTGCTATTACGACGACCCAAAAGATTAACATCCACATGCTTCCCCACCCCATATATCCAGCCCCAAAATATTGTCCCATCATATATTTTTCTTATTTACTATAATGCTAAACTGCCGACACTAAGATTTGTTAGACAACTTGTTTAATTTGCATAAGGTTCCGGCGACTGATTGCGATTTGTGGTGATAAAATTCAAGATGGCATCCTCGTCAAATGATCCCAGTTTCTGCACTTGTCCCCAAGATACGAGGGCTATAGAAGCATCGTTAGTCGCTCTGGGAGTCATTATCACTTTCGGCAATCTTGCCAGTTTGGTCAACGACTCCAATTCATCCGCGCTTAAGTCTTTGTACGTTATCCAAATTCCGCCATGTTCAAGATTGTGTATCACCTGCTCGTCTGGAAGTTCTTCCTCGTGTACTCCCCACTTTGCGGGATTTGCATAATGCCAACCCGAGGAAGGTGGGTTTGAATTGTAAGGGGGATGGCTCGCGCTCACCTTGATGTGTTGTTGCCCTTGGATGGGAACAGACTCTCCAGCAAGTACTTTATTCTCTTTTGGCGTGCTTGTATACCAGAGTCCCATGAAGAGAAGTACCACGGAGATGGCGATAACCGCTATTGTTGATTTCATATCTGTTTTCTTTTTAATGATTGATATCTTAATAATAACGGTTCTTCTGGGTTTCGTGTGGGATTAAGTATGGTTACCCCCTCCCCCTATAGGGCAAGCCTCGGGCTATAGCCTGGCTAGGGGAGGGTCGGGGTGGAAAAGACCCCCTCCCCTAATTTAGGGGAGGGATGGGGTGGGGTTATATTTAAGCCACATACCACCACCAACCCACCCCCTCCCAACCTCCCCCTGCCTGCCCGTCCGTAGCCTTGGCGAAGGCGGGACCAGGGGGAGGGGAACTACCCACAGGAAAGTCGGAATATCCATAATAACAAAGAATTTACACCACACAACCAGAACCGCTTTCCGGACTTTCATCGAGCGATTTCATAATTGTAGCATGTCCACTTGCACTCATATACTTCATTCCGACCATTTGCTCTATGCTGGCAATCTTTTTCTCCTTCTCTAAATATGAATTTAAGTGGGCATACTCACCCGGAAACCACATGCGATTCAGTTTGTAGGCGACTTCATACATTTGATCCTCTGAAGCATCCAGCTTACCGAGAAGCGACAATGCCCCAAGCATAGCCATACCATGATTACAATCCGGAAAAGCAGTATGGTTGTCACAACATGGTCTGTAAATATTTGAAGCTACATTCTCCACCCTCTTTTCGCCTTTGACTGAAAGATCAACAAGATCATGCATTCCGTAATGATCCATGGCGACACCTCTGGAAAGTGTCCAGCCTCCGGTAGAAGCAAAGTTTTCCGCTCCGCCATACCGAGGATTCATCATCTGCCCGTCGGAAAGTACCTTACTTTTATTCGCAAGTCCAAGTGCCCAAAGGAAATTAAGTGCAATTCCCGCATTTTCCTCCGTTATCACTAGTTCTTCTATCTTGCCGAGAAGAACACCACGGATTTCCTCTGGGATGCCTCCTCTACCTTCATATATGGCGGAAAGCTTATCCTTATCAATCACGCCTTCTCTAACCAACATTTGTCCCTTATTCCCGAAACGCAGAGTAAGACTCGTTGCCCCTTTAATCGATTGCTTATCCGCTGGAATTATGGAAGCCAGAACTAGAATAAGGAAAAGGGCGATGACTTGATTAATTATTTTCTTATTCATCACAGCAGTTTACAAGTTTGTTCATAATGTCAGATAACGACCATGGCTTTTCTGTTTTTGCCATTTCCTCTATATCGGGGAGGGAAAGGAGCTTCAACTTCAGTCCAAAAAAGATCGCGAACAAATCATTGGCACGTTTCTTCGTATCCTCCGCTTCCTTGAGCTTCCCCTCTTTTTGCAGGCGCGTAGTTACTTCTTGCAAACGCATTGTTGTCGCAAGGAGATGTTTGGCAGCGCACCACGTCTCTCCTTCGTGTTTTGGGATAAGACGAGCTAGCATTTCTTTGCGTATCTCCCGAACATCGTTTAGCGTATCCAGATATTCTCCCCTTCCAGTCTTGCAAGAACTCCAGAAAAAATGTTCTTCCAGTGATATAAGATTCATAACAGCGATAGTCAGATCTTCATCAAGCGAGAGGTCGGCTCCGCTTTTTATCTTCAATTCCTCTATCCTCTTTCTCAGTTCGTCTATTTTATCAACCATATTTGTTTGATTATAGGACTTACGAAAATGGATGCAGTTCGCGAAGCGAGTGAACAAACGACCGAGCTGTATATAGACATACAGCGAGAGAGTTTGTGACCGAAGCGACAAAGAAATGTGCCATTTTCGTAAGTCCTAGATGAATAAGATTATAAGGGCAAGAATAATCATAAGCAAACCACCAAAAAGCCGGACTGATTTAATGTTATCCTTTTTCCAGATTGACATTTTCTCCAGCAAACCACTGTCACTTGCCATTGCGAGTATAAGCACAAGAGGCGACACGAATATCAGATTGTATATGACGAGATACAAAATACCGCGAAGGTAAGTGCCACTATCGTGCAGAAGTCCAAGTACCATGAGGTACGGTCCCCCTGTGCAAGGGAACTCACAAAGACCCACGAGCGCACCCAACACGAAGACGGCGGGGATGGACGCTTTCGTCATCATTCTTCCCATCCAGTCATGCGCCACTTTGGGAATCTTTGGTTTAGGTAATGTTGGAATATACTCCGCGACAAGGTGCCAAATACCCAGAACAAGCAAGAGCGATGCGCCAATTCTCCCCATAAAGTGTGGGGTATCAAAAAGGTGAAGCGCGGAGAGTAGTCCTAGTCCTATCGCAAAATAAGCGAAGAAGAGTCCCAACAGATAACTTCCTCCGAGCGCAAGTACCTCGCGTCTTGGTCGACCGAGCGAAAACAGAAATGCGAGGGTTAGGAGAAGCACGGAAAAAGCGCAGGGGTTTACAGAGTCCACGAGCGCGGCAATCACGACGAGGGGAAGCAACATTGTGCCACCTCCAGAGAGTGACCACGCGAAATCCGTCCCTGTGCTACCAAAGGAGAAGACTGCGACTACCAAGAGTAGAAGCGCGAGCAAAATACCCGCTATTTTGAGTTGACGAGACATATTATGGGGTTACGTTAGCTGTAAACGAAAGCTCTAGCGGTTTTCCATCTTTCACTTCCAGTCTGATGTCTCTCGTTATTTTCCCTACTCCAGATGGTCCATGCGCGGCGGGATCAAATACTACTTCTATCTCCCCGAGCGATTCCTCTTTCATCTCTAGCCCAAGTGATCTTATAGACCCATGTCCCGGCATCCCAAATGGACCAAAGCTTGAACCTGCTAGGAAAAGTGTGGCTTCTGTACACATACAAGACGTGTAGAGTTTGTCCAAGACGACAGGCGTATTTCTGCCTGTGTTTGTAAAGCTAAAGCGTTTGCTTACTTTCCCATCTTTCATTTTGATTGTGCCGAAATCATAATGCGACAAATCTGTGACTAGTGGGCTTTCCTTATTTACAACCTCTTTTTCCCCATCCTTGGTTGTGTTATTTATCCCCCCTTCTGGTCTAGCCAAGAAACCGAGTACCAGGGTAAGAACTATCACAAACACAGCCATAAATATATATGTTTGACGTTGCATATTTTTTTAACCAAATAGAATAACTTCCTTCATAAGCTAGGAATAAAGTCGGGCGACAAAAAGTCGCGCTTATGATCTATTTGGGCTGTTTTGCAAGAGAGAAAGCCAACGCGCCATCCATTTTCTGTTGATGACACTATTCTCTTCTACTAGATTCAGGGCTACGATCTGTAAAAGTGGCTCTTTCTGCTTCATCAAAGCAACAAAAGCCGTCAGAGATAAAAATAGTAAGTAAATTAAGACCAGATTATAGTTTGCAAGGTTGATTAATGCATCTATGTGCGCATTTGTCACACCGAAAAGTGAGGCTAGGGATCCACAATCTACCCCGGGAACTATTACTCTGAAAAAACAATCCCCTTCCATTTCACCATGCTCTCCCGCGTGCATGGGTATTATTCCTACAAAGAATATAGAGATCAATATAACGCTAATTAAAATAGAACAAACTTTCATATAATTATTAGACTTCTTTTAAAACTGGATGCAGTTGTGCCTGTTGGAAGAATTTTGACGACCAAGATGTAGTCAGACCTACATTGCGGGAGGTAAAATTCTGAAACAGGTGCAAATGCGCTAGTTTTGGAAGAAGTCTATTATATCATATCCAAACCTTATCTAGCAGGTCAAGGATGAATCCTCTTTTAATTTGAGTCCTTGTTTTCCTTTTATTTTTATAAATCCTCTTTGATCTGGTTCCCATTTCGGTTCTTTTTTTAATCGGTCCAATAAATAGAAAAGCTATCCCACTTATCATAAGCAATGTTCCGAAAAAAGCAAAAGTGATTGTGATGCCATAAAACTCGGCAATAAATCCAGCCAGTACGCTAGATAGCGCGGGCAAGGCATTGGAAAGTACGTCTTCGGTACTCCACTCTATTGCTTCTTGACCCTTATCTATCGCGGCAGCAAACGTAGGCCACTTGATCGGGTACGCAAGCGCAGTCATGAGAGCAATAATTGTTTGACCTATGAAAATATGCGCCAGAGAAGTAGAAAATCCCATGGCGATAAGAGTAAGCCCATAGGTGAACATCGCCAAAAATACTATTCTTTTCTTGGTGATATAATCTAGCTTCTCCACAACATAAGCAAAAGGTATCTCCGCAATCGCTCTGATAATAAGTGCGTAACCCAATACAAACCCTATGGCGTCTAGTCGCCCTTCCGTCACTTTTGCCGTAAGAAGAACTGCCAAGAAAGCGTCCACCACGGCAACACCGCCATAGTAAAAGCTGTCGGAAAACATATATATGAGAACATTTCTGTTGAATGGTGGAAGGAGTCTCACGCTCTAGATATTATCAGATAAAGACGGAGTTTGCGTTCTCTCTCTGTGGAGATCTATTCTAACTCCGCGAGACTAAAGAGGACTCGGAAGGCTCTACACCAAACAAGAACCTTGTTGTATTTATCCGTATCGGTACCAAGAGGTACATCGTAATTTATATTTCCTTTTGTCGCCTTTATGCGCCCCAAATCAACGAAATCGGAACCAGTCTCATCGGTTGCAAGATATATGAAAAGATCAGGTCCGTTTACTGTTTCAAAATCTTCAAACCTCAAAGTCCTCTCTCCTCCATTCTCAATCAAAATAGCTTTTCCTTCTACGACATGAGCTTTTGGCAAAAAATCTCCGGAGGCGACTAATCTTGGCATGTCTGGTTTGGGTTCGTCCATCTCTACCACTTCATCTTTCATTTCCTCCATCATCTTTGCGAGGTCGTCCCCTGCGACATCCGAAATCGGAGAAGCGTCATCTAACTCCACCACTCTCCATAAGGGCGATATAAAATAATAAGCCATCCCCAAAAAAAGGACGGCTATTATCGCAATCAAAAGTTTCTTCATTATGAGATGTGCTTGGAAACGAGTTTGGTCATCTCAAACATTGATACAGTTTTCTTGCTTCCGAAAACCTTTCCCAGACTCTCATCTGGATTGATGTTTCTCTTATTCTTCTCATCCTGCAGACCATTTTTCTTTATGTAGACCCATAGAGCCTTCACCACCTCCGAGCGAGGCATAGGTCCCTTCCCTACAACTGCTTCCAGCTCACCGGTGAGAGTCATCGGCTTCATAAACGCACTGTTTGCTTTTGCCATATAATTACTCCATAGGACATACGCAAATGGCGCATTTCTGCGTTGCAACGCCTTACTTTCTCCCGCGCTGTAGGTCTATCTACAGCTTGGTCGCAAGTCGGGCTCGCGCCTTGAACTGCATCCATTTTCGTAAGTCCTATTCTGATTAAGTCTAATTGCTGTTAATATGCGAACACTATACCACCTATAAGAAAATAGTCAAAGGGATGTTCACAGAAACTAAAATTGACTGCGTCCGTAGATTTTACTTGCGACAGTTTATCACCATTTCGGCAACCGCATGCATGATAGGCTCATGATCATACTGTGGATAATAAAACTCTTTGGAATTCGGAAGATTATTCGCCTGAATAAGCATAGGGTCACAAAATGCGGCAAACCCCCCACAGCGTCCGGAAAGGTCGCTGTCCTTCACTGTCTTGTGGTGATATACGCGGAAGTTGGTCGGTGCTTCCGCGAAAGAGGCAAAGCCAACTCCTATCTCTCTACTGAACCCTACCGAATCTTCCAAGAGTGCCTCCAAAAAACCCTTGAGTGCATACCCACGAAGAGGGGAGGCGACTGTGTGTATCTCACCTTTCCCACCTATGGAAAGTCTGTGCGCGGTACTTGCGGCTATCGTACCACCCGCGCTCCAACCTATGATGATCACCTCATCCGGTTTTTTTTCCGCCACAAAGGCATTGAAGCGGGCGACAAAATCATCTCCAATTACGCTCAATGACTTGACAGCATCGTGAGAAAATATCATCACGCCCTTGTTTTTGGGATCGTTTCCTACCTTGCTTTCCAACCATGCGCGTGCATTATCCACATCCTTGCTATTTATACCAAGCAAAAGAACATACGCCCGTGAAGCGACAGATGTATCGTTCTCGCAAATGAACGCTGAGTTTTGTACCATATCTACGACTGGCGCGGGAGTTTCCGTCGCGTCTGACTCATTTACTTCTGGAGAAGGTTGTGTTTCTACTATGGCTTCCCCACCTACCTCTGGTGTCATACTGATTTCACTTGGAATTATGAGTGTTGTTTCTTCCTGGAGATCTTCGCGAGCCTGATCCCGTTCCGATATAACTTCATTTCTCTCGGCTAGTTCTACTACGACTTCAGACACCTGCTCCGATTGACTATCCGATACAGGCTCATCCGACAAAGAAAGTAGGTCATCGTTTTCGGACTCCTCTAGGACGCTACTCTGCGTATCACTATTCCCTCCTATGCTACCGGAGAGATACGCGCTGCCACCCACACCCAAAGCAAGCACTGCCATAACGACAAGCAATGTTAAAAAAGCAAATCCACTATTATGATGTATTTTCATATCAAATATTCTAACATCACAAGCAAACCAACTCAAGTGTACGCAATGACCTCTAGAATGAGTGCATTATTTTCTCGCAACTGATTGGAGACGGTGTGGCATGTCTCCGATCGGAAGAAACTTAGCACGGTCTAGCTTGGTGGCAATCATCTTTGCTAGATTAAAAGCGCGATCAAACTCAGCTTCCAGATCTTTCAGATTGTAAAACACATCCCTCCTGAAAATAAGCAATTCTTGATCAACCAGCTCTACGTCGTGTGGCCACTTTTCGTCCAAGAGATACGCGAAGAGTTCTGGAGTAAATATCATAAGGGCTTCCATCTCATACTTTAGGGGACCATACAGAGTAAACTGCTTTTGAAATTCATGTGGGATTGGTAGTTTCTCACCTTTACACCCTATCCCATAATTGTTGTGATGTTGGTCTAGATAAATGTGAGGAAAATGCCCCTCAAAAGGAACTTCAAAGACGGCGTAATTATACGTTCTGGCATGCTTCCCACGTCCCGTTGTAAACTCGTATTCAAATAGGCGGAATTTACGACCACTTATCTCTCCCGAGACGACATGTTCCATTGCTCTGGAGTGTCCCTCCTTGAATAAAAGAGCATTCTCTCCTTCATGCTGCCCTTTCTCCTCATATGAATAACTGTGTTTTTCCGCGAACTGTTTCCAAAACTTACCGCGCACCCCTGACATAATCATGCTATACCGCCACACAAACAAAGCTACCGGAAAAACCACAAACCGTATCTCCCCCGTAATATCAATTATCAAAAAAATGGCAACTATAGCCAGAAAAATACCCGCAATCCACCAATACTTTCGCTCCACAATGATATCCCATGTAGCTTTTCTCAAATCTGTAATAGTTCTTTCCATAAAGTGTGTTGTCTTCGGTCAGTACTCCGACGCTCACGCCAAGGCGGGTCAAATAAATCTTCGTCCGGTCGCATAATGTTACCACATTTTAGCACTTTTCTGTTTTAAAATGTAGTTTAAAATGTTTGTTCAAAGAGAAGCGTTGATGTTTAGTTGCTATCATTTTGAGCGGGGACTTTATTCTTCATGCCCCAAAAACCAAATACATATCCCGTTGTATAATCGGAGTTTTGCATAAGATCATTAGTATTTAAGATCGTGAGATCATCTGTATCAATAGCTTTCTTTCCATTCATTGCTGCCAAAAAAACCGCGATAGACTTACTGGAGTCTGCTGTGACCAAAGGAAGTGCCTCAAGATCAAGATTGCGCACTACTTCTCCAGAAATTTGGTCCAATGCCATTGCTTGATCGGTTGGAAGATAGTGTGAAAAATCCACACTTGCAATAAGTACAGTCTCATCATCCATAAGTGTTACGAGCATTTTCCCCAATGCTTCCGCATGATATTTAGTGGTATCTGACCTGAGAATAATTGGTGTTACTTTAGCCCGCGGAAAAATCTTACTGATAACTAATATCTGAGAACCAACAGAATGTTCTGGATCGAATGGAGATTCCTCGATATTTGCCAGTTTTGCATCATGCAATTTTGAAGCCAAGCCATCTATCGGCCTAACCTCACCATAGGCAGTGTAAAAACTCGCATTAGATACTGTTATAGGTGCTCTGCCTGCGTCAGTATGGTCGGGTCCGATGACGATGAAGTTCTTAATAGATTGGGTTTTCTTTAGACGGCTATAGAAATCAACCAATCGCGGTATCGTTGTTGGTATGTGGTGAGACACGACACCACCATAAATATGTTTTAGGGCAAGTGGTTGTATTGATTCTTCCGTCTTTATCAATCTATCTATTTCTGGGGCATACTTATTCCATTGCGACTGGTGATATGCAGTTTCAGACCTGTTTCTTTTTACCAATGTTAAACCAAAAACTATCCCAGATATTATGAGGATGAGCAGAAGTGATAATGAAATTTTTGTTTTCGTATTATTTGACAGTAATTGAATCTTCATTTGATATCGTTGCACTCTCTGTGCTTCGGAGTGATTGTAAGAGTGCCGGTTCGGCCTTATAGATACCCTTTGAGACTACACGAGCGTAGTAGTAGACAGGTAGATTTACATCTTTATCTACCACAAATGTTATTTTTTGATCATTAATTTCTGTTGGGTAAATTCTAGAATCATATTTGCTATAGTGCCTACCTGATTCTTGATCTATTGGACGCAATCCGCTCGGTAAATAATCAACAATTTGATATGCACCGTTTAGGGCATTGTCGTTGAATTGAGGATGTAATCGCACCAAGACCATATCTCCATCTTTGAACTCTTTTGTGGCGCTACCATTTACTTCATAAGAGCGATTTAGCGATAGGTTCTTGTCCTTAGAGATTGAGTCGGGTGAGGATTGCTGTTCGTAAGAAGCAACTACGCCGAGTTTACCTTTAACATTAGAGAGTTCCAAAGACTCCAACTCTTGCGGTGAAAGTATGAGTTCAAACGACTCACCATCTTTCAATGCCTTACCTCCATCTTTTGTTCCAGCATTGTAAACGAAACCTACTTGTTCGGGATCAAGCTTGGGTAGTGCAGATTTTATGTAGAGAAGTTGCTGGAAATTGTTCAAAGTTTCCTTTGGAATGTTATGACCCACATAGAGAGCAAGCTGAACAGATTCTGGTTCTTCAAGACTTGCAGTTAGGGCGGCGACCAAAGTGGTTGTGATTATCGTGTCGTCACCCTTAAGTCCGTCCACATAAGCATATGAAGATTTGGTCTCAACCGATGGTTTAATCATTTGCTTATAATATGCGCGGGCTTCTTCCTTTGCTCCGATAGAATCTAGAGCAAGAGCGACGAACACTTTATCCTTAAGTATAAGCGACGGGTCGCTCTTAATTTTCTGAATTTTAGTAAGTACTGGCTCTTTGAATGCAGTTAGTCCATACAAAGCACGAGTTATTCTAGATGTATCTGACTTGGCGTCGCTTAATGATTGGGATAAATAATTCTTGAGCGACGATCGGTCAAAGGCTAAGTCCCCAAAGAGGTGAGCAGAAATTGCCGACAATTCAATATCATCACTGCTGTAAGGCAGTAACTGTAAGCCTCCCGTGTAAGCTTGGTATTTTGAGGCTTGGAATTCTGGTTTTTTATTCTTCTCCCCAAAATAATTATTGAGAAGATCAGTTGCAATTAATTGCGTTCCTTTTTGATCTAGTCTAACACCCCATTCATAACTCAAAGATTTAAGGTTGTTATACAGTCGCCCTCTACCGTACGAGCTGAAAGTGAGTGTTGTATAACCAGTCGCACTATTTTTTATTTTCAGCCCAGCAATTCCCTCATAAAAATCAGAGGTATTTTTTGTAAAATAACTACTCAAAACATTTAGTGGTCGGGTGAGCGCGTCTGAAAATCCACCACTGCTTGCCCTTACGTTGAGCTGGTGACTTCCCAGTAATAGCGGACCTAGTGGTATTTCAATGCTGTTTCCACCTGTCATAGCGATATTCCTGAATGGCAAAGTAGGACTCTCAACTGTGTACCTCACATTTCCTTGACTGACAGCTGTCCCAAATGTTCTCAACCGAAGATTAAGCTGATCGCCAACAAGATATGTTTTATTCAGTGTTGCGTCTACAAATAGGGGCAAAGTAACAGGAATAAAGTATATATTTTTGCCAGCAAATAAATCTTTTGTAACAGCCTGACTTGTTAAGCGCCAAGAAGTGATATTGTCAGGGAGTTTAAATTCAACATGAGCGTATCCTTCAGCGTCTGTTGTGACGGACTTGAAAATCGCCATCTCCTGAATATTTGAGCGAGGTTCACCATCAGCACCCCCGCCCATTTCGGCACCCCCACCACCATAAGGAGGCTTGTTAGATGAACGGATAATTACCTGTGAGTAAATATCTCGGTAAAGGTCATTAATAATGTCCTTTTCGTCCGGCCTCATCGAAAATACAGTTTCGTCCAAGGCAGAAAGGTTTACTTCAGCTCTATTCGGATTATTATTTTTATCCGTTACCCTGATGTCAAGACTAACATTGTCTCCCGGCTTATAGGTCTGCTTGTCTTTAGTAATTTCTATATTCAATCTTCGCTCATTAGCGTCAAATGAAATATTTTGAAGATATGAGTTATGGAAACGTCCACCACCAAACCAGCCTGTCCAAATACCTACATTGGGAATATCTTTATTCTGAAAAGTTGCACTATATTTCGGCGTATCTTGAATACGATACCCAATCGTCCCATTATTTACGGTCATGAATATATAGTTTCCTTGTCCGTCTGGGGGTATAATTCCTTGATAAGTCTGCAATTGGAGGTTGATTGGATCGCCGACTTTATAATTCTTATTGTTATCCGGATTGAAGAGATGATAAGAAGAATCTCGAGAACCGTAGTCTACATCTCCTAAACCACCATAAACATATCTAGTGTCTTTGACTGCTCGCCCCGTACTATCATGAGTCGTAAAAATAAATTTATACGTTTTCTTATTTTCAGGGATAAAAGATATTTGGGCAGAGCCGTTTTGGTCAGCGGTTATTGTCTGCGATGAAATAGCATGATCTTCTGATCTATAATCATAAATTGGGTAAGTCAATTTATTTATCGGATCATAGCCTGTCCCCGTCTGGTTTTTGAGGTATACAACTTCCGAAATATCAACTTTTGTTGATGCACCAACGACAGGACCACCCAAGTATTCCTCAGTATTCCAATAAGGCTCGCCACGAGAAGTGTTATCAAGAACAACCGCGCGTGTCTTGACTGTAAAGGTTACGTTCGATGTTGATTGTTTTTGATTGATAGAATTATCTATGTGCGGCCCAAATACAAATACTGAAGAATTTGTTTCTATTTGTCCCTCCTCAGCTTTTGATGGCTTTATGTTCACACTTAAGTGAGATGGCCAGTATGTTTGATTGTTTGCATATTCAGTGGTAACAGCAAATGATCCTTCTCCCTGAGAACTAAGGTTTATACTGCCTTTTGAATTTTTACTTGAAGATCCATAGGCAGAATAAGAAAGCGAAGTGTTAGTAACCGGTGTTCCATCAAAAAATTCTGCTTTGACTTTGAATGTTACAGTATCTCCCGCGAAGAGCGTATTCTTATCGGGGGTAACAGTAATTTTGTAGGCTGGTTTTATATATGCACTTACGGTAACTATCTGTTTTGCAATAGTCTCATCACTATTGCGGAAAGTCAGATTATAAATACCGGGTTTTAGATTGGCAAACGATAGTTCGCCGGTAACAGCATTATACTCAGAAAGTTTTAATTTTGTTTCGGCGTATGTTACGATATTATCTTGCGTCTCGCTCCAATATGGATTAGTAAGCTTAACACTAATTTCTTCGCCAGTCGCTCCACCATTACGAGGTTTCGCTATTGCCCAGAAGCGAAGTGTGTCGGTCGGTAGATATACATTTTTGTTAAGTGAAATATAGTCCCACCAGCTAACATTTTGAGTGAGATAAGTTGCGTAACCATATTCACTTTCCATCGGGATAACCAGAGCGCCGGTAGGAGCCTGCGCGATGAAGAACTTTCGTTCATTTGTATAATAAGGATCAGCCGGTTTTCTTATCAGCTCTGAAGGAGTATCAAAGAGAGCCACTCCATCTGCGCCGGATTTCCCGATCTGCTTGTTATTAAAGAGTATGGGAACTCCTGTGATATTTTTTTCACCAGCAATATCTTTTAACCATATCAAAGATTTTGAACTCGCAAACGCCGCAAAACTAGCCACTGGGTTTACTTGAAACCATGAGATATCTTTGCTTTTACCGGAGTTGATGACTATCGCATAGTATCCGGCTTGCAATTCTTGTGGCATTCTCACAATTGAAGAATAATCAGAAGTCTCAATGGGAAGGTTGCCAGTAAACACCTTTTTATTTTTCGGTAGTTGATTATCTATATTTGTATGATAACGAGCCCAGGGCGTGTTGCCTTGAATTTCCTTTACAGAATCAAGAAATTCTTGGGCTGAATCAAATCGGTAGACGGTTGCCCCAACTGAAGAAGTGTTATAGGCACTTACACCTAAAAGAATGTCAGAACCCGGTTTAAATTCAGCAAATTGACGAGAGAAATATGCCGAAGGCGTTCTATTCTCAGAATATGCTTGGGCTGTCTGAAATTGAATTATTTTCTCATTAGTCAAAAAATCCTCCGTGTCTTTCGCTTTCAGACCAGCCTTTATTTTTATCGTGTAAATAGTTCTTTCAGCTAAAGGACTACTAGGGATAAACTTGACTCTATTTTCTGATACATCAAATTTTCCGGAAACTGCTGGAGTGATTTCAATAAAACTTTCAGGAGCAATAATACTGTCACGATTAAAATAGAGTTCAATTCCTGTATTCGTAGGAGCATCAACGCCTCTATCTCCTGGGATCGAAGATGTTATCTGAAACGGTGCTTTTACTTGATAAGCCCAACTAAAGTCGCGACTTGCTAAAGGTCCCTTATCTACCTCAATAGTGTAAATCTGATTTACTTGAAGTTCATCTTTGGGTACAATTTCAAATGTATTCTCCTCTGTTGACACTTTCTTGATACTTAGTTCCATCGCTGGCACCATTTCAATGTACTTCTCTAGGACTTGAACAGTCAGCGGAACTGTTGTTTTCAAAATAAAATGACTGTTCGGTGCAATACCAGCAGCGTCAGCCACACTTGCTTTGAGGTCAAATTCAGAAATTTCTGTTCTATAAACTACTGATTGGTAAACGAAAAATATACCAGCTAAAAGTACCAAGACGGCACCGCCGATTAAAAATGGTTTGAGCTTTTGCAAATCCTTCATAGACTACCTTGTTTCTACGGATAGGAATCAAAGGTGTCAGTGAACCTTTGATTCGCAAAATGTGTGACGTAATAACTACACCATAATTACACTGTGAATTGTAGTAATACAACAAAAAACATTATAGCACATATTCCTTCAATCAAAGGTTCCTGACACCTTTGATTCACTTTCGCCCGGATGAACATCCGTTCGGATGGGGTACGGGCGGGTAGTTGCCTTGCTCTCTCCTTCGTTCGCTTCGCTCACTGCGGAGAGGGGGAGATTCGAACTCCCGAGACCGTTGCCAGCCTACAACCTTTCCAGGGTTGCCGTTTCAACCGCTCACGCACCTCTCCAGAGGGCATTTCATATTACCAGATTTTACCTATTTTTAACAGTTATCTATATGATTTTCAATAGAGCACGGATATAAGGTGTCAGGAAGACTACTTCTTTAGAACTTTCGTCATAAATTCCTCTTGCGGTATGTTCGCTTGATTAAGAATCTTCTTGAGTAGAGATCGGTCAATAGATTTATAGTTCGGCACAGTAACAGGTCGCCTTCCTTTAGCGTGAAGTCTCATATGACTTCCCGTTTGGCGTTGTACGCAGTAGCCAAAAAGCGACAAGGTCTTCACGAGGCGCGCAGAAGAAAGAATGGGCAACTGATCCATTTTACTAGAGTGTTACTGTGTGCAAACCAACCTCCTTCCAGCGAAACAAATCATTAAAATCTTCGGGTGATTCTAATGCCTCTTCTTCCAAACAGAGTTGTATTACTTCTTTGACGTTTCGAAGCCCCTCGTCCAGTGTCTTTCCTTGAGTAAAGCACCCATCAAGGACTGGACAACTAACGATGTACCACCCATCAATGCCTCGCTCAACAAGAACGGGGAATTGTAATCCTTTCATATCAATATTGTGTCGTGTCGTCTTTTTTAGATCTCTCTTTTTCATAAGTGCATCTTAAAAGATTTTACTGCTTTTTTCCATCTTGACTTGTTTACCTATCTTCGCGTTATCCTGCAGTTGTCAAAGTCTATGCCAAATACTCCGTATTTATCAAAGTAAATGTCTTTGCTGGAGATTATTTTTCTGAAGTACATATCTAAGATACCAAAACTATCGGCATCTACGCCATCGGCTATGCATCTGTCAAAATAAACCTTGCCATTTGACTTTGATATTGTCGGAGACAGATGTTCTTCAAAAATGATCGCGTACGTTTCTCTATTCGCGCCATCCAAGACTACGTTTCTTAGATAGACGTGGTTCTTGTCTGCCGTTAGCCATTGGCTTGCAATCTGAAAGGATGGTGCGTCCACACCTTCCAGCAACTTATCTTCATAATAGACATGGCGTCCATCACTTGAGTAGAGAGTCTGATAGTCATTTCCTTGCATAATTGGAAAGAGTGAGGCGATATTAGGTACGAAAGTAGCCGGATCGGCTGAAGGTAAAACCGAAATCTTAAAGCTGGATTTTGAGTCGTCCATACAGCCCGTAATGTTCCTGTTGAAATAAACATTAGCCCCGTCTGTTGCATACCTCATATCACCGCTGTACACCCTGAGGTTATTGGTCTTTTGGTTTGGCAACTCTGTCAACCACTCTTCCTTTTTTCCTTCGTATTCTGTGCAAGGTATCGTATGAGTTCTGTAAATCAACTGATCATCCTTATTTTTGTAGTAATGACCTTCTGCTAACAAGCTACTCGCCTCAACTTTTACTCTAGAATCCCCGATAACTATGCTATATTCACCATCTGGTGCCGGTTTGTCTATAGACAGAAGTTCTGTTTTGACAGGATCTCTCAACGGCTCCGACGAATCGCTAAATGGTTTTTTACCATCTTTTCTGATTCGTAGCTGTATTTCATCTACACCGGATTCTCCCGTACTCCACACAATGTCCGATCTTGTCGCATTTACTTCCTGAAACTCATTTTTTGAAATATCATCTGTATCATCTTTGTTGATAACGCTATCATTTACCGTTTTGTCAATGGAAGACAAGTAAGACACAGAGAGATACGCCGAGAGCGCTATACCCACGGTAAACGCTACAAAAGATGCTATTAGGCAAGGCAACAGTACGGAACGAGCACCAACACGTTCTGTGCCTGGTGGATTTTGACTCTCTTCATAATTTTTAGCTTCTGACATAAATGAAAGTATTAATTCCTACGTTCATCAAATAAAGTCCGTAAACTAATTCTTGTTTATCACTTCTCGCCCCTAAGTGCCTTTATGCGCTCTTCCATGGGTGGGTGTGTCATAAAAAGTTTGCTCCATGAGAGTTTTTTGGGGTCGCCGAAGGGATCGTTTAGGTATAGGTGTGCTATGGAGTGACTGGCGCGCTTCATGGGTGCTTCGTGGTTGTTTATCTTCTCAAGTGCGTTTGCCAAACCTTCCGGGTATCTGGTGAGAAGCGCGCCGGAGGCGTCTGCTAGAAACTCTCGCTTTCTTGATATGGCGAGATGTACGAGCGTCGCTATAATGGGCGCGAGAATGGCGAGTACGATTCCCGCGATTGTGGCGATGAGCTGTATTTGCCCCCCACCTTCCCTATCTCTACCTCCTCCAAATATGGAGAAGCGCAGAAACATATCGGAGAGTATGGCGATGAAACCTACCAAAACGACGACGACTGTGGAGAGCAGTATATCTCGGTTACCCACGTGCGATAGCTCGTGCGCGATAACGCCTTCTAGCTCGGCGCGGTTGAGGAGCGCGAGCAGTCCACTAGATACGGCAACTACGGCGTGTTCGGGATCGCGTCCGGTTGCAAACGCGTTCGGGACCGGATCTTGCATCACATATAGTTTGGGCATGGGGAGCCCCGCCGTGATGGATAGATTTTCGGTAACTGTGTAGAGATCAAAAAACTCCTCGCGGGTAGCTGGCTTTGCTCCAGAGAGTTTAACCACAATCTTATCACTCCACCAATATGAGCCAACATTCATCACAACCGCGAAGATGACGGCAATAAAGACAATCTCCGGCGCGTTGTAGACTACACTGAAAGCCCAACCTATCGCGATAACAATCACAAGAAAAAACGCCATCAGAAAGACAGTCTTTCTCTTGTTGCTATCTACATGAGAATATATGCTTGCCATTATTTTCTCTTTTTATATGTGGTCGTGGTGCGTAGCATCACATCATCTATTATATAGAGACCATTACTACGATGAAAAAATACTCTTAAAGGACCATTCTTTAGTCTGTACTGATTACGTGTTCCTGATATCTTGCGCCAATCGAGTCAGGATAAGTCGTTATTCAAAATGCGACCGATTAGGATAAGGGCGCGATCTCTCCACACCCTATCAGCTCTTGCGAGAAACTTGTCTATTTTGTCCATTCAGCTTGCGTTTAGCTTTGCTCCTTTTCTTATCTTCCTCTGCGTTTACCCTCTGAATACGTCTCAATAATTCCCCCGCCTCAATCCCATTTCCATCTTTGGTGAGTTTTCTAAAATCAACAAGAGTCTCCCAGCCCTTGCTATCTTCATTGGGATCAACTTCCGGTAAACCCTCCCACGGATCGGGAGGCAACACCCTAAAAGCCGGGCGTGATCTTTTCACTACCGTAAAGCTTCTTCCTTTCTTTATTTCAGCTTCGTACTTGGGTAAGTTCACACGGAACTCCTTTAATCCTATAATTGTATTCATAATACAAGTTTAACTTTAGGTAACCTAAAAGTCAACTTAAAAAATTTTCTAGAATTTGACGGCGATGGGGGCGCGTTCGGCCTCAGCTGTCTCGAAGAATTCGCGCTTCTCAAAGTGGAATGTGCCGGCGATGAGATTGCCCGGGAAAGAGTCCGCGGAGGTGTTTAGATCGCGGACAGTGCCATTGTAGAATCGGCGTGATGCCACAATCCTATCTTCTGTGTTTGCAAGCTCTTTCTGTAGCTCAAGAAAGTTTTGGTTTGCTTTCAAGTCAGGATAACTTTCCGAAAGTGCAAAGATGCTCTTTAGCGCGCCCGATAGCATATCTTCGGCTTTGGCTTTGTCTGCCAAGTTCCCTCCCCCACCTTGCATGGCGGCGGCGCGAGCAGACACTACTCTATCCAGCGTCTCTTTCTCGTGCGAGGCGTAGCCCTTGACTGTTTCCACCAGATTCGGGATAAGATCATAACGACGCTTTAGCTGAACATCTATATCGCTCCAACCTTCCTCAGCGCGCTTGGTTAGGCGCACAAAACGGTTGTAAACTCCTACCGCCCAAAGAGCGAGGAGGACGACGACCACCAAAACTACAATCAATGTTGTATTCATATTATTACGATACGTTGCATATTAATAATCTCATAGCACACACAAAATAGTATGTTCTATTATAGTAGCATCATGGCAGAAAGTAGCAAGTACTATGTAAAAACGAGCCTAGCTTAGATGCATTGGCTCGGGGCTATTCTTCGGTCTCTATTTCTTGCGACGGCTCCGACTTCACCTCGGGAGTCGGCACAGATTTCTGCTCCTGCGGTAGCAAGGAGCCAGGCGTTGGCGACAAAGCCTCTAGGGTGGGCAAGAGATTACCACCAGAAAGCTTCGCCTTCAGCTCTTCGTCCATGAGCTTCCACAGACGCTCGGCGTCCGCAACCGTCTTCAACCTACCAGCCTTTTGCTCCGCCTTCGCCCTTATTAGACGATCTAGCGGAGTAACCACCAGTTTTGGAGCCTCGGGAATCGTGCTCACCGATAATTGGGGGTTCCGAGACGAGACGGTAGCTGTCGTTACCTGCATCCCCTCATCCGCAAAAGAAGAGAGTGGACAACCGTTAAACAAAAAAACAAACAAAAAAACCTTGTATAAGGATTTCATGGGAATCACCTCCTATTCATGGATCCAGTTCAAGTTGCTTCCACCAATTTTTATACCACACGCTGGTAAAATAAGCAAAAACATAAAATACTACCTCCATATTTGCGGAGGTAGTATTTTATGGTAAATCAGCTTTATAACTGATCTACTTCTGAAAAATTCTACTTTTTTCAAAACTGGATGCAGGTGTACCTGTTGGAGGAATTAATGGGGTCTGACCCCTTAAATCTAGGGGGTCTGACCCCATTAATTTCCGAAGCCAGCATAAATGCGCCACTTTTGGAAGAAGACAGACTTCTTTCAAGAGTGGATGCAGTTGTGCTGGTTGGAGGAATTTTGGCGACCAAGCTGTAGACAGACCTACAGCGCGGAAGACAAAATTCCGAAGCCAGCATAAATGCGCCACTTTTGGAAGAAGTCTAGTACATACCACCCATATCACCCATACCACCACCACCTCCCATCCCCATACCACCTTCTTTCTTTTCTTCAGGGATGTCGGTAATAGCAACTTCAGTGGTGAGTAAGATAGCGGCTGCGCTTGCGGAATGCTCAAGTGCTGTTCGCGTAACTTTTACTGGGTCTATAATTCCAAGAGCGAGCATGTCAGGAACCATTTTATCCGCGCTCGCGTCATACCCCTCCTTTCCCTTGCCGTTTACTACTTTATCCACAATCACGGCGCCATCCTTGCCAGCATTTTCTGCAATCTGACGAAGTGGGGCGGATAAGGCAGAGAGCAAAACATCTACTCCAGCCTCAAATTCGCTCTTGATGTCCACACTCGTAGCGCGCACACCCTTTTCACGCACCGAAACCATGGCTCGCACTAAAGCGGTACCACCCCCCGGCACTATCCCTTCTTCTATGGCAGCTTTGGTAGCTTCCACAGCGTCCTCAAGTTTTAGCTTGATGTATTTCATCTCGGACTCGGTTGCCGCTCCGACTCTGATGACAGCCACTCCACCGGAGAGCTTGCCCAATCTTTCCTGTATCTTCTCTTTGTCAAACGAGCTGTCCGTGTTTTCAAGCTGAACTTTTAGCGAAGCCACGCGAGCATCAATATCTTGCTTTTTACCTTTGCCGTCCACCACAGTCGTCTCGTCTTTGCTTGATACCACACGCCTGGCACGACCAAGCATATTCATCTCAAAGTTCTCAAGTTTCATGCCCACTTCTTCAGATATGACTTTGCCTCCTGTCAAAACGGCAATGTCCTGAAGCATCTCCTTTCTTCTGTCTCCGTAGCCTGGGGCTTTTACCGCGAGCACCGAAAACGCTCCGCGAATCTTGTTTACAACCAGTGTCGCTAGAGCCTCGCCGTCTACATCTTCAGCGATGATGACAAGCTCTTTCTTGCCGGTCGCCGCAATCTTTTCTAGCACAGGGAGAAGCTCCTTAATTGAAGATATTTTCTTATCCGTAATAAGAATAAGTGGGTCATTGTATTCAGCCTCCATCCTTTCAGTATTGGTTATCATGTAAGGAGAGACATACCCCTTGTCAAACTGCATACCCTCCACAACTTC
>Ga0210019_1000420_pt1 | contig 53258 bp, 44 predicted proteins | sample CryGeyCG2114_020_2_FD_183969 | JGI IMG/M metagenome (GOLD analysis project Ga0210019, IMG submission 183969) | Groundwater microbial communities from aquifer - Crystal Geyser CG11_big_fil_rev_8/21/14_0.20 (SPAdes) (version 2) | ecosystem: Environmental > Aquatic > Deep subsurface > Groundwater ...
GGAAGTCGCTCCACGGGCCCGCGCGCCGCACGGGCTCGACCGAACCGACCTGGGTATAGACCGGCAGCAGCGACCGCCCGTCGTCGGCCAGGAAACGGAAATGCCACAGATCCTTGGGCGCCATGGCCGGCTCGGCGACGAAGGTGCCGTGTCCGTGGCGGCGCACCAGAAGGCCGCGGTCGGCCAGGTTGTTCAGCGCCCGCTGGATGGTCCCCAGGCTGGCCGGCAGCACGCGCGCCAGTTCGCCTTCGGGCGGCAGCTTCTCGCCGGTCTTCAGGTCGCCCTGCACGATGGCGCGGGCGATGGCGTCGGAAAGCTGCAGGTATTTGGGCAGGCGCGCGACACCCGCGGGCGGGCCGTCCTCAAGCGCCGTTGCCAGGGCGGTGAATACCATGAATGCTCCCGTGCGCACCGGTTCACCCGGTCCTTTGCCCGAGTCCTACACCCGTCGGCGGGGTCGATCAAGTCCTATATAGCTATATAGGTATTTGGAAATCCGGCTCAGGCCGTCGACAGGCAGACCAGCGCCCCGAAGGCGTCGTCTCCCGGCACGTAAAGGCGGCGTCCCGTGCCCACGAAGGGAATGCGGTTCTCCTCCCACAATTCCTTCACCACGCCAAGGTCGGCGACCTCGACGCGGAACGCCGCGAACCGGGCCTCGCCCTCCGCCAGGGGCGGAGCCTGCGCCCCCGGATAGGTTTCGGCGAAGGCGTCCGGCTCCAGGACGCAGAAGCCGGCCCCGTCCAGCCCCACGCAGACCCCGCCGGAGATCGGCACCACCGCCCCGAACAGGCGCTTGAGGACCCCGACGTGGGCCTCCGGCGTTTCCGCCACCATGTGGATCTCGGCGATCCGCAGGGCGCCGTTGGCGTGGGTCTGGAACCGGGGTTTCCAGAACACGGCCGCAGGATGGCGGTGATCGCAGGTGAAGAAGGGCGCCCTCGGCATATCGGCGTCGGTGACGAAGGTCAGGCGGAAGTCCAGCTTGACCTCGCTGCCGTCCGGCTGGCGCGCCGTGCGGCCGAAGCCGAAGGGGGCGTGAAGCTCCAATCCGGCCCGTTCGAACCGCGCCCGGTCCGCCTCCCAGCCGTCCGACGTCAGGGCCAGCATGGACATGCCCTCCTCCGTCTCCAGGAAATCCCGGTTGTAGGCGCCGAAGGAGAATTCGCCGGGTTTTGCCTCGGGCACGTCCTCGGGCCTGGTCACGGACAAAAGCTCGATGAACGAGCCCTGAAGCTGGGCCAGCCGGTTACCCGTGCCGAAGGGATGCTGCGCCGGGGGTGTGAGGGTGAAGCCGAGACGTTCGTAGAATCCGGCCAACAGGTCGAGGTCGCGGGCGGCCAGGACGAGGTGATCGATTCCAGCCACGATCCGTCCTCACGGCACCAGATAGATGGGCGACGACCACATGACATGTCCGTCTTCCAGCGTGATGCGCACGTAAAGGGCGTTGTCGCGGTCGCGATCGAGCGGAATCCGCCGCTCCAGCTTGAGTCGCGTATGCGGGTTCTCCTCCGGGATGCGAAAGAGGCGCACGCGGCGGCCGAGCCCCCCGGCCTCGAGCCGGATGTCCTCGCGCCCGATGTCCTGCACCGCGACGGTCTTCTTGACCAGGGGCGTGTCGATGCGCAGCCAGCCCATGACCATGTCGTCCAGCCAGGCGTCGAAGCCGATGAAGCCCCCCGTGGTGAGCGACGACCATTCGACGCGCCCGGGCGACACGAGGTCCAGGCGCTTTTCGATGTTGTACCAGTTGATGGGCTCGATGCGCGTGAAGGCGTTGCCGGAAAGCTCGGCCGAGCCGTCCCACACGGTCTCGCGGCCGCGCCCCCGGTATTCGGAGCCTTCCCAGACCACCCGGATGCGCTTGCCCATGTCTTCCGCTTCCGACGGCCGCCAGGTTTCCAGCAGGCGCAGACCGTCGCGGATGTCGATGCGCTCGATGGGGGCGGCGGCGTGGACGTCGATCTCGAAGGTCACGGCCTCCGCGTCCGTGCGCAGGATGTCGCCCATGACGGCTTGCGTCACCTGTTCGTCGGGCGGGCCGCCCAGCGCCGGATCGTCGTCGAATCGGTCGGCGGGCCGGTCCAGGGTGACCCGGGTCGCGAGGATCGCCCGGCAGCCCGTGGTGCAGTAGTGATGGCGGCGGCGCAGCGCCTGCATCAGGTCCTTGCGCGTCAGGTCGCCCGCGAACAGGCAGGTCAGCCCGCCGTAGGCGCCGAACCGCGTCGCCCCCGGATGGCTGGCGCCGGGGCGGCCCTTGTGCCCGTCGGAAGTCGCGAGGATGCCCGTTCGGTAGCCCATTTCGAAGGCGTCCTCGACCAGCCATTCGAAGGTGCCCCAGGCCGAATGGACCTCGACCGAACGCTCCAGCCTGCGGTCGTGCCCGCGGCGGATGTCGGCGTAGCGCCCGCCCACGTGGGCGAACACCGTGCAGTCCTCGCCGGAAAGCTTCTCGAACAGCTCCTCGACGCTGTTGGCGTCCTGCTCGACGTCGCCGCGGTCCTCGACCAGGGCGTGGGACGAGCGGTGGATGGGCCGCCCCTCCTCGGCGAACAGGACGTTGCGGTCGCCGCCCAGGCAGGTGTTGCCCGACCATTCGTAGCCGGGAATGACGACGAAGCGGCTGTCCTGCGTGAATTCGCGGCTGAGGGTGTTCAGTTCGGCCCAGAAGTCCGAGGTGATCTGGAAGTCGTTGCCCTGGTGCACGGTGGCGTCGAGGAACGCCCGGTCGCGCGCGAAGGAAAAATAGGACCGCGCGTTATTGGTGCCGATGGTTTCCTGCGACTGGCCGTGCAGGTCGGCCCAGAAGCTGACGCCGGCGGTGTTCGCCACCACGCGCAGCGGGTTGGAGCGCGCCGCCACGTTGCCGTCCCCGTCGATCAGGTCGATGCGCAGGTCGCCCTCTTCCCCCGCCCGCAGGCCGTCGATCTGCACAGACGCCTGGCCGGGATAGAACGAGATTTCTCCCGGCAGGTTCTCGACCGGCCGGGTCGAGGTCACGCGGAAGGTGTCCTCGCATTTGGTCGAGGGATTGCCCCATTTGTCCTCGCCCTTGAGGCCCAGAAGGAAGGTCTCGCCCACCCGCTTCAGGGTCGGCAGCACGGCCTTGTACAGAACGGGCGGGCCCGGGACGATCTCGATCGGGGGCGCATTGGGCAGCTCGACATAGTCATAGGTGGCGAAGGCGTCGACCAGGATGCGGAACTGGAATTCCTTTTCCTGGAAGGTCTGCATGCGCACACCGGGCCCGCCGAACCGGCGGTCGCCGATGCGGATGACGATACGGTCGCCTTCGGACAGGAAGCCGCGCACGACCTTGATGTGGAGCGTCTTGTCCCAGGGCCGGATGTTGCGCTTGATGTCGTATTCCAGATGCAGGACGGCGCCGTTGGACGCCTGGGCGGTGACGTAGTTCGCCCCTTCCGGATCGTCCATCTGCAGCCGCCCCAGGTCCGAGGCGAAGCGGTGGACGACCTTCAACGAGCCGGTATCGTCGATCCCGAACTTGCCCGCCGTATAGATGATGAAGAAGGATTGGTAACTGCCGGCCTCCACCGGACCCAGGGGGGCGACGGAGACGGAGCCCATTTCCTCCGGCAGATAGGTTGAAAGCGGCATTGACCCCGACCCCCCATCGCGACGGTCCGCCGGCCGGGCCGGCGTTCCCGAACGTTATAATATATGGGCGGGCGGCCGACAAAGGGCCTTGCCGACCGCCCTGCAGGAAGCGTCAGCCCAGGACCGTGACCTCCCCCGCCTTGGGGTCGACGGCCAGACGCTGGCCCGTCCTGACCAGTTCCGTGATGTCGCGGTCGAAGCGGTCGATCAGCGGGAACCGAGCGAACGCCGCGCCCTGGGCGATGATCGGGTTGGCGTAGTTGAGCAGCAGGGCCACGGGGGCCATGTCGCGGCTCTTCATCTCGTTCAGCATCCAGGCCGTGGCGACGCCGCCCTTGGCGATGTTCAGCACCAGCACCTTGCCCAGGTAGCTTTGGCCGTAGAGCTTGTGCGCCGGGCGCGAGAACACGCCCTTGATCCGGTCCAGGTCGTAGCGGGCCGAGAAGTTGTCGTGGGCGACCAGGGCCTCGCCCTCGACCGCGTCGCCGATGCCGGGATGCCCCTTGATGACGAGACCGCTCATCGCACGACCCTCCCCCTGCACGCACTTTCCACACAGGCCGCCATGGAGCCCAGAACCGGCCGGTAGCCGTATCCGCCGATGATGTTGGTCAGCTTGGCCGAGTTGGTCATCAGGCGCGACCAGCCGTTGGCCTCGCCCAGTTCGCGGGCGTGCATCTGGTAGAAGCACACACCCTCCAGGACCACCGCGCCCGCATCCTCCATGGTCCGGGTCAGGCCGAAGCGGTCGGCGGCGGCCTTGTTTTCGGGGCTTGTGGCGATCAGGCAGGCGACGTCGTCGGCCACCTTGCGGCCCTTGAGAAGGCTCGCGACCTGTTCCAGTTCCAGCACCGAAAGCTGCGGCGCCGCGAACACCACGACGTCGAGCCCGTCGTCGGGCGGCGCGTAGTCGGCCATGAAATCGGCGAAGGCCTTCTCGGAAATCTCCACCGGATCCGGCGGCGTGCCGTCGAACACGGACTGCAGGTCCGGCGCCTCGGGCGTCACGCCGACCATGTGGAACAGGGCGGTCGAGCCGAAACTCGCCATGGCCGCGCCAAGGTGCTTCATCTCGTCCGACGAGGGCGCGGCGTCGATGCCTTCGATCACCGGCACCTCGTAATAGCTGCCCATGCACCGGCCGACGATGCCGCCGAGCGCCCCCCACTCCTCCAGGCCTTCCGGCCGATGGGTGACGCGGAAGCGCGACTTGCCGCGGCGGTTTTGGTCCAGGTGGAAGCCGTAGCGCGGCGTACGCCCGGTCAGCGCCGCCGCCAGGGCCGACGGCCCGCCCTCGTAATTGGTGCGCGCGCCCAGAACGGAGTTGCAGTAGATCACCACGCCCGTGTCGCCCATGGCCAGGTGTTCGCCCATGACCGGCGGCATGATGGTCTGGTAGTTGATGCAGGTGTCGGTCATCAGCACGCCGAGCGCCTGGAACGCGTCGGACGCGCGCCTTTCCAGGGCCACGTAGGCGGCGTCGTGGTTGATGCGGTCGTAGGATTTGAAGTCGGCACCACGCGGATCGGTGATGGTGGGAATGGCGACCCGGCGGTCCTTCTCGGGATGTTTTCCCAGTTCCTCCAGCCAGGCGACACCGGCCTCGCCCAGGCTTTCCGTGTCGGCCATGATGTGGGCCTGGCGGACCTCGACCATGTCCTCGGCATCGAAGAATTCGCCGACGGCGACCTGTTGTTGCATGGCCTTTTGCCGGACGGGGCCCAGCCCGCCCGCCAGGATGTGCTGTTCATGCTCCGTCAGGCGCATGTCGTGATGTCCTTCATGTTTCCTCCTCGCCGGGCAGCGTTATCCCGCCGTCCCGTTTGTAGACCTTGATGACCGAGGCGTCGTCCTGCCGCCCCAGCCCCATGTCCCTGGCTTCCTTGAAGCGGTCGAACGCAGTTTGGGAAATCGGCAGGGGGAAGTCCAGACGCTGCCCCTGGTCCAAAACGATTCCCAGATCCTTGATGAAGATGTCGACGGCGCTCTTGGGGCTGTAGTCGCCGTCCAGCACATGCGGCACGCGGTTCTCGAACATCCACGAATTGCCGGCCGAGGCGGAGATGACCTCGAACACCGTGTTCGGGTCCAGGCCGCACTTGATGGCGAGCGCCAGGGCCTCCATGGCCGAGGCGATGTGCACTCCGGCCAAAAGCTGGTTGACCATCTTCATGGTCGATCCGGGACCGGGCGCGTCGCCCAGATCGAACACCTTTTCGGCGACTGCGTCGAGCAGCGGCCGCGCCTTGGCGAAGGCCGCCGCCGATCCCGACGCCATGACCGAGAGCCCGCCCGCCGCCGCCTTCACCGGCCCGCCGGAAATGGGCGCGTCCAGGTACAGACCGCCCCTGGCCTCGACCTTGTCCGCCAAGTCCTTGGTCGTGTCGGGCGGCATGGTGGCGCAGCCGAGGACCACGGCGCCGGGGCTCAGGGCGTCCAGCACTCCGCCGGGGCCCGTCAGCACGGTTTCCACCTGCCGGGCGTTGACGACCACGACGGCCACGGCGTCCGCCCCCGCGGCCGCCTCGGACGGGGTCGCGGCGGCGCGTCCGCCGGCTGCGGCGAAGGCAGCCCGCGCGTCCTCGGAAATGTCGCAGCCGGCCGTGTCGACGCCGGCGGCGACCAGGGATTTCGCCATGCCCATGCCCATGGCGCCGAGGCCGATGACCGCCGCGCGGTATGCCGTCATGTGTGGGGTCCCTTGTCGATGGGGGTGGATGGTCAAAGCTTGTCGAGAGCGCCCTTGAGCCGGGCGATGGTTTCCTTGAGGCCCTGCATCATGTTGTCGGCATCCTTTTCAAGCGCCGCCAGTTCCGCGCGCCCCGTCTTGATCTTCGCACTCATTTTCTCGCGTTCCGCGTTCAACTTGTCCAGCGCCGTCTGAGCGTCGGCCTGCTTGCGGGCGGCCTCGGACGCGGCGTCCAGCGCCGCCTTGGTTTCCGCGTACAGGCCCGACAGCTTGGTCTCCAGTTCCTGGGCCTCGGCCCGGCGCTTCTCGATGTCCGCCTCGGTCGCGGCCAGTTCCTCCTTCTTCTTGGCCACCGCCTCGGCGATGTCGGCGGACTCTTTCATGAACTTGTCCTGTTCCGCCTTCATGGCCGCGCGTTCGTCGGCGACCCGGGCGCGCAGCTGCGTCATGTCTTCCCGTGCCTTGGACAGGTCGGAGGCATAGTCGACCGCCGCGACCGCCGCCAGGCCGGCGACCACGAACAGCACCAGCGCGACCCGCTTCCACGCCGTCGCCGAGCCGTCCATGCCGACCGCCCCGGTGATCGCGCCGAAAACCGATTTCCGGGCCGGATCGGCATCGGCGGCCTTCGCCGCCGTCTTGTCGCCGGTCTTCGCGCCCGCGGGCTTGGCGGCCGATTTCGCCGCGCCGTTCTTGCCGTTCTGTTCACTCATGGATTCGAGTCCTCGCAATGGGTGTGATGGGACCTCCCGCCCCGGCCTTGCCGGCCATTATAAAGCACCCCCGCCCCAGGGCCAGGGGGCAGGAAAGGCGCCGTCACGGACGGCATCACATGAAGATGGCTGGCGGCCCGGGCCGAACGCGTTATGATGGGCACCCTCGATACCCCAGCACCACCCGCCCGCGTCATCCGCCATGATCCTTTCCGAAATCACCCTGCGCCGCCTGTCGCTTCCCCTGAAGGTACCCTACAAGCTGGCCTTCGGCCCGGTGACGGCGTTCGACACCATCCTGGCGACGGTGCGCGGCGACGGCGGCGAGCACGGCTTCGGCGAGGCGACGATCCTGACCGGCTATACGCCCGAGACCGTCGGCGGCGCCTGGGCCAAGGCGCGAGAACTGGCGGCGGCGCTCAGGGGCCTGGACGCCGCAGCGGCCAAGAATGCGGCACTGGCCCATCACAAGGCCGCGCCCTTCACCGTCACCGCCCTGGTGACCGCCATCGAGATGGCCGAGGGCAGCCCGTTCCTGGACGTGGCCGAGGACACCCGGGTGCCGCTGCTGGCCATCCTGAACGCAACGGACGAGGCAGGCATCGCCGAGGAACTGGAACGCCACCGTCAGGCCGACTACGGCACCGTGAAGGTCAAGGTCGGCTTCGAATGGCAGACCGATGCCAAGCGCCTCAAGTTCATCCAGGGCGAGGTCGCGCGCATGCCCGCGGCCTCCCTTGCGCTGCGCATCGACGGCAACCAGGGCTATTCGCTGGACGACGCGCTGGCCTTCACCCGCCTTCTGGCGCCGGACCATATCGAGCTGTTCGAGCAGCCCTGCCACATGGACGACTGGGACGCCGCCAAGGCCGTGGCCGAGATTTCGCCGGTGCCCATGATGCTCGACGAGAGCATCTACGGCCCGGCCGAGATCGAACGGGCGGCGCAAAGCGGCAGTGCGCGTTTCGTGAAGCTGAAACTGATGAAGGCGGGATCGCTCGCCAATCTGGCGAACCAACTGACTAGCATCCGCGAACTGGGCATGGAGCCGGTGCTGGGCAACGGCGTCGCCGCCGACCCCGGCTGCTGGATGGAGGCCTGCATCGCCCGCACCCACATCGCCAACGCGGGCGAAATGAACGGATTCCTGAAGCCGCACAGGGGCCTGTTCGCCGACCCCATCCGGGTCGAGCGCGGTGCCATGATCCTGACACCGCGCAGGCCGGCGCTGGTCGACGACGCGGCGCTCGACGCGCTGGCCGTGGAAACGCTTCGGGTGGTCGCGTAAACCCATGGAGCCGATCGCCGCGCTCCTGGGCCATCCGCCGACCCAGCTCGCCCTGATCGCCCTCGGCGTCGTCGCGGGCGGCATGGCCAAGGGCATCTCGGGCGTGGGCCTGCCCATCGTCACTGTCTCCATCATCGTCACCGCCAACCTGCTGGAGCCGCGCGAGGCCATCGCGCTTCTCGTCATCCCGATCCTGATCACGAACTTTTGGCAGGCCGTGCGCGCGGGCGACCTTATGACGCCGATGAAACGCCACGTCCCGCTGTTGGCCGTGTTCCTGATCTTCCTGTGGCTCGGCTCGCTCATGCTGGCGAGCTTCGACACGAAGGTGCTGTTCGTGATCCTGGGCGCCTGCGTCGCCGTGTTCGCCGCCTCCAGCCTGTGGAAGCCGCGGGCGGAACCGCTGACGCCGCGCACCGAACGCTGGGCCGGGCCGCTCGCGGGCTTTCTCGGCGGCTTGCTTGGCGGCCTGACCACCATCTGGGGCCCACCCCTGATGATGTACTTGGTGCTGTTGAAGCTGTCGAAGGACGAATGGGTCCGCACCGTGGGCCTGATCTGGTTTTCCGGCGCCATTCCATTGACCGTGTTCTATTGGTCGAACGGGGTGCTCAACCCGTCGAACGTCTGGCTGTCGGCGGCGGCCTGCCTACCCGGCATGGCCGGTATCCTGATGGGCGAGCAGATCCGCAAATGGATCGACGAGGAAGCCTTCCGCAAGGTCATGCTGGTCCTGCTGTTCCTGATCGGGCTCAACCTGATCCGCCGCGCCCTGTTCTGATATTCTCTTTCCTGCATCTGCTCACCCGAAGGAGATCCAACCATGGACTTCGCCGATCCCAACCTGTGGCTTTCGCTGTTGACCCTGACGGCGCTCGAAATCGTGCTGGGCATCGACAACCTGGTGTTCATCTCGGTAGTCGCCGGCAAGCTGCCGCCGGACCAGCGCGACAGGGCGCGCAAGCTGGGCCTGACGGCGGCGCTCGGCATGCGCATCGTTCTGCTCGCCTCCATCGCCTGGATCATCGGTCTGACCGCGCCGATCTTCACCATTCCGGTCGTCGAGCACGTGGTGTCGTGGCGCGACGTGATCCTGTTGGCTGGCGGCATCTTCCTGCTGGCCAAGGGCACGCACGAGATCCACGGCACCATCGAGGGCGAGGAGGAGCACGAGACCGGCGCCAAGGCGGCCGCCTTCGGCGCCGTTGTCGGCCAGATCATCGTGCTCGACATCGTGTTCTCCATCGACAGCGTGGTCACCGCCGTCGGCATGGCCGAGCACCTGCCGGTGATGATCGCCGCCGTGGTCATCGCCATGATCATCATGATGTGGTCGTCGGGCCCGGTCGCGCGCTTCATCCAGGACCATCCGACGACCAAGATGCTGGCCCTCGCCTTCCTGCTGCTGGTCGGCATGGCGCTGGTCGCCGACGGCATGCATTTCCACATCCCGCGCGGATACCTGTATTTCGCCATCGCCTTTTCCATGCTGGTCGAGGTCCTGAACCTGGCGGCGCAGCGGCGCAGGCGCAGACTGCGGGAAGCCAAGACCGGGTAACGGCGGACAACGCGGACAGGCCCTTGTGATTGCGGGGAACCTGTTCTAAGTCTCGCCGACGCCGGAACGTTGCACAGATAAGGGGGCTGCCATGGGACCGCGCGACCATTTCGCCACGCGATTGGGATTCGTCCTGGCCGCCGCGGGATCGGCCGTGGGGCTGGGCAACATCTGGAAATTCCCGTTCATGGCCGGGCAGAACGGCGGCGGCGCGTTCCTGATCCTCTACGTCGCCTTCGTCCTGACCATCGGGCTCAGCGTCATGCTGTCCGAATACGCGATCGGCCGCGCCGGGCAGCGCAACCCCGTGGGCGCCTTCCGCGTGCTGAAGGGGGGCGCCTGGCCCGCCGTGGGGGCACTCGGCGTGATCGCCGGTTTCGTCATCCTGTCGTTCTATTCCGTGGTCGGAGGCTGGACTTTGGCCTATGCCATCAAGTCCGTCTCGGGAGCGCTGGCGTCCAACGATCCCAAGGTCCTGGGCGCCGCCTTCGGCGCCTTCATCGCCGAGCCCCGGGGGGTGATCGCCTTCCATACCGCCTTCATGGCGATGACCCTTTTCATCGTCGCCGGCGGCGTGCAGGGCGGGATCGAGCGGGCGTCGCGGGTGCTGATGCCCGCCCTGGCGATCCTGGTGGTGGTGCTGGCCGTCCGCTCGGTGACGCTGGAGGGGGCATCCAAGGGCATCGCCTTCTTCCTGACCCCCGATTTCTCGCGCGTGACCTGGGGCACGGTGAACGCGGCCCTGGGCCAGGCGTTCTTTTCCCTTTCGCTCGGCATGGGCACGATGATGACCTACGCCAGCTACCTGGACAAACAGGTCAACCTGCCGAAAACGGCGGCCCAGGTGACGCTGCTGGACACCGGCTTCGCGGTCGTCGCCGGGTTCATGATCCTGCCCGCCGTGTTCGCCTTCGGATTCGACCCCCAGGCCGGACCGGGGCTGACCTTCATCACGCTGCCCGCCGTGTTCGCGCAGATGCCGGCGGGGCCGCTGTTCGCCTTCCTATTCTTCGCGCTGCTGGCCATCGCGGCGCTGACCTCGGCGGTGTCGATCATCGAGCCCGTGGTGTCCTACCTGATCGACGAACGCGGTGTCTCCCGGCGCGCGGCGACCTGGGGGGCTGGGGCGGTGACTTGGGCGCTCGGCGTGCCCTCGGCGCTGTCGCTGGGTCCGTGGAAGGACGTCACCCTGGGCGGCAAGGGAATCCTGGACGCCGTCGACTACCTGGCGTCCAACATCATGCTGCCGGTGGGCGGCATCCTGATCACGCTGTTCATCGGCTGGTCCATCGCCGACCGCGCCAAGGAGGAAGCCCAGTCGGACGGAGTCCATCCCTTCGCCCTGGCGAACGTGTGGATCTTCATCTGCCGCTTCGTCGCACCGGCGGCCGTGGCCTGGGTGCTGATCGGCGGGCTGTGAGCCCCGGGCTTCAGGACGTCTTGGACTGGATGTAGTTCTCCAGGCCCATCTTCTCGATCAGGCCGAGTTGCTTCTCGCACCAGTAGAGATGGTCTTCCTCGGTATCCTCGAGCAGGCCGACGAGGACCTGGCGGCTGACGAAGTCGCCCTCCTTCTCGCAGAGGGCGATGACCTTGACCAGTTCCTTCCGCACGAAGGCCTCGTAGGCCATATCGTTCCTGATCATGGACGGCACGTCCTTGCCGATCTTCAGCTTGGCGCGGGCCGCCACGTCGGGCGCGCCTTCCAGGAACAGGATGCGCTCGACCAGGCGGGCGGCATGGTCCAGCTCCTCCTCCTGCTCGTGCTTCATGCGCTCGTACAGTTCCTCCAGGCCCCAGTCGTGATACATTCGCGAATGGATGAAGTACTGGTCGGCGGAGGACATTTCGTGGGTCAACAGGCCGTTGAGGGCGCTGATGACCGTTTTCTTGCCTTTCATGACGCGGCGCTCCTTACGCTTGCGACTGGATGTAGTTGGGCAGGCCCATGTCCTTGATCAGGCCCATCTGGGTCTCCAGCCAGTCCAGGTGTTCCTCTTCGTCCTCCAGGAGGTCGTCGAGCATCTCGCGCGAGACGTAGTCGCCCTTTTTTTCGCACAGCGCGATGGCCTCGCGCAGGTCGGCGATGCTCGCCGCCGCGAGCGTCAGGTCGCATTTCAGGATCTCCGGCGTGTTCTCGCCGATGCGCAGCTTGCCCAGGTCCTGCAGGTTGGGCAGGCCTTCGAGGAACAGAATGCGGGCGATCAGCTTGTCCGCCTGCTTCATGTCCTTGATGGACTTCTTGTATTCGCGCTCGCCGATGTCCTCGAGGCCCCAGTCGTTGAACATCCGGGAATGCAGAAAGGACTGGTTGATGGCGGTCAGTTCGTTCTTGAGGATCAGGTTGAGGCGCTTCAGCACCTCCGCGTCGCCCTTCATGGTCCGTCTCCTTGATGTGAAACAGGATAGAGCCCTGATTTGTTGATAATCTACATTATTCAAAGAAACGAACAAGGCCACTGTATTTCCACATATATTTTATGGAAATTTCTCCGCCGAAGCGGCGTGCGTCGGGGCCGCCTATCGGAAGGGGGGCGACCTGACAGGCTGCTAGAGGTACGGCCCGGGCACGATGGGGCTGCCGTCGCGGAAGCGCTCCGGGCGGAAGCGGGTGACGTCGTGGCCCGGGTCGCGCCCCAGGACCATGTCGGCCATCACGCGGCCGATGCCCGGGCCGATGCCGAAGCCGTGGCCGGACAGGCCCGTGCAGATGAACATGCCGGGCAGGACCGGATCCTCGCCCAGCGTCGGCACCACGTCGGGGGTGACGTCGATCATCCCGGCCCAGGCCTCGGCCAGCCTGGTTCCGGCCAACATGGGATAGCGTTCGGCCAGGCGCCGCTCGAGCCGGCGGACCTCGGCCGCCGTGGGCTCGGGATTGAGGACGCGCATGCGCTCAAACGGGCTGATCGCGTCCCCGGACCAGCGCGTCGGCATGCCCCAGGCGCCGGGATAGCCGTCGGGCGCCCCCGCATGCAGGCGAATGTCGCGCCACGATGCCCCCATGGCCTTCAGGAACTTGGTGAAGTAGCGGAAGGACTTGGGCGACAGGTAGTGGTCCGCATGGGTGCCGGTGGCCAGCGTGTAGCCGCCGTCGGCGCGGCGGCGAACGCAGAACCCCACGTCGCGGACGTTGGGCGTGTCGGGCAGGTTCTCGAACAGGCGGGGTGCGGCCTCGGTGCGCGCCACGGTGCAGCGCACGGCCAGTTGCGGCAGGTCGACCCCGACGTTGGTCGCGAAATGCGTCGACCAGGCGCCGGCCGCCAGCACGACGGCGTCGCAGGAAACCCGGCCCTTCTCCGTCACCACGCCGATGACCCGTCCGTCCGCGACGTCGAGGGTGCGCACGGCGCAGTCCTCGATCACCGCGACGCCCAGGCGCCGCGCCGCGCGCGCGAGCGCGGGGATGGCGACGAAGGGCTCGCCCCGGCCGTCGCTGGGTGTGACCATACCGCCCACGTAACCGTTCCCGGGCACGTCGGGATAAAGGCGCCTCAAGTCGTCGCGCGACAGCAGCCGGGTATCCAGCTGGTAGCCCCTGGCTTGGTCCAGCCAGGCCTCGTAGCGCGCCATCTCGGCCTGGGACGTCGCAAGGTAGAGGCAGCCGCCTTGGGTGAAGGTCAGGTCGGGCTCCCCGGTGTCCGCCGCCAGGCCGCGCCAGATGCGGTTGGATTCGATCATGATCGGCAGTTCGGCAAGGTCGCGTGCCTGCTGCCTGATCCAGCCCCAATTTCGCGACGACTGCTCGCCCGCGACCCGGCCCTTTTCGCAGAGCAGGACCTTCTGCCCGCGCTGGGCCAGGAAATAGGCCGTCGCCGTGCCCGCCACCCCGGCGCCGATGACGACCACGTCGACCGCGCCGGGCAGGGGATCGGAAAAGCGGACCGGCGTGTTCTTGTCGGTGATCGGCGGCACGGGCGGTACCCTGTTGATCCGGCGATATTGGCACGGAACGCGCGGCTCGCCTATAGCCGGAATGACTGCGATTGCCACTTGCCGCGGCGGCGGCGGATGGGCTTAGGTAGGGGCAGCGATAGCCCCCTTCCCGACGAAGACCTTCCATGGACACATACGACTACATCATCATCGGCGCCGGATCGGCCGGCTGCGTGCTGGCCAACCGGCTGACGGAGGACGGCCGGCACAGCGTCTGCGTGCTCGAGGCCGGACCGCCCGACCGGCACCCCTACATCCACATCCCCGCCGGCTTCATGAAGCTGCTGGACCACAAGGGGCTCAACTGGCGCTACGAGACGCAGCCCAGCGAGTGGACCGGCGGGCGGGCCATCCCCGTGCCGCGCGGCAAGACGCTCGGCGGATCGTCGTCCATCAACGGCAACGTCTATACCCGCGGCAACCGCGAGGACTACAACCATTGGGCACAGCTCGGCAACCGGGGTTGGGGCTTCGCCGACGTGCTGCCCTATTTCAAGCGCTCGGAACAGCGCATCGGCGAGGCCGACGCGCGCTACCGGGGCCGCGACGGCGCGCTGACCGTCACCGACACGGACTGGACGCACCACCTGTGCGAAGCCTTCATACAGGGCTGCGAGAGCTTGGGCATCCCGAGGAACCCCGACTACAACGGCGCCGGCCAGGAAGGCGTGACCTACACCCAGCGGACCATCCACAATCGCCGGCGGGTGAGCGCGGCCAGGGCCTTCCTGCATCCGGCCATGAAGCGCGGCAACCTGAACGTCGTCGCGAACGCCCATGCCACGGGCCTGATCTTCGACGGCATGCGCGTCACCGGCGTCACTTATGCCAAGGGCGGGCGCGGCGGGCCGCGGCACGCGATCACGGCCGCCAAGGAAGTGATCCTGTCCGGTGGGGTCATCAATTCACCGCAGCTCCTGCAGCTTTCCGGCGTCGGCGATCCGGCGCAACTCGCCGATCTGGGCATCGCGGTCCGCCGCGCCCTGCCCGCCGTGGGCCGGAACCTGCGCGACCATTACGCGCCGCGCTTCACGGCGCGGGTCAGGAATTCGGACACCATCAACCAGCGCGCCCAGGGACTGGGCCTGGTGCCCGAGGTCGCCAAGTGGCTGCTCGGCAGGCCCAGCGTGCTCGGCCTGCAGGCGACCATGGTCTATGCCTTCTGGCGCTCGGACCCCGATATCGCCAACTCGGACCTGCAGCTTACCTTCATGCCGGCCAGCTACGTCTCGGGCCGCCAGGCGGTTCTGGACAAGTTCCCCGGCATGTCGGTGGCAAGCTGGCAGCAGCGTCCGGAAAGCACCGGCTACGTGCAGGCCGTGACCGCCGACCCCTTCGACAAGCCGGTGATCCAGCCCAACTACCTGGAACACGAAACGGACCGCCGCGTGGTGCTCGCGGGCATGAAGCTGGCGCGGCGGATTCTGAGGTCGGCCCCCATGGCGCCCTACTTCGACGGCGAGCACTTTCCCGGCGACCACGTGCGAACCGACGACGAGCTGATGGAGGCCGCCAAGGCGCGCGGCACCACCACCTTCCATCCCATGGGCACCTGCCGCATGGGCCCGGCCACGGACGGTAACACGGTGGTGGACGACGAACTGCGCGTGAAGGGGATCGAGGGGCTGCGCGTGGTCGACGCCTCGATCATGCCCAACATGCCCTCGGCCAACCTGAACGCGGCCGTCATCATGATCGCGGAGAAGGCGTCGGACATGATCCTGGGCAAGGTGCCGCCGGAGCCCGAGATCTACGACGACTGACGGGAGCCGGCGCGCCTCAGCGGAAGTCGAACCCGCGCTTCTTGAGGGCCGCGCGCAGGTGGTCGCGGGGCCGCTGGGCGTATTTCCTGTCGACGTCGGCGGACCAGGACTCGTCCGTCGTTTCCTTGCCGATCTCGTCATAATGCGCCTTCAACTGCGCGTTGTAGGGATCGACGACGCCCAGGGCCATCCCCGCGTCATAGCGCTCGTAATGGATGATGCCTTCCGCCGGCATGCGGGGCTTCTGCTTCGGCGCCTCGGCCGGCCAGCCGAGGCACAGGCCGAACACCACATAGGTGCGGTTCGGCAGGCCGAGCAGTTCGGCCACGGCTTCGGGGTCGTTGCGCATGGCGCCGATCATCACCCCCTGGATGCCCAGGCTTTCGGCCGCAAGGTAGGCCGACATGCCGACCAGCCCCGCGTCGATGGAGGCCATCAGGCCCATTTCCAGGTTGTTGTCGTCGAGCGAATTGCCGTGGCGCCGGAACGCCGCCTCGATCCGCGTCAGGTCGGCGACGAAGGCGAGGTAGACCGGGCAGGCGACGATGTGCTTCTGCCCACCGGCGATGGCCGCCAGTTTCTCCTTGGTCGCCGGGTCGCGCACGACGACCACGGAATAGGCCTGCAGGTTGGAGGAGGTCGGCGCGCGGCGCGCGGCCTCCAGGATCGCCGTCACCTGGGCGTCGGTCACGTCCTTGTCCGAATAGGCGCGAACCGAGCGCCGCCCGTTCAGGACGCGGATGGTTTCGGAAAGGGTCATATGGTCGGTCGGCTGGCCGGTTCCGTCGGGCGGGGTCATCGGGGCGTCATCCTTGTTTCCTGCGTGGTCACGCCCCGATCATTACCCTCAACCCATCCTTTCCTTCAAGACCGGTCCGACATCCATCGGCGTGTCGAGGATCGCCACGCCCGCCGCCGCGAGGGCGTCGGCCTTGGACTGATAGGTTCCCTTGTTGCCCATGACGATGGCGCCGGCATGGCCCATCTTCTTGCCGGCGGGCGCGGCGCCGCCGGCGATGAAGGCCGCCATGGGCTTGTTCATGGTGGCCGCGTACTCGGCCGCGTGTTCCTCCATGGCGCCGCCGATCTCGCCGACCATGACGACCGCGTCGGTCTTGTCGAAGGCGTCCAGGGCCTCCAGCGCGTCGCGGGTGGTCGTGCCGATGATGGGGTCGCCGCCGATGCCGATGAAGGCCGAGATGCCGAACCCGGCCTGAACGACGTTCAGGCACATCAGGGTGCCCAGCGAGCCGGAGCGCGAGATCACGCCGACGTTGCCGGGGCGGAAGATTTTATCGTTGAAGGCCGGCATGAAGCCCGTGAAGCATTCGCCGGGGGTAACGCCGCCGGCCGTGTTGGGGCCGATGATCCTGACGCCCCGCTCGTTCGCCGCCGCCATCACGTACATGACGTCCTGCACGGGGATGTGCTCGGTCAGGATGACCACCGCCTTGGCCCCGGCCTCGATGGCGTCCAGCGCCGCCGCCTTCGCCCCCATGGGCGGGATGAACAGGATGGAGACGTCGAAGCCTTCCGGAAGGCCCTTCATAGCGTCGACGGCGGAGGCGAACACGGGCACGCCGATGTGCTCGGTCCCCGCCTTCTTGGGGTTCACGCCGCCGACGATCTTGGTGCCGTACGCCATCATGCGTTCGGACCAGAAGGTTCCCTGCTTGCCGGTGATGCCCTGGACGATCACCCGATGCGTTCCACGGATGATCATTTCGCACCCCCTTTCGCGGCGTCCACCGCCGCCTTGCAGGCGGCCGACATGTCCGGCAGGGGCTCGACGCCCAGCCGTTCCTTCAGCATGGCCACGGCCTCGACGTCGCCGGTGCCGTGCACGGACCAGAAGGTGGGCAGGGTCGGCTTCAGTTCGTCCCAGGCGTTGAGGATGCCCTGGGTCATCACGTCGGTGCGCGCGAAGGCGCCGCAGAAGTTGATGACCAGCGACTTCACCTTGGGGTTCTCCAGCACCAGGCGCAGGGCGTCGGTGCCCTTGGTATAGGCCTCGCCGCCGATCTCCAGGAAGTTGGCCGGGGTGCCGCCGTGGTGACGCACGACGTCCATGGTGGTCATGGTCAGGCCCGCGCCGTTGGCCAGAACGCCCACGTCGCCGTCGAGTTCGATGTACTTGAGGTCCAGTTCCTTGCCCTTGGCCTCCAGCCCCGTCAGCCTGTCGGGCGTGCCGGTCATGGCCAAGTCCTCGTGGCGCGGCAGGGCTGAGTCGTCCATGGTGAACTTGCAGTCGAGCGCCATCAGGCCGCCCGCTTCCAGGACCGCCAGGGGGTTGATCTCCATCAGCTCCGCGTCATTGGCGCGATAGGCCTCGTAGAGCTTCATCAGAACCTCGACGACCTGGTCCTCCAGACCGTCCAGCCCGGCGCCGTCCAGCATGGCGCGCACCGCGCCCTTCTCCGGCCCCTTCCTGATGTCCACGCTCAGCGTGCGCATGGCGCCCGCGTCCTGCTCGGCCGCTTCCTCGACGTCCATGCCGCCCAGGGTCGAGAACAGGATCTTCGGCCCCTTGGTTTCCGGGTCGTTGATGACGGCGGCGTAGAATTCGCGGGTGAACGGCGTGGCGCGCTCGACCAGCACCTTGCCGACGACGTGCTCGGCGATGGTCATGCCCAGGATCGCCGCGGCGACCTCCCTGGCCTCGTCGGCGGAACCGGCCAGCTTGATGCCGCCGGCCTTGCCGCGCTTGCCCGTCGGCACCTGCGCCTTGACGACGACCTTGCCGCCGGAGGCGCCGATCAGCTTGCCGGCGATGTCCGCCGCCGTCTCGGCCGTGATCGCCGTGCCGCCGTCGGGCACGGGGATTCCCGCCGCCTTCAGGAGCGGCTTGCCTGCATGTTCTTCGAAGTTCATTGGATTTCCTTATTCTCTTCTCTCTTTTTTCTCACTGCCTCACCGCCTCAGTGGTTCAAAAAAAGAAACCACAGAGACAGTGAGACGGTGAGAAGAAAGGACGAGTTGCTTGTGCCCGATTCCCCAGAAGCGGCGCGATCGCCCTACTTTCCGTATTTTCCCCAATAGGCGCCGAAGAGGTCCTCTTCCGACGGCTTGTCCTCGGGGATTTCGCGAACCAGGTGGGTGATGTTGATGAAGTGCCTGTAGTTCAGGTTCTCCGAGATGGAGTTGCCGGCCCAGGTGCCGCAGCCCATGGACAGCGTGAAGTTCAGCCCGTTGGTGAAGCTGCCGCCGTTGCCGAATGTGTGTGCCTGGTTGACCAGCACGCGCACCACGTTCAGGTCCTCGGCCAGCTCGCGGGCATGGTCCTGGTCCTTGGTGTGGATGCCGACGGAATGGCCCATGCCGACGAAGTTGAGCACGTCCGTGACCTGCTTCTTGGCGGTAGGGAAGTCGGGCGCCTTGTAGACGGTGAGGACCAGGGACAGCTTCTCGTCGCTGAACGGGTGATCCTTGCCGACCGCGCCCAGCGGCTCCTCGACCATGAAGAAGTCGCACTTGGCGGCCTCTTCCGGCAGGCCGACCTCGCGGGCGAACACGGCGGCGTCCTTGGCGATCAGGCGGCGGTTCAGCTTGCCGCCCTGCCACAGGGCCTGGCGTACCTTCTCCTTTTCTTCCGCGTTGCACAGATAGCCGCCGACTTGTCTCAGGGCGGCCATGGCCTGCTCGTAGACCGGCCCCAGGATGGTGACGGAATTTTCCGACGAACAGGAGGTCGAGTTGTCGAAAATCTTGGACATGCGGATTTTCTCGGCGGCGTCCAGGAAGTCGGCCGTCTCGTCGATGATGACCGGCACGTTGCCCGCCCCCACGCCGATGCAGGGCGTGCCCGACGAATAGCCGCGGCGCACGTTGTTCTGCGAGCCGGTGATGACGATCAGGTCCACGGCCTCCATCAAGGCCTGGGTCAGCGCCTTGTCGACGGGGGCCGGCAGCACCTGCACCAGGTCCTCGGGCGCCCCGATCTTCTTCAGCTCGGCCCGCATGTAGCCGACCGTCCTGGTCGTGGTGGCGAGGCCCGCCGGCGACGGCGCGACGATCACCGCGTTCCTCCCCTTGAGGGCGAACATGGCCTTGTTGACCGGGGTCGCGGCCGGGTTGGTCGAGGGGCTTACGGCGCCCACGACGCCCACGGGCTTGGCATACTTCACCAGGCCCTTGGCCGGGTCTTCCTCGATCACGCCCACGGTCTTCACGCGCATCAGGTCGCGCAGGCAGCCGAAGGTCTTCCGCTGGTTCTTGATGATCTTGGACGCGACGTTGCCGAGGCCCGTGTCCTCGACCGCGAGCGCCGCCAGTTCCTCGGCCCGGCCGGGCTCGTAGATCGACCAGGCGAGGGCGGTCACGGCCTCGTCCACGCGGGCCTGGTCGGCGTCCGCGAAGGCGTCCATGGCGACACGCGCCCGGTCCATCAGGCCGGCGACGACCTGCCGCGGGCCACCGTCGGTGACGTTAAGGGGTTGGGAAACGCTCATCGTTGTTCTCCGTTCTGCGATCTCAATTCCGGTCCGCGGCCGGACGGCTGCCGGTCCGGGCGGCCGCCGGGGCGGGGGGCCGAAGACCCTCCAGGTCCTCGGCGAAAAAGGCTTCCAGTTCGCGCGCCGCGTCGTTGAGCGCGGGCAGGTGCTCCAGCGCCCGCTTCATGGGCAGGCGGGCCTCAGGCGCGTGCACGGCCAGGCCCGCGATGACCCGGCCCGACGGCTTGCGGATCGGTACGGCCAGGCCGATCAGGCCCGGGGTGTTCTCCTGGTCGTTGGCGGCATAGCCGCGGCGGCGGATCGCGGTCAGCTCTTCCTCCAGCCCGGCCGGATCGGTGATCGTGCGTTCGGTCAGGCGGGTCAGCGGCAGCACGCGCAACAGACGCCGCCTTTCGCGCGCCGGCAGATGGGCGAGCAGCAGCTTGCCGATGCCGGTCGCGTGCAGCGGCACGCGCGAGCCCACGTGATACTGGATGCGCAGCGGCCAGTCGCATTCGACGCGCTCCACATAGACGACCTCGTCGCGTGCCAGGACGCCCAGGTTGCAGGTCTCACCCAGGCGGGCGACCAGGTTCTCCAGCACGCGGCGCACCGGGGCGCCGCGCGCGCTGGCGGTCAGCGCCTGCACGCCGAGGTCGACCATGCGCGGGCCGACGGAGTAGCTGTCGCCGCCCGGCTCGCGGCGCAACAGCGCGTTCTCCTCCAGCTGCTTGACCATGCGGTGGACGGTCTGGCGCGGCAGGTCCGTGCGCGCGGCGATGTCGCCCAGCGACAGGGCCGCCGGCTCGTCCAGCAGGACCTCGAGCACCGCCAGCGCCTTGCCGAGCGCGCTGCCGGTGCCGTTGGGAAAGGAATCGGGCATGACGCGTCCTCCCTATTCTGCCGCCCAGGGGAACGGGATGAGGTTCGACAGCGGCTCGGAAATCTCGTAGACCGAGGACACCGCAAGATCGTGATCGTAGGGAACGCCGTCGCGTTCCGCCCGCTTTCGCAGGCGTTCCTCGTGCACGGCGAGGACTTCCGCGTCGAACGGCATCAAGCCCGGATCGAAGATGCGCAGATACCCGTCGGCGTCGCGCGCCGGCATGACCCGGCACTTCAGGTGGCGGTTGGGCGACCAGGGAATGTCCATCACCCCGGCCTCGCAGGCGCGCACGGTGCCGACAGCCACGTCGCCGTCCCCCATTTCCAGGACCTTGTCCATGATCGGGCGGACCTCGCGTTTCACCAGATCCAGCTCGAACCGGTATTCGGGCAGGGTGTCGAGGCGGATGTGGCGCGCCAGGTAGATCGCCATGCGCGTGGTGCGCAGGCCCTCGGCGTTGGCCTGGGGCGTCGGGATGCCGTAGGCCTCGTGCGTCGACTTGGTGGTCACGCTGACCGCCCCGCCCACGGCCGCCAGCGTCCCGCCGTAGGCCACCAGGGCCTGGGACTGGGCGTCGTCGTGCGGCCACGCACCCATCCAGTGCAGCGAGGTCACGGGCGTGAACACGTCGTCGTAACCGGCCGCCGCCAGGTATTCCTGGGTCAGCTCGCGGCAGGCGCGGATGGCCACGGCGTCCTGGACCAGGTGCAGGGTCTGCGCCAGTTCCAGGCCGTAGTTGCGCACCCCCTGCCCGGCCGCCAGCAGGGCATCGATGACGCAGGTCAGGATGGCGATACAGGGCGGCACGTTGGTGCCCGTGAGGAATCCCGGCTGGCGGCGGTGTAGGTCGACGCCCTTTTCCTGATAAAGGGCGGCCAGGCGGTCGAGGTACTGGTAGTTGCGGATGCCGGCCTCGATCGAGGTCTCCTTGGTATAGGACGTCGTGTAGGCGAGACCCGACCCCAGGTAGCCCGAGAACCCGGCGGCGAATCCGACCTCGGACGTCAGGCGCGGCATGGCGGTGCCCGACAGCACGATGGCCGGCTTGTCGATGGCCTCGATCAGCCGGCGCGTGGTGCGCGGGCCGTAGTTGACCATGGGATAGCCGTTCAGCATTGACCGCCCGGCCTTCTTCGATTCCTCGATCCCGGCCTCGGCCTCGGCCCAGCGTTCGTTGCGGGTGTAGCTGTCGGTGGTGGTCGGCACGATGTCGGCCTGGCCCTCCTTGTCCAGGCAGCGCATCAGCTCCAGCTGCAGTTCGAGCGTTCCGAAGCCGCCGCGCGGCTGGGTCAGGCAGCGGCCTTCCTCGTCGGCCCGGCGCATGACCCAGCCGAGCTGCTTGTGCCGGGGCAGCGCCTTGTGGAACGCGGCGGCCTCGTCGACGTCGACTTCCGAGCCCGTGGGCCAGCGCGCCAGATTGTCGCGCCTGAGTTCCGCGAACAGATCGGCGGGGATCCGGTCCGCCGAGAACTTCCAGCGCTGGTCAGCCGACATGGATTGCGCGCTCATGGGCAGCCTCTCCCGTTGTCTGTGGCGTCACGTCCGAAAGATGGGCGAGGCCCAGTTTCAGGGCCGCGTCGGGCGCCGGCTCGGCCAGCAGGCCGACGGCATAAAGCAGATATTCGCGGTCGATCAGCAAACGGGGCCGCTTGGGCCGCAGCGATCCCGTGTCCGCCGGATCGGCCAGCGCCGCCGCCAGCACGCCCGCCGGGTCTTGCCCATGGGCCAGCGCGCCGCCGGTGCCGATCACGGTCTCGACGCGGCCGAGGTCCTTGCCTTCCTGCAGGGTCGCCGGACCGGTCACCGTCTGCACCACCTTGACGGTGCCGGCGTGGCGCGCCACGGCATGGCGCACGGCGGCACGGGCAAGCGCACGATCGAAGGCGTGCTCGTCGGGCGTCTCGGGCAGGCGTTCCACGTCGGCGGCGATGGCGTCCAGCAGCGCCCCGACCCGGGCCTCGTCCAGTCCGGCGTCGGCCGCGACGGCGGTGGCGCCCGCCAGGTCGATGATGGCGCGCGCGTTGTGGCGCATGCCCAGGTCGCCCTCCACCGTGCGCTTGGCGAAGGGTTCGGGCAGGCCGTGCAGGATCACGCCCTCGCGGGACGGCTCGCCCCCGGCGATGGAATGGACGTCCGTGGTGGCGCCGCCGATGTCGACGACCAGAAGCTCGCCCAGGCCCGGCTGCGTCGCGGTGCCCTGGGCCAACAGGCGCGCCCCCTCCAACACCGCCGCCGGGGTCGGCATCATCACCGCGTCGAAGCGGCCGGCCGCGCGGTCGATGCCCTTGGCGTGGACGATGCGGTCGATGAAGACACCGCGGATGGCGGCGCGCGCGGGCTCGATGTTCAGCACATTGAATTCGGGCATCACGTTCTCGGTGACCACCACCGACTCGCCGCCGCTGCGCAGGACGTCGGCCGCTTCGTCGGCGGCGGCACGATTGCCGGTATAGATCACCGGCCCGTCGACGGCGGCCCCCGCCAGCACCCGGGCGTTGTGCAGCACGACCTCGGCATTGCCGCCGTCGGTGCCGCCCGCCAGCAGCAGAATATCGGGTGCAAGGGCCTCGATCTCGGCCAGATCGGCGCGGGTCAGCCGATAGGCGAAGGTGCCGACCAGCTTGGCCCCGGCGCCAAGCGCGGCGCGGCGCGCGGCCTCGGCCGTCAGTTCCCTGACCAGGCCCACGGTCACCATGCGCAACCCCCCGGCGGCCGAGGACGAGGCCAGGCGGTGGCGGAATTCGGGCAGGCCGCCCAGATGGGCTTCCAGATCCTTCAGTGCCGCATCGAGGCCCCGGTTGACGTCCGTCGCCACCGTTGACGGGCCCTGCCCCGCGCCCAGGATCGTGCCTGTTTCCAGGCCGACGGCGCGCAGCTTGGTATAGGTCGACCCGAAGTCGATCAGCAGCGCCGCCGGTTCGCCGCCGCCGGTCATGATGCCTTGGCGCTCCGCCGTTCGCGTTCGGCGAAATCGGCGTCCAGGGCGCGCACGACATCGTCGGTGCGGGTTCCCGGCGGGAAAGCCCGGTCGAAACCCATGTCGAGGAAGCGGCGCTCCACGTCGGCCCAGTCCTGCCTGCCGACCACCAGGTTGCCGCCGACGTAGATCAGGATGTCTTCGAGCCCGGCCTCGACACAGAGGTCGCGGAAACCGCGGCAGTCCAGTTCGCCCTGCCCGTAGAGCGAAGAAACCATGATGCCGTCGGCGGCCGTCTCGATGGCCGCCTTGACGAATTCGTCGGCGGGCGTGAGGGCGCCCAGGGTCACGATCTTGAAGCCCTCCTTCTCCAGCGCCATGGAAAGGATGCGGTTGCCGACGATATGCGTGTCTGCGCCGATCACCCCGGTCACCAGGGTCTTCGCCGAGCGGTCGTATCCGGGGGTGGCTTGGGCTTTCGTCATCTGTTTCCGTTCCCGCAGGCTTGCGGCGTCTTTGCGCCGTTGTGGCGATCATACGCAGCCATGACCGCATTTCAACATAAATCAGGAATATAATGTCTCAATTTTAATAATATTGCATTATTCGGCGTTGCGCCCCAAGCGTGCGAGATTGACAGGACCGGCGGAATCCGGCATCGCAATCCCATGTTCCGGAACTTGCAGATGAACCGTTCGCCGCTGATTTTCCTTGTCCTTCTGGCCTTTTCCTGGACCGCCGCCGAGGCCCAACGGCCGGCGCCCGGGTGCAAGGCGCCGACCGCCGTGTGCCAGGCCTCGGCGCGGGTGTTCGCGATCTCGTCCTTCGATCCGGTGGGCAGCGCCGTGCTGATCGAAGCGGGCCTTCTGGTGACCAACCGCCACGTGGTCGCCGACAATCCCAGGGCCCAGGTCTTCATGGCCGACGGCAGCCAGCGCATCGCCGACGTGGTGCCGACCTCCTATCCCGGCGACCTGGTCCTGCTGCGCCTGGAGGGGCTGGTGGTGTCGCAGCCGCTGACCCTTGGAGCCGCGGCGGTCGACCAGCAGGTCTATACGGTCGGCGCCGACGTCGGCCGCGGCGCCGTCCGCGCCTACCTGCCTGGCCGCGTGGTCGCCGTGCCGCCGGACGGCAAGCCGCTCGCCCGCGTCCATCATTCGGCGCGCAGCCAGCCGGGCAATTCGGGGGGCGCCCTGTTCGCGCGCGACGGATCGTTGGTGGCGATCATCGCGTCGGGCGGTGAGGGCCGCAACGAGGCGATCCCCGTCGCCGAGGTCGCCAAGCTGAAGGCCCGCTCGGGGCCCGAGCAGGCCCTGCCCAGCGCTCGCATCGGCCTTGCCTACCGCAAATGCGCCGAGGCGCTCGACGCCGTGCGCGGGTCCGACCAGCGCATGGCGCCCAGCAACATGGATTTCCTCTACAACCAGTGCCTGGCGACCGGGAACCGGCAGCTTTTTGACGATGCCGGGCGCATGCTCGGCCGCCAGCAGTTCCTCGACCAGGCGCTCGACCTGTTCGGAAAATCCCTGGAGCAGGATCCGAACGGGCTGAACACGCGGCTCTCCATGGCCATCTCGCTTCATGTGGCGCAGCGTTATGAGGACGAGATTCCCCACCTGAAGCAGCTCATGGAGGCCCTGCCCACGGACCCGCAGGTCCTGCGCCTGGCGATCCAGGCGGGCAAATGGGGCGGCGACGAGGCGCTGGCGCGGAATGCCTTCGCCCTTCTGGTCGAACACCATCCGCAACTGAAACCGGTGGCTGAACGCTTCATGCAGCAACCGCCGCCGCCCCGGAGCGGCGGCGGCCCGCCGAAATAAGCGCGCAAGGGTATGATAAAGGAACCTTATATCCGCGCAAATGCGTCGTCGCGGGCCTGAAATCGGCCCGCTCGGGATTTGCGGCTGGTTGTTTCCTTATGCGCAAATCGTCGTCGCGGGCCTGAAATCGGCCCGCTCGGGATTTGCGGCTGGTTGTTTCCTTATGCGCAAATCGTCGTCGCGGGCCTGAAATCGGCCCGCTCGGGATTTGCGCTACCCCTCGAAATCGTCCGTGGGGTCGGGGATCCAGCCGTGGCGAAGAAGCGGCGCCCCGCGACCGAAAGGCGGACGCGCGCGCTTGACGATCGCCTCCTTCAACTCGGGCGCGCGCCAGCCGGGATGCTTGGCAAGCAGCCGTGCCGCCAGGGCCGTCACCCGGGGCACGGCGAAGGACGATCCCGACGCCTTGCCTGCCGCCCCCCGGTGGTCGGTGACCGGCACCTGTTCGCCCGGCACCATGACGTCGACCCGCGTCGCCCCCCAGTTGGAGCCCCGGGCCAGGCGCCCATCGGCATCCGCCGAGGTGACGCTCAGGATGTTGTCGAGGCCGAGGCCCGCCGGATAGACGGGCTCCCTGTCCAGGTCGCGGCCGTCGTTCCCGGCGGAGACGATGAACAGCATGTGCGGCCGCGCCCTGGCCGCCTCGGCGAAGGCCCGCCAGTCCTCCTGCTTGTTCGACCCCATGGCCATGTTGACGATCACGGCCCCGCCCGCGTCGGCCTGCGCGACCAGGTCCTTGAACCGCGCCATGTCGGGACGCGGATAACGGAACGGCAGGATCACGGCCTTTGGCGCTTCGCGCAGGATGATGGAGGTCACCGCCGTGCCATGGTGCAGGGGGAAGAACGGCGAGCGTGCCGCGTCCACGTCGAACGGCCGCGCATCCATGTCCCAGAAATCGTAGCCGAGCAGCCGTCCCGCCCCGTCGCGGGCCAGGCGGTTCCGCACCACGGGCAAGGTGTAGTTGACGCCCGTATCGACGACGGCGACGCGCACGGCCCCTGCGGGCGTCTCGCTGCCCGCCGGCACGGGCGGATTCAGGGGCTCCGTCAAAACGACGGTCGAGAGGTCGCCGGACAAAATCTCCAGGGTTTCAGCCGTGCCGTCGTCGGCGTAGACGAGGCGCCGTCCCTCGTTGGCCCGGCAGTCGCCCGCCGCGTTGACGGCCACGACCGGGCGCGGCGGCGCGTCCGGCCCGTCGCCGCGGGCTGGCGCGTGCCATTCCAGGCTGATGCGGCGCAAGCGTCCGCCGGGCGCCAACCGGTTGACGACCCATTCGTCGCCTCCGGGCACAAGGACGCGGTGGAGCGTGCGGAACGGTTTGCCCGCGGGCCCGTCCAGGCGCGCCTCCAGCAACCGGCCGCCCTCGAACAGGCGCCGCAAGGCGGTGGAATCGGCAGGGTCGAGGGGACAGACGGCGGCCAACACGGCAAGCGGGTCGGGGCCGGATGACGCAGCCAGTGGGTGTATTATATGTCCCGCCACCCATGGACCGCCAAGAATCAGGGCGGGGACAATGGCCAATCGCGGCAGGACCTTGGTCATCGACCTGCGTGCTCTCCTTGCCCGCTATCCGCGAACTCGATTAAAGCCCGACGATTCATCGGACCGAGATCGATAATCTGTACAAAACGCAAGTGTTGAATGCCATACTTGGCGTCAACTTGCCTAGGATACAATTTCGGCACGTGCCATTCTCCTGCGCGGCCGAAGGGGGTTTGGGGTGTTCGCACGGATGAGGAGCCACCGCGTTGGCCGCCGCTAGGGTCGTTTACACGACGACGTTCGTGCTGTACTGCCGCGAACCCCAGGGCACGTGGGTCCGCCAGGGCGAGTGGCCGGAGACCGATGAATTCGAGGCGCTGTCGGCCGCCCATGCGGCGGACGACCAAGCGAAATGGCAGGCCGTGCGCCTGATGAACCAGCGCACCTATCCCGACGGTCGCGCGCCGCAGGAAACCATCGCCTGGATGACCGGGATTCCGCGGGGCGGACAGACGAAGCCGCGCGGCGGCGGCGCCGATGACGCCGCAGAAGTGCAGGCGATCGCGGGACGCGACGCGCCGGACCGGAAGAAAAAGAAACGCAAGGGCGGCGCCGAAAGCGCAGGCGAGGCCTACAAGAAGATCGCCAAGCAGCAGCTAGAGGCCGCCGGCGCCATCGGCGGCGCCCGTTCCGTGAAGAAGGCCGCGGAGGAAGCCGCGGCCCGCGAGGCCGACGCGGGAAAGCCCCGGAAGGCGCCCATGATCGCCGTGGTCACCCGCCTGATCACGGTATTCATCATAGCTGCGGTGATCACCTTCGCCGCCAAGATCCCGCTCGACATACTGCACCGCAAGCTGGCTGCCTCGGGATTCGACATCCCAGGCTTCATGGTGGCCGGCTATCTTCTGGCCTTCGCCATCGCCGCCCTGATCCTTGCCAAGGCCCTGCTGAAGGAAGGCGATATGGACGTCCTGACCCAGCATTTCCACGACGCCCGCAACGCCGCGAACGAAGAAGACGAGGGGATGGATGCCTACGCCTCCGGCCTTGGCGACTGGCGGGAGAACGCGCTCGGCGAGGACCCCATGAGCGCGCTGGAGGACGAAACCGCGGAAGGCGGCACGTCGGGGACCGGCCCGCCGGCGGCGCCGACGGCGGCGTCGGGGCTTGACTATCCGCCGGAAAACGTCCCGGCCGAGCCGCGCAAGCACATGCTGAAATTCCTGGAACTGGCGCTCGGCGCGATCCGCACGCAGCTTGCCAAGCTGGACAAGCTGGGCAAGTTCGGTCTGAACCTTTACCTGGCCGGCGCGGGCGACCAGCTTGCCAAGCACAACGGCCTGGAAGGGGCGCAGCGCAACGGCATGATTTCCGAGGCCATCGGCACCAAGAAGGCCATGGCCGGCCCCTTCTGCGACAAGTTCCAGGAATACGAAAAGGACACCAAAAGCCGCGCCATGATCGACGCCGGCCGTTCCGCCATGCAGCGCTTCATCGACGGAGACACCAAGGCTTTCGGCGAACTGCCGACCATCCTCGACGGCTTTACCTCGAACAAGGCGGCCAAGGCGTCGGCCCAGGGCGTGGTCGTCGTCATGTTCACGGATCTGGTGGGCTCGACCAAGATGACCCAGGAGTTGGGCGACATCGGCGCCCAGCAGGTCGTGCGCACCCACAACGCCATCGTGCGCAACGCGCTCGCTGCCTATCACGGGCGCGAGGTCAAGCACACGGGCGACGGCATCATGGCCGTGTTCTCCAACGCCGCCAACGCGGTCGCGTCAACCATGGTGGTGCAGCAGGAACTGGCCAAGCACAACGGCGTCCAGGGCAACCTGCCCGTCAAGGTGCGCATCGGCCTGAACGCCGGCGCGGCGGTACAGGAAGAGGACGACTTCTTCGGCACCACGGTGCAGCTTTCGGCCCGCGTGTGCGACAAGGCCGACGCCGAACAGATATTCGTCACCAAGTCCGTGCGCGACCTGGTGACCGGCCACGCGATCCAGTTCCGCGACGCCGGCAACTTCGACATGAAGGGTATCGAGAAGCCGGTACCGGTCTACGAAGTCGTCTGGCGCGCCCAGCTTCAGGCCGCGGGCTGACCCACTTTCCCCGGCGTCACATCCGTCACGCCGCTGCCGCGCGGTGACGTTGGCGCAGCACCGGCTCCGGCCCACGCAGGGCCGGCTGATAGGCGTGATGCAGTTCGCCGAGCGCCGCCCACCAGTCGGCCTCCAACGCCTCGGCCGGGCGGTCGCCCGCGACCTCAAGGGCATCGAACCCGCAGCGATGCATGGCACGAAACTGATCACGCAGCACGTCGCCCACGGCCCTTACCTCGCCGGCGTATCCCAGGCGGGTCTTCAGCACGCGGGCATGGGAATAGGCCCGGCCGTCGGCGAACCTGGGGAATTCCAGGGCGACGACGGCGAAACGGTCGAGATCGTCCTTGATCGTCTCGGGCGACTGGCCGCTTTGCAGCCGGATTCCCAGGCCGTCCTTCCGCGCGGCAAGCGAATTGTGCTCCGCCTGCCAGCGGGCGAGCGTGACGATCACCGGACCCGATTCCGGCACCTCGTCCCGATCGGCGACATGGACCCAGGGGTCCGAGACGATCTTTCCGTCCTTAAGCAGCTTTGTCATAGAGGCTCTCCTTGAAGGGCGCGTCGCCGACGCGGCGATAGGTGTCGATGAAACGTTCGCCCGGCATGCGGATGGCAAGGTAGGTGTTCACCACGGTCTCCACGGCGTCGACGATTTCGGTCGCCGGAAAGGCCGCGCCGACCTTGGCGCCGATCGCGGCGTCCTCGCCAGGCGCGCCGCCCAGGGTGATCTGGTAGTACTCCTGGTCCTTGCGGTCGACGCCCAGGATGCCGATGTGGCCGACATGGTGGTGGCCGCAGGCGTTGATGCAGCCCGAGATCTTCAGGCGCAGTTCGCCGATGTCGTACTGGCGGCTCAGGTCGGCGAACCGCTGGCTGATCCGTTCGGCCACGGGGATCGAGCGCGCATTGGCGAGCGAGCAGTAATCCAGCCCGGGGCAGCAGATGATGTCGCCGATGTGGTCCAGGTTGGCGTCGGCCAGGCCGATCGCCCGCAGCCCCTGCCACAGGTCGTAAAGCCGGTCCTGGCGGACGTCCGGCAGGACCAGGTTCTGTTCGTGGGTGACCCGGATGCCGTCCATGGAGAAACGTTCCGCCAGGTCCGCGACGGCGTCCATCTGGTCCGCCGTCACGTCGCCGGGCGGCAGGCCCACGGGCTTCAGCGAGATGTTGGCGATGGCATAGCCGGGAGCCTTGTGGCGGGCGACGTTGACGCGCACCCAGTCGTTGAACTCCCTGTCCTCGAACCGGCGGGCGGTCAGGGCCGGCGGTTCGTCGGACAGAGCTTCGTAGGCCGGCGGCGCGAAGTAGGCGGCGATGCGCTGGATCTCCTCGGCCGGCAGTTCAAGCTCCCCACCCTGCGTGTCCCCGAATTCCTTCTCGACCAGGCGGGTGAACTCCTCCGTCCCCGTCTCGTGGACCAGTATCTTGATGCGCGCCTTGAACATGTTGTCGCGCCGTCCCAGCAGGTTGTAGACGCGGAGGATGGCCTCCAGATAGGCCAGCAGGTCGGCCTTGGCGACGAAGTCGCGGATCTTCTTGCCGATCATGGGGGTACGGCCCAGGCCGCCGCCGACCCAGACCTCGAACCCGACCTCGCCCGCGTCGTTGCGCACGATGAACAGGCCGATGTCGTGGAACCGCACGGCGGCGCGGTCGGCGCCCACGGCGCCCGACACGGCGATCTTGAATTTGCGCGGCAGGAACGAGAACTCCGGATGGAAGGTCGACCACTGGCGGATGATCTCGGCATAGATGCGGGGATCCTCCACTTCGTCGGCGGTGACGCCTGCGTACTGGTCGGCGGTCACGTTGCGGATGCAGTTGCCGGACGTCTGGATGGCGTGCATCTCGACGCTCGCAAGTTCGGCCAGGATGTCGGCCACCTGGCTAAGCTTGGGCCAGTTGTACTGGATGTTCTGGCGCGTCGTGAAATGGCCGTAGCCCTTGTCGTAGGTGCGCGCGATATGGGCCAGCTTGCGCATCTGGCGGGAATTGAGCTGCCCGTAAGGGATGGCGACCCGCAGCATGTAGGCGTGAAGCTGCAGGTAGAGCCCGTTCTGCAGGCGCAGCGGGCGGAACTGCTCCTCGGACAGTTCGCCGGCCATGCGGCGGGCGATCTGGCCGCGGAACTGTTCGACCCGGTCCAGCACCATGGTGCGGTCGAATTCGTCGTAGCGATACATCGGTTTCTTCTTCCTTGTCCCTGTGGCGGCCGTCAGCCGGCGACCCCGGCCATGTCGACCTCGCCCGCCGCTTCGACGCCCATGCGAAAATGGTCGGGCACGTCGGAACGGCCGAATTCGGGATGCACGGAGGGGCCGTAGGCGCGCAGCCGTTCGCGGTAGCGCACGGGTTTGAGGGTGCCCGCGTCCTCCGTCACCTCGATCAGGTAGGGGGCGACCACCAGGCGGGCCTTCTCCGCCGCCTTGGCGAGATCTTCGAGCAGCCCGGCCTCGTCCTCGGTCCCGGCCACGCGGGCGAGGTCGATCTTGGGCGTCCAGCCGCCGTCTTCGCCAAGGAAGATGACGAGCCCGTCGGAAAGCCGGTTACCGGTGACAACCTGTTGAACCATCGTTGCGTTCCTTGTTCCTGGGTTAGACCGCGGCGGCGAGCGGCGCCCGCCGCGCGTCGGCCCGGGCCAGACCGGCGACGTCGCCGATGACGATGAGGGCCGGTCCCGTGATCCCGTACGCCCGCACCAGGGCGTCCAGGCCGCGGATACGGCCGGTGACCACCCGCTGATCGGGGCGGGTGCCGTTCTCGATGACCGCCACGGGCGTGTCGGCCAGGCCGTGGCGGGACAGTTCCTCGGCGATGGCGGCAGCGCCGCCCACGCCCATGTAGACCGCCAGCGTCGCGCCAGAACGCGCCAAGGCGGCCCAATCGACGACCGGAGCGTCGCCGCTTCCCTTGTGGCCGGTCACGAAGGTGACGGCCGAGGCATGACCCCGGTGGGTCAGGGGAATGCCCGCGGCGGCGGCGCAGGCCGTAGCGGCGGTAACGCCGGGCACGACCTCGGCCCGGACGCCGGCATCGGCAAGCGCTTGCAGTTCCTCGCCGCCGCGCCCGAACACGAAGGGATCGCCGCCCTTGAGGCGGACCACCCGCTTGCCCAGGCGGGCCTGGGCGATGAGGATTTCGTTGATTTCCTCCTGGGGTACGGGATGGCGGCCCGGAGCCTTGCCCACGTCGATGCGTTCGGCGTCGCGGCGGGCGAGATCGAGCACGCCGTCGCCGACCAGCCGGTCGTGGACGATGACGTCGGCCTGTTCCAGCAGGCGCTGGGCGCGCAGCGTGACGAGGTCCGCCGCGCCCGGCCCGGCGCCGACGATATGGACGATGCCGTTCGCTTCACGGCCGCGCCGGTTCACGTAGGCCAGCATGTCCTCGACCGCGCCCCGTTCGTCCCCCGCCAGGACGCGGGCGGCGATGGGCCCGTCGAAGAAGCGGTCCCAGAAACGCAGGCGTGCCCGCCCCTCCGGCACCACGGCCTTCACGGCACCCCGGAAGCGTTCGGCGAACAGGGCGAGGGTTCCCAAGTTGGGGTGCAGCAGGCGTTCGATGGCGGCCTTCACGCCGCGCGCCAGGACCGGTGCGGCACCCCCGGACGACACGGCGACGGTGACGGGATCGCGCTCGATGATGGCGGGGGTGATGAAATCGGACAGGTCCGGCCGGTCGACCACGTTGACGGGCACGCCGGCCCGGCGCGCGGCCTCTGAAACCTGGCGGTCGACGGCGTCGATTCCGGTGGCGCCATAGGCCAGGGCCGCGCCGGACAGATCGGCGTCCATGAATTCCCGAGCCCGCCAAGTGACGGCGCCCGCCTCCGCCAGGTCGCGGATTTCGGTCCCGGCCCGGGGGGCGACGACGGTGACCCGCGCCCCGGCCTTCCTGAGCAGGCGCAGCTTGCGCGCCGCCGTCTCGCCGCCGCCGGCGACCAGCACGGGACGATCCTGCACCGTGAAGAAGATGGGAAACTGCCGCATTGCCGTTACGTGCCTTGTCCTGCACCGGACGGGCCGCCATGCCGGGAGTTCCGGTGCCGCCCCATCCGTTCAACGAAATTGATTTGTGAAACTAAGCCATATTCACATCGATAATGTGGATCAAAGACGTAAAATCGTCAATCAATTTGTATATTATATTTTTTATACAGTTTTTTTATGTATTTTAAGGCCATGGAAATCCGGGCACAGGGCCGTCTTCAAGATATCGTGAGGATCCCCGGAAATCAGCGTGATGCGGCTCAGACCGCCATCGCCATGCCGTCACGGCCGGGGTCGGCGCCATCGCCCCGGAGGGGCGTCAATTCATAAGGGCGGCGCCGAGAGGCGGGCAAATTATCTCGGCTCAGACCGCCATCGCCATGCCGTCGCGGCCGGGGTCGGCGCCGCCATCCGGGACGCCGTTCATCAGGCGGATGGCGTGCACGCCCGCGAAGTGGAAATTGATGGGATAACGCCGGGTGCGGTAGCCGCGGCCGTTCAGTTCCGCCTCCACGGCGCGCGGGATGCGGTTGACGATCTCGATGATGTCGCTGGTCGCCGAGAACCGGGGGGCCGACACGGCCTGCTGCGCATCCATGCCGAAGTCCACGTGGTTGAGGATCGCCTGCAGCACGCCCATGGCGATGTAGGTGCCGCCGGGCGCGCCGACGATGAAGCGGGGCGCGTCGCCGTCGAACAGGATGGTCGGCGCCATGGAGGTGAAGCGCGCCTTGCCGGGGGCGAGCGACCCGACCTGGCCCGGCCGGGGATCGAACACGCCCATGCAGCCGTTGTAGATGAAACCGAGGCCGTCCGTGGTTACGCCCGACGGCATGCCGAGCGAGTGGGTCAGGCTGACGCAATTGCCGGCCTGATCGACGACGCAAAGGTGCGTGGTGTCCTTGCTTTCCTTATCGCGGCCGACGCGGGGCACATGGGTCACCTCGCCCGCCTTGATGCGCGCCGCGCAGTCCGCCGCATAGCCCTTGTCGAGCAGCCGCGCCACGGGCACGTCGACGAAACGCGGATCGCCCACGCTCCTGTCCTTGTCGACGGTGGCGATCTTCATGGCTTCGGCCACGGTGCGGATATAGTCGGGCGAGTTGTGGCCCATGCCCGCCAGGTCGAAGTTCTCCAGGATGTTCAGCATCTGCAGAACCATGATCCCGCCGCCGGGCGGCGGGCAGGACGCGACGCGAAGGCCGCGATACCCGGTCCACAGCGGCTGCGTCTCCTCGGGCCCGCAGGCGGCAAGATCTTCGATCGAGATCAGACCGCCGCCCCGCGCCATGTCGGCGGCGATCTCGCGGGCGATGGCCCCTTCGTAGAAATCGCCGGCGCCGTCCCCGGCGATGCGTTCAAGCGTGCGCGCCATGTCCGGGTTCTTGATGACGGCTCCCGGAGTCTTCAGGCCGCCGTCCGCGTTCAGGTAGGTCCTCGCCGTGGCCGGGCTGCCGCGCAGGTATTCGATGTGCTGGACGCGGCCGGCCGGTTCCTCCTGCGTCCAGAAGCGGTGCATGTGCGGGCGCACCATGTAGCCGTCGCGGGCGAAGGCGATGGCGGGCCGCAGCAGGTCGGCCAACGAGCGCGTGCCGAACCGCGCAAGCGCCGTATCCAGCGCGCGCAGGGTCTCCGGCGTGGCGATGGCCTGATAGCCGATCTCGTTGACCCGGCCCTTGAGGATGAAGCCGAAGCCGTCCTCGGCCTCCTCCTCCAGCAGGTCCGCCCACATGCCGTCGGTGACCGCGCCGGGGGCCCGGGCGTGGAAGTCCAGACAAAGATGCCGACCGATGGAGGGCAGGTAAAGGTGCATGGAGCCGAACCCGGCGATGCCGCACATGAAGGGATCGACCACGGTCTGGGTCAGCGCCGTCGCCACGGCGGCGTCGACGGCGTTGCCGCCGGACCGCAGAACTTCGGCGCCGACCTCGACCGGTTCCGGCTGCGGCGCGACCACCATGCCGATGCTCATGGGATTCCCCCTGGGGCGGTTTGTCGATGCGGGTCAGTGTCGCGCGGGAAAAGGGTTCCCGGCAAGCCCCTACTCGGCGGCCTTCGCGGGCTTGTCGCGCTCCGTCGCCGGCAGGTCGCCGAGCGGTCCCAGGGCGTCCTTGTCGCGCAGGAACATCGGCTTGGACTGCATGTAGAGGGTCAGCAGCCGCGCCAGGGCCATCACCGATTCAAGGTGTGTCCGTTCATAGCCGTGCGACGCGTCCAGCGCGAAGCACAGAAGGGCCGTGCGGATGTCGTTGCCGGCCTCGAGCGCCGCCGCCGCGTCGGAGCGGTAGAAGCGGAACACGTCGCGCGAATGCTCGATGCCGTGCGCCGCGCACATGTCGATAAGCGAGCGCGACAGGTGCCAGTCGAACGGCCCCGAGGAATCCTGCATGGCGATGGTGACGCCGTATTCCGAGGTATGCTGGCCCGGCGCAATGGTGCCGTTGTCGATCGAGACCAGTTCCGCCACGTCGCCATGCAGGACGTGGGAGGCGCCCACGCCGACTTCTTCCGTGATGGTGAACAGAAGATGGCAGTCGATGGGCAGCACCGTGCCCGACCGGATGACGGCGCGCGCCGCCGCCAACAGCGCGGCGACCCCGGCCTTGTCGTCGAGATGCCGCGAGAACACGAATCCGTTCCCCAGGAACTCGGTCTGCGGATCGATCGAGATGGTGTCGCCCACGTTGATGCCGAGCGCACGGACCTCGTGCTCGTAGGCCACGCGCTCGTCCAGGCGCAGTTCGACCTCGGTCCAGTCCGTGGGCTGGGAATCCACGGCCTCGTTGAAGACATGGCCCGAAGCCTTGGCCGGCAGGATGGTGCCGCGGAAGGTGCGCCCGCCGTCGGAGTGCACGGTGCAGCGCGCGCCCTCGGCGAAACGCGACGACCAATGGCCGATGGGCACGACCTCGAGCCGGCCGCCCAGGCGGAAGCCCTTGACCATGGCGCCCAGGGTGTCCAGGTGCGCGGCGATGGCGCGGTCGGGGGACGCGGCGTCGCCCTTCAGGTCGGCGCGGATGGCGCCCCGGCGGGTCAGTTCGAAGGGGACGCCCAGGTCCTTCAGTTCGGCGCAGACCATGCCGACGACCTCGTCCGTCATGCCGGTCGGGCTGGGCGTGGCCAAAAGCTTGGCGAGGATTGCGACCAGATAGTCACGGTCTATGAAAAGGTCGTACTTCACGCGATATCTCCTTACCCCGCGGCGGGGTGCTTGACCATTTCCTGGCGCGTCTCGGGAAACAGGAAATCGACGAACTTCTGCGCCGTCGGCTGCGGCTCGTGGTTGGCCAGGCCCGGGCGTTCGTTGGCCTCGATGATGCGGTAGTCGGGTCCGTCCACGCGGGGAACCATGAAATCGAACCCGACAACGGGGATGCCGAGGACCTGGCGCGCCGCCAGCGCCGCGTTGCGCAGCACCGGGTGCAGGTCGTCGGTCACGTCGTGGATGGTGCCGCCGCAGTGCAGGTTGGCGGTCTTGCGCACCTCCATAACCGTGCCGTCGGACAGCACCGAGTTCATGCCGTGGCCCTGGGCCTGGACGCAGCGCCGGGTTTCGTCGTCGACGGGAATGCGGCTTTCGCCCCCGGTAGCGGCGGCGCGCCGGCGCGACAGGCGCTGGATCAGTTCCTGGATGGTGTGTTGCCCGTCGCCGGTGATGCGCGGCGGGCGGCGCACGGCGGCGGCCGCGACCTCGTCGCCTATGACGATGATGCGCAGGTCCCGGCCGCTCACGAACTCCTCGCCGATCACGTGGTCGGTCTGGTGGAAGACATTGTCGAAGGCTCCCAGCGCCTCGTCCTCGGTACACAGGTCGACGTAGACGCCCTGTCCCTGCTCGCCGCGCGCGGGCTTGATGACGATGCGCCCATATCGGTCGAGGAAGCCGCGCACGTCGTCGTGGTTGCAGAGGGTCGCCTGCCCCGGAACCTTGAGGTCGGCCTTGGCGAGCGTGCGGTGGGTCAGGGACTTGTCGTCGCAGCGGCTCATGGCGACGGCCGAGGTCAGCTCGCTCAGGCTCTCGCGGCAGGCGATGGAGCGCCCGCCCAGGGTCAGGCTGAACAGGCCCGCCTCGGCGTCCTCGATGTCCACGTGGATGCCGCGGCGGCGCGCCTCGTCGATGATGATCTTGGCGTAGATGTTCAGGTTCTCGGCGCGCTGCGGGCCGATGAACAGGGATTCGTTGATGGGGTTCTTCTTCTTCACCGTATAGACGGGGACGCGCTCGAAGCCCATCTTCTCGTACAGCCCGATGGCTTCCGCGTTGTCGTGCAGGACCGACAGATCCATGAAGGCGCGTCCGGCCTCGCGGAAGCGCTCCGCGAGCGCCGTCACCAGGCCGATGCCCACGGCCGGCACGGCGGCCTGGCTGTCGACGGCGAGCGCCCACAGGCTGGAACCCTCCTCGGGATCGTCGAAGGCGATGGCGTGATCGATCCCCATGACGACGCCCAGGACCTCGCCGTCCTGGGCCGATTCCGCGACCAGCACCGCGACGCACCGGCGATCGTTCAGTTCTGCCAGATACCCGGACCGGAGCGACACCATCCCGCGCGACGTATAGATGCGGTTGACCACGCCTTCGTCCCCGGCCGTCGCCGGGCGGATATCGAACATGGTGCTGTCGGCGTTGCGCGCGGCGACGGGCATTTCCTTCAGGTTCAGGCGATAGCTGTGGGACGGGTCCATGAACAGCGCCTGCGGCGCCAGGGACAGGACCACGTGCGGATCGCGCACGTAGATGGCAAGGTCCCGTTCCCCCGTTTCCTCCTCCATGAGATGGGCCGCCAGGTGCTCGGCCTTGTCGAAGGTCTGGCCGAACAGCACGCGGCCCCAGCCGCAGTGCACGGCAACGCATTTGCCGACCGTGCCCAGGCCGTCCTTGGGCGGTTCGCCCCAGTGCTTCAAGGAGAGCGCGTTTTCCATGACCGGGGTTTCCTTTCGCCGAACCACGGCACTAGACCCCATGGGTCTGCAGCCAGGTTTCCATGAGCGCCACCTGCCAAAGCTTCGAGCCCTTGAGCGGCGTGATGTGGTCCTTGGGGTTGTCGAACAGCGTGTTCAGGTAGTCCTCCTGGAACAGGCCGCGGTCGCGCGCGGCCTTCGACGTCAGCGTGTCGCGCACCATCTCCAGGTAGGGACCGTCGATGTATTTCAGCGCCGGCACGGGGAAATAGCCCTTGGGCCGGTCGATGACCTCGGCCGGGACGACCCGGCGCGCGACGTCCTTCAGCACCCCCTTGCCGCCGCCGCGCACCTTGTGTTCGGGCGGCACGCGGGCGGCCAGTTCGACCAGTTCGTGGTCGAGGAACGGCACGCGGGCCTCGAGCCCCCAGGCCATGGTCATGTTGTCGACCCGTTTCACCGGATCGTCGACCAGCATGATGGTCGAATCGATGCGCAGCGCCTTGTCCACGGCGCGGTCGGCGCCGGGACGGGCGAAGTGCCCGTCGATGAAGGCCATGCTTTCGTCGCGCCCCGTGTGATAGCGGGGCGACACGGCCTTCCTGTAGTCGTCGAAGTCCCGGTCGCGGAACACGCGGGCGTAGTCGCCCGCCGCGTCGTTGGAGTCCATGAGCGGCGGATACCAGGAATAGCCGCCGAAGATTTCGTCCGCCCCCTGGCCCGACTGCACGACCTTCACGTGCCGCGAGACTTCCTGGGACAGGGCGTAGAAGCCCACGGCGTCGTGGCTGACCATGGGCTCCGACATGGCCTCGATGGTGTCGGGCAGCAGGTCCATCAGGCGCTTGGCGCCGACGTGGATCTTGTAGTGCTCGGTACCGAACTCGCGCGCGATGATGTCGGAGTACCTGAACTCGTTGCCTTCCTCGCCGCCGGCGTCCTCGAATCCGACCGAGAACGTGCGCAGCGGCGTCTTGCCGGCGCGCGCCAGCATGCCGACGACGAGCGACGAATCGACCCCGCCCGACAGCAGCACGCCGACGTCGACATCGGCCTCCAGGCGCCGCTCGATGGACAGCGCCAGGGCGTCATAGACCTGGTCGCACCATTCCTCGGCGGGAAGCTCCAGGTCCTCGGCCGGGCGGGTGAAGTCGACGGACCAGTAAGTGGTGTCGGTGCGTGTGCCGTCGGCCTCGAACTCCGCGTAGGTCGCGGGCGGCAGCTTGCGCACGCCCTTCAGGACCGTGAAGGGTGCCGGCACCACGGCGTGGAACGACATGTAGTGGTTGAGGCCCACGGGATCGATGTCCGTGTCCGTGTCGCCCGCCGCCAGGAGTGCCGGCAGGGTCGAGGCGAAACGCAGGCGCCTGCCGTTCTCCGCGAGGTAGAGCGGCTTGATGCCCAGGCGGTCGCGGGCGAGCGTCAGGCGGCCCGTATCGCGCTCGAATATCGCGAAGGCGAACATGCCGTTGAGGCGCTTCACGCAGTCGGGGCCCCAGGCGTGGAAGGCCTTGAGCACGACCTCGGTGTCGCCCGCGGAAAAGAACCGGTAGCCCTTCTCCCGCAACTCGGCGCGCAGGGACTTGTAGTTGTAGATGCAGCCGTTGAAGGCGATGGTCAGGCCCAGGTCCGGGTCGATCAGGGGCTGCTGCGCCTTCTCGGTCAGGTCGATGATCTTCAGGCGCCGGTGGCCGAAAGCGCAGCGGCTTTGCTGGAACAGGCCCGAGGCGTCAGGCCCCCGGGGCGCCATCGCGTCGGTCATCCGCGCCACCGCCAGGGTATCCGCGTATGCATCGTCGAATCTGATTTCGCCGCTCAGTCCACACATGCCGTATCCGGCTCCTTTTCTCCTGCTGGTGCAGGCCGCCCGTCGCAACGGCGGCCGCCCGTCGCCCGGCGCAGGGGACGGACAAAACGCCACCGCCCCAGGTTGGTTCCAACCGGATCACACGGCGTCATATTTAAGTCATTGATTTATCTAAGATAGTTACCCCGGCCCGAGATGTCAAATGACGCACTTATTTCCGCCGCGCGTATCGGCGGAAGCGGTTGTGGTCATTGACTTAATCCGGACGGCGCGGATGTTCGCCCAGCTCCGCGTTCAACCCGTCACTCCCGCGAAAGCGGCGGTCCAGTGGGAGACAAGGTCCGGATTCCCGCTCGCGCCTGCCCGGGATTTGCGGCTAATGCCGGTAGTCGGGCTCTTCGCGGTCGAGCATGCGCATGTAGGCGGCGAACTGATCGGCGCCCACCGGCGCGCCGTCGTCCTCGAACTGCCGGGCCGCGTGCTCGCAGACCTCGGGCGGCGGAATGACCAACTCGGCGCCCGACGACTGGGCCATGAGCTGCAGTTCACAGGCGTGCTGCAGATAGCGGATGTGCTGGAAGGCCTCGGCGATGGTGCGGCCCGTGCACAGAAGCCCGTGATTGCGCAGGATCATGGAATGACGGTTGCCGAGGTCGCGGACGATGCGCTCGCGCTCCTCGGTGTCGTTGGAGATGCCTTCGTAGTCGTGATAGGCGAGCCGGTTGTAGAAACCCATCGACTTCTGGTTCAGCGGCAGCAGGCCGTCCTTCTGCGCCGACACGGCCATGCCCGCGTTGGTGTGCGTGTGGATCACGCACATGGCATCGCCGCGCGACATGTGAACCGCCGAATGGATGACGAAACCGGCGCGGATCACCTCGTAGGGGCTGTCGTCGAGCACGTTGCCGTCGACGTCGATCTTCACCAGGTTCGAGGCGCAGACCTCGGAAAACAGGTGGCCGTAGGGATTGATCAGGAAGTGGTGGCCGCGGCCCGGCAGGCGCACGGACGAATGGGTGAAGATGCCGTCGTCCCAGCCGAACCGGGCGACCAGACGGTAGACCGCCGCCAGCTCGCAGCGCAGCCGCCATTCCTCCGCCGACACCCTGCCCCGCAGGCTCGGCACCTCGTGCAGCGGGATTACCTGGCCCATGGCCGCCTCTCCTTTTCGTCCGGTCGTGCAAGCTGAATGCGCACAATCTAACGCCGCGCGGAGCCCGGGTTCAAGTGACCGCGCACCCGGCGCGGCCCGAAAATCCCGTGGCGGCGGATTTCAATTCGGGGCCAACTGCTTTACCATTGAGGCATGGACGATCCCCGCCAGGACTATCCGGAAATCCCCGAGCCCTACCGGCCGGACGAGGGCCGGTTCTCCTTCGACGTGGACGAGGCGCTGCAGAGTGTCGTCTCCCTGCGTTCCGAAATTCCCGACGCGGCCTTCACCGCGGGCACCCTGGGCACCGCGCGCAGCGGCCACGGCGTGGTCATCGACTCCAGGGGCCTGGTCCTGACCATCGGCTACCTGATCGTCGAGGCGGACCACGTGTGGCTGGTGTCCAACGACGGCCGCGCGGTGGAGGGCTACGTCATGGGCTACGACCAGGAAACCGGATTCGGCCTGGTCCAGGCGCTGCAGCCGCTCGACGCGCCGGCCATCGGGCTGGGTTCGTCCGCCGACCTGATCCCCGGCGACGACGTGATCGTCGCCGGCTGGGGCGGGCGGGCGCACGCGTTGCAGGCCCGCGTGTCGGCGCGCAAGGAATTCGCCGGCTACTGGGAATACCTGCTGGACGACGCCATCTTCACCACCCCGGCGCACCCGCTGTGGGGCGGGGCGGCGCTGATCGGCGAGGACGGGACGCTGCGGGGCATCGGCTCCCTTTACGTGCGGGGCGAGGAAAGCGGCGAGACCGAGGGCAACATGATCGTTCCCATCGACATCGTGAAGGCGATCCTGCCGACGCTGCGCGCCACGGGGGACTCCGGCCGGCCGCCGCGGCCCTGGCTGGGCACGTTCACGGCCGAGGCCATGGGCCGCGTCGTCATCGTCGGCACCTGGAGGGGCGGCCCGGCGGAAAACGCGGGCCTCGTGGCCGGCGACCTGGTGGTCGGCGTCGACGACAAGCCCGTGGAGGGCATGGCCGAGTTCTTCCGCGGCGTGTGGTCCCTGGGTCCCGCCGGGATCGACGTGCCCCTGAACATCTATCGTGACGGCGACCTGATGACGATCACCGTGCGGTCCCGCGCGCGGGGCGAGTTCTACAGGTCCCCCAACGTGCACTGAGGGCGCCATGGCGGGTCTTGCCTTGTCGCTGCCGCCCGTGCGCCTGGAGGCCCAGGACGCGACCCTTTACCCGGCCGCCCTGAAGGACGCCGAGGCCCTGTTCGACGCGGTCATGGCCGCCGTCGACTGGCGCCGGGAGGAACTGACCCTATACGGCCGCCGCATCCCGCAGCCGCGCCTCAGCGCCTGGTACGGCGACGCCGCCTATGCCTATTCGGGCCTGCTGCTGGCGCCCCGGCCCTGGCCTTCGGTGCTGGCGAACCTGCGCGGGCGCTGCGAGGAAATGGCCGGCGTCCCCTTCAATTCCGTGCTCGCCAACCTTTACCGCGACGGCCGCGACAGCATGGACTGGCACTCCGACGACGAGGCGTCGCTGGGTCCCGCCCCCGTCATCGCCTCGGTGACCCTGGGGGCTTCCCGGCGCTTCCTGCTTCGCCGCAAGGGGGCCAAGGCCGAGAAGATCGAGATCGGCCTGGGCGGCGGCGACATCCTGGTGATGGGGCCCCGGTGTCAGGTGCAATGGCAGCACCGGGTGCCCAAGACGAGGACGCCCGTGGGCCCGCGCATCAACCTGACGTTCCGCCTCTGTGGTCAAACCCTTCCTCAATCCAGGTCGAGGGGATAGACCGGACGGCGCACGTTCCTGTAGGGCAGGTCCTTGTAGTTGCGCGAGGTCACCCCGCCGCCGTCGTCGACCACGATGATATGGGACGCGATGGGGGCACAGGCGGCGCGGAAATGGTGCGCCGATTTGACGCCCAGCACCTTCTTCTTCTCCGGATCGATGCCGACCGACTTGAAGAACATGCGGTCGTAGTTCTGATAGCGGCGGCTGGCGACGACGATATCGACGCCGCCGACACTGAACACCGCCGACGGCCCCATGTCGACGCGGGCGCCCCGGGTCATCGGGCCTTCCATGGCGAAGGTGCCGTCGGTGATCGCCGTGACCGTGCCCATGAGCGACAGCGGTCCACCCTGCACCGCCGGATCGACCTTGCCGCCGAGTTCCAGCCTGATCGTGGCGCCCAGCCCTGCGTTCCGGCAGGCCAGGGCGGCGTCCGGATCGTAGATGGTGCCAAAGGCGGCATTCGAAAGGTCGGCCTCGACCATGGCGCCCAGCAGCTTCGTCGCATCGCCGTAGCCGCCGCCGCCCGGGTTGTCCGCATAGTCGGCCAGCACGATGGGCGCCTGTACGCCCCGGGCGAGCGCTGATTTGACCTGCACCAGGGCGTCCTTGATCGATACCAAGGTGATGGTCAACTTGTCGCGGTCCCGCCAGATCTGCTCCATCACCCGTTCGGCGATGCGGCCGTGGGCGGGGTCGTCGCCCTCGCCGGTGACGACGCAGGTCGGCCCGGTATCGTGGATGTCGACCCAGGGGAAGCCCGCGTTGATCGAGCCCGCGTAGGTGCCGGGCGTTTCCGCCAGAAGCCTGTCGAGGGTATCGAGAGCGTCCGTCATGGGACCCGGGGAGGTCGTGCGTCCGTGGTCGGCGCCGTCCAGCATCTCGCGGCGGCGCACGTGGACCTTGGGATGAATCTCGCCCTTCATGGCGCGGTCGAGCAGACCGCAGGCCTGGGTCGCGATCTCGTACTGGTCGACGTGCGGATAGGTGCGGTAGCTGATCATGATGTCCGCCAGGTCCGCCATGCGGTCGGTCACGTTGGCGTGCAGGTCGAGCGTCACCGCCACGGGGATGTCGCGGCCGACGGCGTCGCGCACGGATTGCAGCAACCGGCCCTCGCCGTCCTCGTCGTGTTCGCAGACCATGGCGCCGTGCAGGCACAACAGGATTCCGTCGAACGGCCCGTCGGCGTTCAGGCTGTCGACGATCACCTTGGTGACGTGGTCGTGCATGTCCTTGGTCACCTTGCCCGACGGTGTGGCGTTGGCATAGATGGGGTGGCGGATCGACCAGCCGTGCTTTCGGGCAGCGTCCACCGCCGCGCCGATCTCCGTCGCCGTGCCGCGCATCTTGGTCGCGACCTCGTCGTCGCGGTAATAGGTCCGGGCCTTGTAGGCGGCCATGTCCGTGGGCAGCCTGGAGAAGGTGTTGGTCTCGTGCTTGAAACCGGCGATGAACACGCGCTTGGTCATGATCGTTTCCTAGGATTGCAGTTTCTTCAGGTCGGGCACCGGCCGTGCGAAGTCCGGCCTGCCAGCGAAATACCCTTCCAGCGCATGGGCCACGGCCAGAACCAGGGCGTCCTTGCCGCCCGGCGCCATGACCTGCAGGCCGAAGGGCATGCCACGGTGGTCGACGCCGCAGGGGATGACGCAGGAGCAGGCGAGCGCCATGGTCGGCACGTAGGAAATGGCGAGCCAGCGCATGTAGGTCGGCATTTTCTCGCCGTTGATTTCGTCCACGTAAAGTTGTTCGTGGGGGAACGGCGACACGGACGCGGCGGGGCAGATCATCACATCGACCTCGTCGAACATGTCGATGAAGCGGCGCATCAGCTTGCCCTGCTCGACCAGGCCCCAGCCCACGTCGGCCGCCGTGACGTCGAGACCGCGCGTGGTGTTGTCGATCACGTTGGGCCCCAAAAGGTCCTTGTGGTTCTTCAGCCGTTCGTGATGCAGGGCGACGAAGGTGACGCCGCGGAAGATCTCGAACACGCGGTGGATGTCGCCGAAATCGGGGGCGCGGTCCTGGGCCTCGGCGAACACGCCGCGGAAGGCGTCCGTGCGCGCGGTGAAGGTAGCCCGGATCCCGTCATCCACGGGACAGCAGCCCAGGTCCGGCGTGATCGCGGCGCGGATGGAACCCAGGTCCAGGCCGTCGACGGAGCCGAACAGGCGCGGGTCGACGAGGCCCGAGAACGGGTCGCGGCGGTCGTCGTCCATCTGCGCCTGCAGCAGCAGCGCCGCGTCGGCGACCGTGCGCGCCATGGGCCCCAGTTGCGACCAGGGCATGAGCGCGGACGCCTTGGCCTCCGCCGGGACCGTGCCCGGCGACGGGCGGAAGCCGACCACGCCGCAGAACCCGGCGGGCGTGCGCAGGCTGCCGCCGTAGTCGCTGCCCGAGGCGATGGGCACCATGCCCGTGGCCAACGCCACGGCCGAGCCGCCGGACGACCCGGCACAGGTCTTGACGGGGGCGAAGGGGTTGCCCGTCGCCCCGAACACGCGGTTCTTGGTGTTGGCACCCGCGCCGAACTCGGGCGTGTTGGTCTTGCCGACGACGATGGCGCCCTCGGCGCGCACGGCGGCGACGGAGCCCTGGTCGGCCGCCGGCACGTTGTCCTTGTAGATCAGCGAGCCGTAGGTGGTGCGCACGCCCTCGGTCGCCTCCAGGTCCTTGATGCCGATGGGCAGGCCGTGCAGCAGGCCCAGGTCGTCGCCGTCCAGGACCATGCGCTCGGCGACCTTGGCCTCTTCCCGCGCGCGATCGAAGGCGCGGGTGACCATGCAGTTGACGGCGCCATCGACGGCCTCGATGCGGGCGATGCAGCTTTCCAGCAGCTCGACCGGCGAGATTTCCTTGGTGCCGATCAGACGGCGGGCCTCGGTGGCGGTCAGGTCGCAAAGGTCCTGCGTCATTGCAGTTTCTCCAGGTCTGGGATGGGGCGGGCCATTTCCGGGTCCGCGTTCAGAAGGGTTTCGAGGGCGAGGGCGGCGGCCAGCAGCTCCGCCTCGCCGTGGCGCTTGCCGGCGATCTGGAAGCCGAAGGGGGCGCCCGTCTCGTCCAGGCCGCAGGGCACGGCGATCACCGGATTTCCGGTCAGCGTCAGCGCCGAGCGGATGAGGGACGCGTCCATGTAGTTCTCCATGGCCACGCCGTTGATCTCCGTCGGCGCACCCGTGTCGAGCCGGTAGGGCGGATAGGCGTTGCCCGGCAGGATCAAGAGGTCGACATCCTCCATGAAAGCCTGGAAGCGGTCGTACCACTGCCGCCAGGCGACCTCGGCCGCCGCCACGTCGGCGAGGGTCATGCCGTAGCCGGCCTCGGTGTTCATGACGATGTTGGGCGACAGAAGCTCGCGGTGCTTTTCCACCCGCTCCTTGTGGTTGGCCATGTAGTAGACGCAGCGCAGCACCCAGAAGGCGTCGCGCACGCCCGCGATGTCGGGATGGCCGTCGCGGGCCTCCTTGAAGACGTGGCGGAATTTCCCCGTGCGCGCGCGGAACACCCTTTTGATTCCGTCGTCCACGGGGGCCGAGCCCAGATCCTCGGAAAAGGCGACGCGCAGGCCGCCCAGGCCGGCGGGCGTCAGGTCCGCGAAGCCGGAGGCGTCCAGCGGGAACCCCATGGGGTCGCCCGCATGGGCGCTGCCCGCCTGCGCGGAATAGAGCAGGGCCGTGTCGGCGACGCTGCGCCCCATGGGCCCCTGCACCGCGAAATAGGTCAGCGGCAGGGCGCGGCGCTCATGCGCCACGGCGCCAGGGCGCGGACGGAACCCGACCACGCCCGACCAGGTCGCGGGGGCGCGCAGGCTCCCGCCCGTGTCCGAGCCCTGCGCCAGCGGCACCATGGAGCAGGCCAGCGCGGCGGCCGAGCCGCCGGACGATCCGCCCGGCGTGCGCGCGGGATCGAAGGGGTTGGTGGTGGCGCCGTAGACCCGGTTCGTGGTGTTGGCGCCGGCGCCGAATTCCGGCGTGTTGGTCTTGCCCAGAATGATCGCCCCCGCCTGGCGCAGGCGCGCGATCTGGCCGTCGTCGGCGTCGGGCACGTGGTCCTTGAACAGAAGCGAGCCGTAGGTGGTGCGCATCCCCTTCACGTTGACGAGGTCCTTGATGCCGATGGGCAGGCCCGCAAGCGGCCCCGGGTCGGCACCCCTGGCGATCTCGGCCTCGATGTCCCGCGCGCGGGCCAGGGCGCCCTCGGCATCCAGGGCGACGAAGGCGTTGACCGTGCCGTTCACGGCGTCGATGCGTTTGAGACAGCTTGCCAGAAGCTCCACCGGCGACAGCTTGCGTTCGCCGATGAGGCGGCGCAGGTCGACGGCGGAAAGATCGCAGGGCTCGGTCATGGCAGCGGCAGGGAGTCCGTTTCCCCCAGATCCCAGAACAGCCCGCCCATGAGGCGCAGCGCCGAGCGGGACACGGGCTCCAGGATGTGTTCGTTGGGCGCGTGCTGCGAGCACGCGGGGTACGAGTGCGGGACCCAGATGGTCGGCAGGCCCAGGATATGGGCAAAGCAGTCGTTGGGCAGGGAGCCTCCCAGGTTCGGCAGCACCGCCGGCTCCTCCCCCGCGGTCCGGGTCAAAGACTTGATGGCCCATTTGGCCCAGGGGGTGTCGGGCTCCAGCCGCGTCGCCGCCATGAACTCGCGGTCGGGGGTCAGCTCGACCTTTTCGAAACCCAGCCTGTCCAGGTGCTTGCGCAGGGCGGGCAGCACCACGGCCGGATCGAACCCGGCGACGAAGCGCATGTGGCACTTGGCGAAGGCCCTGGGCGGCACGGCGTTCACGGGATTTTCCGGGTTGCCGGTCCTGAAGGCCAGGATTTCGAAGGTGTTCCAGGCGAACACCTTTTCCTCGGGCGTCAGGCCCGGCTCGCCCCAGTCGGGATCGATCTCGGGATCGCCCTCCATGCCGCCGACCTTCAGTTTGGAGATGGCCTCGCGCACGGAGTTGGAAATCGGCGCGGGTTTCAGTTCGTCCAGCAGGATACGCCCCTTGGCGTCGACGATGGTCGAAATGGCGTGGGCCAGGACGATCCCCGGGTTGGCCAGCAGTCCGCCCCAGTTGCCGGAATGGTGGCCGCCCTCGCGCAGGTCCAGCGTCATGGTGAAATTGAAGACCCCGCGCGAGCCGAAATAGACCGTGGGCCGGTCGGCGTTCAAGCGCGGGCCGTCCGAGGCGATGAACACGTCGGCCTTGAACAGGTCCTTCTTCTCGCGGCAGAACTCGCGCAGCCCCGGCGAGCCCGTTTCCTCGCCCGTTTCGATCAGCGCGACCACATTGTAGCCGAGCTTGCCGCCGCGCGCGTCCATGCAGGCCTTCATGGCCGCCAGGTTGATGGTGTGCTGGCCCTTGTTGTCGGCGGTGCCGCGGCCGTACCAGCGCGCGCCCACCTTCTTCATTTCCCACGGGCCGATGCCGTCGCGCCATTGCTCGTCGTAGCCGCGCACCACGTCGCCGTGGCCGTAGGTCATCAGGGTCGGCAGGTCGTCCCCTTCCTGGCGTCGCGCGACCAGGATGGGCTGGCCGCCGGGCTTGGGGTTCTCGAAAATTTCGCTGACGAATCCGAGGTCGGCGAGGTAAGGCGTCATCTCCTCCTTCAGATAGCGGTACAGCTCGGGCCGGAAGGGTTCGTCCTGGCTGCACGACCTGATGGCGACGCGGCGCGCGAGGTCGGTCCAGAACCCGCCGTCGTCGAAATAGTGTTCAAGGCTTTCGATCACCGCGTCGCGGCTCATTCAATTGCTCCCTTGCCGTCATGCCCGCGAAGGCGGACATCCAGCGAATCTCTTTTCTGGACTCCCGCTTTCGCGGGAGTGACGAACAGAGAAACGCTCATGTCTGATACCCCGTCTCCGGGTCGCCCAGGTCCCAGTAGATGCCGGTGACCAGTGCCATGCCCTCGCGGGTCAGTGGCCACAGGATGTGTTCGTTGGGCGCGTGCTGCGAACAGCCGGCGTAACTGAGCGGCAGCCACACGAAGGGGATGTCCAGCACGTCTTGAAAGACATCATTACATATGGAGCCGCCGGAGTTGGGGACCATGCGGCATTTCTCGCCGGTCGTGCGCTCCACGGCGGCGCGCACCCATTTGGCCCAGGGGTGGTCCGGATCCGTGCGCGCGGCGTGGAAGAAGGCCGCGTTGCCGCCGGTCGAGGGTTGCACCTTGACCATGCCGAAGCCCTGCGCGTCGAGGTGCGCCTGCAGGTTGGCGACGATGTTCTCCCAGTCCGTGCCGACCACGAAGCGGAGCTGACAATTGGCCACGGCCCGGGGCGGAACCGCATTCACAGGGTTGTCCGGATTGCCGGTCTTCATGGCCAGGATTTCGAAGGTGTTCCAGGCATAGACCTTCTCGGCGCGGGTCAGTCCCGGCTCGCCCCAGTCGTCGTCGATCTCGGGCCCGCCCTTCGAGACCTCGCGCGTCACGTCGGACAGGAGTTCGCGGACGGTGTTGCCGATCGGCGGCGGCAGCAGGGCCGGCACCAGGATGCGCCCCTTCACGTCGATCACGGTGGCGAGCGCCGCGGCCAGGATGATCCCCGGATTGGCCAGCAGCCCGCCCCAGTTTCCCGAATGATGACCGCCGTCGCGCAGATCGACGACGAGGTCGAAATTGAAGGCCCCCCGGTTGCCGAGCGTCAGGTTCGGTTTGGCGACGTCGAAACGGGGGCCATCCGACGCGAAATAGCAGTCGGCGGAGAAATCCTCTTTATGCGCCGCGACCAGATCCTTCAGGCCCCTGGAGCCGTTCTCCTCGCCCGTCTCGATGATGAACTTGTGGTTGAAGCCGAGGCTGCGCCGCGTGTCGAGCACGGCCTTCAAGGCCGCCAGATGGGTCGAGTGCTGGGCCTTGTTGTCGGCGGTGCCGCGGCCATAGACCTTGTCGCCCAGCTTCATGAGCGTCCAGGGATCCAGGTTGTCCTTCCACTGGCCTTCCTGGCCCAGCACCGTGTCGCCGTGCCCGTAGCCCAGCACCGTGGGCAGGTCGTCGCCTTCGTGCCGGCTGGCGAGAAGGACGGGACCACACCCTTCGAAGGGATTGTCATAGACCCGGCAGGCGTAACCCATGGCCTCGAAGGCCGGGCGCATCTCCTCTTCCAGGTAGGCGTAGCAGTCGGACAGACGGGCCGGATTCTGGCTTTCCGTGGGCACGGCCACGCGCGCCTTCAGATCCTCGAAGAAGCCTTCCGGATCGTCGAAATGGGCAAGCGCGGCGTCGACGGCGTGTTGGCGGGTCATGGTCGTGGGCGGGATGGTCAGGAAGCGGCCCGTCCCCTCCCCTGGTTCTCGTCGTACAGGTGGCATTCCACCAGGCCGGTCCTGGTCGGGATGGTGCGCGGCGCCACGACCGAGCAATGGTCCATGCAGTCGACGCAGCGCGGATGGAAGGTGCAGCCCGAGGGCGGATTGACCGGATTGGGATAGGCGATGCCGAGTCCGGCGTCGGGCACGTCCATGTTCGGGTCCGGCGTGAGGACCGATTCCAGCAGCGCCTTGGTATAGGGGTGCTGCGGATTGTCGAACAGCCGGTCCGTGTCGGCGACCTCGACCAGCCGGCCCAGGTACATGACCGCGACCCGGGTCGCCATGTGCTCGACCACGGCCAGGTTGTGGCTGATGACGATGTAGGTGAGGTTCAGTTCCGCCCGCAGATCCTGCAAGAGATTCAAAATCTGCGACTGCACCGAGACGTCGAGCGCCGAGGTCGGTTCGTCGCAGATCACGACCTCGGGCCGGTTGATCAGCGCCCTGGCCACGGCGACGCGCTGACGCTGGCCGCCCGACAGCTGGTTGGGGAAGTTGCCATAGAGCCGGCGCGGCAGGCCGACCAGTTCCATGATCTCCTCGACCCGCAGGCGCAGGGCCTTGTCGTCGGCCGCGCCCTGAACGCGCACGGGCAGCGAGATGATGTCGCCGATGGACTTGCGCGGGTTGAGCGACGAATAGGGATCCTGGAAGATCGGCTGCACCTTGCGCGCCATGTCCAGGCGTTCCATGTGGCTGGTCGGGGTGCCGCCGACGAACAGTTCGCCCGCCGTCGGCTCAAGCAGGCCGAGCAGCATCTTGGCCAGCGTCGACTTGCCGCAGCCCGACTCGCCGACCAGGCCCAGAACCTCGCCCCGAGGCACCTTCAGGTTGATGCCGTTGACCGCGTGCAGGGGCTTCTTGCCGCGCATGAAGCCGGCCGAGATCATGAAGGTGCGCGTGACGTCGCGGGCCTCGAGGACGATGTCGTCTTGATCGGCCATGCTACGCGGCCCCCTTCGTGAGGTTTGCCGCGCACTGTTGGGGCGTCAGCGCGCAGCGGTAGACATGCCCGTCCTCGAACGATCCGGTAAGCTCGACCCGCCCCGAGCGGCAGGCGTCCATGGCGTACCGGCAGCGGTCGGCGAAATGGCAGCCGGACAGGTCGCCCACCAGGGACGGCACGATGCCGGGGATGGAGCCCAGGTGGGCGCCCCGTTCAGTCTTGCCCGGGATGGGAATGCATTCGATCAGGCCCTGGGTATAGGGATGGGTCGGGTTCTCGAACACCTGCTTGGCGGTGCCCGTCTCGACGATCTGGCCCGCGTACATGACCGCCACCCGGTCGGCGACCCGGGCGACCACGCCCAGGTCGTGGGTGATCAGGATCATGCCCATGTTGAATTCCTTCTGCAGGTCCGCCAGCAGGTGGAGTATCTGCGCCTGGATGGTCACGTCGAGGGCGGTCGTCGGCTCGTCGGCGATGATCAGGTCGGGGCCGCACATCAACGCCATGGCGATCATCACGCGCTGGCGCAGGCCGCCGGACAGCTGATGCGGATACTGGCTCAGGCGCGATGCCGCCGCCGTGATGCCTACTTTCTCCAGAAGGTAGATGGCGCGCGTGCGGGCTTCGGCGGCGCTCACCTGCTTGTGGCGCAGCAGGGCCTCGACAAGCTGATTGCCGATGGTGTAGGCCGGGTTCAGGGAGGTCATGGGCTCCTGGAAGATCATGGCCATCTTGTTGCCGCGGATGTCGGACATGCGGCGCTCGCCGGCGCTCAGCAGGTCCTCGCCGTCGAGGGTCAGAACCGATGCCGTCCGCTTCGCCCGCAACGGCAAAAGGTCCATGACGGCAAGCGAGGTCAGCGACTTGCCGCAGCCCGACTCGCCGACGATGCTGAGCGTCTCGCCCCGTTTCACGTCGAAGCTGATGGACTGCACCGGATGCAGCATCCCGGCGGCGACGGGAATGTCGATGACCAGGTCGCGGACCTCTAGGATGGTGTCGCTCATGGCGGCCTAGTTCCTGTTTTCCGGCGCGGTGACGTCGCGCACGCCGTCGCCCAGCAGGTTGATCGAGAGAATCAGCGCGAACAGCGCGGTGCCGGGAACGCCGATCAGCCAGGCGTCGAAGAACATCATGCCCTTGGCTTCACTGATCATCAGGCCCCAGCTGGGGGCCGGCGGCTGCACACCGAGGCCGAGGAACGACAGCGCCGCCTCCAACAGGATGGCATGGGCCATTTCCAGAGTCGCCACCACGATCAGGTGATTGGCGACATTGGGCAGAATCTCGCTCATGACGATGCGCAGGGTGGAACAGCCGCAGGCCTGCGCCGCCGCCACGTAATCCAGGTTGCGGACCTGCATGGTCGTCGAGCGCATGACCACGGCGAAGCGGTCCCAGATCAACAGGCCGAGCACCCAGATGACGATCCACAGCGACGATCCCACGAGCGACACCACGGCGAGCGCCACCAGGACCACTGGCATGCTGAGCCGCGTGGTGATGAGGAAGTTGACGACCATGTCGACGCGGCCGCCGAAGTAGCCGGCCGCGACGCCGAGCGTCGTGCCGATGACGCCGGAAATCAGCATGGCGGAAAACCCGATCAGCAGGGAAATGCGCGAGCCGTGGATCAGGCGTGTCAGGTAGTCGCGGCCCTGCAGGTCGGTGCCGAGCGGATAGGCCGGATCGTACTTGGGGCTGTCGTGCCAGAACGGCGGCTTCAACGCATTGGCCAGGTCCTGGTCCAGGATCGGATGATAGGGCGTGAGGTAGGGCGCGAAGATGGCGACCAGGAAGATGATCCCCAGCACGGCGCCGCCGATGAGGATGCCGTAGTGGCCGAACACGCGGCGGCGGAGCTGCGCCATGGGCGAGGGCTCGAGGATCGCCGCGGCGGCGGGAGGGATGCCGGGGGCCGTGGTTGTCGCGTCTTGCGGAGTCATGTCAGGTCACTCTGATCCGGGGGTCGAGGAATGCGTTCAGCATGTCCGCCAGGAAGGTGATGACGATGTAGAAGCAGGACAGCACCAGCACGATGGCCTGCATCATCGGCAGGTCGGCGCGCTGGATCGTCTCCCAGGCCAGGAAGCCCAGGCCGTTGATGGCGAAGATTGTTTCGATGACGATGGAGCCGCCGAGCATGAAGCCGAACTGCACGGCGGCCAGCGACACGACG
>Ga0210019_1000421_pt1 | contig 53217 bp, 54 predicted proteins | sample CryGeyCG2114_020_2_FD_183969 | JGI IMG/M metagenome (GOLD analysis project Ga0210019, IMG submission 183969) | Groundwater microbial communities from aquifer - Crystal Geyser CG11_big_fil_rev_8/21/14_0.20 (SPAdes) (version 2) | ecosystem: Environmental > Aquatic > Deep subsurface > Groundwater ...
ACACAGTGGGCTAGTCTGATTAGCTGCATCTTTTCCCACAATTGTAACCGATCTCTACCAAAAAATTTAGGGGCTCCTCCATCCCCATACGACCTTACGGTCGGGGATTTATCAGAGGAGTGTTAAATTTGACGAAACATATCATCAAGAAGCTTGATAACAAGGCATACCATTCTGAAACAATTGCAATTTGCTACATAATGCGACCAGGGGAGGCTATCAGGATAATTGATGAAATAAACCAACTCAGTAGTTTCACATCTTTAGTTAGAGAAATATGGCTTCTATTTAATCTCGAAGGTCAGTCTACTCATGAATATGTGATCTCAAGGGTATGGCTGAGGGGAGAAAGTTTCCCTAAAATGCAGGCAAATTTCCAAGGTGACATTGTTGAACTTTGTAAAACGTCCCAGCCCGAGTTTCTCAAAGAATCAAGAGGATTTGATAAAGAAGTGCAGGTAAGAGACTTAGGAGAGGTAGTTATTGTGCCTTTACCTGAAGATAAAGATTCAGCTTGATCAACTAGGTAATGATTTCATTAAAGTGTTTAGCCCATCCATGAAGTCTTTTACAACGATACCCCAATCGTGCGCGTAATCATCATTTAATCCATAGTAGTCACGAGCTGCCTTAATCTCTTTTCGTGTTACTCTTCCACCATCAGCTTGAATCTCATATTCTTCATGCAGGGGATACTGTTTTCTTAATTGTTTGATCAACCTAAGTGGTTTTACTAGTTCTGCTGCATGTACATCTTCCACCTTTGACACTAACCATTTTTCGAACGCATTTAGACTTGGTGTATCTTTTTTCTCCAAACTTAATCTTACATTGATATGGTCAACGAATACTGACAATATACTAATTCTGTATAAGAAATTTGCATGATCTTTGGGCGGAGTACCTAAGTCTTGTTGTGCTCGACTATCCTCAAATGCATCTTCAAATGACCTAAAGAATGCATGGCCGAATGTATTAGTAAAGAAACTGTCCAGCTCTTCTTTAATTGGGAAAAGGTCCTTACCAAATTGGTTAACAAAATTGGAATCGGCTCCGTCTTTAGAAAAAGCAGCGATTCCATTATTAAATATAAGTGATTCGGTTTCTTTAATTGTCGCTCCAGAATTATAACTATCAAACCAGAAACCCTTGTTCGGTGGGGTAGACGCGGTCCCTCTGACTTGAAATATAGTCTGTAATAGCCTTTCAGCTGCTAGTTTTGACTCTTCGCCCCAGATTGCAAGTACAGTTCCGCTTATTGATATTGGGATAAGGTAATCTGTTTCCCCTGGACCGATTATATTTGCGAGATAATCATCTCGGTCGCCAATCTTAGGTTTTAAAGTTAGTTCAATTTTAGGTTTACCAATCCATGGCATATTACTAATGATTATATATGTTTGTTATGTTGTAGCTTTTGGGAATGTGTTTTGTTGCATAAATGTGAAATTGTTACGGATTTGTCATTGAACCCGCTAAACATCGAATGTTTAGTTTGCCTTTGTAGCAACATCAAACCACATTTCACTTACAGGAATTTCAAATTACGTATTGGTTTTTGAGTTTCTGAAACAAGTACGGAGACCTTCAAGGTCTCACTGCTTTTCCCATATAAGTCACATTCCTTTCTTGTTCATGAAAGGTACTATCTGGGGTCCCTGAGGTCGCTTAATTTGAAACATTTAGTAAATGAATTCGTAGATTTGATTCAGATAATAACATCTATATCTCAAAAGAATGTAACAATTCCTGCATGACGAAAAATAATAAATATCACCCACAGAGTAGTAGTTTTCCAATCTCACCTTTACTTAATCTAACTGCAATTATTTTAGTCATTATTCTTCTTTAATTCGGTTACAGGGAACAAATAACCAAGAAGTTTTTTTCCAATAAAATATACACCTGGAATTAAAAAGCCTGTAGTTATCATCTGTTTTATAGCATCTTCCTCCGATTTTTGTAATATTAAGCAATAATCTATCTTTGCACCCCAATCATAAGCGGTATTTGCGGGTAAATTGGAAAAGCATTCGGTGGTTTTGTCAGCATAGGTATTCCCAAAATTAGTGATTATTACCATAATCCAACCCCAAACCGTTATCACAATAACAATCGTGTTTAACAATTTAACAAAGCGATTCCTGTTAAAGCTACGTTGTGGAGTTGTTGTTTGATCCATTTATTCCAAACCATTCATAATTAGACAATTATTGTATTCATTATTAACCCAAGCTTGATTATCTTTTGCTGGGAATCCCTGAGACTCTTGTATGTTGTAAATATAACGCCATGCTTTAGCATAACAATCTTTTCTAATTTTTTCAGGTCGATAACCAAACCAATAAAATGCTACACCAGCAATAATTAAAATAATAGTTCCCAGTATTATAAAACCTTTTCTATTGCTTTGGTTTGTTGGTTGCATTACTTGATATCGTTACAATCTAAATCTTGGGTTGCATTACGTGAGGGAATGTAAATTACAATGTAATAGAATATTGAAGCACCTAAAAGCAAAATTCCAATAGCAATAATATATGAGGATTTATTACCCACAATGTTTATTATACTAAATTTTATTTTTGCGCATAGTAAAAAGCAGATATTATTAAAACTGATAAAATAATGATATGTTTGGCTTTTGGAACAAAAAAACTGAAATTAGAGGAGAAATTGGTTATTTTGGACTTCAAGATTGGTGGCTTTCTACTTTTTCAAAGGCAGAACGAGATCACATTGAGAATATTTTCCGCCCCATGGGCTCGGACCCTAATTCAAACCCACTCACAGAAGGAGAAATCACTTGGACTTCCCAAACCGCGGTGAGTTTGCTTAGCTCACTTGCTGGCTGGTTCAATAATCCGCAAGACAGAGAAATTGCAAAAAAAATTATTGATAAAGCATGGGGGTTGGCTACCAATTGTGAGAATGTTTTAGACTATCACTTTACACTTCATCAGAAGATGGAAATATATTATCGTGAACGAGAATCAAGTTCTCAGGCATTGGAGATAGCGATAAATGCCTGTAGAGAGCAAATTGAACTGGCTCCACAGGCTGCAAAAGCTTTTCTTAAAGAATATCCGGAAGATACACTTCCTGCTCATGCAGGCTACTCTCAATTGAGAATTATTCTGGAGAAGCAGGGTAAATATGATGAGGCAATTGTTCTCTGTGAGAAAGCAAAGCAACAAAAATGGGCTGGTAATTGGGATAAACAGATAGAAACACTTAACAAGAAGAAAGCAAAAGCTAGAATTGCATCCCAAGAGTAATGCTATGCTTGTTTGAAATCATATATGAATTTACTTGAATAATGAAAAAAGTATATATCGTAACTTGTGTAATCATTATATTTTGGATACTAATATTAGTTTCAGATACTAAAGTATTGTTGTCAGAAACTAAGGTAAAACCGGGTGAAGATTATTATACGGAAGAGTATGGTAATTTAGGTGAGAATGATGCTTCCTCACTGGCTTGCAAATACTTTAATGGAAGAAAAGTGCTCGAAGTTGTTTTTTGGTATTCTCCAAACAACTTTTTAGGACGGGATAGCTGTCCATTCTTACTTAGAGAGTAGGTTCATTTAATGGGATTATCACTACGCATGCTAAAAGTAATTTCTTGTTAGAACGGCATGTAATCAATTCAGGGGATTGCTGTAGTAAAATAGTATATGTGAAGAAACTAATACCGTTATTATCGATATTTGCCCCAATAAGTTATTTAGCTGCATTGCTCTATGAAGTTGGGTATCTAAAATCTGCCAACATTCCCTTTTACTTCATAAACCTTAACTCGACGTACATTGCTTGGATGATTATAGGGACTTCATCTCTCATTATATTGATGTACATTGTCGACGTTGTAATAACACCATTTTATTTGGGTATGAGAGATAGTTTTGGGAAATCTGAAGTATCGTACTCCATTTTCAAAATATTTTTTATCGCAATATTGGTTTTGCCATTCGTTATGATTGGAAATACTAACATATTGGAAGTAATAAAATTTTCACTAGGTTTCTTGGTTTTGTCTCTATTTTATGAATTTGGTATGCCAATGCTTTTTCAGCATAGCGAAAACACTCTTGAAGGAAAGATGCATGCAGAAAGGCAAAGGAATATATCACAAAAATCATTTACTGAGCATTTGATTGGTATTGATTATTCTAAATTCTTTCTAATGGGCTGTATGGTAGTGCTCATACTTTTAGGGGTTCACAACCTAGGGAAAACAGAAGCAAACATTGTTAAAGACTATCCTACTTTTTTAGTGGACAATACAAAGTATGTCTTGTTAAGAAAATATAATGATCAATCAATCTTTTTAGAAGTCGATAACAACAATAAATATTCAAGCAAATTCCTTGTGTTAAAAGATTTGGATAATGTCCACCTTAAGATTGAACGAATTAAGATATTGTATCCAGATTGAATCTTATGGTGTTAAAATTGGTTCCTTGAAACACTTAACCCAGGGCAACATCCAGAGTTGACTTTCTTCCCACAGTAGTAAAAACGTGATTTTGAGCCTTGATGCAGAAAATATTTTCCTCCAATAAAATGGTTTTCATAAAACCAGATAACCCATTACTTCTGCTTTGCGTATGACCGCTAGTCGGTGTATAATCAATCGCATATGAAGACCCCTCTTACATCGAAGCAAAAATTAATACTCACCCTTATTACAGACTTGACGCATAAAAAGGGTGAAGCTCCAACACTGGAAGAAATTCGTCGTACATTGAATTATGCGAATATAAGCTCTGTACAACGACATACCGAAGCACTTAAAAACAAGGGTTACTTAAAGAATACACGGGGGATAGAGTTACCAATGGATGATAGTAAAGTACAGGTACCTCTTGTCGGAAATGTTGCTTGTGGAATTCCACTTCTTGCTATTGAAAACATTGAGGCATATATCCTCGTTGATACTCACATAGTGCATAGTAAGCCAAATGATTATTTTTTTTCTTCGAGCAGTTGGCGACAGTATGAATATAGCGACTATCGACGGTAAAGTGATTGATGACGGTGACTTTATATTGGTGAAAAAACAAAGCACAGCGAATAAGGGTAATCGTGTAGTAGCTCTGATCGGTGATGAAGCAACTATTAAAAGATATGAACCTAATGGGAACTCGGTTGTACTTGAGCCGGAAAGTAGCAACGAAGCAAATAAGCCAATAATTCTGTTTGATGATTTTGTAATACAAGGAATAGTAGTAAATGTAATAAAGAAAGGTGGTGAGTAAAAATGATTAAAAAACCAAGTAACCAAGGAAAGACATGGACACCCACACAAGAATCACAACTAAAAAAACTTGCAAAGGGGAATACGCCAACTAGGGTCATTGGACTCAAAATTGGTAGAACAACAGGTGCGATACAAGCGAAAGCACATGATTTAAATGTCTCACTCATGCCATGGAACCAGAGTCCCTATAATAGACGAAAAAAGTGAATAGTGGGCAACATTGGATGTTGACATCCCTTCATATCAGCAAAAAATGTACTTGATTTGCAGAAATATCGCTTCATGTTCCTTCGGAATTATTGAAAACACCTACTTACTAAAAAGTTTAAGTGGCCGATGTCTTGTGGATACTGTTACTCACAGATCCTTTAATCTCTTTTAAGGATAAACAGCGAAGCTGTAATTCCTCGCGGCTTGCCGCGAAGTATTTGATAGACTGGGAATGTGAGTTTATATATCCATAAGAGTCACAATGTTTCTGTTTTGTTGTACCATTTAGTATGTGTGGGTAAAGGGAGGAAGGAATGGTTTGATGTACGGGTGGATGAAGAATTGAAAAAGGTGTGTACGGAGATATCCGAGAGGTATGAGATACACTTCGTTGAGATAGGGACGGATCGAGATCATGTGCATTTTCTGATTCAATCAGTACCGATGTATTCATCTACCAAAATAGCACGGGTAGTAAAAAGTATAACCGCAAGAGAGATACTCAAAAGGTTGCCAGGGATACGAGAGAAATTGTGGGGTGGCGAATTTTGGTCGAATGGATATTACATCAATACGGTTTCCCGCCATGGAAGCGAGAAGACGATTCTGCGTTATGTAAAAGCTCAAGGACATAAGGAATATGTACAACTGCATAAAGATCAGTTGAAATTGTTCCCCTCTTTGTTTTGATGCCCCGTAGCTTGCTGCGGGGAGTTTCACTGGAGTTGAGAGTTACTGGAGTTGGGTGAAAAGGAGATTAAACAAGTTCAATGGAATTGGCAAAAGCAGGTTTGGAGATTATTTGTTAGAATCAGAGTGGAGATTCAATCACAGAGATGATTTGAGAAAAACGTTGCGTAAATTGTTACGCTTTTCTTAAGTTATCTGTGCAAGACCCTAAAATATACTAATGCACTAATTTGGATAAAATCAAAAATGAAAGATTTCGTTTTATTACTCATGATGTTTTTACAAGTTTGTCATATTATCGCACACCGATGACCTTAGCATATTCTTTGGATAAATCTATCAGAAACGTCTCATACAGCGGATCAACTTTCCCTATTAAGTATTGTTTAATATGGGCGTTGTTTAGTATTAATCTGCCAATTTTGATGTAGTTTTTTATCTTTGGATTATGCGCAAGTTTTTCATCACTCAGCATAACCTTCTCAACTTCAGCAAATGAATATGAACTCATGAATGGTTCCATCTTCGCAACAAAATCTTCAAGATCGTCCTTACTAATTCCAAGATCTTGATACACACTCAAATAGTCCTTGCTGAGAAAAATCGAAGGTTGAAGTTTTATTTTTTCAAGGCAGTACACTTCCAATACAATATTTATAATGGAGGTTTTAAGTATTTGCCTTAGAAAGAATGGATACTGAAGTTTTATTTTATTGAGTAAATCCCAGCGCGAGACATTTGCATCAATGAGAAGATGTAGCGAGTAACCTTTATACGCATCAATATAATCTGCAAAAACTTGTGGGGTAAGATCAATATCAATATGGGTACGTTCGCGATTAATTGAGGCTGTGTACCTGATATCGGGTAAAATGGAGTTGAGGTAATATACACTCTGATCTGAAGGACTTGCCACGTTTACAAGTCTCAATGCAGTATATAGGTGTGATATAAGTAGCATAATTAAATCTTTACTTCTGGAGCGGGATACGGGAATCGAACCCGCGGCTCCACCTTGGGAAGGTGGTGTTGTACCATTCAACTAATCCCGCTAGCGCACTGCTATGATGTTACCGTATCTCAACCAACTTTTTCCATAGCATCAGTCTACTTATAAATGCAAAAACCTTGTAGATGCTTGTTTGTTCGGATTCATGACCCAATAGCAAACAAAACATTACAAGGTTTTTACCATAACTTACGTTCCTTGCTGAACAACACCTGGAACAATAATCACGTTACCCGCATGAATTAGCGGATAGGTTGGACCATGTTGAGGTGTATACATTGAAACGTCATTACGAGAATCATCAAAAATCTTGTGCCACTGTGTTCCATCACCGTAGTATGTAACTGCAATGTCCCAAAGCGTATCTCCTGCAACAACTACATAAACCTGATCAACGGCAACAGGATTTTCGGTTATCGAACCGGAAACCTGTGGAGTCGGAGTTGCCTCAACAATAGCTATTGTTGGTGTAGGTGCTGGAGTTTCGGTCACTTCTGGTGCCTTTGTTGGCGTTACAATATCTAAATCACCGTTTGTAGAACCTTCATTGTCTAGCGTAGGAATTATCAATTGTGTTCCAACGTTTAGCTCAGAACTATTTGAGATATTGTTGGCATCAGCGATTTCTTTCCATAAGAATCCATCGTTAAGTTGCGTTTCTGCAATACTCCAAAGGGTATCTCCGGATTTAACCGTATACATTCCCGCATTGTCTGTACCAGAACCATCCGCATCCCCCGTACCTTCAGAAAGAACTGGTGTTGGTTCTGAATTATTTGCTACATCGTTATTGTTTTCCGGTGTGCTTTGGAAAAAATTAAAGGCAAGGAATACCGCAACAATAAGGAGAATTCCGATGAGAATACTACTTACACGCGAAGACTCTCCAAGATCTTGTGATCCCTGAGTATTGTTTTGCTGTGACAGTAATGTTTCTTCACTCACTTTGCATAATCACCCCCCTTAGGCAGTATGTGTTCTGGTTCTAATGTTATGTCACATTAAAAACAGCTAATCGAGCTCAAGCTCAAAAGATAGGGGCGTAATTACCTTTTGGTCTCGATCTATTATTACCCATTTTACCAACATGGAGTTTGTACTCAAACTCCTAAATATCGTACTCGATATAATATGGCGGGACCGACGGGACTCGAACCCGCGACCTCTACCGTGACAGGGTAGCGCTCTAACCAGCTGAGCTACGGTCCCAAGCCTACTACGTAGGCTCTGAATATGTACTACATATTCAACAACCTAATCTTATGTTTGACAACTCCATAAACTTCCGATTGGTGTCTGGTAATCGGATTCAAGGAGAGTATACAATTATAGTGCTTAAACTGCAATGAGTCCCAAAAGCTTTAGTACTTGTCAATTTGACACTACGATCGAGTAGACATAACATAAGACTGTACCAAATAAGGAGGTGAATTTATATGCCAGCAAATTTTTTATGGATACTTATTATCGCAGGAGTAGTTTTAGTTTTCATGTGGTCTTTATACAACCAATTGGTGACTGCACGCCTGCGTGTTGATGAAAGCTGGGCAGGAATCGACGTTCAGCTTAAACGACGTTCTAGTCTTATTCCCAATCTTATCGAGACGGTTAAAGGCTATGCTGCACACGAAAAGGATATATTTGAAAACGTTGCTCATGCACGCGCACAACTGGTTAATGCAAAAACTCCTGGTGACAAAGCACAAGCAGATAACATGCTTACAGGAGCGTTAAAGTCACTGTTTGCTATTGCTGAAAATTATCCGCAACTTCGTGCAACAGAGAACTTTCAACAACTGCAAGGGGAGTTGTCTGACACAGAAGATAAGATTGCTTACTCACGTCAGTTCTATAACCAAAATGTTTTGGATTACAACACCAAAATACAGATGTTTCCTAATGTCGTTGTTGCCAATATGTTTGGTTTTACTAAACGTGAGTTTTACGAAGCTGCAGAAACTGAGCGAGCGGATATTAAGGTTGATTTTACAACGCAGCAACAGGTTTCATAAGGCACATGGCGTCGGTTACTTTACTTACCAAATGTAACCATTTACAATACGCCTTGTATGGATGTACACACCAAAATCGACGTAGAGGTTGTATCGCAATTAGCTAAACTACCGTTAAGTGAAGCTGAAAAGACAAAGTTTTCGATACAGCTGGAAGAGATTATGGCTTTTGTGGATGAGCTTAGTCTCGTTGACACAACGGGTGTCAACGAGACAGCTCAGGTAACCGAAAAAAACAACGAAAAACGAGATGATATCGCTAAAGAATCGTTGTCTGTTGGGGATGTCGTGGTAAATGCACCACAATCTGAAGGGTCTTTTATCGTCACAAAGGGGGTTTTTGATGAATCTTAATGATATCTTGGATGGCTATTCGAATAAATCTTTTTCCGTACATGAAGTGTTTACTACGTTTTTACAACAGATAGACAAATACGAATCAAAAGTACATTCGTTTATCACAAGAATTGATATCAATCCTAAAGATGGTTCAAACGCAATTCCGATTGCTCACAAAGATATCTATTCAACAAAAGGAATCGAGACGACTGCGGCATCACATATTCTCAAGGGTTATGTTCCACCATACAGCGCAACTTCCGTTATTCGGCTAGAGTCAAAAGGATTTGAAACGTTGGGGAAACTAAATTGTGACGCGTTTGCCCATGGAACCACCGGTGAAAATTCCGATATTGTTATTACAAAAAACCCTTATGATCTATCACGTGTTCCTGGAGGATCCTCCAGTGGATCTGCAGCGGCTGTTGCAGCAGGATTCGTTCCTGTAGCAACTGCAACCGATACGGGTGGAAGTATTAGACTTCCATCAAGTTATACAAACACCGTTGGTATTAAACCAACGTATGGTCGTGTTTCGCGATACGGTGTGATCGCTATGACGTCATCTACTGACTCAATTGGTCACATTACCAAAACAGTTTGGGATAGCGCTTACGTGCTTGGTATCACAGCTGGATATGACGAACATGATGCGACCTCATCTCGTATTGATGTGCCTGCATATACTGAACATATCGATGACGGTGTTTCTGGCATGACCTTGGGATTACCAAAAGAATATCTAGTAAATATTGATCCTGAGATTGAAAGAGTTTTTAATGAGGTTGTTGCAACGTACGAAAAACTCGGTGCTCGAATTGTTGAAGTCTCATTGCCACACACCCATAATGCACTAAGTTGTTATTACATCATTACGCCCTCAGAAATTAGTTCGAACCTAGGCCGCTTTGACGGGATACGATTTGGGTTAGATCGTTCGAAATTTGGTGAAGAGGCAAAAAGACGCATACTGATTGGTACTTTTTGTCTGTCAGCTGGGTATTACGATGAGTATTATCGAAAAGCACAAAAAGTTCGGACGCTCGTGAAAAACGATTTTGACAATGTATTTACTTCGGTTGATGCCATAATTGCACCTGTTTCACCGGTACTTGCTCCACGGGTTGGTTCAGTCATTGATGATCCGTTGAAAACTTACATGCTTGATGTGTTAACCGTTCCGGTAAATTTGGCTGGTAATCCGTCACTTTCTGTTCCTGGTGGGTTTTCACATGGCCTTCCCGTTGGGTTTCAAATTATTGGTAAACACTTTGATGAGCAACTCCTTTACACTATTGGAAACGCGTACGAAAAAGAAACGCAGCATTATAAGACGTTACCAACATTTAGTGACAGCACAACCATATGAGCAACAATTCGACATACGAACTAATCATTGGTCTTGAGATTCATATCCAACTTAATACAGAGTCAAAAATGTTTGGAGTTGGTTCAAACAACATTTGGAAAGAGGAACCAAACAGTCATGTTGCTCCGGTTGATCTTGGTCTTCCTGGAACGCTTCCTGTTCCAAATGGAAAAGCGATTGAATTCACTCAGCGATGTGGACATGCACTTCATTGTAACCTTGCTACAAACTCAAAATTTGATCGCAAAAATTATTTCTACCCCGATCTTCCCAAAGGGTATCAAATCTCGCAGTACGATCAGCCATTTTGCACTGATGGGTATTTGGATATTCCGATAGGCAATAATGAAACAAAGCGCATTACTATTCGAAGAATTCACCTTGAAGAAGATACAGGGAAATCACTCCATAAAGATGGTAAGACGTATCTTGATTTCAATAAAGCGGGAGTTCCGCTTATGGAGCTTGTTACTGAGCCGGATTTTCGCACCAGCGCTCAAGCATCTGATTTTTCAAAAATGATCCAAGTTGCTGTGCGTGTACTTGGAATTAGTGACGCTGATATGGAAAAAGGGAATATGCGGCTCGAAGCAAATGTATCTGTACGTAAGATCGGTGAAACAACACTCCCCAATTATCGCGTTGAGTTAAAAAACATTAATAGTTTTAAGTTTTTACGTGATGCCGTTGAATTCGAATTCACCCGTCAAGTTGATGCACAACAAAAAGGTGAGCGGTTGTATATGGAAACACGAGGTTGGGATTCCAAAAAAGGAGTTAGCGTTTTACAACGTCGAAAAGAAACCGAGAGTGACTATCGATATTTTCCCGAGCCAGATATTCCACCTTTTGTGTTTGACAAAATATATTTTGATGAAATTTTGGCAGATTTACCAACAATGCCCTGGGATCTTGAGACTCAATTAGTAAACCAAGGTGTTCGATCTGATTATGCACAGATGCTGGCTTATGAAGAGGATAAATATAGAGCGTATGTGCAGTACAAAGACACCCTTGATGACGAAGATCTGGTAAAACTTATTGCAAACACTAAAGATATGTCAACTATTGAAAACGAAATTACAAAGATAAAAAGTCAAAAAAATGATGTGGGAGTTAGCGCAGATGAACTTTCAAGACTCATCTCAATGGTCATTGAGAAAAACCCAACTGTTGTTCTGGACTACACATCTGGCAAAGAAAATGCGTTGCATTTTTTGGTAGGACAAGTTATGAAATTATCACAGGGTAGGGCAGATGCAACAGTTGTACGTGAACATCTTATACAAAATCTTCGAGATTAATCCTCGCTAAAATTTTGAATAAATACAGTATCTGTGTTCAGATCCGCTTTCACCAACAAGGGCGTATTCTGTGCCAGTCGAAAAAGCACTGGCTTCGGTTGCAATAATTAGTAAAGCCCCATGACTTGTTGAATCAGCACAATGAACGTAGTTAGCAGGCGCTTGGTACATATAGCAATACGGCCAATATCCTTTGGAGTCTGACGGGATCTTTTCGAGATATCCTTCGGTAACAAGAGGCGCTAAAACGGTGTTGATATCCTCGTGTGTAGGAGTATCACTGCAGTTTGTTGCAAAATTTCCTGCGGTCGCAGGCAAGGGAAATGCGTTGTGATCAAGGTAATATCTATCAACAGCATCCATTATTGAGGTGGCATCACTTATTCTTTTGGCATCGTTGCCTTTTTGAATTGATCCTTGAAATGAAGCAATGCCAATTCCAGCCAATAATCCAATAATGACAATCACCACAAGTAACTCAATTAAGGTAAATCCACGCACAGGTTAAATGTACCGTCTTTGTTTCTAAACATCAACACGACTTGTTGCTTGACAACTTCTTGTCAAACCAATAAAGTCTTCTAAGTATGAGACAAGATTGTTTACGGATAAGACGATAACCCACCCACGAGGTGGGTATTTTTTTGCACATTTCAAAGGAGACTTCCAATGAGTGATCAAACGAGTTTAGCGTCACCCGCGGGTATAAGTATGTTTAATGGCAGCGGATTCATGGGCAAGAACATCCTGAGTGTTTCACAGTTTGAGATTGAACATTTGGAGCAGATCCTGGCAATGGCTCGTGACATGGCTGCTATGGTTGGGCGTTTTGGCTCAACAGATCTGCTCAAAGGGAAGATACTTACTACGTTGTTTTATGAACCAAGTACGCGAACATTTTCGAGCTTTGTTGCTGCAATGCAACGATTAGGTGGAACGGTTATACCTATTCAAAACGTGCAGTATAGTTCAGTCTCAAAGGGAGAGTCATTGCGTGATACCGTTCGCACGCTTGCGGCATATTGTAACGTAATTGCGATGCGCCATCCAGAGGTTGGGTCTGTTAATTCAGCAGCCCGCGCATTAGAAGCATACCCATACAAGGTGCCGGTAATTAATGCAGGTGATGGAACAGGCGAACACCCAACGCAAGCTATTTTGGATATCTACACCATCCAACAAAGACTCACTGAAATTAACGGTTGTCATGTTGTAATGGTGGGGGATCTAAAAAATGGTCGAACGGTGCACAGCTTGGCACATCTGCTGGCACTTTACGACAACATCACGATTACTTTTGTGAGCCCGCCAGCACTTTGTATGCCGAAGGAACGCATCTCTGCCTTACGTGAACTAGGCTGCATCGTTTTTGAGTCTGAATCACTTGAGGATGTCATTGAATACGCTGATGTGCTGTATGTGACACGTGTTCAAAAGGAGCGTTTTTCCGATCCAGCAGAGTATGAGCGGCTAAAACTGCAATATGTTGTCGGTGCGGAGATGCTGAACATTGCGCAGCCAAAGATGGTATTAATCTCTTTTAAGGATAAACAGCGAAGCTGTAATTCCTCGCGGCTTGCCGCGAAGTATTTGATAGACTGGGAATGTGAGTTTATATATCCATAAGAGTCATAATGTTTCGGTGTTGCTGTACCATTTAGTATGTGTGGGAAAAGGGAGGAAAGAATGGTTTGATGTAGAGGTAGAGGAGGAGTTGAAGAAGATATGTAAGGAAATAAGTAGGAGGTACGAGATGCATTTTGTTGAGATAGGGACGGATAAGGATCACGTGCATTTTTTGATTCAATCTGTACCGATGTATGCACCAAGTAAAGTAGCGAGGGTGGTAAAGAGTCTAACGGCAAGGGAGATACTCAAACGGTTTCCAGATTTACGACGTAAGCTGTGGGGTGGAGAGTTTTGGTCAAACGGGTACTACATAAATACAGTATCACGTCGAGGAAGCGAGAAGACGATTCAACAGTATGTAAAAGCACAGGGGCATAGGGAATATGAGGTTATACACAAAGATCAACTAACATTATTCCCTGTTTTGTATTGATGCCCCGTAGCTTGCTGCGGGGAGTTTCACTGCATCCATTTCCACGTGTGGGAGAAATTGCATACGCGGTTGATGACGATCCACGCGCCGCCTATTTTGATCAAATCAGAAACGGTATGTTTGTCCGCATGGCACTGCTTGCGGCGGTCCTAGGTAAAACAAACGGGCTATAAATAATAAAACCCCGAGACACGCAAAGTCGTGTGTCTCGGGGTTACCTTATGAACAATAGTCAAACCTTAGTATTTGATCACCATTTAGTTCCCCAATCTCTTCGCAGCAGATATCTCCTTCTTTTTGCCATGGTGGCGATGTACACAAAGAATACAGGTGATACAAATTACCAACAGAAAGACACGCTGGTTTGTATACAAGAACAATCGTAATAATCTTGGGCGAGGTAACAGCATTCGCTGGCGTTCGAATACAACCGAATACAACCTGTATACCAGATGGGTCTATGAGCATTACATAGTGGACAGAATGAAGCGACACACCAGCATTTATGTCCATGTTCGCAGTCTCCTTTCTCTAGTACGATGAATTCCTATATGCGTAAAAGTGCAACTTTGATACAGTGAGCTTAGCATGTCTTTTGTCCATCTTCATAATCACAGCGAATATTCTCTTCTAGACGGACTAAGTAGTATTAAAGATTTAGTCGGACGTGCTAAGGAACTTGAGATGCCTTCGGTTGCTCTTACTGACCATGGGTCAATGCATGGGGTAATAAAATTTTACGTTGAAGCAAAAAAACAGGGTATCAAACCAATTCTTGGGATGGAAGGATATTTGGCTCCTCGACTTTTAACTCAAAAAGATGGGGCGTTAGATACCGGTCCGTTCCACATACTTCTACTTGCAAAAAATTATCAAGGATATAAAAACCTATTACACCTGACAACCATAGGTCATCTCCAAGGATTCTACTACAAACCTCGTATCGACAAAGACGTTCTCAGAAAACACGCCGAGGGACTTATTTCATCTACGGGTTGTGTTGACGGTGAAATCCCTCGTGCATTACGCGATGGAAATTTTGAAAAAGCTCGAACACTTATGCGGGAATATCTTGACATCTTTGGCAAAGAGAACTTTTTTATCGAACTACAAAATCACCAAACCGAGACACATGGAAGCCTGTTTGTTATGCTTGCAAAAATTAACGAGGGATTGTTACTTCTTGCAAAGGAGTTTGACGTACGGATCGTTGCTACGAATGATGTTCACTATGTTCACGAAGAAGACGCGCAAGCCCAAGATGCACTTCTTGCAATCCAAACAAAAGAAATTTTAGGTGACCCAAATCGTAAACTAACGATGCTTGATTCTCCCGATTTTTTCCTTAAAAGTGCAGCGCAAATGTATGACCTTTTTCCTGAACAACCAGAAGCGATTGAAAACTCATTAGCAATCGCCGACATGATTACTGATGACTATAACCTTCCCATGGGTAAAATGATTTTCCCAAGCTATGCAATTCCTGGGGGAATATCGCCAGATGAATATCTTCGTAACATTGTGTATGAGCGAGCACATTTGAAGTTTGAGACGTTATCAGACGAAGTTACCGCTCGAATAGAAAAAGAGCTTCGCATTGTTGCAAACAAAGGGTACAGTCCATACATTTTAATTTTTGAAGATCTTGCACGGTATTGTAAACAGAACAACATTCTTGCAATTGCACGCGGTTCTGCCGTAGGCTCAATTGTTCATTATATTTTGAATATAAGTCCACTCGATCCGCTAAAGTACAACATTCCTTTTGAACGATTTCTTAACGATGAACGACCTTCGCCACCTGATATTGACCTTGATATTCAAGACAATAGAAGGGATGAACTTATTGCGTACACGGCACAACGCTATGGTGAAGATCGTGTTGCGCAAATTTGTACCTTTGGAACGATGGAAGCCCGCGCAGCAGTTAGAGATGTAGGTCGCGTCATGGGGTTACCCTATTCGTTTTGTGATCGTGTCGCAAAAATTGTTCCACCACCAAAACAGGGGTTTCATGTGGTCCTATCTGAAGTCATACAACAAAATCCTGAGATGAACGAACTGTATACTACAAATCCTGAGGCAAAAAGACTACTCGATCTCTCCGTAAAACTACAAGGGGTTTCGCGTCATGCAGGTACACATGCAGCCGGTGTTATTGTTGCCGACAAGCCAATTACTGAATACGTTGGACTTATGCAAGACCGAAAATCGGGAAGAATTATGACACAACTCGATATGTACAGTCTTGATCTTAATGCGGTCGATGATGCCGTTGGGCTTCTCAAGATGGACTATCTTGGTTTGCGAAATCTTTCAACCATCCAAGAAGCTTTGCGACTAATCAAAGAAAATAAGGGTGTTGACGTGGATATTTATGCGTTACCACTTGATGAACCACAAGTCTATGAGATGCTCCAAAAAGGTGATACCACAGGATTATTTCAAATGGAAAGTAGTGGATTTAGACAATTAAATCGTGAACTAAAACCTGATCGATTTGAAGACATTGGCGTGATGTTAGCACTATATCGACCTGGTCCTATGGATATGATCCCCTCGTATATTGAAAGGAAATCCGATCCTACCAAGGTTGAGTATGCTCATCCTGTCTTGGAAAAGGTTCTCGCAAACACTTATGGCGTTCTTATTTATCAAGAACAATGTATGGAAATTGCAAGTGTCATGGCGGGTTTTTCTCTTGGACGTGCTGATTTATTACGACGTGCAATAGGAAAGAAAAAGAAAGTGTTAATGGAAAAAGAAAAGATTGCCTTTACGCAGGGAGCTCTCTCGCAGGGTTATTCAGAAAAAGAGGCCGAAGATGTATTTGCGTTTATTGAAAAGTTTGCTGCCTATGGGTTCAATCGTGGCCACTCGGCAAGTTATGGACTTATTGTGTATCAGATGGCCTATCTGAAAGCATTTTATCCTATTGAGTTTTTTGCAGCATTATTGACAGGAGAACGACATAATACTGATAAACTTGGGATGATTGTGTCTGATTGCAAAGATCGAGGCATTCATATCCATCATCCTGACATCAATAAGTCAGGAGTTCACTTTACCATTGAAAAAGCAAAGGATAACACCGAGTCAATTCGGTATAGTTTAAGCGCACTCAAAAATGTTGGTGATGGCGCGATAGAAGCAATCGTTGCTGAGCGTAACAAAAATGGTAAGTTTAAGAGTTTTATGGATTTTTCTTCTCGTGTTGATCCTCATACTGTTACATCAAAATTAGTTGAATCCCTCATCTATGCGGGTACCTTTACATCTTTTGGATCACAGAATGCACTGCTTAAGGTTGCACCAGAATACATAGAGGCGGGGAAGCGTTATCAAAAAATGCAGTCTCTTGGTCAGGAAAGTCTATTTGGATCAGATGAAGTTTCCGTTTCAGCACCAAATGTTTCAATGCTACCCGAAATGGAACAAGCATCCGAAGCACAAATTCTTGAATGGGAAAAAGAGATATTTGGGTATTATTTTACAAAACACCCGCAGGAAGAACATCTCAAAAAGATACGCGACTATATCGTTGCTCGATTAGGAGAAATTGACTCCTCAATGGTAGGAGGAAAAGTTGTTCTTGGCGGTGTTGTTACACAGAAAAATGTGATCCTAACCAAAAAAGATCAACGCGAGATGTGTTTTCTTACCCTACAGGACAAAACTGGCACAATTGAGGCAATTATATTTCCCGATACCTATCAAAATGGCGTTCGGCAGGTGATGCAGGACTCTATCGTTCTGATTCAAGGTCAACTTGATGAGCAAGATGACGGAACATACAAACTTTTGGCCAATAAGGTGCTTATTCCCAGTTTATCAACATAATATTACGGGGTAGCACTCTATTGACTTGTTTGCTAGAATAGAGTCATGCTATGTGAACATTGCGGCGTTAATCAAGCCACTACTCAAATAACCCACATTACCAATCAAGGGAAAGTGGTAAAAAATCTGTGTGAGCAATGCGCTGCAGAGGATCGCTCAGGGATTCACTTTAACTCTCACCGATTTGAGCCGTTTTCATTTTCAGGTGAATCTCCTTTCTACGATATTCACAACCGTTCACAAAATTACCAACATGCCGCAAGTCAGCAATCTCTAAACATTATGGATTATTTTACGGAACGAGCCAAAGGCATTATCCAGAAAGCAACCCTTGAGGCTCAATCAATGAACCATTCTGTTTTAGACACCGAGCACCTTTTATTAGCCCTCGTTGATGACGATGCGGTTGGGAAAAAACTCTTAGCTGAACTTGAACTTAAAGGCGACGACATAAAACAGTATTTGCATACAATCGTCCCTAAAGGTTCGAGTACACCGACACAACATGAGCTTTCTCCTCGCGCTAAACGGGTGTTTGAGTTGGCATTTGATGAAGCACGTCAGCTTGGTCACAACTATGTGGGGAGTGAACATCTATTATTAGGACTTATTCGCGAAGGTGAAGGACTTGCTGCGCAAACGTTGCTAAAATTTGGCGTTTCACTCATAAATGCTCGAACAAAAGTAAGTACGAATGCAGGGAAACTCGAAAAGGATGGTTCGTATCCATCTCAATCGCAAACCCCACAACTTGACGAATTTACACGCGATCTAACCTACGAAGCGCAGGAAGGGAAATTAGATCCGGTGATCGGCAGAATGGCTGAGATTGATCGAGTTATCAATATTTTGTCTCGCAGACGAAAAAATAATCCTGTTCTTATCGGTGAGCCGGGCGTAGGAAAAACAGCTATTGCAGAGGGATTGGCGACCAAAATAATTCAGGGAGATGTACCCGAAATACTAAAAGATAAACGTCTTTTGGCTCTTGATATGGGATCTCTTATTGCAGGTACTAAATATCGTGGGGAATTCGAGGAACGTATGAAAGGAATAATTGGAGAGATTGAGAAAAACAAGCAGAACATCATTCTGTTTATTGATGAATTGCATACTATTGTTGGCGCCGGAGGGGCTGAAGGGGCAATTGACGCGTCTAATCTATTAAAACCGGCATTGGCACGAGGCGATTTACAGGCGATCGGTGCAACAACACTCACTGAATACAAAAAACATATCGAAAAAGATGCCGCACTTGAGCGAAGGTTTCAACCAGTCATCGTTCCTGAAAATACGGTGTTGCAAACCATTGAAATATTACGCGGTTTAAAAGATAGGTATGAAGCTCATCATCGAGTAAAAATTTCTGATGAAGCTATTGTTTCTTCAGCTGAACTTTCTGATAGATACGTGTCAGATCGGTTTCTTCCTGATAAAGCGATAGATCTTATTGATGAAGCGTGTGCTGAAGTTCGACTTCGAACCGTTGCGCCTCCAAGCAATCTTGAAGAGGTCCGTAAATCGATTCAAATAAAAAAACGCGAACTTGCCGAAGCACAATCAAATGACGAATCTGACAAGCAACATGCCCTTGAAGAAGAGTTGTCAAAGCTCACCAAAACCGAAGCTGATATCACCGAACTTTGGCAAAAAACCAAAGCAACAGATACTCCTGAAGTTAGTGTCGATGATGTGGCCTCGGTACTTTCAAAAATGACAGGTGTACCTGTTACGCGCCTTACTGAAGTTGAAAAGAAGCGCCTTATGAATCTTGAAGCACAGCTACATCAAAGGATTATTGGTCAACACGAAGCAGTTTCCGCGGTAAGTGAAGCAATTCGTCGAGCACGTGCTGGGTTAAAAGATATTAATCGACCGATTGGCAGTTTTATGTTTTTAGGACCAACTGGTGTGGGTAAAACGGAACTTTCAAAAGCATTAGCTGAGGTTTTGTACGGTGACGAGCGACACATGATTCGGCTTGATATGAGTGAATTCCAAGAGAGTCATACGGTAGCACGTCTGATTGGCTCACCACCGGGATATGTTGGTCATGAAGAGGGTGGGCAGTTGACTGAACAAGTTCGTCGGACACCGTATAGCATCATTTTGTTGGACGAGATTGAAAAAGCACATGATGATGTGTTTAATATACTTCTTCAAATTCTAGAAGATGGTCGTATGACAGATGGACAAGGTAAAACCGTTGATTTTAAAAACACCATAATAATTATGACTTCAAATTTAGCGAGTGATATCATCCAAAAAGCTGGTGCACAAGGAAAAGCCGCCTCAAAATTGGAAGAAAGTATAGAATTAGTCGTAAAAGCAACTTTTAGACCGGAATTTCTTAACAGGATAGATGAATTTGTAATTTTCCATACGCTTACAAAGGACCATATGAAATCCATCGTGCAATTACAACTTGAACATACCCGTAGATTAGTTGCCGCGCAGGATATGGATGTTACGTTTAGTGACGATGTAAAAAAATACCTTGTTGATAAAGGGTACGACCAAGAGTTTGGAGCACGGCCATTGCGAAGACTTATACAACGTGAGATTGAGTCAGGCCTCTCAACCTTGTTACTAACGGAACAAATAGCAAAAGGTGAAGAAATTACGGTAACACTACATAGCGACGGTGTGATACAATTTGCCCATGCAAAACCTAAAAAATCCAGAACCTCGGTTTGATTTTAATGTAGGAGATACGATCATTATTAGTACCAAGATTTCTGAAGGAGAACGAACCAGAACGCAGAATTTTGAAGGCGTAGTCATCTCTAAGCGTGGCGCAGGTACGGGCAAAACATTTATCGTCCGTCGTGTTGGTACCGATGAAATTGGAGTTGAACGAATATTCCCTGAGTTTTCACCCCTTGTTGAAAATGTAACCGTCAAACGCTCGGGAAGCCCACGTCGCGCAAAACTTTATTATCTACGCGACCGTAAAGGTAAACGCGCAAATTTTGTTAAAGAATCAGCATAATTTTGCCTTAATCACTTGACCTCGTTCTCAATTTCTTGTAGCATCTATGCATCGTGGAAGATACAGCTGAACTTGGTGCTTGGGGGGAATCGCAAGCGCAGGAATATTTAAAAAAACTTGGTTTTACTATTCTCGCTAGGAATTGGCGCTATAAAAATCGTCATGAGATTGATATTGTTGCAACGTATAACAAAGAGCTCATTGCAATTGAAGTCAAAACACATGCTCAGCCATTGGATACAAAGCCTTTTGAGCAAGTGAACAGCCATAAATTTCGGCAAATTCGTCAAGCGCTTGAGCTATTTGGCAAGGAGCGAAATATTCAAAATGTTGCTATGCGTGTTGACGTTGTAAGTATTGTTAAATTTCCGTTCTCTATTGAATATTTTGCCTATGCCGATTTTACTTTGTAACGTGATGGTGTCGATCCCACTCAATTAATACTGGTATACTTTGACTATGGATCAGATATCAAACCTTTTTGCCAAAACTAAGAAAAAAATTGATTCGCCCGATAAAAACGTGTCGCGAGAATTTCAGCAATATGGTTATGATATTGCAGTCAAACTTAACGATATAGCTCACAAAGCTTTGTACATTAAACTCGCAAAAACACAACCGCGTTCGCGAATTGAACTGGCACTTCAGTTTGTACTTGATTACCCTAACGCAAGATCAAAAGGCAAATTGTTTATGTATAAAATGCGTGAGTTGAAATCTACCGAAACAACGTAATGTTTACAGAGTAGACTATTTCGGATATATAGCTAGTCCAAAACAGACTGACGTATACTGCGATCAGTCTGCCCCTATTTGGCTAGCTTGTAAGTTACCAATAGGTCTAAGTGACCTAGACATTCACTATTTTGAGTTAACTATAGTACACATGAAAAAGTTTTTATGAAATTACTACGGTAATTTTTCGAGGAGTCACGATAAACAGATAAACAGCAAGTACCGCGCCAACAATTCCCATGATGGCAAAAGCCCCGAGATTCGAAGAAAATGTTGCAAACAATCCTGCACATATTGGGCCAATCACATATCCCAGATTGCCTGAAAAGTCTTGTAACCCTTCGATTTCTCCCTCTACAATAGGTGTTTCTTCAATGTAGTCAGCCAAAGTACCGTCAATTGCTGGCCATGCAATACTGTTAAGAATCGACGCGAGAAAAACGATCAAGATAAGAAAAGGGGTGTTGGTGATCAGAGGGAGCAACACAAACAGAAGGCTACTCGTAAGAATAGCTCCACATGCGGTTCGTTTTTTACCTAAAGGGTTGACAAGCTTACCGACCCAAAACCCAACAAACAGAGATGGAATCATATACGCAGAAATAAACAATGCCCCAAAAGGATTACCTACACTCAAGCTCACCGATATAATTGGGCCAAGTGTCCAAAAGAAAGAATCAACAAGATCCAAAAACAGTTTGGCAATGAGGACAGGTTTTATGGTTTTTTCTACACGGAGAAGTACTTTCAGCTCTTTTCGGATGGAGAGTTTTAGCTTGGATTGTTGCACTGGAATTTCATGTTCAACTGCTTTTGTGGAGAATTGTCTGTGAAAATAAAACGAGAGTACAGATAACCCAAGAAAAAAATACATTAAAAACAAAATGGCAATATTGTCACCATCAAAAACGAATACTTCGATCAAAATTGGAGTCATTACCGCTGCGATTGCTTTAATAACGCTCACTAACCCAAAATTTGTTGTATTATTCGCGTTATCTATCTTAATGTGCGTGATGAATTTATATATTCCAAACGTATAGAGATCGTAATAAATTCCCCACAATGCCATTACTATAAGGAACATAATCCAGCTTTGGGACGCAAATAGCATAATTGGTACAAAGGAACATACCAAAAATAGGTACCCGAATTGACGTCTATATGAATTGGTACGAGAAAATATTGACAATATCACATCAAATAATGCTCCCCACATGGATGATGTACTAATAAGTAATCCAATAATAAGCACCGAAAAACCGCTATGTTCCATGAGGATTGGCAACAAATATGCAAGCGTAAAATCAAACATAGCCCAAAAGAACACAACGGGTAGGAAACCAACAATGGGAGAATAATTAAATCGATGGCGTAAAGATCCACCAGCAAAGGATGAAACTGAAAACATATTACGATTCTATAGTGCAACTAACCCATGAGCAATAGTAAAAACAATAGATAGACACGTGGTGAATCATTCTTTTCAGCTATATCATGAGAGGGTACTCTAAAAGAATTTTCTGACCTGAAATTCACATATTGTAGTTACAAGTATCTGAGACGCGATTTTAGTTGTCATCAAGAACACTGCTTACATTGGTTTTGAGTGATGTTGCATTTTCAAATAATCCAGCAGTCTGAAATGATTCGGTAACTACATTCATTATCCGATTAACAAATTTGTTAAATTCATCTTGACTGGTAATACAATAAAAGCTAAGTATCAATTTAAGCTCATCTGGGGTAAAAAGTTTTGTTGTTCTTTTTGAACCCAATAAAATATTATTTTCAACGACGCTTTTAGAAAAGTAATATATATTTAATATTTTATTAATCTGACTAGCAAAATCGGTAACATCCTTTCTTAAAAGTGATTTCTGTGCATCATAGATGTAAAAGGGAAGCATCTCAGAATTTTCAACTAGTCGAGTGTTCAGTTCATAATCTGGAAGTGATTCGGGGTTACGGTAGAGGTTGTTTTTAATTTGACCAGTTTTATCAAGTATAATCTCGTGTTTGGTCCAACACATTAAACCTTCAATCTCATCGAGAATCCCGTACACATAATCGACCTGTAACCCAATCGGTGGTATATCAACCTTATTATAAAGTGCTGAGATCATTCTTGTTATGCCCCAGGTTTTCTCAAAGTGAGATACAGATTTATTGAACTTATCAATTGTTAACAACCGGTCTTCCCACTGGACTTCTAAACTATGTTTATCTTTAAATACGATGCACAAATCTACATCTGAATAAATATCAATGTCGCTATTAGCAAGAGAACCTGCGATGAAAACACCATGAACTGAAGGAATGTCATTGTAATATTCGACTAATTCTTTTATTAATTTGTCTGTTTCTTTGTTTGGGACATCCATTTTCAGTACAATAAATCCAACAACTTCCAAATATCTTGGTGGGCTCGGTGGGATTCGAACCCACGACACCCGGCTTAAAAGGCCGGTGCTCTAACCAACTGAGCTACAAGCCCACGACTATAATCATCTCAACGTTACGGTTCAATACATTCTAACAAACATCTCAGGGTTAGAGCTCGCTCTTTAGTTTGGTGAAACCAAACTTACAAGAATTTGCACTGCAAATTCTAAACCAACTGAGCTACAAGCCCACGACTCTGGCGCTGGCTGCTTCATATTATAACCAACTTCCAGCATTTATCAATGATTAGCGATTATCTAAACACAAACAGCTACTTTCAATGTACGCTAAACACGCCTATAATGTACATAAGGAGGTGAAATATACATATGAACGAAGAATTATTTACTAATTGGGGTAGTACCGTTGTTCGCGCAGTTTCAGATAGTTTTGCATCATTCTTGCTGTTCATCCCAAACCTTATTGGAGCATCTGTTGTGTTTTTGGTGGGATGGATTTTAGCCGGGATTGTAAAAAGAATTGTCATGAGGTTTCTTGATGTAATCCAATTGGAGCCTTTTTCTGAAAAAGTTGGTATTTCTAACGCGCTTAAGCGTGCTGGTGCCTCAATTACACCCAATGAATTTTTGGGCGACATTGTTAGATGGGCAATTGTCTTGGTTTTCTTAAATCCAACAGCAGAAACCCTTGGTTTGTCTCAGTTTACTGTTGTAATAAACAGTGTGTTGGCATACATTCCAAACGTTTTAGTTGCAGTGCTTATTGTGATGTTAGGAACCATTGTTGCTGAGCTAACCAGCCAGTTTGTAAAAAGTACCGCCGCCGCTATGGGTACGGGAACTTCAAGTACGCTTGAAGTAATAACAAAATACGCAATTATGGTATTTGTTACGCTTGCTGCATTAAGTCAATTAGGCATAGCACAACAATTGATTGTTACGCTATTTACCGGATTTGTTGCTATGTTTGCACTTGCAGGTGGACTCGCATTTGGGCTTGGTGGCAAAGAAACAGCAGCTGAGATTCTGGAGCGATTGAGAATGAACCTCAAAGAAAAGGATTTGTAACCGCACAGTACCTCGTCACGTGTTTTTGTTGCCCCTACACGTGATGAGCCTGGTGTGGTAGCATGAAACTGTTGGAAAATAATACATACTATGCTAGATAAACTTGTTGTTTCAATTCTTGTCGACGAAGTTGTGGGGGGTTTTTTTATTTCAGTTCCGCCAGGTCATGTTGCCACTGTTTATGATCGTGGGCGCGGAGTCCTCAATAAAGTATGGAATCCAGGACTTCATTTAAAAATTCCATTTTGGCAGGTTGCAAAGCTATTTAATGCACAGACACTTGAGTACGATATGAAGGATGGGAATGATTTGGATAACCCCGAAGTTTTTGGCGATAAACCGATTAATGCTGTCACACGAGATAACAAACTGGTAAAAGTCCAAGGGACGATTCTCATTAAAATTAATAAACAAGTTCTGCCAGTTTTGTGGGAAACAGTAGGGGATCAGTTTGTAAGTAAAATGATTCGTCCCGTAAGCAGAAGTCGCATTAGACAAGTTGTTGCTCGTTATGAAAAAGATCAGGTTGCTGTTACTAATCGTAAAGAGATCGAAGAACAGATTAAAAGTGAACTTAATGATTTTTTTACACCAAAAGGCTTGATTGTTGAAGGTGTGCTTTTATCGGAAATTACCACTGTTTAGTTTTACAAACTTCCTTCGCAACTCGTACAACGCAATTGCTGTTGCACTTGCAACATTAAAAGATTCTTTTTTTCCGTACATTGGAATATGAACAATGTGATCAGATTGAGAAAGTGTTTTTTGGCTTATCCCATCTTTTTCATTTCCTACGATGAATAGGATAGGAAATAACATATCCGCATCGAATATTGAAATAGAGGTGTCTGTTTTTTCCAAAGAAACGACAGAACAGTTTAAGTTTGCTTGTTTCAATGAAAGTGCATTCTCGGGTTTTTCAACATATTCCCACGCAACAAACTCTTCTGCTCCAAGGGCTGTTTTGTGCAGTTTTTCTGTGATCGTTGTTATCTCCCAAGGTTTTCGTTGATCATCGGTATATGTTGGATACGGTGTTATGCCGGTAAGCAAAATCTTTGTCAATCCAACGCCATCTGCGGTACGAAATATTGAACCAACATTGTATAAACTTCGAATGTTCTCAAGCATAAGGGTTATGGGAAACTGCGACATCTATCGACATTATACAAAAAGGTAGCCTCCCAAACTATAATAATCTGGGAGGCCACGTTCGTTACTCAACTTTTGTTCTGTACATCAGCTGATTCAACCTATCCCACACACCAAGTAAGGTTCCGTAAGTACCGCAGGCACATGCAAGTGACTGCGAAGTTAAGATTCCCGTAAGTGGATTTACAAACACAACACCAAGACTCGAAAACATGCTGATACTAGAAAGTGTTGTTGCCCTGATAGCCGATGGAATGTGTTCATTAAAAATCTGTGTATAAAACGGTCTTCTTGATAACCCAAACCCAAAGGTTATCAATATGCCACTTATGGCAAGTAATTGGCCGGTATGTGTTGCTCCAATGTAAACTCCCGCGCACGTTATTAAAAAGCCAAGCATTGTCAATCTGCGCGTAAGCATAAGAGTTTTATTTCGGTTACCAACCACTGTATCAAGATGTAACATATTTGAAATGACCAACAGCTCTATAAGCATCGCAGTAGCTTGCACAACACCAAAGTACCTAAGTGGTACTCCAATATGTCCAAGAATCGGTTGGTACATCCAAAGAATTGATCGCGCGATGATGTTTACAATCACAAAATCAATCCAATACGGTCTAATCACCGGCGTTTCGCGTAAGTGTTTGAGCCCAGCCATGAGATGGATACGTTGTTTGGTTGTTGCTTTTACGTCATTATGTGAAATTTCAGCTATCGTGAGTGAAACCAAAAATGCAAGGCATGACGCAAAGGCAGTAAGTTGCATAGGCAAAATGAGATTAAATCGTTCGCCAAGGAACCCTCCCAAAATAATCGCTGGAATCGAACCAGATAGTTGAATCCTTCGATAGTTTCCAACTACTTTGTCTGCAGTTGACTGTAAATCTTGCACAAGTAATGTATCGTAAAGCAAAGCCTCATCTGCCCCTGAGATTAATGCCGACGATAACGCTAAAAGCGTTTCTCCGGCAACAAAATACGCAAGCTCAGGCTTAAGGGTATACGTAAAGAAGCCTATCATCCCGACAAAAACACCAAGTACGTATGAGGTTTTTCTTCCGTATCGATCTGCTACATATCCCGTTGGAATCTCAAACGCAAAAATACAAATATTAAACCAACTTTGTAGGAGTAGTACTGTAAGAAAGCTTAACCCTCCCCAGTCCATAAACATTGGAACCATCACACCGCCAAAAAAATGCATGTTACGTAAAAAACCAGTCAGGTAAATCTTTTTGATGTTCGACATTATATTCTCCTTGTGTTGTTAAAGAACGGTACCAAAATGTGGCTTATGTGTAGCCACGTACCGTTGTTAGAAGGAGAAAGTCGAATTCGAGCTGCTCACAACCGAGTGTGACCTCACATGGGTAGGTTCTGACTTAATATAGTCAGAACACCCAAAACTAGGCGCCACGGCTGTAAGTAAATTGTTCGCTATCATTTTTTTATCCATACTGTCACTAAGTATACCCCATAGCGTCAAGTCGTAAATTAGCCTTTTGTTTACAGGCTTCCTATGAACCTATATAATGACGCTTGTTACACAGCGCTATCGTGGCGGGTTCGTCTAGTCCGGTCAGGACGCCAGGTTTTCATCCTGGTAACACGGGTTCAAATCCCGTACCCGCTACCAAGGTAAATTACAAGTAATTTACCTCGAAGAAAATGTATGCATTTTCTTCACAGAAACTTCCCAGCTGATTTCTTTAACCCTTAGCTAGTTACAATTAATTATTCTAACTCCTTTTAACTTATACCTATCGCCGCCTCCTGTTACTTGTTACGATTTACGGGTTACTAATTACTAGTTACCAATTACGATTTACGAATTTCGATTTACCAGTTACGATCTACTCACCCAATGCTACAATTCACTCATGGATTTTTCTCACCAAAGAATCGCCATTGTTCATGACACGTTCTATCAATACGGCGGAGCTGAGAGGGTAGTTGATGCGCTTTGCGAAGTTTTCCCAAGCGCTGATGTATTTGTTTCTCGATTTAGTAACAATCCCTCAGTTAAACACCTCGTTTCAAAAGTTACCAAAACCACCTTTTTACAACACCTTCCCTGGGTACCATTGATAAATAAGCTTTATGTGCCACTTCTTCCGCTTGCGTTTGAATCACTCGATTTACGTTCGTATGACATAGTTATTAGTTCAACCGCACATTTTGCAAAAGGAGTACTCACTAATTCAGATCAACTTCACGTGTGCTACTGTCATACACCACCGCGTTTTTTGTACGGATACTCATCCGAAACGAGTTTTCGCTCTACAAAAATTGGCACATTTTTTCTTAGCGGCATAGACCATAAGTTACGAGAATATGATTTTGTAGCGTCTCAAAGGCCAGATATCATAATTACTAATTCTCAAACAACACAAAAACGGATTAACAAGTTTTATAAACGAGATGCACACGTCATCTATCCGCCGATTAATACTATGCGCCTCAATCCAACATCCACGGTAATTAAACATGATTACTTTCTGGTTGTTTCACGACTCGTCAGTTATAAGAATGTAAAAACGGTTATTAGCGCTTTTAACCAAAACAAACAAAAACTCATTGTTGTTGGTGAAGGAAACCAGGCCGCTGAACTTAAAAATCTTGCCGAATCTAACATTACATTCACCTCATTTGTATCTGATACGGAACTGGTAAACCTTTATCAAAAGGCACGCGCGGTTATTTTTGCTACTGCAGATGAAGATTTTGGCATCGTACCCGTTGAATCAATGGCAGCGGGAACACCGGTCATAGCGTTAAAAAGTGGGGGGGTTACCGAAACAGTAGATGAGCAAACGGGAATTTTTTATGATAAAAATACTGTTGAGCATTTGAATACCGCGGTGTCATCATTTATTGCGAACGAGCATACGTTCAATTCAGAAGCGTTAGTGACATCGGCACAAAAATATAGCAAAGAAGCATTTATCGAAAATATCAAACAAACTGTTTATAAGAAATTGCAGACTATAACAAGCGAAATTCTAGAATAAGTGAGATAAGGTATAACGCAAGGCCTGCCATAAAGGTTAACAAAGGAATCGCAATAAATCCTATTTCGTCAAAAATTCCTGTCGATGGACTGTTTGACCCCAAAATACTTTGCACTCCCAAGACTTTACCAAATGAATCGAGTTTGTTCGTTATACAAACTTCTGCACTGTCACTGGTTGCGAGTTCGTCTTTATACAGAAGATTTGCAATATTCATTGCGCACTTTTGCTCACTCACCGAAATATTTCGCGCATTTGTTGTAGCTTCGATTAAAATCTCTTTTGTTTCGTTTCTATTCAGTCGTGCAATATCAATTTTTGTTTCGGACATGGAGATGTTTTCGGAGGGTGATTCAATGACCACTATATCGTTAAATATTGCAGAACTGTTGTTTGTTACCGTGACTTTAAAGACAATTGCTTCATCTTGAGCAACATCAAACAGTGAATCACTAAAATTATCATTGCCAACAAGTGCAACTTGTTTTTTTATACTAAGATTGCTTGATACCGGTTTGGTAAACATAAACCCAATGAGAGGAATATCAGAAAGTGAAAACGCCGATGCGTATGAAGGAACAATTAAAAAAATCGATGTGAAGATAAAAAAGGCAATGGCGACTGATCGTAACCTGACAATAATAACACTATCTCTCATATTACCTTTGGTTTCTTCGTGATTTTTCAACAATATGTGTTGAGTTAAAAATCACCGCACCCGAAAGGATTGCAATTATAAACAATGCAACGGTTGTATTAGTTGAACTTGCGGTAGCAGGAAGCTTTGTTGCAAGCACAGAACCTTTTTTAACACAAACCTGTGCAGTATCGGATGCTTTCTTTTCACTTTGGTACACAATATTGGCAACGTTTACCACACATTTGCTTTCACCTTCAGCCATACCGTTGGTGTTAGTAGTTGCAAGAAGGGTAAATTCTCGAACTTGACCTGGCTTAAAGTCATTAAGTATAAATTCGCTTGCACCTGTTGTTACCAAATTTGATGGCAAGATATCGATGAGTTTTACTTCGTTAAGTGTTGCTTCACCGGTATTAGTAACTGAAATCTTAAACTCAACTTCAGCGCCGTCATTTACATTCACGATTTCTACGAATGCATCTGCAGTATTTGATTTACGCACAAGTTTTTCAACTGAGATTGATTTTGTTACTACGGGACATTCAATCTGAACGCCATACTGTCCATAACAAATTGGGTCATCTGCAAAAGCAGTAGTGGTTACAAACGAAAAACCAACCACTGATACTAAAGCGGCGGCAAAAATGTTGATATATTTTTGTATTGTTGTGTTTGTCATCTGATTTAACATTGCTTGCAGAGTATACACTATAAGTCCGTGTCTGTCAACCTATAGAAAACTTGTGGGCAGTTTATCGCTTTTTTGATTTCTCAACAATGTGCGTTGAGCTTACGATTACGGCTCCAGATAAGAGTACTATGATAAACATTCCCATGGTCGTTGACATTACACCGGTTGAATCACTGTTTGCAGTTGCAGGAAGTTTTGCAGCAAGTACCGTTCCTTTAGTTACGCATACTTGTGCAGTATCGGATGACATTTTCTCACCTCGATATACAACGTTTGCAACGTTAACGGTACATGATGTGTTCTGAGTAGAATCATCAATAGTCTTAACCGTAGCAACCAATGTGAATGTACGTTTTTCACCAGGTGCAAAATTATTGAGTGTAAATTGAGTTGCACCGGTTGTTACAAGGTTTGAAGGCAAAATATCAATTAGTTTTACTTCGTTTAGAGTTGATTCACCCGTGTTCGTAACCGTGATTGCAAATTCGGCAAGGTTTCCAACCTGTAGATTGACAGACTCAACAAATGGATTTGAGGTATTAGCCTTACGTACAAGTTTATCAACAGACACAGTGGTTTGCACAATAGGACATTCGATTTGAACTCCGTACTGGCCATAACAAACGGGTTGTTCGGCAAAAACCGGTAAAGTAAAAAGTGAACATACAAACCCAGCAAGCGTAATAGCTGTTGCAGAGGTTGTAATCTTTTGAATTGTGGTTTGTAATTTACTATTCGTCATTGCGTCGGCATTGTACACTATGGGACGTACCTTGTCAACCCATAGTTTTATCGGTTGTAACCATACATCGGGGTTTAGTGCGATATACGAATACTCAACGATTATTCTGTAGCATGATGATGGATAACTATTAGGCCACATAACAGTCCTATAGTTTGACTTTACTCCTATATTGTGATAAAATTTCTACATACGTAATGCGTAATTGCATTGCGATAAGTTGTCTCATTAAGACAATTATAGAACGTTAACAAGGAAGACCTTTTGCATAAGATTAGGCATTTTTGATGTGTCACACGATATGCGCTAAATCGCTTTTTAGAAACGTATTTAGCTTATGTTGTGTGATCATATCGGAAACAATGTAATTTTGCCCCCCCGAAAGGGGCACAACCCGCCCTGATCGGGCAAAAAAGGAGAAAGAAAAGTATGAATAAAAAGTTGAGTTTGGTTTCCGCGGCCGTTGCATTGGCCGCAATGTTCCTGTTGGTGGGTTTTCTTGGCTTCGGGCACGCGCCCGTGGCCAATGCAGAAGGAGCGGCCAGTGCGTGGCCGGAGGAGTGTCGGGGACTCCAGGAGATCCCTGGTTGGAACGTCTATGTGGTCGCGTCGACTCCCATGTCGATCGCGGCGCAAGGCCAACCTGCAGGTGTGATTTCGGTCACAACGGCTGGGCTTGAATTCCAAATCTGCCTGGCAGAGTACGCCTACCCAGATGGAGGGCAGTTCTGGCCTGCTGGTGGAATGGACGGCGTTATTGGGCACTATGACGTGCCCGCCGGGGAGTTGGTAACACTGACCATTCCTCATCAGGGAGTGCATCTTGAAGGGGAACTATGGTCGCTCGGGGGATACAATCCTCCGGCACCTACGGCAACGCCGACCAATACGCCCAGCGCGACGCCCACGGTCGTGCCACAGACCCTGTCGCTAACAGACCTGGGTCTGTTCGTTCAGTACCCCCACACCCCCATTACGGCAACCCTTGCCGGATGGACGGGGAATGGATATACCCGCACGGTTTCATTCGACACTCCTCTCATAGGGGGTGACGGAGAAATCCACGGGTACTACGGCAACGAGATAGTCGACGACCTTCCCTATGTCGAGCGCATGGTGGTTCACTCCAACATGACGCTTTTGATCGGCAACGTGTCAGGGAACTGGAGCGTGGAAGGACAAAGTTTTGTCCAAACACCCTCTGTAACAGCGACGCCGACCAACACGTTGGCGCCGACCGCCACTCCAAGTCCGGCGGCAACGAGTACACCAGTGGCGAATCCCGTCGACCTGCAGGTTTTGTCGGTCAACTGGATTCCCGGAGTTTCGGCTCAGACCATTATCACCTCCAGCACAGGCTACAGCGAGAGCTTCCATGCTATCGCTCAGGTTAGCCAGGACGGGGGAACATGGTACGAGCATGACAGCTCGTGGTTCGCTGAAATCGCAGCAAGTGAACCAATCACCTGGAACCTACCGGTTCCCAACGTCACTTTCACCCAACTGCGGGTGATCGTGGACGACAACGAGATTGTCACTGAAACGAACGAAGCGAACAATTCGTTCATGGCGGTGAATGATCCGGCTATGGGGACTGTGGTCGGTCCAGCAGTTGTGTTTGCCACCGTCGAGCACGCCGTGTTCACTGTGGAGGTGACGGGTGTCAACATCATGACTGCCACCTATGTGTGGCAGGTTAGTGGCGACGCACACCGTCCGTTGGGGTGTGTGGCTGCGAAAGTGGCAGCGCCAAACGCAATCTGTGTGAATTGGCCTAAGGAAGGCATCGGCGCGCAAACGGTTCAGGTTTGGGTCACCGACCAAAATACGACGTACTTCTTGAGTACCGTCGTTGAGGTAAAAGACCCGTCTAACCGCTACCAGATATTCCTGCCTTTTGTGGGGAAGAATTGGTATCCGGGGGATGACCTGGAGGTCAAGATGGAGCCCGTGACTGCCTGTCCAAGTAACCTCGTCCAGGTTCAAAATTGGACGAGAGGTGTTTTCGGCGACCAGAGTATGAAAGAGGCTCTGACCGAAAACCTTGGCCAGATTCGAAACCCCAACGCTCCGGCTGGGACCTACGCCTTTTCTGTGTGCATTCAGAGCGATCTGATGCCACGGGGAATGAATATGGTTCCCAATGACAATTGGGGGGCCGTTGTTGTCCTGCCGCCGCTGATGGTGGCAACGGTGACGATGGCCCCAGGTGTGGCGACGATGAATTTCGTCGTCACGCAGTAGATTAACAAAAGGGTCCGGTGGCTACTACAGCTACCGGACCCTTTTCATGTAATGAAAGATTGGTTGACGGTATACATAAAAAGAAAGGCTCAGTTCCCACAACGGGAGTTGAGCCTTTTTGTTTATACGGAACCTTTCTAGACCTGACTGGTTTACGGAGTAATCCTGTCTGGTCTGGCAATAGAAATCAACCCATAAACGAAGAAAGGGGAGAGCCACAGTTGTGACCCTCCCCTTCTTTTACTTCAACTTCATTCGGTGACCTACTACGGGCAGCCCATCAGGCCGCCCAACGACATCTCCTGTCCAGAAACGACAGTGATGTTCACTCGGGTATTTGCCGGCACCTTCGTGCTACCAAACACCGCACCGTCGGCGTCCATGCCGTTGTAACGACAATACGCAGCATCAATATAGATGCTGGCAACTCCACCAGCGAGAAACTTAACCTCGCCGATGGGATGTCCAATGGCCGCTTCAGTAGTCAGTGTATTCACACAAATCCCGGTTCCCCAATTGTACGGGGTCACGAAACCAGCAGGGGCATTTCCACAACCCACCGCTGTCGGCACGGAGCCAATTTCCGTGAACTGATTAGCCCAGAAGACGTTGTTGCCTGGGAAGGCAACAAGCCCGTTGTACCGGTACCCCTGCACCATCTGCTGCGGGGGCAGTACACGGCCGGCGCCAACCGGATTGCGCTGGTACCAGGCGCCATCAGACCAGTCACCGTCGGGATTGACCCAGACGCTGAAGGTCACAGGCGCGGAACCAGCAGGAACGACGACCATGCCTCCAACTTCATCCACATACCCCGACACTTCGGCGGAAAAAAAGATGTTGAAGGAGTTTGGCGCAGCCGTAAAGAAGCTCGCGGGGGCGGTCTCAGAAAAAGCCCCTCGGGTCATGGTTGTGCGCACAGCCGCAGAAAAAGCACAGGCCGGCGCACCAGCAACGAGATACTTGTCGGAAACAGCCCCGACGATCTCGTTTCCCGCCAGGTCGTTGTACTTGATGACCACAAAGTTGTGGCCGCCAGATACGACGCCTGCGTTCTCAGCGACGAGAACCTGCGTTCCACAGACAAGCTTGCCCACTTGTGGGGCAGCCAGGCTCTGGGACTCGCGGACATTGAGGGTGGTTCCGACGCTTACATACGCGGCAGTCCCAGTCCCTTCAAACGACGGCACGCCAGCCGCCATGGTGCTACCTACAGTAGCCAGGATCAAGACGACCGCCAGGATGGCGGCCCAGGTCATACGGTGTTTGAACATTGCAATGCTCACTTTCTCCCTTTCGGGCTGAATCTGAAACTCGAGTTCCTAGATACGTTCTAGGTCAACGAAGTGGGACAAGTCACCGGTGAGTCCACTCGGTAGAAAGTCGTAAACCGTAACTCGTAATTAGTAATCAATTATTGTTAATTCGTAACTTCGCTATACACACTCAATACCATGTGGGCCCACCAGACTGCAATGTGAGACTGGCAAATAAAGTTTTTAACGTACGAAGGGAGTATAGCAGAGTTAGAGCGATAAGTCAACACTATGGGGTGGTGATGTTTTTAAAAACCACCAATTTTAGAGCCAAAAAATTCCATGTAAATATCACACCCATTGCAATAATTTTGCCAAGTAGGGGGTTGATACCAAATAGATCAACGGTTACAAACAGCACAAAAAGTCCTGCAAAATAGTTAAGCATTACCAGCGTTATATATTTTGGTAGTTGTGTGCGTTTACTCCCCGTACTCTTAAACGTGATTGCACGATGCATAAGATAATTCAAAAGTATTGCAAAAGGATCGATGACTGCAGATGAAAATAAATACCAAAACCCAAACTGAACAATAAAAATATAATACAAAACATAACCAAGTCCAGTAGTAAAACCTCCCACAAAACCATACGTAACAAGCTGTTTAATCCGCGACTTTGTTAATTGAGATTTAATACGCTGTATCATAATATTGGAGGTCTTTCCATAATTGTTGATAGTTTGGAATATCTTTGACCACATCTTTTCGAACGAATTCACCGGTATAAACAGTTAAACTAAAATTTTCCGCAATATATCTATCCTCGAACACATCAACCAGTACGTAATTACTGGTAAATCGCTCATCCTCATCAAACCTAAGCACATACGCAAACCACCCATGGGTGTGAATAAATGTAGGTTTTACCTCATCAAAAATATAGTTCATTACGTCGGCGGGATTACTGTTAAATGATTGTGCAATACGTTTATCGGTAAGACCAGCCAGGTCAATAACCCTAAGATTTGAATAATATAAAACACCACCAACATCTGGTGTAACAATTGAACCGTTTGTTACCCCAAGTGAATCCGCATACGCATTAAACTTGTGCCCATAAATGCGACTCACATAACTAAATGGAGCTGTGGGGGATTTTGCAAATACACTAAGTGTTTCTGAAAAACTTTTCATGGCAGCTATCGAGATTAGTATCGCAAATACAGTAACAATTTTTTTAGCACGCTTGTTGTAGTACGCAAGAATTTCGCGTGAATAATACAACGTAGTAAAAAATAGTAGATATCCCGAAATAATAGCGGGCGTTGCAAATCTAAACTGTGGCATCCAATCATCAGGCATCAAAAGAAAGGTTACAAACGACAATCCAAAAAACAATAGTTCAACAATAACAATAGGAAAATATCGTTTTCGAAAAAGCATATAAACAAAAAATACACTCATAATAAAAATCGCTGCGATAAGAATTTCAACACGTCCAAACATGTACGTTAAAAACACAATTGCTTTTGAAATAACGTATTCATCAAGGCTTATAAGTGAAATTACTGCATCAAACGAAGGCCCGCCTTTAACGTGATACGTATTGGGCAATACATCGTGAAAATATACCATTCTAAACAATACGTACCCTCCATAAAAAATTGCAATTGAAATAACATACCACGTAAGTTTACGTAGAACAGGTAATATCCCAGTAGGTTTTTTCAACAAAAATGAGTGCGTTACCAAAAAAATGGGAGGGATAATCGCATAAATTACGCCATCGGGGCGTGTTAAGGCAAGTAGAGAAACAATCAAACCAAAAAGAATCATGGATGTAGGGGTAACAACATCTCGTTTTTTGTAAACAGTTACAATTAAACTCACAAATAACAATCCGTACAATGAATTTTCAAGCCCAGAATTAAACCAGATAAGAAGCGACGGATTCATAGCAATCCACAATCCCGTAAAAATAACAATTCGCTGTCCGAATGGTTTTTTATCAAACAAAGATAAAAGTAAAACTAATAGACCAATAAATAATACGCCCGCAATGATTTTTGGTGTAACCACTGGATCAAATATATTAAGGAAAATAAATGGAACCTGAAAAATCATCCATAAAAAGTTAGAGTATCCTTCAACAGGAGGTGAACCTGCCTGGGCAACAATACCAAACCCATGCGCAAGACTCTGCGAATACGCGAATGTTATTCCAGCATCATCTATAATCCAACGATACAGCGAGAAGGAAAAAAACAGGTAAACAAATATAATTACCAACAAAATTAAAGCAGTTTGTTGTAGTTTTGTAAGCTGCATAATCTATTATTATTAAACTACCATAGCAACGTTAGTTTGTTTTAGTATCGCTATAATTCTTAGTGACGAGCAATATCGATACACCAGAATTTGAATATATCATTTCAACGTTGGGTTGGCTTTTCAATTCATTAACAAAACTTGTAAGAAGTGGCGTTGTGTCACGAGGTGCCCAAATGTTATACGAAACATCATATTTGTGCGTATCTGGCAGTTGCTGCCACTGTAAAAATCGACCACTAATTACTAGAATTATTTGTTCTGGCGCTTTGCCTTCAATGTCATCGTGAATAGTAAACAGCAAGTCAACAGAAGTATTGTCGGAAAATGGGAACAACTCGTCAACCTTCTGCCTTGTTTCTTGAGTCGCAAAGGCACCTCCTTGTGAGTTAATGCCACTAAGTGCCTCAATAACGTGTTGCGTTGCAGGATCACTTACCAACAATGTTTCATTAGTGAACTTTTGTTTCTGTAAAAAGGTTGCGGCATCAATTTCGTAAGACGAGACAGTTGTAAAACTTCCGTTGTATGGAAATGCGCTTTTGAATTCTGCAACGTTATGGAATAACACCAACAGTAAAAGTGCGGAAAAACCACCAATATGCCAGAGTATCCATGTTATCGATCGATGTGAGATGAGGCTATACACTCCGGCTGCCATCAAAACATGGATAAAAAATCGTCCGATTGTATAGAACTTGAAACTGTAGGGGATTGGTAAAAAAATAAGAGCAACTATACCGAGCCCAAAAAACATCGTTAAAGTTTTTTCGTCTGTTGGTGTTCGAAGAAACGAAATAATCCCAGGAACAGCAAACAGAAACACAAGCGAATACCAACGCATAAAAAACTGAAATTTCTCAGGTATCGAAAATAAAAATGTGGTACTTTCGCCACTGGAAAATGGATTCAAACTTAGATAACCACTGATGATAAACGAAAAAGCAACTAACCCAATCGCAAAAAACATCACTATTCTCAAGGTATGTTTGCCAAACATTTTCTTAACAAAACTAGATCTCCATATTGCAAGAATAAGAATTAACCCAAGGCCAACACCACCAATAATGAAATGCACAAAAAAGGTAATAACCGAGATTGCTGTTGCAAGTTTGTATCGTTTTAACTCCCAAAATATAAAACTAGAAACAACAAGTAAGGCGGCAGTATTTTGTGGAATAGCAAAAAACGCAGTTTGTGCAACGGTAGACTCAAAAATTAATGCGCCGCATATTCCACTGATCAAAGCAATATGCTTATTTTTGGTGACGGTATAACCAAGTGAATACGAAATAATAATGTTGGCAATGTAATGGAAGGTGTCTAGCAAAAAGTAGTACCCCGTTAGCGGAAAAAACCAAAAAACAAACCGTAATGCGCCAATACACAACGCAAATAAAGGTGTATAGGTAAATAAAAGAAAAGTATCGGAAAGTTTTGTTGGATCAAATGAAAATTTACCCTGTTGGATCGCGTTAATAACATGTTGGTGGGCAAACAAGTCCCAATCGAGAGACAATGGATACGCACTGCCTCCTCGCCATACAATAAACCCAAAAATCGAAATACTACCAAGGAGCATGAATTCTTTATTATAAAAAAGAAGGCGGAAATATCTTCGTATGGAGTTAATCATAATTATTTGGAACAATACGAAGTTGTTGAATATCAGTAAACCACCCAAAGATATCCTGGTCAAATTCAGAAAAGAAACTGGTTGCGGTAATAACTACGCCCGAATCTATTGTCGAAAACAAAACTTGTTCCGCTTTTGAGACCTCGATTTCAACAGCATATGGATTGTTATCAACCGAAATGACAATGCTTGTTATTCCATCTGTCACAAACCTCCGATTTTCATTGGCAGGAAACACACGAAGTTCGCTTGAATCGTTTATCAATATCTTGCTGTCAAGCGGAACAATGATCGATCTATGCATCCCTATGATTGTTTTAGAGTTGTGTTTTACTCTTCTTGTGATTTCAACTACATCTCCTGTAAATGAGCTCTGATAATATGCGTTGTGGTCACCACTCGTCATGTGGGGCGTTGACTGCTTTCCACTCGTGAAGTAACGAACATCAGCTAAAAAACCATCGAACACTTTTATTGCTGTTGTTTTCATAGAATCAGAATTTCCTTTGGCGACCTTTTCTTCTTCGCTTCCAGCAATAATAAGAGAATCATCATACATACTGATCGTAAAATACTGCCCTGGCTGGTAACTATTCTCTAAGGTAATCGTATCTTCATTAGCACTGAGAATATATGACTCAGCATACAAAACTTGTTTACCGAAAATTAAGTATATTCCTACGAGAGAAACAAAAAATATACCATAGTACAAACTCATTTTCATACACGGTTATTGTATGGGTCTTCCCAACATTTAACAAGAAGTTTAGTTGACGAGACCTATAGGGTATGTTATTATACACACATGTCTTTTAAAATCTCAGCAGTAATTCCTGGTTACAATGAAGAAAAGAGCTTACCAGAGACGTTAACTCGCCTAAATAAGGTCGTTGACGAAGTTATCTATGTTGATAACGGTTCTACTGACTCAAGTATAAAAGTTGCTAAACGTTATGGTGCGACTGTCATTTCTGAGCCCCGCAAACAAAATGGTATTGGCTACGGATATGCTTTAATTACCGGAATGCTTAACAGCTCGGGTCGATACATTGTAACGGTTGATGCAGATGGTGAGCATGAGATTGAAAAAATTCTTCAAATTGTTGCTTACGCCGAAAGAAAATCTATTGATTTTATTAACTGTAGCCGAACGACACGCGACACATCAATTATAAATAGTCTTATAAGAAAATTTGGTGTTCATATGTTAAATCTTGAGGCTTTATTGCTTTTTGGCATTCCCACAAAAGACATTCTCAGTGGTATGTGGTGTATTAAACGAAACAGCCTTTCACGCCTCTCACTCAATGAGGGCGGATGGAATCTATCACCAGAAATTAAACTTTCAGCCTTTGTAAATCAAAATGTGTCCTATGTTGAATTTCCAATACAAGGAACCTTACGTAAAGAGGGGAATAGTCAACAAGTATTATGGAAAACAGGTCTTGATCACGGGTTCTTTATGCTCCGCTACCGAGTGGCAACTCTAGAATATCAAGTGCGAGTCCTTGCTCAAAGCTTTACTAAACGCCTGACATATCTTATAAAGTAGAAACATGAAGATTCTTCTTGTTTCCGCATTTTTCCATCCTCACACTGGCGGTGCTGAGATGTATGCACAGGAACTTCTGTCTTCAATAGAAAGCAGTCATCCTGATGTCATTATTGACGTTCTAACGCACAATACGAATAAATCTCAAAATTTTGAAACATTCCAAAGGTTTGAAATTACAAGAGTACCAGCATTAGCAATTATTCCTGACCAGTTTTATCTATCCCATCCAATAAGTTTAATAAAAACACTTTTTCGTCTTGCGAAAAATGATTATGACGTTGTTATTACACAAACACGATTCTTTGAACCAACGTGGTGGGTCTGGCTATTTGCCCGAATAATAAAGGCTAAGTCTGTGTTTATTGGACATGGCACCGGTTTTGTATCCCATGAAAGCAAACTAGTAAGAGTAATAAGCAGGTTTATTGATAAAACAATTTCAGCTTGGTCAGTAAAACGATATGACAAAGTTATAGTAATAAGTAGTCAGACTCAACAGTTCTTCGAAAAAACACTCAAGGTCACTAACACAACGTTGATTCCAGGAGGTATCAACACACAACTATTTACTGGTAGTTCAGAACGCGAAAATACTCGTCCGTTAGTAATTTCCTATATTGGCCGTCTCATCGAAGCCAAAGGACTCTTTCTTTTATATGATGCGGTAAAAAACTTACTCAAAGATAAATCACTAACAAGGGATATTAAGCTTAACATTGCAGGGAGTGGACCAATTTATAACGAATTGCGTTCACGAATCGCAAAAGACAATTTACAAAACTCCATAAAAATGCATGGACATATCACCTACGAGTCTGTTCCTGCGTTACTAAAAAATACTCACATATTTATAAATCCGTCATTCAATGAAGGGTTACCTCGAAACGTATTGGAAGCTTCAGCTTCGGGATGTATTGTTATTGCAACAGACGTAGGAAGTACCCGCGATATTATTGATAGCTTTGGCATACTCATTAAACCGCATTCTGTGGAAGCAATCATGAATGCAATCAAGAAAGTAGATAACGATTTCGATAGGTTTCAATCCCAAGGAAAAAATCTTAAACAGTATGTTGTTGACACATTTGACTGGAACAGTATCTCTGAAAAAGTTTACATTCTGATATCAAATCAATAACTTCACAGGGGTCAGGTTTTCATGTTACGATTAGTCATCGGACAATTATGAAACTCACCTCTCTCACCATATTTTTTCCTGCCTATAATGAGGCGGAAAACATTGCAGATACGGTCACAAGCGCTGTTAACATTGCCGAGGAAATTACTGAAAACAAAGACTACAAAATTATCGTCGTAAATGATGGAAGCACCGACAATACCATCGATGTCGTTCAAACGCTCGTACACCGAAACCCCAACATTAAACTTATCACGCATGGCACAAACCAAGGATATGGAGGTGCACTCATGACCGGTTTTACCAACGCCACCAAAGATTGGGTGTTCTTCTCTGACGCAGATGGTCAATTTGATCTTTCTGAGCTAGCAAATTTTGTCGACTATACCGAGACTGAAACGGTAATTATTGGATACCGCATAAAACGTAACGATCCGTTCATGCGACTTCTCAACGCAAAAGGATGGAAATTCATGAACAAAATCGCATTTGGACTAGAGGTAAAAGATATTGACTGCGCGTTCAAACTATTTAAAAAATCAGCACTCGATGTAGTATTGCCCGCAATGCATTCACGCGGCGCAATGATTTCGGCCGAACTTCTGATTCGACTAAAACGTGCTGGTAATCATTTTTCTGAAGTTGGCGTTCATCATTACCCTCGATCAGCGGGATCAGCAACCGGTGCAAAACCCTCCGTAATCATTCGAGCATTCAAGGAACTCGCGCAGGTTTATCGAGGAGATTTGGGGAATCAATGGGTGAAACAAGTTGTAAAATTTCTTTCAGTGGGAGTCGTAAATACCATTCTTGATATTAGTGTATACATTATTTTGACGCGTTTAGTTCCGTTCTTTTCAATTCACAAGGTTTGGGCTAAAGGAGTTTCGTTTATTGTAGGGGTAACCAACAGTTTTATCTTTAATCGCGCGTGGACATTTCGGTCAACCGTCGGATTGAGTTCATTTTTACCCTTTATTATGGTTAGCATCGCATCACTCGGCATAAATACGGGGGTGATGTATGTATTATATGAATCGATGAGTGTTAACGAATTCATTGCACTTGGTATTGCAACCGCAGCAACCCTTTCGTGGAATTTTATTACCAGTAAATTCTTGGTTTTTAGGGAATAACTTTTTACGACAGATTCAAGTCGCTACTTTTGGTATAGTATGTTTACATGAAAAAGCCCGTTTTATTCTCGTCTATTTCTCTCGAGCGAGGAATTTTTATCCTACGCGGTGTTGGAATCGGAGCAATAATTATTGGATTTATTGGCATGTTAGGTGCATTATATCCCGTAATTTCATCAGAAATTAATTACGAGCTTCAATCACGCAAAGATCCGTTACCAACGCCTACACCCCAGTCAGGTAGTTTTGGTGAAGTACTCGTTATTGCCCCTCCATTATCGGTACAACCCATTAATACAACACACTCTATTATTATTCAAAATATTGAGGTCAACTCTCCCATTGTGTGGGATGTCCCTGTTACCGATGAAAAAGCATACAATGCTGCGCTTGCAAACGGCGTTGCACATGCTCAAAACACTAGCCACCCATCTTCAGAAAACGGTAACACCTATCTATTTGCTCACTCAACACTTAATCCATTGGATATCCAAAAATACTCAGCAGTATTTACACTACTTCACAGGTTAAACATTGGGGATCGAGTAACCGTTTTTAACGATAATGTACGATATGACTACGCGGTAGAAGCAAAAGACGTGGTCAAGGATTTTGATGTGACGCCATTAACAAGAGAACCTGATTATCCCATGCTTACACTTCAAACCTGTGATCCACCCGGAATCCCCCTCAATCGACTTATCATAACTGCTCGTTTAGTAGGACAATACCCACTTGCGGAAAAATAGTTTCATCTCTAAACGATTACGGTTTACCAATTATTTTTGCCTTTACTAATTAATTGTGATATAATATCGCTATATATGGCTGTAGAAAAGAAAAATCCTGTTACTTTTAGTATTCTTACTCTGTTCCCCAAGATGTTTAAAGGCCCTTTTTCCGAGTCAATATTAAAACGTGCTCAAGACGACGGAAAGATCATCATTAATATATACAACCTGCGAGATTGGGCAGAAGGAAAACAAAAACAGGTTGACGATGAACCATACGGTGGTGGTGCAGGCATGGTCTTAAAACTAGAACCAATTTTTCGTGCAGTCGAAGATATCAAAAAAATATACTACAGCAAGAAAATTAACAAAAAAGATCATACTCATGTTATTCTCCTTACACCAAAAGGAAAAACGTATAATCATCGAATTACAGAAAAGCTATCAGGTATAAATCATATTTTATTGATTTGTGGACATTACGAAGGTGTCGACCATAGAGTTTTTGAACATTTAGCCGAAGAGAGACTTTCCATTGGTAACTATATCCTTACTGGTGGAGAAATGCCCGCCATGATCATCGTTGACAGTGTCTCGAGACATGTTGATGGAGTGTTAGGTTCAGAAGCTTCTAAAGAGGGCGAGAGTTTTTCATACACCACAAAAGGCCTTCTTAAATACCCTGTGTACACAAGACCTGAAGTTTACGAGGGAATGGGTATCCCCGAAGTACTAAAATCAGGAAACCACAAGGAAATTGATCAATGGCGTAAAGAAGCGGCGGAAGAGTTAACCGAACAAAACCGCCCTGAGCTACTACTTCGTAAAAGCGGCTATTTCTAGACGTTTGAACAGTTTGTAATTTTCTCGTCTTATAAAACTATTTCTGTAACTGCGCAAGAACTTGCGAGATTTGTTTTTCCACCGAAAAATTCTTGTCAACCTTTGTAAGAAATGGCGCGATTTCATTTTTTCGATATCCGAGTGAAACAAGAGCTTGCGAAAGTTCACTCATCTGAGAATCTTCAATAGTCGGAATTGAGTTTCTCAATTCAACAATAATTCGCGAGGCTGTCTTTTGACCGATTCCAGAGATATTATTAAAAAAACCTGCATCATTTTTTTGAAGAGCAGCAATAATGTCATCCAAGCTTGCCAAAGCAAGGATTGAAAGTGCAACTTTTGGACCAATTCCTGAAACGCTTGTAAACGTTTTAAACCACACTTTTTCGTCCCATGTTTTAAATCCATACAACGATGTTCCTTGCTCAGTGGTATGAGAATAAATAATAAAACTCAACGAGTCGTGTTCCGAAAATTCAGAGAGCGGATAAGGTACAGTTATCTCATAACCAACTCCGTTGACATCAAGAACAATGGATCGAGCATTAACGCGCAACACGATTCCCGAAAGATGTGCAATCATGCTGTCTAGTGTCGGTGTTTTGGACAAAAGTGTCAAGTCGAACGCACTATGGGCGACGAATAATGTTGTTACTTACGCTGGCAGTAATTGCAACAGCAAGAGCGTCCGCCGCGTGATTTGGTCGTGGAATTTTTTCTAACTTAAGCGTTTGCTGAACCATACGTTGGACCTGGTTTTTGTCAGCATTACCGTATCCTGTAAGAGCAATCTTTATTTCTGCAGGAGAGTATTCGTAAATAGTAAGATTTCTTTTTGCTGCGGATAACATAATCACACCACGAGATTCACCCACTACCATCGCAGTTTTAGCATTTTTCCCAAAGAATAATTTTTCTATTGCAAGAACATCAGGTTTATAGGTATCAAAAAGATGCATGATTTCGTCATAAATAGTAATAAGTCGCGCTGGAAGCTCAGTTGAGCTTTTTGTTGTTATACAACCGTATTTAACCACCTTTAGATCTCCTTTATCCTTTACAACAATTCCCCACCCTAAGGAAGCGAGCCCTGGATCAACCCCAAATACAATTTGAGCACTTGACATCTAACCTCCATCATAATATAAGGTGAAAAGAATTTGGTACTAATTGTTGGTTTTGGCTTTTGTTTGAGCGCAAAGTGCACACAAGCCAACCCACATTGGTCCCAGTGAAAGGTGGTGAAAAATAATGACTGACGATTTACTAAAACCTGATGGTCTAGACGATGATTTCAGTGATGACACTGTTGTTGAGGTCGAAGTTGACGACGAGGATGAACTCGACGAAGATCTTTTTGATGACGACGATGAGGAGGAGGATGACGAAGAACTTGAAGAATTCGATTCAGACGAAGAAGAAGGATTTGTTGATGATACCGAAAAAGTTGATCCTGCAGCACAAGCACTTGCATCACTTGCAGAAAAAGTGAACGAGGAGGAGGGGGAAAATCTTTTTGAGGAATAGATTTGGGTAAAAACGCAGGCAAGGACAAGTAGGTCCACCTGCGTTTTTACTGCTTAATCATTACCTGTCTGCCAAGTGTTGTAATTTTTCTACCGCGCGGTGTTTTTTCAATGTATCCTTTGGTAAGAAGAAACGGTTCAATAATATCTTCAAGTGTTCCCCCGTCTTCGGTAAGAGATGCTGAAAGTGTTTCAATACCCACCGGACCTCCATCAAACTGATTAAGTAGCAAGGATAAATACTTTTGATCTAAAACATCAAGCCCCTGATCATCAATACCTAATGCGTTGCACGTACTCAACACCTCAACCTGCGTAATAACACCATCATTTAGTACATCAGTATAATCTCTTACTCGTTTTAGAATTCGGTTTGCAATACGAGGAGTACCCCGTGATCTTTGGGCAATCTCTGAGGCCGATTCATGATCTAACTCAATATTAAGAACACGTGCAGATCGTTTAATAATATGTACCAAATCCTCAGGAGAATAAAATTCAAGCCGAAAAATTCCTCCAAATCGATCGCGTATTGGTGCATTTAAAAGTCCCATACGCGTTGTTGCGCCAATAACAGTAAAATGAGGTAGATCAAGTCGAATGGTTCGAGCAGATGGTCCTTTACCCACCACAATATCAATCGCTTTGTCTTCCATGGCAGGATAAAGAGTCTCTTGAACAACTTTTGATAACCGATGAATTTCGTCAATAAAGAGCACATCACCGTCCGATAGGTTAGTGAGTATTGCCGCAAGGTCACCCGCACGCTCAAGAGCGGGGCCCGAAGTAATACGAATGTTTTTCCCCAGTTCATTTCCAATAAGACGTGCAAGTGTGGTTTTCCCTAACCCTGGAGGTCCATAGAAAAGAATGTGGTCGAGAGAATCATTTCGTTTTTTTGCGGCCTGAACCATAATTCCAACCGATTGTTTAACTTTGTGCTGTCCAAAATACTCGTCAAAACTCGCTGGACGTAGTGATATATCCAGTAGCTCATCAGATTCAGAAATATGTTCTGGACTTGTTACGGTATGGTCAACGCTGGTATGGTCAACGCTTTTAGTGTGCTCCATCTTTTACTAAGTATAGACTACCAACAAGAATTATGCTGAACCCCTGTTGCATCTACCATTTATTAGTGTTACAAATATTGTAGTATGACAAAGAATCAAAAGTTGGTTGTTTGGTTTAATGAAGTAGGCAGAGAAGATGTTGATTATGTCGGCGGTAAAGGTGCAAACCTTGGTGAGATGACTCAGGAAAAATTCCCGGTTCCCAATGGTTTTATTGTTACGTCTCATGCATATTTCACGTTTATTGCTGAGTCTGGTCTTACCTCAAAAATAAAAACTGTTTTAGCAAGACTCGATGTTAATGATTCTAAAAAATTGTCAAAAGCAGGAAAAGACGTTCGCACGCTGATCTTGAATGCAACTCCGGGCCCCGAGATCAAAGAAGCAATAGTTGAAGCTTATCGTACGCTTTCAAATGGTAAGCAAGCGCTCGTTGCAATCCGTTCCTCGGCAACAGCAGAAGATCTACCTGAAGCAAGTTTTGCAGGTCAACAGGAAAGTTACATGAACATTAAAGGTACGCAGAACGTAGTAAAAACTGTTCAGATGGCATGGTCGTCACTATTTGAAGATCGGGCAATCTTTTACCGTGAACAAAAAGGATTTGATCATCTTAAAGTCGGCATCGCCATCCCCGTACAAACAATGGTCGCAAGCGAGGCATCGGGAGTTATGTTTACTGCTGACCCAATTTCAAATGACCTTAATGTAATTTCAATTGAAGGAGCATACGGGTATGGTGATGCTGTTGTGTCCGGGTCCATAACACCTGACCAATATCGCGTGGACAAAGAATCACTTGCAATTGTTGACAAACAGATAGTTGGTCAAACAAGAATGTTAGCTAAAGGTTCTCAAAAACCAAAAAAGGCAGATGCATTTCGTGACGGGAGCGAACTTTTTTGGGTTCCTGTATCAAAACAGCATCAAGAAGTTCAAAAGATATCCGACAAACTTATTATTGAACTTGCAACCATTGGTAAAAAGATCGAATCACACTACGGTAAACCGCAGGATATCGAGTGGGCAGTTGAAGATGCAAAAATTTACATAACGCAAACCAGACCAATCACCACAATTATCGAAACAGTTCCATCCGTAGGGAATGAAACAATTGATGTGAATGTCTCACCAAACGCCAAAGAAGAAGTTTTTCCTCATCTTCTTGATGGATTAGGAGCAAGTCCTGGAATCGCAAAAGGACCGGTTAAAAACATTAAAGACCCTTCAGAGATTGACAAGGTAAAAGATGGTGACGTGTTAGTTACTGACATGACCACACCTGATTTTGTACCGGCAATGCGCCGCGCTGTTGCAGTGATTACTAACCTAGGCGGTGTAACATCACACGCTGCAATTGTAAGTAGGGAACTTGGTATACCGGCAGTTGTTGGAACAGAACACGCAACTACTATGCTTAAAACAGGCGAGATTGTCACTGTGGACGGAAAACACGGCGTTGTGTACGAAGGAGCAGTTGAGCTTAACGAAACTGCTGTTCAACCGATAAAAACTTCACAGATACGCAATGCACATACTGCAACAAAAGTGTATTGCAATCTTGGTGAACCCCAACTTGCGGCAGATATTGCCAAAAGAGATGTTGACGGTGTTGGACTTTTGCGTGCAGAGTTCATGATTGCAAATATTGGTCAACATCCACGGTATATGCTTGAACAAGGCAAGCATGATGAGTTTGTTGAAAAACTAAAAGACGGCATCATGAAATTTACTCAAGCATTCGGAGAAAGACCCGTGATCTATCGCACAACGGACTTTCGTACCAATGAGTATCGAGGTCTTGAGGGTGGCGAAAGATTTGAGGCTGAAGAAGAAAACCCCATGATTGGATTTAGAGGTGTATCACGTTACATAGCCGATTCTGAAGTATTTAGAATGGAACTTGATGCCATTAAACAGGTGAGAAGATATCACAAAAACCTTTGGGTCATGCTTCCTTTTGTTCGAACACCTGATGAACTTCGTGAAGCTAAAAAAATAATGCTGAGTGAAGGTCTTTATCAAACAGGTACTTTTAAACTATTTATTATGGTTGAAGTACCGTCCACCGTAATTATGCTAGAAAAATTTATCGGTGTGGGCATCGACGGAGTTTCAATCGGTAGTAACGACCTAACACAATTAATCCTTGGGGTTGATCGTGATAACTCAAAACTCGCGGGCATATTTGACGAGAGAAATCCTGCAGTCATGTGGGCACTTGAACACACAATCAAAACGTGTAGAAAACATGGCATTATGTCGGGTATTTGTGGGCAAGCTCCCAGCCAATATCCAGAACTTGTTGCGAAACTTGTTGATTGGGGAGTAACTTCGATAAGCGTTTCACCCGATGTCATTGATGTTACACGTCAATTAGTAGTCGAAGCTGAGTTTGACAAAATTCGTGGATTGACCTTAGGATCAACCAATAATTAACACGTTGCATTTGGTTTAAATAACCCGTAAAATAACATAACATATGGCAGATAAAGAAAGAATATTAATTGTTGAGGATGATTTTTTCATTCGCGAATTGTATGAACGTCAGTTCACAAAAGAAGGGTATGACGTACTTGTTGCAGATGATGGTGCAAAAGGCCTCGTGATGGCATCTCAAGAAAAACCAGAACTCATTCTTTTAGATATTATGCTTCCAAAACTTAACGGACTTGATTTACTACGAACGCTCAAAACAAAAGATGAAACAAAATCGATTCCCGTGATTTTACTTACAAACCTCGGACAAGAAAGCGTAATTAAAGAAGGTTTTGAGTTAGGGGCAGAAAGTTATCTTATCAAATCAGCCTACACACCTTCACAGATCATTGAAGAAATTAAGAATTTTCTCGAAAGTAGAGCCTAGAACTATTTTTCAACTATTCTGATGGATCAACGTTGTACATTGGCAGTGTTACTTTGAAGGCTGTTCCTTTGCCAACTTCAGATTTGATTTGTATGGTACCACCCATAATTTCAATAAATCTGCGCGCAAGATACAGACCGAGCCCACTACCTTGAGTTGTTTCGGTTAAGGTGTTTTCCCCACGCATAAACTTTTGGAATATCTTTTTTTGAAGATCTTCGGCAATTCCAGGCCCTGTATCGGCAACGTACGCAGCCACGTGAGTTTGCTCATCAACAAGTTTCACTACAATAGTTCCACTCGTTGTATATTTTACCGCGTTGCCAACAAGATTATGGAAAACGCGATACGTTAGTTGCTCGTCAGCGTAAACAGGCGGTACCGAAAACTTTGGATACAAAAATTTTGTTTTGATTCCTTTTGCATGTGCTTCAGGATGCCAGATTTTTACCACTTCTCGCAAAATGGTATCCAAATTTAGTTTTTGTAAGTTTACTTCAATGTTGCCTTGCTCAACATCACTCAAATCAAGAAGTCGCTCAACTGTTTGCTCTTGACGTTCATTACTTGCATACGCACGTTCCAAAAATGTTTTATGCTCACTGGTTAAATACGTTGCCTCGTTTTTAAGAACATCTAGGTATCCTTTTACGTTTGAAATTGGCGTACGTAATTCATGCGAGATGATGGATACAAAATCAATCTGCATTTTAGCCAAACGTTTTTGCTCTGATAGATCTTTAAGCTCAATTAAACCACCTAACAACTTATCACCAGTTGAGTCTTTAAGTGGCGTCATGACAGCCATAAATGGTCGATTGTCGTAGGTAATCTCCGTATGCACGCGTGAACGTTTATCTAAAAATTCGGTAAACATGTTTTGCAGATTTTCTTTTGGTGAAAACGGAAGAACAATCGTAAATTTTCGACCTTCGACTTTTGATGGTGTTACATTTAAAAGACCACTTGCTCCTTCACTAAAAAAGAAAATTGTTCCATCAGGTTCAACCGCAAAAATGGGATCAGTCAGATGTTTAATAACAGCTCGCAACCTAAGCGCTTGTAATTGGTACGAGTTTTCAGGGTTTGATTCCACGACTTGAGTGGTCTGCTCATGGGGTAGTAATTGACTCAAAATGCTCACGTTGTTACTATCATAGCAGAAGTAAATTACTTTCAAAACCATGATATTAATTGACGAACTAGTTTCTAGGCAAATTTTAAATTCTCGAGGTGAACCAACGATTGAAGTTGATCTCTTATTGAACGATGGTTCTATTGTAAGATCCTCAGTACCAAGCGGAAAATCACGCTCAACACATGAGGCAGTAGAACTTGTAGACAAAGATTTTAGTAAGTATTTTGGCAAAAGTGTGTACCATGCGATCTCAAATATAAATGAAACAATTAGTCCTCGTCTTAAAAAACTTGATCCAACCGAGCAGTTTCATATCGACAAAATTCTACTTGAGCTAGATGGAACACCGAACAAAGCGCATCTTGGTGGTAACGCAACACTTGCCGTTTCGATGGCCGTTTCAAAAGCAGCAGCACTCATAAAAGGAGTTCCACTGTACGAACATTTAAACGAGTTGTTTATTAAAGTTGAGGCAAAAGATGTGCATGAAGAAGCAATCACACTTCCAAAAGAACGAACAACAATGGCGCTTCCTATTCCTTCGTTCAACATTATTAATGGTGGTGCACATGCCGATACATCGGTAACGATTCAAGAATACATGATTGTCCCTGTTGGGATTGAAACAATGGAAGGAAAAATTCGTGCAGGCGCTGAGATTATGCACGCGCTCAAGGAATTACTGCATAAAGCAGGTAAAACAACAAATGTCGGCGATGAGGGTGGATTTGCACCTTCGTTTGATAATAACCGTGAGCCACTTGAGTTTTTGGCCCGCGCGGTAAGTACCACTAATTATCACCTAAATAATGATGTGGTGTACGCACTTGATGTGGCGGGAGCAAAAGTTTCGGATGACTTTTATGATTCGATTTTGCGTGATTTTCCACTTATTAGCATTGAAGACGCCTACGGTGAAAATGATTGGGCAGAGTTTGCGACGCTCAATGAAAAGTATCCCGATCTTTTCTGTACGGGTGATGACATTACCTCAACAAATGTTCAGCATTTATATCAAGCCATTAAATCAAATGCCGTTGATTGTGTCATTGTAAAACCAAATCAGATTGGAACGGTAACGGAAACACTTGAATTTTCAAAAATCGCTAAAGACGCGGGCATGTCACTATTTGCATCGCATCGATCGGGAGAAACTAATGATATTTTTATTGTCGATCTTGCCATTGGACTTGGTGCAAAATTTCTTAAAAGTGGCGCGCCAAATAGGGGAGAGCGAGTTGCAAAATACAATCATCTTCTGGAACAAGCCGTTCGATTTGAAGGATAGTAGTTTTTTGCGATCTAAAGCTCAAAAGCGTATAATTCCACATCAGTTGAGACTTTTTGCCATTTGTTGTTTGTGAACATTTAGAATTTAATATTTCTATCGCTTTAACAAAGGAGAAACTGTTTATGGATCCTGTTACCGGTAAGGTGCGTTTTCGCAAAGGGTTTTGGCCATTTTTGTGGTGGAGCAAATCAAAAAAAAGGGATCAATTTGAAGGTTCGCTTGGGGTTGTGCTTGGCGTTCTTGCGTCTGAGCACATTGTTTACAAACGACCATTTCGTATTACGATTGGTGAACAGCATTTCCATCCACGACAAATTGGTCTTGTTTTCAGTGAAAACCCAAAGTATCCAATCGGCGTTTTGATCGCTGAGCAAAAGGACATATGGTTTGGCAGAATTTTGCGTCGCAATATTTTTACCTTGCTACGGCCACAATCTCCTTGCCCTTACAGCAATCGCATGTGGATAGGCCATAGTGTTTGGGTTGGTGGTGACTCTGAGCAAGATGTAATTAAGCGTTTGCAAGACCTTAAGGTTGAAGGGAAAAGACTTTGGATCCAATATTATTTTGTCGGTAAGATGGCAAAATATTGGCCGTATAACGAGAAATATTGCAAGTAGAGACCCATAGTGTTGACAAATATGCTTTTTAGTGATATATGTATTAGCTCATATTTGCGATTCCTCAAAACGGCCTTTTCGGGCAGCTTGTTAGCTCACAATTATTTTCCTCAAAACGTTTTCTTAAAAAGCTCATTTTGTATCCTCTCTGATCGTTCGCGAAGTTCAACCAAACGTAATCCTTTTCGTATGTTTTTCACTTTCTCCTTTACCGTTTTACTAATCTTTCCTGATTCTACCAAACGTTGGTATGCTGTTTTTGCTTTGGTATGTTTCCTACTTACCACCCTTC